>Ga0209415_10014402_pt1 | contig 12918 bp, 16 predicted proteins | sample PeaSoiSIISIP2007_FD_187696 | JGI IMG/M metagenome (GOLD analysis project Ga0209415, IMG submission 187696) | Peat soil microbial communities from Weissenstadt, Germany - SII-SIP-2007 (SPAdes) (version 2) | ecosystem: Environmental > Terrestrial > Soil > Wetlands > Peat | place: Germany...
CGTGAAGTGGCTCGAAGGTGTTTCCCGCGTGGGCTTGACCGCGGGCGCGTCCGCACCGGAAGTTCTCGTCGAGCAAGTAAGTGAACGGCTCGCCGAATTCGGTTTCACCGACCAGCGCGATTTGGATTTGATTCGCGAGGACGTGCGCTTTACGCTGCCGCCGGAATTGGCGACCATCGCGCCGGCGCCGCGCCGCTAGAGAGTTTGCTGTACCCGGCAGGGGAACACGCCGTCTGTGACCGGAATGTTTTATCGGCCTGAGTTGTGATTGGTCCGGTCATTCGAATCGGAGCGCGGTAGACGGGAAATACTAAATAAGGAGCCCTACCTTGGCGGTCAAAATCGTCCGTCAGCCGAAGAAGATTGCCTTGATTGGCGCGCCCTCCAGCGCCGCGGCATTTTCCGCGGGGAGCGAGAAGGCTCCGGCGGCATTGCGCGCGGCCGGGATCGCCGAAAAGTTGCAGTCGGCAGGCTTTGAAGTTTTGGATTACGGCGACTGCGCTCCGCGCCTCTTCGCGGACGACGATGAACATCGGCGCGCCCGTAATCTGTCCGAAATCGTCGCGGGCCTGAACGATCTCAAGACTCGCGCGGAACTCGCGGTAAAGAGCGGAGCGCTAGTGCTGGTACTCGGCGGCGACTGCGCGCAAGTGATCGGCTTGCTGAGCGGGGCGCGGCGCTATTACAAACATCTCAATCTTTTGTGGTTCGATCGAGACGCGGATCTCAACACTCCCGCGAGCACGCCCTCCGGTCGCATTGACGGGATGGTTGTCGCCCACATCATCGGCAAGGGCGCTCCGGAGTTGGTGCGCTTCTGGAGCGAAGCGCCGCTGGTGCGAGAGCCGGACGTCACGCTCTACGGAATCGAACGGCTCGATCCGCCCGAGCAGGAATTTCTCGGCAAATCGCCGATGCGGCATATTCTTGCCGCGGACATTCAATCCAAGGGCGCGAGCAAAGCGTCGCACGACGCGCTGGCACAAGTGCACGCCGATGCACGCGAATTTGTTCTCCACATTGATGTCGATGTCATCGCCGCGGAAGAATTTCCCGCGGTGAACGTGCCCGGTAGCGGCGGATTGCGCTTCGAAGATGTTCGCGCATCCTTCATCGAATTTGTGAAACACAAGAACCTGCTGGGGCTCGACGTGGCGCAGTACAATCCCGACAAGGATTCCGACGGCAGCGGCGCGAAGAAGCTCGTTGATCTCTTAGTCGAAGCGCTTTCCGCGCGACTCGAAGCGCTGGCCGCTCCCGCTGCGGAACCCGCGGCTGGCCCGCAAGAAGTGTCCTCGTCAGAAACGACCGTCTGAATTTTTCGCCAGCAATTCCAGCGGAATTTATTCGCTTCCTCTGCTCCAACGACGCGGCTTGAGAACATGTGCCAGCTTACGGTCTTCGTCGACTCCCGCTAACAACTAAAAAACTAAGAACTAACAACTGACCACAGAAAAGTGATTACGGAATACTCGACGCGGCAGCAGCGCGTTTGCGTAAATAACGCGCGAGGCCGAGAAAAGAGAGATTCAGGCCGGCGCTGAAGGCATAGTGTTCCACTTCGTCGCTGGGAAGATGTTGCAAGATTTCGGCGTAGGTCTTGGACATGAAGGAATCCATCGCGGCGGAATCGCTCGGCGCGGTGCGCAGAATTTCCGCGGCGAGCGCGGCCCAGCGATGCAGCCGTTCGCGGAACAATAAAATGTGTTCGGAAGGATTGTCGGAATAACCGTAGTGCGTGAGAAAGAGCCGCGCCGGTTTGCGCTCCAGAATAGCGGCGAAGGATTTATCCCAGATTTCCAGATCGATGTCCGGCGGAGGAGTTGCAGGCATGGCGTAGGGATTTCCCTCGATGCGCACGCCCGCGGTATCTCCGACGAAGGCGACACCTTCCGCCTGATCGAAATAGCTGACGTGATGCGAAGCGTGGCCCGGCGTATACACGACTTCGAGCTGGCGCGAGCCGAGCGTGAGCTTCTCGCCGCCCTCGAGGACGTGCAAATTTTCCGCCGGAACCGGAAGCGCCTCGCCGAACAAGCGCTGCAAATCGTTGGGCCAAAGGCGCTGCGCGCTGGCCAGCAGCTTGGAAGGGTCAATCACGTGCGGCGCGCCCAGTTTGTGGACATACACGACGAGGCGGGGATTTTCGCGCACCAGCGCGCCGGTAGCGCCGGCATGGTCCAGGTGAATGTGGGTGAGGAGAATGGCGTCAAGATCGCCCACGCCGAGGCCGTGTGCCTGGAGCTGTTGGTGGAAAGTTTCGAGCGTGGAGCCCGGGCCGGGGTCGACGATGGAGCGATGGCCGTCCGATTCCAGAAGTCCCGCGGCAATAGTGTGCGGTCGCCCGGTCCACAGATTGTCGAGCGTAGTGATCGAAGGCATGGCGGCGGATAGTTTAGCGCAGTTCGCTAACACGGGGCTCTTCTACTAGGGAATGCGTAGGGCTAGGGCGGTCGCCAGTCTCGCTTGATTCTTGTCGAAGGTGCAAAAGGAGTCGGCCCGAAGAGCGAGAGCGGAAGCAACGTGCAGGACGTCCAAGGTGCGGGTACCGAGGAGGCGGGTCTGTGTTCGAGCGATGCGGCGCGCGTGCGCGAAGGTGGTGCTAGAAATGGGAAGGATACGGATCGCGCCCGCGTGGATATCCCTGGAAAACGCAAGCAGAACGGCTTGCTCCTCGGCAGCCCGCAAATCTTTGCGGAAAATCCGCCAGTTGAGCGCGTTGGTGAACTCGAATTCGGCGAAGTCCGTGGCGAAGAGAGGCGGCTTGATGCGCTTCATGATTGCTGCGGCGGCGGTAGAGTTGGCATCGGGCACGTACAGCGAGAATAGGAAGCTGGTATCCGCGTAAACGATCAAAAGCGTTCCCGCTCGGCGGCCAGTTGCTGGGCGCCGGATACCTTCAAGCGCTTTTTGCCGAAAGTCTTTTTCTGGCGTGCCAGGAAGTCTGGAAAGACGGCGGGAGCAGCAGGGTCCGGGGGGAGCAAGCGGGCAATGACGCGTTTGCGCTTGGTGATGTGGATTTCCTCGCCGTCGCGGAGGAGGCCTTCGACCGCGGAGAAGCGGTAGCGCAGGTCGCGGACAGAAGCCTTCTTCATGTGATGCATTTTAGCATCACACACCAAGAAAGACAAGAAAGACTCACCGTCGAGATGGCTTCATTGTTCCTTGGGTTCGCTGGCTGGGGATTCAAAGCCGGCGCAACGAGAACGCCAACTCTGGCGGAACTTCTCGCGCTCCTCGGGCGTCATGCGCTCCCAGCGCTCGTCCATGCGCTCTTTCATGCGGCCGCGGAAATTAGAACGGCCGGAATGGTGCCCTCCCCATCCGCCGAAGAGGATGCGGCACAGCGCCAGAAGTCCCAGCGCTTGCCAGAAGGTAATCAGGCGCCAGCCGAAGAGCGGCGGCAGCAGCCAGTTCCACAAATGCATCACCAGTTCGCCGCCGATGGCGATAAGTAGTGGGATCGCCAGAATCGCCAGTGGAGCTATCCAAATCCATTTCTTTTTCATATGCAGTTCCTCATTTCTTCACAAATTCGTCGCGAATGTTTTGCAACAGTTCGCGGAGATGCAGCACCGCATAGCGTTTGCGCGAGAGCAGCGTATTCACGCTCACGCCAGTTTCGTCGGCCATCTCTTTGAAGCTGCGCCCTTCCAGTTCGTGCGCGACGAAGACTTCGCGCTGCTCTTCGGGCAATTCGTCGAGCGCAAATTCCAGCTCATCGAGAAGGACGTTGCGGAAATAGAGCGCTTCCGGCCCGACATCGGGCGATGGCAAGAGATCCTCGATCCTCAATAGCTCGCCGTCTTGGCCCTCCACCGCTGCGTCGCTGAAGGCCTCCGGCTTCTTCTTGCGAAAAAGATCGGTAATGCGATTGCGCGCCACGCGAAAAAGCCAGCCGGTCACGTGCTCGATGGGCATCAGCAGGCGATTGGCTTCCACCAGTTCGTAGAAGACTTCCTGCACGATGTCCTCGGCGTCAGAGGGATCGGGCACCCGCCGGCGGATGAAATTGCGCAGCCGGGAACGTTCTTCCGCGACGATTTCGGAGATTTGACGGTCTTGCTCGATCATCGAGGTGACGCTCACCGGCTCCTCTATCCACTTCTGTAGACGAACGGCGGCCGCAAATATTGTAAGGATTTACGCGGGTGGGTGGGCTAGAGAATCTGCTCACGTATATACTTTGTGAAGAGGCGGCAAATGGCGACGGCGAAGGTGTTCCAGTCGGGGAACAGCCAGGCGGTGCGGCTGCCGAAGGCGTTCCAGGTGAAGAACAAGGAAGTGGAGATCTCGCGGCGAGGCGATGAGATCGTGCTGCGGGAACGTACCGGGACCGTGGCGCAGGCGTTTGATTTGCTGGCGGCGTTGCCGGCGGACTTGCGGCTGGCGGGACGGAAGAAGGATAGGCCGCAGAAGCGCAAGGGGCTGTGATGGAGGCGCGATCCGCAACACCCGCGGTTCCTGCTGGACACGAACATTTGCATTTATATCCGGCGGAAAAAGCCCGAGGAGGTGCTGCGGCGGTTTCGTGCGCTGAAGGCGGGAGAAGCGGTGCTTTCGGTGATTACGTTTGGGGAATTGGTGTACGGGGCGGAGAAAAGCGCGCAGCGGGCGGCGGCGCTGGAATTGTTGCGGGAGCTTGCGCGCGTGCTTCCGGTGATGGGATTGCCGGAGACGGCGGAGACGGCGGCGGAAGCTTACGGAACGATTCGGGCGGAGTTGGAGCGCAAAGGGCAGATGATCGGGAACAACGATCTATGGATTGTGGCGCATGCCAAGGCGGCGGGGTTGACGCTGGTGACGAATAACGAGCGGGAGTTCCGGCGGGTGCGAGGGTTGAGGGTGGAGAATTGGGCGGTGTGAGAAGAAGAGGAAGAAATATCCCTCCGCTACGGCCGAGATGGCAGGTGGAGAAGAAGGAGAGAACCTGAATGACCAAGTCGGTCGCCGTTGCCGCACTCACTCTGTTTTGCTTCGGAGCAGGTTTGCACGCTCAACAGCCTGCTAGTACATCTACGCCTACGGCCGTTCCAACTCCTCCCGGCGCGGCGCAAACAGAAGCGGACGAGTACACGCGGTACGAATTGCTGGCGCCGGAAACCGCCAGCTTTAAGATCTATTATGAGGTGACGGCGACCACTCCGGGCGCCAAGGTGTACTTCAATCCGATTCGGAAAGGGAGCACGGCGAGCGACGAAGCTGTCTACGATGCCATGACCGGGGAGGCGCTGCGTTTTGAAGTTGTCAGTGGGGCGGACGCTCGCAAGGACCCTCTGATGCCCGATGCGGATCTCGCCGGGAACTACATCAAGGTGCAACTGGCGCGGCCTGTTCCGGCGAAGGGGCAGGGGCGCATCGTGATCGTCAAGACTTACAAGGATGCGAAGAGCTACTACCGCGAGGGCGATGCGATCGTTTTCAATCGCGGGCTGGGCATTCGACGAAACAAGGTGGTCTTGCCTGCGGGATTCGAATTGGTGGGCTGCAACGTTCCGTCGCAAGTTTTGCCGGAGGCGGATGGGCGCATCGCCGTCAGTTTCATGAATGCCGGCGCTGAGGAAGCGCACTTGATCCTGCACGCCAAGACGGGCGCGCAAACCGGCCCGGCCGCCGCGCCACATGCAGCGACGCAAAAGCGCAGCTGGGAAGTGCCGTTCGAGGGGGAAACAGAGCAAGAGCGGCTCTCCGAGCGCGCGCACCAGGATCGCGGTATCGTTTACTTTTTGCAGCAACCGGAGACGCACGCGTTCAGTCTGTATCACGACTACACGGAGTCGCGGCCGGGCATGGACAAATATCTCAACGTGGTTCGCGAAGGCAGCACGGTTTCCGAGCCGTCGGCGTACGTGCTGGACACCGGCGAGAAGCTGGCGACGCGGCTGCTCACCGGCGCGGAACTGGCAGCGGGGAAAATCGAGTCCGAGGAACCTGTCAAGCCGACGACGCAAGTCGTGTTGATTTCATTTCCGCCGGTAAAAAAAGGGCAATCGTTGCGCTTGCGAATCTCCGAGACGTATACCGCTCCCGCCAGTTATCGCTTGGACGGCGACGAATTGGTCTTCGACCGCAGCCTCGGCCGATCGCGCAACGCCGTCATTCTCCCCGCCGACTGGTATTTGACTGCCAGCGCCATTCCCACGACGGTCACGCAACTTCCCGACGGGCGCGTCCGCCTCGATTTCTGGAACGGGCGGCCGGACTCGGTGGATGTGCTGTTGAAAGCCAAGCGGCACGCGGGAAAGCCGTGACCGTGCGGAAAACGAGGAAGTAGTTGCACGGAAAGCGAATTGTGGAATAACCTTACGGGGCCGCGTCCTTTTGCTTCTTCAGGTTTCTCCCTGTGTCCGGAGTGGGGTGCGGGGAGGGTGGGCGCCTGGAAAGTGAGAAGCGACAAATGGAAGAGCTGCAATGCGTCTAACGGAGCCCGCCAGGAGCAGCAAGCGGCCAGCAGGCGGGCGCGTGAATCAAACGGGATTCGAATGAAGAAGCTGAGGAGGAATGAGATGCGCAATTGGTGTGCAGCACTCGCGATGAGCGCGCTTTTGGCTTTGCCTTTGTGCGCGCAGCAGAAAAGCACGGGAAGGGGCGACGATACCGCGCCAGGCGCAACGACCGCAGAGAAAAGCGCGGCCCCCAGCAACACCGCCGGAAGCAGCATCGCGGTGCCAACGAAGGGTGTATTTGCTTTACCCGCCACGCCGCGGCCGAAGCCCTTTCCGGGCGGAACGCCAGAGGAGATGAAGGATACTCGGCCGCCAGGTTTACTGGTCCCACGGTACGAACTCGGCGGAATGTATGACTATCTCAATTTCGCGCCCGGCGATCCGTTCGCGAATTCCAGCAACCAGGGCGCGTCGGCATTCTTCACCTACAACGCCTCGAAATGGCTCGGTCTGACAGGCGAAGTGGGAACGTACGGCGGCAAGCGCAACATTTTCCCGTTGAGCGGGAACAATACTTTGGTTGACGGGGGTTTCATCAGCTATTTATTCGGTCCGCGGCTGAACTGGCGCAAGTTTGATTATTTTGTCCCCTTTGGCGAAGTCTTGGTCGGCGGTATACGAGGCAATGGTCAAATCACTGGTACCGGCAATCAGAGTGCCTTCGCTATGGCCCCGGGCGGCGGAGTCGACCTGGTTCTGAACAAGAACCTGGCTTGGCGCGTGGCTGAATTGAATTATGTCTTGAGCAGTTTCAGCGGGCCTGCGGTCGCGGCCACCGGCCGGCAGAACAGTTTTCGCGCTGCCACCGGCCTGGTACTGCGTTTCGGCATTCCCAATCCACCGCCTCCGCCGAACCATCCTCCGGTGGCGGCCTGTGCGGTGACTCCGGCGTCCATCTATGCCGGCTCAGGCGACACCGTGGCGGTGCATGTGACCGCGAGCGACCCGGACAACGATCCGTTGACCTACAGCTATACGGCGACGGGCGGCGCGGTGGATGGCACCGGCCCGGATGCGCGCTGGAATTCCAGTGGCGTGGCCGTTGGTTCCTACACCGTGAACGTGAAAGTGGATGACGGCAAGGGCGGGACGGCTTCGTGCGCTGCGGATATCAAAGTAGAAGAAAGGCCCAATCGTCCGCCGACGGCGACACTCTCCATCGAGCGCAGCCCGATTTTCCCGAGCGAGCATACCGGCGTCACCTGCAACGGAAGTGACCCGGACAACGATCCGCTGACGTACAGCTACACAACCACCGGAGGACAGATCACCGGCGCCGGCTCGAACGTGCAGTTCGATCCCACCGGCCTGCAGCCAGGCAGCTACACGGTGAAGTGCACGGTGAATGATGGCCGCGGCGGCACGGCGGATGCTTCCGGGAACGTGGACGTCAAGGAAGCCCCGGAGGTCAAGGTAATCAAGAAACTCGAAGCCAACCTGGCTCTGCACAGCATCTACTTCCCAACGGCCCTGCCCACGGTGGGGAAGCCTATGGGTGGACTGCTGGCAAGCCAGGCCATGACGCTGGATACTCTGGCGAGCGACTTCAAGCAATATTTGACCTATCGCCCGGACGCGCATTTGACCCTCGAGGGCCATGCGGACATTCGTGGCGCCAAGGACTACAACATCAAGCTTTCCGAGCGGCGCGTGGAACGCACCAAGAGCTACCTTGTCGAAAAGGGCGTGCCGGCGGACAAGCTGTCGGTCAAGGCCTTCGGCTTTGAACAGAACATGACCGATGCCGACGTCAAAGCGCAGATCGAAGCCGATCCGGACCTGAGCGCGGCGGAAAAGCAGAAGATCCTGAAGAACCTGCTGACCGTGCGCCTGGCCAGCAACCGGCGCGTGGACGTTACTCTCAATATCACCGGTGAAACGTCGGTTCGTCGCTTCCCCTTCAGCGCCAAGGATGCCTTGACGCTGCTGAGCAGGGCGGGCGGTGAAGCGCCGAAGAAGAAAACAGCGGCGCCTGCGCCGGCGAAAAAAGCCCAGCCCTAGCGGGGCCGCAGCGCTGGGCCACCGCCGCCGAAAGTGATTCGTAACTTCTGGCGAGCGAACGAAAACAAGACGAGGTGAATCCGGCGGGCTCTCCGAGAAGTTTTCGGGGAGCCCGCTTCGTTTTGGCGCAGGTTTTAGTTAGGGGGCGCAATGATGGACCATTCCCGAATTGGAACGAAAAGGCGGGCGGACCGGAACTCAGACCCAAAGCGGCATGAAAGCCGTCGCCGTGGCCACCGCCGAGGAGGCCCTGCAAGTCCTGGAACATTCTGCCATTGACATCCTGCTGACCGATTTGAAGCTGCAGCAATCCAGTGGAGTGGACTTGCTGAAACAGGTGCACGACCTTCATCCGGAGGTCGCCGCGGTGGTGTTGACGCAATACGGCACCATCGAATCGGCGATGGAAGTCACACGCATGGGCGCGGTGGACTACGTGACCAAGCCGTTTCGCATCGAAGAGCTGCGCTCGCGGTTCGAGCGCGTGGCCCGCGCGGTGGAACTGCAGCAGGAGTTTTGTACGGGAGCGGGATTTGCAGCGGCTGGATTTGTGACGGCAGCGTCGGGATTCGCTGCGGCGGCGGGATTGACGGCGGGATTTGCGGCCGCGTAGGTGGCGAAGAAAGAGAGGACGCGGCGGCGGAATTCCTCGGGGGCGAAACCGTAGGCGGCGGTGTGGAAGGCTCCTGGAACGATCCAGAGCTGTTTGGGGCCGCGGGCGGCGGCATAAATCATTTCCGCATGGCGGCAGGGAAGCGCGTCATCTTTTTCATCGCAGATAAGGAGGACGGGAAAAGCGCGGGCGGCGACGGCTTTGACCGAAGAGACTTCCGCGACCGGGAAGCCGGCGAGTTTTTCGTCGCGATATAGCAGCGTCCAGGTGCCGGGAGCGAAAAGGGTTTTGCCGAGCCAGGGATATTTTCGGAGGCCGGCGTAATCGTAGGAAGCTTCGCGCAGATTCGCAAAGGGCGCTTCGGCGACGACGGCTTCGATGCGCGGATCGACGGCGGCGGATTGCAGCACGATTCCCGCGCCCATGGATTCGCCCAAGGCGAAAAGATGAAAGGAGGCAAATGAGGTAGAGGCCGAAGAGGGCGCAGCAGGGTGCACCCCTACAAGTTCTGAAGAGAGGAGTGCGTCGACGATGGAGCGAGTGTCGTTGCGTTCGAGCCAGCCGTAGGTGGCGAGGGGGCCGCCGCTGGCGCCGTGGGCGCGCGCATCCATCATAAGGATGCTGTAGCCGGCGCGGAGAAGGAATTCGGATTGGCTGACAACTCCGACGCGGTTGTCGGCGACGCCGTGGAAGGCGAGGACCCAACTACCGTTGGGATTCTTCGGGCGGACCTTCCAGCCACGGAGGATTGCTCTATCGGGAGCGGTCACCGCGAAATCTTCGCGGATTGCGCCGGTGACGGCGAAGGAGGCGTCGGCTTCGCGGATGAGATCGGGGGTGAGTTCGCGGCGAATGGGGTGGAGGAACGCGGGGCCGGCGAGCCATCCGGCGACGGCGGCCAGGAGCGGCGGGAAGAGCAACAGAATCAGAGCGATGCGAATCAGGCGGCGGCGCATGGGTGCTATCCAAAGATACGATGATACGGTCCTTGGGGTTCGATAATCCTTGAGAGGGTGCCAGCCGCGGGTACCAGACGGGTCATTACTGCCCCCGTAAGAGCGCATCGGCGCTACAGGGAACGGGAGCGGAGGAGGCTTAGGGCCATGGCGATTTGGCCGGAATGGTAGATGGTGTGTTGGACGATGCCGGGGAGGAGGGTTTCGTAGGGGTAGGTGCGGCCGGGAACTTGTTTTGCTAGATCGCCGAGGGGGAAATTTCGAATTTTTTCTTCGAGCAGGTCGCGGCTTCGGTTCCAACGGGCGAGGAGTTCGTTCCAGGGGATGGGCGGCTCGGCCCACTCTTTTTCGGCTTCCCAACGGGGCATGGGGTTGGTTTCGGAGGTGTTGCGGATGCGTTCATTCCAAAGGAGCAAATGCTGGAGCAGCGCAGAAATGGTATGAGCTCCGGGAGCGGGTGGGGTGGTGGCAAGTTCGCGGGAAATTTTTGCTAAGAGTTCGGCGAGAGAAGGTCCGTACCAGCCGCCTTTGATGGTGACGGCGCGGTAGGTGTCGGCGATTTGTTGCGTTTGGGTCATGGGTTGTGTGGCGGAAACGCGTGGACTGTGGCGGCGTTTCCGGCGGGTTTAGTTTACATCAGGCGGAAAGAGAAATTGGAAAGTAGAAACTGGAAAGTGGGAGCTGGTATAAGCCGAGCTAACTTCTTTTGGTTTTGGTCGACTTCACGCGCTTCGTGCGAGCATTGATTCGTCGGATTGTGGACCTGTCGCGGTTCCCTAAGGCAACTCCCGACGTTGCGGACTGCACCATGTAGGCCGAGCGGGTCATGCCCGCTTGGCGGGCAAGACGGTCGATCAGCTCGAGCTGATTCTCGCGGGCGGTGACATTGATGCGAACGGTTTTCGACTTGGAGAAGTCCGCTGTGACCAGGAAAGCTACGGCATTTTGTCTGTCGGGGTCTGTAACCAAATCATCGATCTTTGAGGGCTTGGGAATCTTTTCTCCGTCTTCGATCATGCCGGCGATATGAAACGCCAAAGCTTCTGGAGCCTTACGGCTGGCCGCGTCGAGTGATTTTCCCGCCGTAACGCAGCCGGGAAAATCGGGGAAGCTGACACCAAAATCAGATTTGCGGTCTTTATGCAAATAGGCGATGTAGTCCATTTTACCTCAGGCTGATGTTCGCTTGTTTTTCAATGCTTCTAAGAGTGCCGATGGGAATGTCGCGGACCGGATGGGGAACGGTAACTCTGCCCTTTTTGGTGCAGTGCTTAAACTGCTTGTGACTCCCCTGTTGCGCGACTTCAAACCAGCCGTCTGCCCGTGGACGCCGGATGACTTCACGGCTGCTCATGGACCATACACACTTTTAACACACTGTTCAAACATACAAGTTTTCGTGGCCGGAGGCTCGCGGTTAGAACAGGAAGGGGAGGAGGCGGCGGGTGCGGCGGACGTACTGCTGGTAGGGGTCACCGAGGGCGGCGAGGAGGGCGGCTTCTTCGACGGAGATACGGTAGGCATAGGCGGCGCCCATACAAGTGAGAAGGATTAGCAGGCCGGCCCAGTTGCCGAGGGCGAGACCGAGTCCGACCAACGTAATAAGAGCGCCGGTATAAGAAGGATGGCGAATGTAGCGATATGGTCCGGCCTCGATGACGGTTTGGCCGGGATGAACGGCGACTTGGTAGGTGAAAAACCGTCCTAGCAGTGACATGGCGTAAAAACGAAACGCCAAGCCTGCGAGCATGAGGCCGATGCCGACAAAGAAGACGGCGGCACGATGCCAAAGGATGGTTGCTTGCGGGAGGAGAAAGGAGAGCGCGAAGTCCAACCCGACCGCAAGCCAAAGGAGAATCATGATGAGCTGGAAGGAGCCTCGATCACTAGAATTTGTGGGGTCGGTGGAACGCTTGGTACGAGAGCCGATGGTTTCCAGGACGAGCCATAGAACATAGGTAGTCCAGAAGATAATCGCGTAGGCGGGGCCGCCGGAAAATGGCAGAGGGTGCAAAGCGGAGCCTATTGCTTTTGAGTGGTGACGAGTTTGGCGGCGGGGGGGGCGGCGCGCTGTTCGGCGCGGCGTTCTTGCTCGACGTGGACGGTGCAGTCAGCGATTTCGTCGTCGAGGGCTTTGATTTCGCGGGCGAGGGGGATGTTTTGAGGGTCTTTTGTGTAGGTGTCGAAAAGTGAGTTGCGCTTCAGTTTCAAATTGTCGCGTTTCTTCTTCCAGACACCGGCACCGGCAACCATGGTTTAACCTCGGGAGTAGTGTGCGCTATTTTGTGGTTTGGGGATAGGGCCCATGTCCAGAAAAGAGATCAGGAGCGGAAGAGGACGGATTCGCGCTGAAACATTTTGACGGCGATGAAAAGAGCGGCGGCGGCGTAGACGCAAGTGGACAGAAAGATAAGCAAAATGAAGTTCCAATGAAAGGTGCCTGCGACGATCTCCTTGCAGACCAGGCTGGTGCTGAGGATGGGGACAAGGGCAAGTTTTGCGGTGAGATCGATTCCCGGCAAGAGAGAGGCAACGGCGGGAATAACAACGATGAAGGTCATGGGTGTGAGATAGCTCTGAGCCTCCTTATAGGTCTTGGCAAAGAGCGCGATGGTCATCAGTACGGCGGCAAACAAGACGGCGAGAGGCAGGGCCATTAAAAATACGGAGAGAACGGTCTCAGGGCCGACGTGGAGCTGGAGCACGGAGGCGTCCTTGGCAGACATAATGCCTGATCGGCCGACATAATAAAAGGATGCGCCCATGGAGATGATGGCAAGAATTGCCGTTGTAAGCGAGGCAGAGAGAACGAGGAAGAACTTGCCGAGGACGAGATCCATACGAGAGATGGGGCTGGAGAGGATGGTTTCCATGGTGCCGCGTTCTTTTTCGCCGGCGGTCA
>Ga0209415_10014403_pt1 | contig 12917 bp, 10 predicted proteins | sample PeaSoiSIISIP2007_FD_187696 | JGI IMG/M metagenome (GOLD analysis project Ga0209415, IMG submission 187696) | Peat soil microbial communities from Weissenstadt, Germany - SII-SIP-2007 (SPAdes) (version 2) | ecosystem: Environmental > Terrestrial > Soil > Wetlands > Peat | place: Germany...
GCGGCCGCCGCTTTGGCGAAAGATACCGCCTGGTTGGGCTGGAGTGCAGCGGCGGTTCCGGCGGCAACTGGAGCCATGTCGGAAACGGCTCTCGAAACGGCACTGACCACGGCACAAGCGGAGGCGGGATTCGCCTGCAAAGCCGCCCCGACGACGTTTACCGTGGTAACCCGCTGATCGCCGGCCTTTGCCTTGCGGACCAACACGGCCGCTTTTGCCGGCAACTCCGGTCGAGCTACCTTGCTGAGGACCACAGTGTACGGGTTGACTTTCTGCTCATCGCCGGCGACTCCCCTGAGGGCGCCGAGAGAAACAACACCTGCCAGAATCAGCGCGATTCTCTTCATAGCGTTGCCGTTTTTTTTACGCCCCAAGGGACACTCTTGTTAGACACATCCCTTCACCCATCTTCGCGCCTTTACCATACCCTCCACCCGAGCGTCAACAACAAATTGCAAGATTCTCTGGCCTGGGGGGCCAGGCAAAAAGCTGCAATGTCGCCGGAATGAGGTTGCGTGCCGGCCTGGATCTGGTAGTAAGGGGTCGCGGCCGCGATTAATTCCAGTCAACCCGGGAATGGCAATGCTGAATCGAATATTGAAAGCCGGCGTGTTCGCTCTCCTGACGGCAGCGGTTACCGGCCTGCCGGCTTCCTCGCGGGCCCAAACCAACTCGGGCGCGGCGGCGCTAACCAACGCGGCCGGCGAAAAACCGCAGGCCCCTGCCAGAAAACGAACCGCTGGTCCTTTCCACGGCAAATTGGCCGCGGTGGATGCCGTGAACAAGACCATTACGGTCGGCAAGAGGACATTCCAGATCACGTCCGACACGAAGATCTTCAAGGGCGGGATACCGGCCACCTTGGATGATGCGGTCGTGGGTGAGACGGTGAGCGGCGGCTTCAAGACTGCCCCGGGCGGGAAACTCAACGCCACGAAGGTTACCTTGGGCGCGAAACCCAAGGGCAATGGCGCCGCCAAGAAGGCCAGCCCCTAAGCAGCAGGCAGGGCTGGACGAACGTGTCGAGCATCAGGACGTGCAGGCTTGGCGCATGGCGAACCCCGCGGACGCTCTCACGCTCCACGCCCTCTCCCTCTCACCGGCGCCACCAACTGGTCTTGCTCTTGGTGCCTTTGGCGGAAGGGGGCTGGGTGGAGTGCTGGATCAGCCACTGGCTGCGGGCTAACTCGAAGGCCATGCGGAACTCATCGTAGCTGAGGAACCGGTCGGCGGGATTCTTGGCCAGGACCCGGCCGAGGGCATCGCTGGTGGGCTGGGTGATCTCTGGAACCACCAGGTTGGGGGCGGTCAAGGGCGTGTGGACGTGGGCGGCCACGAGCTCCTCGACCGTGGGCGCCTCGAAGGGGACATGGCCGGTCAGGGCGTGATAAAGTGTGCAGCCCAGGCTGTACATGTCCGAGAGGGCCGTCTCCGGTTCGCGTTTGATTTTTTCCGGCGCAACATAATAGGGGGTGCCTTCGGTGACGGCTGCGGATTCGGGTTGGGCGTCGGGGCTGCGGGCCAGGCCGAAGTCGACAAGCTTGGGTTCGTTGTCGGCGTTGAAGAGGATATTGCCGGGTTTGATATCGCGGTGCAGGAGATTATGCTTGAGGGCCAGGTCGAGGGCGGAGGCGATTTTGATGCCGATGTCGAGCACTTCCAGTTCTCCCAGGCGTTGCTGTCGCTCGATGCGCGTGTCCAGACTCCCGCGGTCGGCCAGTTCCATGACCAGGTAACGCTGGCTCTCGAACTCATCGAAGGTGTAGATGTGGATGATATTCGTATGGTTCAGCGAGGCGCAGGCCCGCGCCTCGCGGTAGAAGCTCTCGAGGGCGACGGGGTCGTTTTCGAGCTCTTTGCGCATGAGCTTGACGGCGACCAGGCGCTGCAGGACGATATCGAAGGCGCGATAGACCTTGCCCTGTCCGCCGGAAGCGATCTTGCTGCGCAGCTCGAACTGGCGCAACTGCATCGGCATCATGATGGGATGGCCGCATTTGTTGCAGGGGACCGAGGCGAGCGGCGGAAGGTCCCCGGGGATGAAGGCCTTGCTCTCGCACCCGGCGCAGGTGACCATTTTCAGTTTGTCGCTGGTGCTCATTCGACTCCCGTCCAAGTTACCACGTCTCGCTATCGCCCGACAAGCCCGGATGCGGGGCTGCCCAGGTTACCAGGTTACGCCAGGGCCGATTCATGAACGGGGCGGGGACGGCTTCGTCCCCGCTTCCTGTCGCCAGGAGCCGGCAAGAAGCGGGGACGAAGCCGTCCCCGCCCCCTTTCATCCCGCATCACGTGCGCCCGATGGATGAAATTGCCCGGTGATTCACTTGGGCGCTTTCCAGCACTGCCCCGAATTACATCCTGCAAAGATCATGTTAGGCTCGGCGCGTGAAAATGGCTGTAGCCGCAGCCGGCGCGCAATATGACACTTGAAAGAGCCCTTGAGCTGCCCGGGGTGGGCCAGCGGAGGCCGGCGGGATCACGCTCCTGCATCTGGCCTCTGCGGCTGTTAGCGGCGCTGGTCTTGACGCTGCCCGCCGCGCTCCAAGCCGCATACATTTACACGATCGATGCGGGCAAGATTATCATCACGGGATATGCGGGTCCCGGCGGTGTCCTGACCATCCCGAGCGCGATCAACGGCGTGCCAGTGACCAGCATCGGGAACTCAGCATTCTCTGGCGCCAGCCTGGCGGGCGTCACGATTCCCGACAGCGTCACCAACATCGGGGACCATGCGTTCGGAGGCTGTTCCCTCCTTGGCAGCGTCATGATAGGCAACAACGTCACCAGTATCGGGGGCTCAGCGTTCACTGCGTGCCACAGCCTGGCCAGCGTCGCGATCCCCGACAGCGTCACCCGCATCGGTGACAATGCCTTCGATCACTGTTTGAGTCTGACCGGTGTCACGATAGGCAACAACGTCATCAGCATCGGGCGATCGGCGTTCGTTGGCTGCCTCAGCCTGGCCAGCGTCACGATCCCCGACAGCGTCACCAGCATCGGAGACGACGCGTTCGAAGGCTGCTGGAGCCTCAGCAGCATCACGATAGGCCACGGCGTCACCAGCATCGCTGAGCGGGCCTTCTCCGGGACGAGCCTGATCAGCCTTACGATCCCCAACAACGTCACCAACATCGGGGACTCGGCGTTCGTTGACTGCGCCGGCTTGGCCAGCCTTACGATCCCCAGCAGTGTCACCGGCATCGGGGAGGAGGCGTTTTCGGGCTGCAACAGCCTGGCCAGCGTCACGATCTCCGATAGCGTCGCCAGCATCGGGAGCCATGCGTTCGAGGGCTGCGGCAGCCTGACGGGGGTCTATTTTCAGGGTGACCCACCCCTCCTTGGTTCCGACGTGTTCGACTATGACAGCATTGCGACCGTCTATCACTTGCCTGGGACCACGGGCTGGGGTCCGACGTTCGCCGGTCTTCCGACCGCGTTATGGCGGCTTCCAAATCCGTTGATCCTAAACCACGGCCCCAACTTCGGCGCGCAAACCAACGGGTTCGGTTTCATTATCTCCTGGGCAACGAACGGCTCCGTCGTGGTAGAGGCCAGCACGAACCTGGCTAATCCAATCTGGTCTCCGGTGGCCACGAACACCCTTATCGGTGGCTCGGTCTATTTCAGTGACCCCTCGTGGACGCTTTATCCCGCTCGGTTCTACCGCCTTCGCTCGCCGTGAGGCGCAGTCGGGACGCCGGGTGAGGGCACCCGGCCTACAGGATGGCGTCTTTGCGGGTTTGTAGGCCGGGTGCCCTCACCCGGCGCGGGGTCACTGCTGCCGGCTGAAGCCGGCGCTCCGGGTTCATTTTGCCGGCGGCCGCACCGTATGCCGCACCGGCCAGGCGGCACGGTCCGCATCCTCGTACGGGCCCATCTTCTCGATGGGGATTCGCTTGAAACCGAGATCGAAGGCAGGGGAGTTCTGCGCCAGTTGAAAGTTCAGCTCCGCCGCGTTGAGAAAGTGCGGGTCCTGCTCCAGCAGGTTGTCCTGGAAAGTCACCAACGGACGGGCCTTCCGTTCGATATCGTCCCACTTGCCGCCGACGCAGATGTTGCGGGCGACGACGTTGCCGCGCGGCGCCGCCGGGTCCTCTTCGAGGATGTTGACCAGCCTTGGATAACGCTGGCTGTAGGGCGGCTGATTGTATTTGATGCCGGAAAGGGTGCCCTTTTCCTTGCCTTCCTTCACCCAACCATCGGAGCCGGAACTGGCCCAACCCAAAGCGCGGGCATCAATGTGAACCGCCGGCTGGCACTCGACGAAGATATTATTCTCGATGAGGCAATCGCGGCCGCCGCCGATGAACGCCGCGCTGGTCACACGGTAGAATACGTTGCCGACAATCTCCGTGCCGCAATACATGTCGTCCAGGTACACCCCAACGCAGCCGCGGCCTTCAAAGCCGGTGATGTCGTGCAAGTAATTGTACCGGATGACGGTGCCGCGCATGGTCCAGTCCCGGCCGGAATAAATCGCTCCGGCATCATTGGACTCGTAACAGACGCTGTGAATTTCGTTGAACTCGATCCGGTGATCGTTCCCTCCAAAACCAATGGCTTGGTGGGGCGCATTATCGATCAGGTTGTGGGTGGCGCGGTTGCCCACGCCGTTGAGCGAAATGCCGGGGGAGTACATCGGCTGCCAGCGGCCGTAATCATGAATGTGGTTGTTGTCGGCGCAGTGACCCGCGGGCGTGAGGGTCACGCGATCGCCTCCCTCGAGCGACACGCCGCCTGCCCCGCACTGGTAAATGTCGCAGCCGATTACGGCGTGGCCTCGGCCGCCCGAAATGCTCACCGCGCCGCCCCCGGTATTTCGAATCGTGCATCCCGCAATCCGGTTTGTCTCACCCTCCGACATGTTGATAGCCGTGCCTCGGGCAGCTTCCAGGACAAACCGCCGGAGCGTTACCCAGGAGACCTTTCGCATCGACACCAGGCTGGGCAAGACCGAGACCACCGCCTGGCCGTGGTCGAGTGGTTCCGGCGGATAAAAATAGAGGATCCCGAGCTCCCGATCCAAATACCATTCGCCCGGCTCGTCGAGCTCCGACAGGAGATTGTACCCGTAATACCACTGCCCCTTGCGGTAGCCGTAGCCGTGGTAAGGCGGTTGCAGTTCGATCGTGTGCTGCCCCGCATCAATCGCCTTGACGCGCTGCCGCTGGTCGGACCAATCCCAAAACCAATACCCATGCAGCCACGCATCCTTCTCCGCCGTCCAGCGTTCGGGACGGTTGCCTTCATACCGGAAGATCCCCTCTACGGTTCCTTTGGTTCCGCGCACGTCGACGGGTGTCTTGCCCAGCACGTCGGCGATGCGCGCGAATCCCTGGTTCGGCCAGCGCGCCAGGCGCATCGGTTTCTCGTGGAAAAACAATTCCAGGCCGCCGCCGCCGGCGCTGCCGTAATTGGTGAGGCCCAGCGAGCGCAGGTCCGCTTGGAAAACCTTGCCTCGCGCTGACTCCTCGAGCCGCGTCAAAATGGCCTGATCGGTGACGGCTTTGAAGCCAGTGATGAGCCGGCCTCCCACCAGTCGAACCTCCTCACCCTGGGTGGCGCTGTAAAGGACCGGAGCCGTTTCCGTTCCCGAATCCTCGGCGGTGAGCTCGAAAACCTTATCCAGCGCATAAAACCCGCCACGCACGAATACCCTCACACCGCCTTTGGGCAATCCGCCGGTTCGCTTCCACTTGCGGATTTCGTCGCGCGCCCGCTCCAGGCTCGCAAAGGGGCCGTCGCTCCGGTTTGCCTTCGGCCCTGCCAGCCGCCCCGACCAGGCATCGTTACCGTTGCCAGCCACATACAAGTCGGCAGCGTACGCCACGCTCAGCAACGTTCCCCAGGCTGCGAGCGCCGCGCGGAGTTTCAGCTTCATAGAGCGCATTTTCTGATTGGATGGATTGGTCTCGGTCTAAAGAACAAAGGGTCGTAAAGACCACGCCGCCCCGAGCCCCAAAAACCGCCAGCGCGAGCACGGCTGCCCAGAGCACGCGGCAGGGTGGAGCTTAGGCTCCTCGGCCCAAGCTGTCAAAATAGTAATGTTGAGGGTGACGTGCGCTGGCGCATCGCAGCTTTGTCGATCTCCCTCAAATGTCATTAACACCCTGCTTCAGCGGGGTGATCAATGCCCGGCGGTGGCAATGAAACCGTTTCCAACGGTTTCAACGTCTTCGTGCCACTTCAACCCGTACCGCTCGTCCAATCGCCGCAGTTCTTCAGCAAAACTTCTCTTTCGATGGTGCGCTTGCCGAGCGGCAAGGTCCGCGGCAAGTTGTCCCGTGGAGGAGTGTGACACCGAAGCTGAGAAACCGTTGGAAACGGTTTCCACTCGCCCTTGCCCGTCATGCACCGCGCTGAAGCGGCGGTGTTAATGAGAGCGGGCCCCCGGGTTGCCAGAGTCATTGAAGCCGGGGTTATTCTCACTGATTAAGCCACGTCCTCAACCAGTCTGAAGTCCTGATTCAGGTAGGTCTGCTCTTTGTACAAACACCATTTTGGGCGTGCGGTGCTAACGCAGAGCCGGTAGCCCTCGTATCCGTGTGCTCTACGAAGCTCCGGCGGCACAATGCTCTCGTGCAACTCTTCGTAGCGAAGCGGCTGAAGGCTTGCACGAAGAGCCTTTGGACCAGCAAACGAGGAGAAATGTGTCCCTCCAAGAACCCGGACTCTTTCCCCTTTCGGGAGTCGTGCCGTGCCCCATGGGGGGCGAGCGAATTCTGTCAGTGGGACCGTGCCTGGAAGTGTCACCTCGCTGCCGTCTGGAAGTCGCAGTTTGCTGAACCTTGGGCACGGCCGCAAAATAGGGGCCTCGAAGTCGACCTGGCAATCTCGAACTGCCTCCCAAATCTGGCCTTCACGCGGAAAGACCGTGTCGGGCGGCAGTAAAGACCGCTGGTAGTCTTCCGTGAAGCGGACATAGTCACTGGTATCGAGGCCACCAGTCGTCTGGTCCCATTTCAGAGGCGGCAGAATGATACGCATAGCGGGCGGTTGACGCGGCTTAACGAATGGTTTACCCGACGGTTCTCTCAGGATATTGAAATTGGCCTTTCACTGCGCAAAGAGCTTAATCCCTTCCTGGTGAGACGCAAGCCCCGAAGTGGCGCCGGAGTGTCGGAAGAACAGAGGCCAGGCGCGGCATCGGGCTGCGCTGGGCGTGGTGGACGCGCGAGGGCACGGGTTCCAGCGACCCCGATTCCGGCACCTGCTAAGGGCGGCTCGCGACCAACAGGGACGACAAGATGTTATTGGCGATGTGGGCGCATGCGGGAGGCCAGGTCGACCCGCTTTTTGCGAACAACCAACCGGCCACGAGGCTGAACACAAAGACGCCCGAGGCGTTCGCCAACACCGCCTTAGTCGGCCCGCCATGGGATAACCAGTAGGGAAGATGAGCGCCCACAAAGAGCAGGGAGGTAAGCGCATTCGCGAGATAGGTCGGCCAGAGGGTCATAAGCTCCTTCATGACCAAACCTCGGAAGAGAATCTCCTCGAGGAGCGGTGAGATTACCAGTTGCAGCAGCGCGAGCGTGGTGGGCAACGATGATAAGCTGGCGCTGGAGAAGCACCTTCTGCCGAGGGTGAACTCGACCAGCGTGACGCCGAGCAGAAAGACGCCGGTGACGGCGAGGCACCAGAACCAATTGCGCAGGCTCGGAACCGCGGACAAACCCAGGTACTTCGCGGGAGGCGTGCTTCTCAGCCACCACGCGAAGGCCGAGGCGGGCAGAACCCACAGGACGCACTTGAGCAGATTGGAGTATGCGGCCCGCCAGGTTGGCGAGGCGATTGACTCGTCGACCGCATAGAACAAGGTGGCGCGGACCGTCCAGAGGAGAAAGAACGCGGCCAGGAACAAAGACAAATCAAGAGCGGCTCTACGCGGTTTGACCATGGAGATTATCGAGCGCCAAGAGGGCACGGAGCTGTCTATTTGCCCTGCAAGAATTCCTCTATTTTAGCCTTGGCCTCGGCCAGGCCGACTCCCGGATTCTGCTTCCGATAAAGTTTGATGGCGGCGATCTTCCCTCCGGGCACATTGGCGAGTCGCTCAACCTCTGAGGAGAGGCCGGACGGCGGCGGCCGTGGCAACTCAACGCCTTGATGTTTCAGCAGGGCATCCAGCTTCTGGTGAAGCCAGTCCAACTGCCGTTCCAAGCGTCCGAGGTTAATCCGCTGCCGTGTGGTATAGGCTGCGCCTCCGGCAAAGACGACCACAATCCATGCAATGATGGCGTAGTCGCCGAACTCCAGGACTCCAACTATTGATGTCATAAGCAAATGAAATGACTGTGGCATGGGTTATGCTGAATAACCACCGTTCTGACAACTGACTGAAGACTATGCAAACATTTTTGCGGCACGCGTCGACCGGCCAATACTTCCAGTCCCTGGATTGCTGGACGCCCGATCGCGACGACGCTCATGATTTCGGATTCGTCGCCAGGGCCGTGAAATTCGCGCAAAAAGCGCGACTCCCTAACCTGGAATTGATTCTCTCGTTCGACGATCCTCGCCAGATCATTGCCACGCCGTTTGAGAAGCTCTGGCGGAGACTTTGGCGCAGCCGGCACGCGCGGAATCTGAGCAGGGTGTATGCAAGTCGACACCGCTGCGGTGTAAGCATTCGGGACAGCCAACCGCGACGAGACCTAGACAGACCCCGCCTTCGCTCGAAATGAGGGAAAGCGTTCGAGGGTTCGGTTTGTCCGGGTGCAATCATCAATCGCCGGGGATGATATCCAGTTCCGCCAAAGAGGCGTAAGGGGCCAATGAAGCAAAGCCGCTCTTGGCCACCAATTTCAAGAAACGCGCCTCGACCGGCACCGCAAATCTCACGGTGTGCAAATGGGCGTCGCGCGGGAAGGCGCCTGCGGCCACCGGCTCACTCCAGTTCCGGCCATCGGCGCTGGTTAAGACAGCGTAGTCCTTGATCCAGCCGTTCGGGTTGCCATCCTGGCGCGGCAGACAGGTGATGCCTGCCAGGTTCGCGGGTCTGGCCAGCTCGACGACGAGTTCATGAGGAAAACCCGGGGCGGGCGCATCCCAGGGGGTGTGCCAAAACGTATCCGGATCGCCGTCAATGGCGAACGCCGCGCCATAGGCTTCAGCGGCCTCGCTGTCGGCTCGGATCTTCGCGCCGAGTGCCTGGAGTTTCGTCAGCTTCCGCACGAAAAGATCGTCGAGCAGGCCGAGGGCGAGTTCCTGCGTGGGCTGGAACGCCGGCGAGCCGGCATAATGGTAGAGACTGGCCAGGAACTGGCGCGCGGCCGGGTCCTTCGTCGGGCCGGCCAAATCGAAGCCGCAGACGAGTAACTGACCGGCGCCCACGCGCCCCTCGAAGACGACGCCAAGCTTGTGGTTGCGGGCGAAGTTGTCGATCACCTGGACCAGCGGGCGGTAATTCCCGGGCGTGTCATCCAGCACCAGGACTCGCGCGTGCTGCATCAAGCTGAACCATTGCCAGTCGCTGTGCGACTCCGTCGGGAACGCGGCCAAAAGCGGATGCCGCGGCTCGCACAGCAGGCCCATCGTGTTGGGTTTCTGGTCCGGAAACCAGACCGGACTCCAAAAGACGGGCAGGAAACTGCCGCTCAGGGATTGCCTGGAGTTTGCCGCGTGCGGGAAGAAGACGACTTTTTTTCCGCCGGCCAACGCGGTCTTGGCATCGGCCCACGTTTCGGAGACCACCACCTCCGCCGGCGGCTGGAGCGCAACGCTGGCGGGATAGACCCAAATTTGCCAATCGTTGGCGAAGTCGGTGCCCTGCAACGAGAGCGTCACCGTGAGTTTGCCCGGCGCGGGGACGTTGGCGAGCGAGGCCTGAATCGTGCCGAGGGGTGTCAGCTTGCCCGTTGGCACGGTCAACGCGTTCAACTGGCCCGAGGCGGCCTCGTGTCCCTGTTCATCGCGGATGGCCCACGCGGGTTGCGCGTCCGGCAAGCTTGCGGGCCCATAGTGCGCAATATCGGCGGCGGCCTGGAAGGGTTCGTCGCTGGTGTAGGCGCGCTTGGGCAGGCGCAGCAACGGGACGGTGGGGGAGCAAAACCGGCGGAAAGCGGCCGGCGTGATGAAGCCCTTCGAGTCCCAGAATGCGTCCAGGGGGCCGACCAGGGCGGTGCCTTGGGTTGGATAATCATGGAGGTCGAGCAGCGAGAACCCGGCGTAGCCCGGAGTGCGCAGGAGCACCTCGATCTCTTCCTTGTAGAGGAGGGTGGCGAATTTTCCACTCGCGTCCACATACTGTGGGGCGAGGTCCAGCAGATGCTTCTGCTCGAGGCCGTCGCGCACGAGCTCGAAGTTTTTCAAGGCCATGACCCCGGTCCATTTCTTGATCTCGTTGAAATCTGGAAAGTACATCCATTGGCCAATTTCGTGGCCGACAATCGGCCGCGCGTCGCTGGCCACGACGCCGCGCAAGTCGCGCAACGTAGCCGGCCCGCCGATCCCGCGCCCATCGCCCGTCTCGGTCCATTGGCGATTAGGGGTGGTCTGGGCGGCCGATGCCGACGAATAGAGGTGGCGCGGATCGCGCCCGCGCAACATATCCACCCAGCGCGCGAGCAATTGCCGATCGCCGCCGTATTCGTTGCCCAGCGTCATGAGGCAAAAGGAGGGATGATTGCCATAACTGTCCACGATCCGCTTGAACTCCGCCTCGATGAACGCATCGCGCTCTGGATTTCGACCGGCCTCCACATTCGCCATCGGCCCTTCTGCTTGAATCATGATGCCTTCCAGGTCCGCCGCCGTGAACGCGGCGTCGGGCGGGCACCATGAGTGGAAGCGAATAAAATTCAAGCCATACGATTTCTCGATCCGGAAAATCCGCCGCCACGACGGCACGTCGGTGGGCGGATAGCCGGTCAGCGGCCACACCGAGCACTCGAGCGTTCCGCGCAGGAATGCGGGCCGTCCGTTCAGGGTGAACTGCGTGCCCGACGCGGCAAAGTTACGCATGCCAAAGCGAACCGAGCGCTCATCTTCGCCGAGCTTTATGGCCACCTCGCTCAGGTTCGGCGTGAACTCGTCCCATAATTTGGCGCCGCTCAGGTCCACTTCCAATTCGGCGCTCCCGCCGGCCTCATCCCAAGCCGCCTCGACGCTTTGCGTGCCCACGCTCAAGCGGCCGTGGCCGGCCTTGCCGGTGGCGTTGCCGATTTTCACGGCCACGCGCGCCCGCATCTCCTCGACTTCGGGATAGACCTGCGCGTCGTCGATCCACACCGGCGGCGTGGCGGCCAGTTCCAGCCGGCCCACGATGCCGTTCATATTGCCCCAGGTGCCGCCGAACAAGGCGGAGACAAAGGCGCCGAGATTGAGCTTGACGGTGTTGTCCACACAAATCGTGAGCCGATGTTCGCCGGGCGTCACGCCGGCGCCCAAATCATAAACGTGCGGCGCGATCAAGCTGTCCTGGGTCCCAATGCGCCGGTCGTCCAGCCAGAGGGTGGTCACCCACCGGCAGCGTTCGAGGAACAACGTCAGCCGTTTTCCCTGCCAGGCCGCGGGAATCTCGATGTCACGCTGATACCACGCCGGACCGGCGTATTCGTAAAGCCGGGAGGGTCCGGCGAGCGTTGGCGGCTTGGGGTTCCTCGGGCCCAGGCCGGCATCGTCCATCGTGGCGGGCAGCTTGATGGTCGTCTCCGCGCCCAGGGAAGCCGCGTACCATTTCTCTTTGATTCCGGCCTGCTGGGCGTCGAGACGGAATCTCCAGGGTCCCTCCAATGACCGGGTCTCTCGCGCCCCGGCCAAGGTAACCGACGCCGTGACCAGGGCCAGCCAAGCCGCAGTTCGCCACCTCCCTTTCCGAAACGGAAACGGAGCGCGCCCGTCCTCGGGCGCAGCAAGCAGCAAAGTCCGGATGCGCCGGCGAGCCACGGCGGGAGACAAAACGAGGGCGGTCAACGAAGCGAGGATGAGGTCAATTTTCATGGCAAGAACAGCCGGCATTCTGCGCGGCTCTCATCGGCCAGCCGCTCAGTCGGGCATGGTTTTGACGCGGATGTTTTTAAAGCAGGCCTTGCTGCCACGGCCCGGCATCGGAGGATGTCCTTGAAGGGCGAAGGTGCCCCGCGGCAACCAGGTCACCCCGGTCGAAAGCTTGTGCTCGACATCCGCTTCGGAAATCCGGTACTCGAACATGGTCTGGCCATCGAGCTTGACCGTCACCAGCCCATCCCGACAGACGACCTCCTGGGTGTACCAGACGTTGTCCGTCACCGGCGCCTTGGGCAGGACGGTGACCGTCTCCCGGTTGTTCGCCGGGGGCGCTTCCGGGCCCCACGAGATATTCCTGATTCCGTATAAGCTGCCGGTGCGGCGCCAGTCGGAGTGACTGTTGTCAACCTGGCATTCGAGTCCGCGCCTGGGCCAACCCGCCGCCTGATAACTCGTGTGGAAGTAAATCCCCGAGTTCGCGCCGGGGAAGGTCATGACGTCCACCCGAAGGTCGAAGTTCTTGAATTGGTGGCCGTTCACCTCCCCATCATAGAACAAGTGAGCGGGGCCCCGGTCCGTCGCCGGATACTCCATGACGATCATGCCGTCACGGACCTGGAAGACGTTGGCGTTCTCGCCCACCTTCCAGCCCTCGAGGGTCTTTCCGTCAAAGAGGCTCACAAAACCCTCTTCCGGCGGCGCGGTGTCGGCGGCGAGGCAGGCGGTTGCCAGCGGCAGGAGCAAAGCGGCGGTTAACAAGAATTTCATATAATATTCCTTTTCATTGAACGGCTTGACCGACATGAGTTGACGCGTCCAGAGTCTGGATTCAATGGGGTTTAATGGACGGACAGGTGGTCTGTCAACAGGAGAATGCTGGTCAGGGGCCAGGGGTGCGCATCTCACGTTTTTCCGGAGCGCGGACATTCTTGTCCGCTTTGGCATTGCGTCGCCCCCAGAAG
>Ga0209415_10014404_pt1 | contig 12917 bp, 10 predicted proteins | sample PeaSoiSIISIP2007_FD_187696 | JGI IMG/M metagenome (GOLD analysis project Ga0209415, IMG submission 187696) | Peat soil microbial communities from Weissenstadt, Germany - SII-SIP-2007 (SPAdes) (version 2) | ecosystem: Environmental > Terrestrial > Soil > Wetlands > Peat | place: Germany...
TTTCATTTCCCATCTCAAAAACATTTCCATGAGAATCCGCCGGTTAGTAGAATTATCGTCGACTACCAAAACGGGCATTCCAGCCAAAGGCATTTCTTCAGTCGGCGGCGGTAAGGCCTGGTGGTCCGCTCGCAGACAGACTGTGAAATGGAAGTTGCTTCCCTTGCCCGGCTCGCTCTCCACCCAGATCTTTCCTCCCATCGCCTCCACCAGACGGGAACAGATGGTCAGTCCCAAACCTGTTCCTCCGAACCTTCGCGTAGTCGAACTATCGGCCTGAGAAAATGCTTCGAAGATGAGCTTTTGTTTTTCTGGTGGGATTCCGATGCCCGTGTCACTCACGACGAAGTGCAACCGCTGTTCATCGTTTTCCTGGGATTCCAGCGTAACTTCCAGCCCTACTTGGCCGCGGGCAGTGAATTTGATGGAATTCCCCACGAGATTCAAGATGATCTGGCGAATGCGAGTGGCATCACCGATGACGTAACAAGGAACGTCGGGCTGGATGTCGCAGAGCAACTCCAGACCCTTCTCATGGGCCCGAAAAGCCAGTGTTTTCATCGTTTCTTCAACGCTGTCGTGCAGCTGGAAACGGAGCGGATCCAGGTCCAGCTTCCCGGCCTCGATCTTGGAGAAGTCCAGGATGTCGTTAATAATGGTCAGCAGCGATTCCGCGGAAACCTTGGCCGTAGTTAGATAGTCGCGCTGTTCAAAGGTGAGATCCGTGTCCAGCACCAATTCTGTCATTCCGATGACGCCATTCATCGGCGTACGGATTTCGTGGCTCATCGACGCCAGAAACTCGCTCTTCGCCCGGCTGGCGCTCTCAGCGGCTTCTTGAGCTCGCTTTCGCTCCGTGATGTCCGTCATCACTCCAACCAGCTCCTTGGTCTTCCCGTCGCCCGCAACCAGGCGGACTGAAGTCCTCAGCCAGATCACGCCGCCGCCGGCGGTGATCATCCGATGCTCGAAACGCTGAGATCCACGATTCTCCGCTGCGGCTTCACAGAACGATTGCGTTGGTCCGCGATCGTCTGGATGCACGTGATCGATTAGAAAATCGCCGTGGGCCAGCCATTGTTCGGGCGCGTAGCCGAGGAGTGCTTCCGCTTCTTTATTGACAAAGCTGAATTGAGGGGACTTGACGCTCCGCCGCCACAGGATGACCTGGGCCGACTCCACCAGTTGCCGATAGCGCTGTTCACTCAAACTCAGTTCCAAGGACTGCGCAGAGAATCGCCGGTCAACCAGCGATGTCAGGATCGTCAGGCCAAGAATCATGAAGGTGACGATGACGATACCCGCGATGCCCAGCGTGGAAATTTCCACCGCGTGGGTTAGCTCTGGGGCTGAATCCATCCGCGTGAAAGTGACTGCGGCCATGCCGGTGTAATGCATGACAGGTATGGCTGCCCCCATCAAGATCGCACTGGCCATCTTCCGCCATCCGATTGGCGCGGTATCTTCCCGCAGGTGGAATGTCAACCACAGCGCCACCAGCGAGATCACGATTGCCAGGATCACCGACAAAATCACCAGTCCCACGGAATAGCTGCACATAGCGGGCAGCCGCATCGCCTGCATGCCGATATAGTGCATGGCAGCGATCCCCATTCCCATTAAGACGCCCCCGATTGCAGTGCGGAGTGGCAGCATAGCGTTCCGGCTCGCGACAAACAACGCTACCCCCGATGCGAATACGGCCGCCAGCAGGGACACCACAACCGTGGGCCAATCGTAGAGCACTGGTACTGGAAGGCTGTAGGCGAGCATCCCGATGTAGTGCATCGACCAGATGCCGAGTCCCAGTGCAACGGCGCCGCCCGTCAGCCAGAAGAGCCGAACGCGGCCGCGCGCGGCAGTTACTCGCCCCACCAGATCGAGTGCGGCGTAAGATGACAACATCGCTATGACTACGGACAGCGCGACGAGCCGGTAGTCGTATGAGCCGGCCAGCACTCCTGTGGCAAAAATAGGCATGGGAAACCACGGATGCCTGTTGGGGCACCCTGCTTACCCATCGACCAAGCATGGTGGTCGCGATAGGCGCAGGTCCTGGAGGCTCTCAAGCCCCCAACAGTGCTATCTTTACAGAGAGCCGAGTCCCGCGCGGGAGGTCCTGCCAATGGCCAAAAAGAAGCGGGCTTCAAAATCGAAGAAGGCTCACGTCAAGGGCCTCAGCCCGGGGCGCAAAACGGAGCGAGCGATCGCCGTTCCGGGGTCTTCGGCGGCTTACTTCCCCGTGGTTGGCGTAGGTGCCTCGGCGGGCGGGCTGGAAGCCTTGTCTGCATTCCTGAAAGCGCTGCCCGCGAGAACCGGGATGGCGTTTGTCGTGATTCAGCATCTCGCGCCCCAGCACGAAAGCGCTCTCACGCAACTGCTATCCAAAGCCACCAGCATGCCGGTCCTGGAAGTCTCCCACGGTATGGCGGTCCAGCGGAACCATGTATACGTGATCCCGCCCGACAAGATCCTGACCATCCGCGGCGGTGCCCTGATGCTGATCCCGCGCGAGCGTGCTTCGGTTCCGCATCACCCCATTGACGAGTTTTATGCAGCTCTGGCGCGTGAACGAAAGGCCGCCGCTATCGGAGTAATTCTCTCCGGCAGCGGATCGGACGGCACACTCGGGCTGAAGGCTATCAAGGCGGAAGGCGGCGTCACCTTCGCGCAGGATCCCAAAACGGCGGCATGGGCGGCCATGCCCACCAGCGCGATCTCGGCCGGCGCGGTCGATTTTGTCCTGCCGCCCTTGGGCATCGCCACCGAATTAGCCCGCCTCGGCCGCCATCCCTACCTTCGGGAACGCGGGCAAGCGCCCGATGGCGATAGCCTCGAAAACGTCTGTCTGTTACTCCGTTCCGCTACCAGCGTGGATTTCCGCCTGTATAAGCAGCCCACCGTCAGCCGCCGCATCGCACGCAGGATGGCTTTGCAGAAGATGAGATCGCTTTTCGACTATGTGCGGTTCCTGAAGCAGAATGTCGCCGAGGTGAAGGCATTGGCGGACGACATCTTCATTCATGTCACGGGTTTCTTTCGCGATCCGGACTCCTTTCGAGCGCTTCGCAAACACGTGTTCCCGAAGTTGCATTTGAATCGGCGGCCTTCCCCGGTTCGTGTCTGGGTCCCCGGTTGTTCCACTGGCGAAGAGGTGTACTCCATCGCAATGCTCCTGATCGAGTCCCTCGGTGCGAACGCGAACCAAACCGCGAACGCAAGCCAAACCAGGATTCAGATGTTTGGAACCGACATCAGTGAATCCGCCGTCGAGCGCGCCCGCGCCGGGATCTATTCCGACGCTGCCCTGCGCGGTGTGTCGCCCGCGCGCCTGCGACGTTTTTTCCTCAAAGTCGAACATGGTTACCAGATCAACAAAGAGGTGCGCGGCCTGTGCGTTTTTGCGCGCCACGACTTAGCGAACGACCCGCCCTTTTCCAAACTCGATCTGATCAGTTGCCGCAACGTTCTGATCTACGCCGGACCCAGCCTGCAGAGCCGGATTCTATCGGCTTTCCAGTATGCCCTCAAACCTGGCGGCTTTCTGTTTCTTGGAAAATCGGAAGCCATCAGCGCCTATTCCAGCATCTTTGCTCCCCAGAACCGCAACCACAAAATCTTCATCCGCAAGTCCGACGCGACTTCGGCTCCTCGCTTCGACTGGCGAATTGACGATCACAAAGAGCCGGACTTGGCCCCGCCCAGGATCGCGCTCCCGGCCGTGATTGCCGACTTCCGGAAGCAAGCGGAACAAGTTCTGCTCCAACGGTACGCACCATCGGCGCTGGTCATAGATTCCGATCTCCGCATATTGCATGTGCAAGGAGACATCGGTCCCTATGTGGTTCTGCCCACCGGCCCTCCTACTGTTCAGGTGCTGAAGATGCTCCGTCCCGAATTCGTCCTCGATCTCCGTCGAGCGGTCTCCAAGGCGCAGAAGGAAAGCGCGACAGTGACTACGCAGCGAATCCAGTTCGAGCACCGCGGCCAATCCTGCGCCGCGCGCCTGGAGGTATCGCCGCTCAGGAAAGGCGATGGGGGCAAGCCGGACCTCCTGGTTGTCTTCAACGCCGTCCCGGCCAACGAGCTTTCTGGCCCGAAGACCCAGGCCAAAGGCCGCGCGAAACGAGATTCCGTGGTCGAAAAGGAATTGGCGGCCACGCGCGAATACTTGAGCTCTCTGATCGCCGAACATGAAACTGCCCAGGAGGAGATGAAGGCCGCGCACGAGGAGATTCTTTCCAGTAGCGAGGAGCTGCAAAGCACCAATGAAGAGCTCGAAACCGCCAAGGAAGAGCTCCAGTCCACCAACGAAGAGCTTCTGACCCTCAATGAGGAGCTGCTGCACCGGAATCTCGATCTGAGCATGCTAACCAACGACTTGAACAATGTCCTGGTGGGTGTTGAAATTCCGGTCCTGGTTCTGGATGGCAGCTTGCACATCCGCAGGTTCACTCCCATGGCCGGAAAGTTGCTGAATCTCATCGAAACCGACGTGGGCCGCGCGTTCAGCGACGTCGCCTCCGCGCTCGAAGTGCCCGATTGGGACGCGCTGTTCGCGGAAGTCACCAGCCAGGTTCGTCCGTTTGAGCGAGAAGTGAAGGACCGCAGCGGGCACTGGCTCTCGCTGCGTATCCGGCCTTACCGGACCAGCGATAACAAGATCGACGGCGTCATCGTGATTCTGCTCGACACCGACATGATCAAACGCGAGTTGGAGGACTCTCGTGACTATGCCCGCATGCTGCTGGAGTCCGCCGAGCAGGCCATTGTCGCGGCCAACGCCGACGGAAAGATCGTGCTCATTAACAGCGCCACTGAAAAAATGTTCGGCTACCGCCGCGCCGAAATGCTCGGGAAACCGCTCACCCTGCTGGTTCCATCTGAGTTCGAAGGCCGGCATTACGACGGATCAAGGTTCCCCCTCGAGATCAGTCGGAGCACCATCGATCAGGCGGGCGTAATGCTGACGGTGGCGTTCATGACCGACGTCACCGAGAAACAGAGGCTGGAGGCGTTGTCGGAAACCTATCGCGCGGAGATTCGCGCCCTCGCTGCCCAGCTCATCACCGCTCAGGAAGAGGAGCGGCGCCGGGTCTCCCGTGAACTGCACGATAGTCTCTGCCAGAAGCTGGCTTCCCTCGCGCTCGATGTGGAAAATCTCGCGGTTGCGTTGCCCCCTCCCGCCACCACTCGGGCTCGGCTCCAGGAACTGTGCGCACGCACCATCAAAGTGTCGGAGGAGGCCCGGCATATCGCCTACGAATTGCACCCCTCGGTCCTCGATGACCTGGGCCTGGTGGTTTCATTAAAGGCGCTGTGCGACGAGTTCTCCAAAACCGAGAAGATGCGCGTCGATTTCACCGCCGGCAGGCTGCCCGATTTGGTCCCACAGAAAATAGCCTCCGGCTTGTACCGCATCGCGCAGGAGAGTTTGCGCAATGTCGCGAAACATGCCAAGGCGAAGCGTCTCTCCGTCGCCCTCATGGTCCGTGATCGCGGCTTGGTCCTGTCCCTGCAGGACGACGGCATTGGATTTACTCCGCAAGCCGTCAAAGGCAAGGGCGGACTCGGTTTGGTCAGCATCGGTGAGCGTGCGCGAATCGTCGGCGGCACTCTCGCGATTGAGTCCAAGCCAGGGGACGGCACTCGAATTTCCGTGAGGGTTCCCTTGCAGTAGGCTGCCATGAAACGTCCGCGAATCCTCCTGGCCGATGACCACGCGCTGATGCTTGACGGCTTCTCGAACCTTCTCAAACCAAAATACACCGTGGTGGGAACCGTGGGAGATGGGAAAACGTTGGTCGAAGCCGCCGTTCGTCTGAGTCCGGAGCTCATCATCCTGGACATCACCATGCCGATATTGAACGGAATCGATGCAGCCCGCGAGATCCGGAATCGTCTGCCGCAAGTGAAGCTATTGTTTGTAACCATGCATACTAGTCCTACCTACTTGCAAGCCGCGCTGGAGGCAGGAGCCGATGGGTACGCTGTGAAATCCTCCGGTCGAAGCGAAATCCTCGCGGCCGTCGAGCGAGTCCTCGGCGGGAGCCGGTACATCACACCAGGTGTGGGCGGCGACGGACTGAACCGTATTGGAGATGACCCCGCCCGCGCCGCCGCATCCCTCCGCCTTACCGCCCGCGAGCGGCAGATCCTCCAGTTAACCGCCGAAGGGAAGAGTCGTAAAGAAGTCGCTTATGCCCTCGAAATCTCCGAGAAGACAGTCGCTTTCCACAAAAATAACCTGAAACGCAAGTTGGGTTTGCGGAGCACCGCGCAGCTTACGAGATATGCGCTCGACGAAGGCCTGATTTAGCCTTTATCAATTCCTGGACCTTTGTCTAGCTAGTCCGCTGTACTAATTGGGACTAGTGTTGTAACTAAGTTACTAACAATAAGCTGAGAAACAGAAAAAAGGCCGTGGGAGCACGACAAATTAGGAGCTTCCGGCGGCGCGGAAGTCCGAGCTAGCGGTTGTCCGCCCCCATTGCCACCGTGCCAGTATATCGCAACGTGCGGGGGTGTATTAAAGACTATGGCTGCTTTGGCGGTGGATACTAGAACGGCAAGTGAAAACTGCTATCGCTCTCTACTGGCCGAGTTTGACTCTGCCTACAAGGAAATGATGGATTCATCGCGGGAGTTCAATACTGTTCTAATGAACGTCTCGGACGGTCTGTCTCCGAAGGAACGCCGAACGCGCAACGACGGCGCCGCCGAGTTCTACGAGGATGCTCGCGTACGCTTCATGGCCGCCGTCGCGAACCTGAATGAATTTAGGATCGGCCAAATGATCTCATCCCGTTCCGCGATTCAACTGGCCGCTACCCACCGCTGACGCCTGGGGTTCAATCGAACGGATTCTCGTCCGCGCTGGGGCCATAGATCGTAGGAACGGGAACCTCCAGTAATCGCAGGTACACCGACAATTGGCCGCGGTGATGATACCAGTGGTTGAGCATGAGGGTCCGGAGCATCGCGGCGCGCGGGATCGCCATCACCTCTTTGCCATTCACCGTCGCTCGCCAGTTTCCAAACGCCGACGCTTCGCTGAGGCCGCTCAGGCACTCTTGCGCGGCTTTTACACCGGCGTCGAGAGCGGTGAGAATCTCCTGGGTAGTTTTGGGAACTGGGGGATTGAAATTCGCCGGATTCACTTCGAACTCGTCCACCTGCGCAAGCTTTGTTATTCCTCCGGGTATCGTCGCGATGTGCATCGCCAGTTGCCCCAGCGACATCGACCGCGGATGCGGCTTCCACGACAGCTTATCGCCGGGAACGCGCTCCAGCACTCGTTTGGTGGTGGCCGCCTCCTGCTGGATCTCCCCCATCATTGGTTCAAGCACTTTGGTCATTTTGTGTCTCCTTCGCCGGCGGCTATGCTCTTCGGCTGCGAGTAGAGCTTGGCCGGATCGATGAATTCGCCGTCGATGTATTTGTCGTGGTGCCGGACCCAGGCCATCGTGTGCTTCAAGCCGTCCTCATCGCGGCCCTTGGGCGCCATGTCCAGAAAGTTATAGGCGCCGATCAGAATGTCCAGCCCGCGCCCGAAAGTGGAATACGTGTGGAAGACGCTTCCGTCTTTGTCCTTGTAGAACACGCTGGCACCCGGCGCTTCCTCGCTCGGAAACTCCGTCTCGGCGTAGTTATAGTAGACCTTGCCGTCCTTCCTCTGGTCTTTGGGAAATGAGACGTGATAGTCAATGTTGAAGTCGCTTCCATTGGACGATGCCCACGGGAAATGCCAGCCCATGCGCTTCTTAAAAGCTTCGATCTGCGCTAAGGGGGCCCGCGAAACGGCGGTCAGCGTCACATCGCGATGCGCCAGGTGCACCAGGCTGCCATCAAAATGATCGCCCAGCAAAGAACAGCTCGGGCAGCCCTCTTCCCAACCGGGACCAAACATGAAATGGTAAACGATCAACTGGCTTTTGCGCCCGAACAACTCGGCCAGGGTCTTCTTTCCGTTGGGCGTGTCGAAGGTGTAACCCTTCTCCACCTTGACCCACGGCAGCTTGCGGCGCTCGGCGCTGATTGCGTCACGCTGTCGCGTGAACTCCTTCTCTTTGGCCAGCAGCTCCTTGCGCGCGGCCACCCACTCGGCTTGTAAAACTACTTTGTGCTCCGTCATTTTCCCTCCGCTTGTCTCCGCACCCGTTCGTGCATATGGCTCCATCCTGTTGACAGGCCTTGCCGGTGTTCGTCCGAAATCAGTCCGAACGCCGCGTGCCGAAACTTGATCAGCGTCCCTCCGTCCGCCTCGCTCAGACGATACTGCACATTCGAGACCGCCGGATAGGACATAAACAGCGGCCCCGTGAATTCAAGCAGCGTCGGCCGCTTAATGGCCTGCACGTGTGCCCACAGATGGCCGTCATTATTGCCTAGATCGCGATACCATCGTCCTCCCGGCCACGGCTCAAGTTTCATCGGCATGGGCTTGCCGTCGGCCTCATTGTGCGGTCCGATCTCTTCCAGCAGCGCTGCAAATGTGACGTCCAAAGATGCGCGGACGTGAATCTCCTGCGTGACGTTTAGTGTCAAATGATCCATAGCTTGTGCGGTTGCGTTCATGCTGACTCCTTGGTTGTTTTCTCAGCTCGTTCCTTAATACGTTGCAATTGGTTCGCCCAGAATCGTTCGAATGTGCTCGTCCACTCGTGCAGCGGCCGGATCGCTTCGGCATTGGTGCGATACAGAATCCGCCGTCCGTCGCGCCGCTCGTGTACCAGGCCGACATCTTTGAGGACGCGCAAATGTTTTGAGACCGAGGGTTGCTCGAACCTCAGGGCCGTCACAATATCCCCGACCGGCCGCTCCTTAAGAGCGAGGTAGCTCAGGATCGCCCTACGCCGCGGTTCCGCGACTGCGTTGAAGGCATCGGACGTGGTCGCTGCTCGAGGCACAAAAACATAATACATTCCTATATGGGAATATGTCAAGCGCCGTCTTTCATCGCGCTACACTAATCGCTTCGCATGCCGGTAGATCCTAAGTATTTGCGTGAACACTATGCCTCGCTCTCCGACGAAGCGCTGCAGGCGATCAACCGCGCTGATCTGGTCGCAGCGGCGCAGCAGTGTTACGACGACGAAGTCCGCCGCCGGAAAGATACCCGGCGAATTGCTGAACCGCAAGACGTCCCGGATGAGACCGAGGAGTTCGAGAGTGAGCCGGCCCAAGACGGAGACAAGCCCGCTTGGCTTGAGGACGGAGCCGAAGTATTCTCGCGAGTCGACCACCCCGGCGCGCCACCCGCAGCCGACCTTGCGGATGCTCGCGACATCTTGGAGGCTGCCGGGATTCCTTGCTACTTGGACCTGTCCGAAATACCCGCGGACGATAGCCCTCGCCCGGCAACCCATTTATGGCGAGTCATGGTGCCAGGCAACCTCAATCTGCGCGCGGCCAGCGTGCTCGACCGCGACATTTTCAACCAGCAGTATGAGGACGAGTGGAAGGGGCTGCTCGAAACGCTCTCGGATGAGGAACTCCGGGGGATGAAACCGGCGGTGGCCTTCTGCGGCCTGTTCGATCGAGTGGAGCGTGTGAACAGAGCCTATGATGAGGAGCTCGCCCGCCGCAAGTTGAAATAGGAATCAGCCAGTCCCCAGTTATGCGCGCCCACCACCCACGCCCCACCACCCGCGCCTAAACTAGAGAAATGCGATCCGCCGTGCGTTCTCTCCACCGCAGGCCCGCTTTCGCGCTGGCCGCGATTCTCACCGTCGCCCTGGGTGTCGGAGCCAACACCGCGCTCTTTGGCGTCATCTATAACGTCCTCATTCAGCCACTGCCCTTTCGCGATCCGGACAAGCTGGTGCGCATTTGGGAAACTCATCCCGCGCTCCCGCAGTTGCAGGTGACCGCGCCCGATTTTCGCGACTGGCGCAATCAATCGCGCAGCTTCGACGCGATGGCCGCGCACACTCTTTCGGCCATGAACACGGCCACGCTGCTGGGGCAGGGCGAGCCGGAGATCGTGCACGGCACAATGGCCACCAGCAATCTTTTTCCCTTCATGGGCGTCCAGCCGATTGTGGGACGTAACTTCAGCGACGTCGAGGAGCGCGCCAAGCTGCCAGTGGCCGTGCTCAGCGAAAACCTTTGGCGGCGGAAGTTCGCGGCTGATCCCGCCATCGCTGGCAAGCAGATTCGTTTGGATAGTCAATCCTTCACTGTCGTCGGCGTGGTCTCGCGCCGCCAATCTTTTCCCGAGTGGGCGGATTTCTGGATGCCGCTTTCTTTGCTCGAGCCCCAGCTCCAGGACCGGCGGAAATTCCATCCGCTGGAAGTGATGGCGCGTTTGAAGCCTGGCGTGACGGTGGAGCAGGCGCAGAGCGAAATCCAATCCATCGCGCACAACCTGGCGCAGGCGTATCCGGACACCAACGCCACCGTCGGCGCGTACGTGATCCCCTTGGCGCGCGAGATGACCCGCGATGTCCGTCCTTCGCTCCTGCTCGCCTCGGCTGCGGTCGGGCTGGTGCTGCTGATGGCGTGCGCTAATCTCGCGCATCTATTCATGGCCCGCATGCTGGAGCGGCGCGAAGAGATGGCGATTCGAGAGGCGCTCGGCGCAAAGTCGTACCACTTGGTGCGCCAAGTCCTGACCGAGAGTCTGGTGCTCGCGGCAGCGGGCGGAGCCGTTGGAATCGTGCTGGCGGTTGCCGCGCGCCGGGCAGTGCATGTCGGATCGGGCGAGTGGCAAAGCCCGGTTTGGCTTTTTGCGATCGCGATTTCCATCGTTGCAGGCGTGTTGTTTGGCCTGCCCGCGTGCTGGCAAGTTTTGCGCGAACGCCGCCAGCTCACTGCTTCCACCAGGTCCGTCGCTCGCGGCCGGTCGCGCCTTGGATTTGTTCTGTTGGCCGGCGAGATCGCGATGGCATTTCTGGTTCTGGCCGGAGCCGCGTTGCTCGCCCGCAACTTTGCCGCGTTGCTGGCCGAAACACCCGGTTTTCAAGCCGACCGAGTCCTTCAAATTCCCAACCTTCCGCTGCGCGCCGACTGGGACAAGAAGCTGGCTCCAGCCTTGCGGCGAGTCCCGGGCGTTCAAGAAGTAGCCGCCGTAAATTCCGCGCCCATGAGCCTGGCGCCATCCGAGCATAGCCGCTTTGCCACGCGCTTCGGTATCCAAGGCAGGGTCTTCGACAAAGGCAGTTTTCCCGTCGCGCAGTACCGCTGGTCCACACCCGAGTATTTTCGCGTGCTCGGAATTCCGTTGCGCCGTGGCCGATGGCTGACTGATTCTGAAGCCGATCAGAACCGCATCCTCATCAATGAGACGCTGGCCCGGCGTTTCTTCTCGAACCAAGATCCCGTCGGGCAACAGTTGATCTTCGGCGTCATGGACCCCAAGCAAAGCGTGAGCGAAATCGCCGGCGTGGTTGGCGATGTGCGCGATTTAGGACTCGATCAGGAAGTGGAGCCCACGTTTTACAGCATCTCCACTGGGCCGGTGATGACTGTTCTGATCAAGGCCGAATCCGACCCGGCTCAATTCGCGGCCCCGGTTCGAGCGGCGATTCGCGATCTTGATCCCGACATTCCGGTTTCCAAAATCCTGCCTCTGGCTCAGAACGTCACTGATTCGCTGGCGCGGCGCCGTTTTGCTTTAACCCTGCTCGGGATCTTCGGTGCGATGGCGGCATTCCTCACCACCGCCGGCGTGTATGGCTTGCTCGCCTATTCGGTAAACGCGCGCGTCCGCGAGTTCGGAGTACGGGGCGCGGTGGGCGCATCGCCCTGGGATCTGGTCGCCATGATCCTGCGCGAAGCGGCTGTTCTGATGGCCCCAGGGCTTGCAGCCGGCTTGATCCTCGCGCTGGCGTTCTCCAGCGTGATGAAGACCTTTGTGTACCGGCTCTCGCCGCTGGATCCCTGGTCGCTTCTGATGGCCGCGAGTTTTCTCGTCGTGCTAACGTTGCTTTCCGCCTGGATACCAGCGCGGCGCGCCGCCGCCGTGGATCTTGCCACGGCGCTCCGATCTGACTAAAGAGGCCGGTAGTTAGTATAATTCCAGCCATGCGACGCAGAGAGTTTGTTGCCACGGCCGCCCTCGTTGGCGCCGCCTCCACCTCCGTTGTGGCCCAAAACAAAGGCCGTTTGAAGCAATGTGTCACATCGTTCCCGTTCGATCCCAAAATGCCATTCGAAGACCGATGCAGTGAAGCGGCGAGGCTGGGCTGCGTGGGCTACGATCTGGTTGCCGCCAAGGACTGGCCAACGCTGAAGAAATACGGCCTCATCCCGACCATGGCCCCTCCGGGCGGAGTCACGATGGAAGACGGCATCATTCACAGAGAGGCGCACGAGAAATCCCTGGCGGCGCTCGGCGCGTCCATCGACGAGTGCGCGGCGGGCGGATGTCCCAACCTCATTACCGTGGGCGGCCAGCGCCGCGGCATGTCGAATGCCGAGGGCGCCGACAACGCGGTGACGCTTTTGAATCGCATCAAAGCGCGAGCCGAAGACAAAGGCGTCACCATCTGCATGGAAGTGATGAACAGCAAGCTCCAAGACCCCGGCCTCGGTCGAAAGGATCAAATCTGCGATCACCTTGCGTGGGGCGTTGACGTTTGCCAGCGCGTCAATTCGCCGCGCGTCAGGATTCTGTGCGACATCTATCATCTGCAAATCATGGACGGCGATGTGTGCCGGAACATCCAGCAGAATTTTCAATGGATCGCGCATTTCCACACCGGCGGCGTTCCGGGCCGGCATGAGATCGACGACACGCAGGAGCTGAACTACCGCTTCGTCGCCAAGACCATCGCCGACTTGGGATACACCGGTTACATCGCGCATGAATTTCGGCCGACGCCCGGCCGCGATCCAATCCAGAGTCTGAAGCAAGCCATCGACATCATCACGGTATAAGGAGATTGTTCTATGTCCAATTCACGACGTGAATT
>Ga0209415_10014405_pt1 | contig 12917 bp, 9 predicted proteins | sample PeaSoiSIISIP2007_FD_187696 | JGI IMG/M metagenome (GOLD analysis project Ga0209415, IMG submission 187696) | Peat soil microbial communities from Weissenstadt, Germany - SII-SIP-2007 (SPAdes) (version 2) | ecosystem: Environmental > Terrestrial > Soil > Wetlands > Peat | place: Germany...
TCTGGGCTTGGAATGTGTCGTCTACATGGGCACGGAAGACATGGCACGGCAGGCTCTCAACGTCGCGCGCATGCGCATGCTCGGCACGCAAGTTGTCGGCGTCGATTCCGGCAGCCGCACGCTCAAGGATGCCATCAACGAAGCCATGCGCGATTGGGTCACCAACGTCCGCACCACTCACTATCTTCTTGGCTCGGTTCTTGGCGCGCATCCCTACCCAACGATGGTGCGCGATTTTCAGGCCGTCATCGGCCGTGAAGCGCGCGAGCAAATCCTCGCCGCCGAAAAACGGCTACCTACGCATCTGATCGCCTGCGTCGGGGGCGGCTCAAATTCCATCGGCCTCTTTTACAATTTTCTGCGTGATGTGGATGTGAAAATGATCGGCATCGAAGCCGGCGGCCGCGGCGGGGAACTCGGCGAGCACGCTGCTCGCCTCGCCGCGCATCAGGGATTCACCGGCGCGCGCCCCGGCGTATTGCAGGGCACGTACACCTATGTCTTGCAGAACGAAGACGGCCAGATCGCTACAACGCATTCGATTTCCGCCGGCCTCGATTATCCTGCCATCGGCCCCGAGCACGCCTGGCTAGCCGACCAGCGCCGCGCCGAGTACTCCGCCGTCTCCGATCGCGCCGCGCTCGATGCCGCGCGCCTGCTCTCGCGCACCGAAGGCATCATCCCGGCGCTCGAATCTGCGCACGCCATCGCCGGCCTGATCGAACGCGTCCCCAAAATGAGCAAAGCCGACCTCGTCATTCTCAACCTCTCCGGCCGCGGCGACAAGGACATGGACACTTACTCCCGCCTGCTCTAATCTTTAGGCTTCCCGAAATCCAATGCCCGTGGCGCTCTCCAACTCGACCCGCATCTCCAAACGTTTCGCCGAGCTGCGCGCTTCCGGCGAACTTGGCATCGTCGCGTACATTACCGCTGGCGACCCGTCATTCGACGCCACGCTAAAATATGTTCTGGCGCTCGAGGAAGCCGGGGCTGATGTCATCGAGCTGGGCGTTCCGTTCAGTGACCCGCTCGCTGATGGCCCGACCATTCAGCGCGCCTCGGAGCGCGCGCTCAGAGCTGGCGCATCGCTTGTGGGTGTCCTCGATCTCGTTCGCCGCATCCGTCAGTCCTCGCAAGTGCCACTGGTCCTCTTCAGCTACTACAATCCCATCTTGCAGATGGGACTCGAAAAATTTGCTTCCGCGGCCGCATCCGCAGGCGTTGATGGGGTCCTCGCGACCGACCTCACTCCCGAGGAATCCGCGGACTATCGCCGCATTCTCGCGGCCCATCATCTCCACACGATTTTTCTTGGCGCGCCAACTTCCACCGACGAGCGGCTTGCAAAAATTGCCGCTTGTTCCACGGGATTTCTCTACCTGATTTCGCGCACCGGCGTCACTGGAGCGAAGGATGCGTTGCCCGACGATCTCCCTGCGCTCCTCCGGCGGGCTCGCAGCGTGACGCAACTTCCCATCGCCGTGGGCTTCGGCATCTCGCTTCCGGGGCATGTGTCCGTTCTCGGGGGGCTAGCCGACGCCGCGGTCGTCGGCTCCGCCCTAGTCTCTGAAATTGAAAAAGCGTCATCCGTCGAGGCGGCAGCAGCGGCCCTCGCCGATCGCATCCGCGCCCTCAAACAGGCTGCGCGTCACGGCCTCTCCCGGCGCGAGGTGGCGCCATGAATCTCAGTGATTGGCGACGCCGCATCGATGAGATTGACAAGAAGCTGGTCCAGCTCTTAAACGAGCGCTCGCATTGCGCGCTGGAAATCGGCAAGCTCAAACAGGAGGCCAAGATTCCGCTGTATCAGCCGGATCGCGAAAACGAAGTACTGGAAAACGCCGAACGCAATAATCCCGGTCCGCTGACGGATGCCGCGATCCGCCGTCTCTTCGAGCGCATCATTGACGAAGCCCGCGCCGCCGAACGCAACGCCATGCATTTCGGCGAGGCTCAGGGCAAAGACGGGAATGAATGACCGGCATCGGCGGTATGTATGGAGAGGGAAGTTCTAGAGGCCGGCATTTAGTTCGACTTTCCAGGTTCGATCCGAAGTGAAAGGCGCGGGTCTAAAGACCCGCCACTACAAATTGGTTAGCGAAGGAAACAGGAAACTCTCATGGTCATCGTGATGCAAGAAGGGGCCAGCGACGCCCAAATCCAGCATGTCATCGACCGCCTCGTCGCCGGCGGCTTCAACGTTCATCGTTCCACCGGCGAATCGCACACCGTCCTCGGCGCCGTCGGTGTGCACCGCGATTTCGATCACCGCGATTTCGAATTGCTCGAAGGCGTGCGCGAAGTCATGCGCATTACGCAGCCTTTTAAATTAGCCAGCCGCCAGTTCAAGCCCGAAGGCACCGTCATCGATCTTGGCCGTAGCGTCAAAATCGGCGGACCCGAAGTCGTCATCGCCGCTGGCCCGTGTTCCGTCGAATCGCGGGAGCAAATCTTTTCTGTTGCCGAAAGCGTCGCCAAAGCCGGGGCCAAGATATTCCGCGGCGGCGCTTTCAAGCCGCGCACCTCTCCTTACGCCTTCCAAGGCCTGGGTGAGCCGGGCCTCAAGCTCATGCGCGAAGCCGCCGACAAGTTTGGCTTATTCACCATCAGCGAAGTGATGGACGCTTCACAGATTCAGATGATGACGCCTTACGTGGACATCTTCCAAGTCGGCGCGCGCAACATGCAGAATTATTATTTGCTTCGCGCGCTGGGCGAAATCCGCAAACCCGTCCTTCTCAAACGCGGCATGTCCGCCACCATGGAAGAACTTTTGATGAGCGCGGAATACATTCTGGCCGGCGGCAATTACAACGTTATTCTGTGCGAGCGCGGAATCCGCACATTCGAAACGTATACGCGCAACACCTTCGACATCGCGGCCATCCCCGTCATCAAAAAACTTTCCCACTTGCCGATGCTCGCCGATCCTTCGCACGGCACTGGCCGCCGCGACAAAGTGCCACCCATGGCCCGCGCCGCCGTCGCCGCTGGCGCTGATGGCCTGCTCATCGAAGTTCACAACGATCCCGACCACGCGCTCTCCGACGGGGCGCAATCTCTCGAGCCCGGCCAATTCGCGCAACTCATGGGCGAACTCCGCATCATCGCCCCGGCCATCGGCCGCCGCATCGCCTGAAAATGCCGGCCGCTCACCTCATTAACCGCGTCACGATTCTCGGCACCGGACTCATCGGAGGATCGTTCGCGCTCGCGCTGCGCAAATACACCACCGAGATGCACCTCTCCGGCTGGGATCGCCCGGATGTAGCGCGCGAAGCGAAGACTCGTGGCGCCCTTGACGAAGCTTTCTCCAGCGACCTCGCACCCGCCCTGCAAAGCGCCGATCTGGTCTACATCGCGCTTCCCATCGCGGCGACCATCGATCTGCTTCCAGAGATCGCGCGCCACGCTCCTTCCCACGCGCTCGTCACCGACGCTTGCAGCACCAAAGTCCGCATCTGCCAAACCGCCGACGAACTTTTCCCCGCCGAAAAAGGTCCGCTCTTCCTCGGCGGCCATCCCATGGCCGGCAGGGAACTCCCCGGAATCGCGCACGCCGACGCCAGTCTCTTCCGCGAAAATACCTACGCGCTAATCTCCAAGTCTTCCGAATCTATAGTGGCGGGTCTTCAGACCCGTTCTACTTCCGTTGCCAATGAGCCCGGCGTTTCTCTTGATCCCCGCATCCACGCCTTCATCAAAATTCTTGAAAAAATCGGCGCCCGCCCGCTCTGGCTAGGCGCCCAGCGTCACGATTACGCCGTCGGCTTGGCTTCGCATCTCCCGCAACTCGCCGCCGTCGCGCTCGCCGGATTTCTCTACGACCGCCTGGACGAAAATGGCCTCCCCATCACGCTAGCCGGCCCCGGCCTCCGCGATTCCCTGCGCCTCGCGGGCAGCCCTTATTCGACGTGGCGCGATATCGTCCTCACCAATCAAGAAGTCCTCTCCGCTGCACTCGATCTCTTCGCCCGCCGCCTCGACGATCTCCGTGAAAAACTTGCCTCCCGCGAACTCGAATCCGACTTCGACGCCGCCAACGAACTCTACAAACTCCTGCGCAGCCTCTAGCGCCCAGCGCCTACAATAGCGCTCCTCTGGACGAGCCTGCTATGACGAACAGCCTCCTTGTTTTCATCCACTTATGGTGCAGCCCGCGGATTGCGAAAAGTGTGCTGAACTGCACATACCACGACTCCCCGATCTGCTATGTTGAAAAAGGATCTTCTCCGCCAAGACGCATCCTTTGACCTCGCGCCAGTCTCAAGATGAGCCCTTGCGGACTCAGTTCCTCCCATCGGCGTCATTCATGTAATTGACTCAGCACCGATGCCACAAAGACAGATTTGAAGTGTGCCGCACAGCAAGGAGCGTGAAACCTTATTTAAGTTCTACGATAAGTGAGTGTTTTTCACCACGACTCGAGGCGTAGAAGAGATCTGCAGTTTAGGGAACGAGCAATCCCGAGGAATTCTTAATGTCACTACCGAATACAATGCCCCCTTCTGAAACGGTTGATCGACTTGGTCTGACTTCCCTCATTCTTGAAGAAAAGCTGACGATACGCCCGCCGTCGCTTCCGCGTCCGATGCTCCCGAGCAGAGTCGCGGTTGTGGGGAACTATCTTCCGCGGAAATGCGGAATTGCGACTTTCACAACGGATCTTTGCGATGCCATCCACGCCGAGTACGACGCGACGGAACTGCTGGCGTTGCCGGTCAACGATACGCCAGAGGGCTACAGCTATCCCGAGCGCGTGCGATTCGAATTGTCAGAAGACAGTTTATCGTCGTACCGGCAGGCTGCTGACTTCTTGAATTTCAGCAATATCGACCTGGTCTGCTTGCAACACGAGTATGGAATTTTTGGCGGGCCGGCCGGCAGCAATATTCTGGAGCTGCTTCGCCGCATTCAAATGCCCGTGGTCACCACGCTGCATACCGTGCTGCGCGAGCCTAATTCCGACGAACGCCTGGTAATGGCAGAGATCGCAGCGCTGTCGGACCGCCTTATTGTGATGAGCCGGCAATCCGCAGAGATCTTGCAGGAAGTATTCCACGTACCCGCCGGAAAAATAGATTTGATTCCGCACGGCATTCCCGATTTGCCTTTTACCGATCCGAATTTCTATAAGGATGGTTTTGGAACGGAAGGCAAGATGGTCTTGCTCTCGTTCGGCCTGTTGTCGCCAAACAAAGGCATCGAAAATGTGATCAAAGCCCTTCCCAAGATCCTGCTTCGCCACAGCAATGTCGTTTACATGATCTCGGGCGTAACTCACCCGCACATTCTCAGGCATGAGGGCGATAAATACCGGGAATTCCTTCAAAATCTGGCTAAGGAGCTGAAGGTTGCGGACAACGTAATTTTTCGCAACCGCTTCGTGAGCCCCCAGGAACTGGTTGAATTAATCGGCGCCGCAGATATTTACGTCACGCCGTATAAACACAAGGGGCAGGTTGTTTCCGGAACGCTAGCGTACGCTCTGAGTGCCGGCAAGGCCATCATCTCAACGCCCTATCTGCACGCCATCGAGCTCCTGGATGACGAGCGCGGCGCTCTGGTCCCCTTTGATGATCCGGGAGCGATCGCCTCAAAAACGATAGAGCTCCTCGACAATCCCACGGCGCGCCACGCGATGAGAAAGCGCGCTTACCTTTATTCGAGAGACATGGTGTGGAACCGTGTCGCTCAGCAATACATGCGGAGTTTTGAACGCGTGTACAACGAACGATTACGAAATCCGCGCGCCACGTTTTCGGCACAAAACACCGAAAAGGCGCTGGACCGGCTTCCCGCGATGAAGCTCGACCATCTTCATCGGATGACGGATAGCACGGGGATCGTGGAGCATGCCGTTTTCGTCGTGCCTAACTATCCCGAGGGTTACACCACCGACGACAACGCTCGTGCGCTGATTGTCACTATCCTCATGGAAGAGCTTGGAGTGGGGGCACCAGCGGGATCCGCCGACCTGGCCTCGCGCTACCTGGCCTTCCTGTGGCTGGCCTTCGATCCCGCGACAAAAAGATTTAGAAATTGTCTGAGCTACGAACGCCAGTGGCAGGAGCCGGAAGGCTCGGAAGACAGTCACGGGCGCGCCTTATGGGGACTGGGAACCGTTCTGGGCAGATCCAAGGATGCGGGCCTGAGAGGAGCTGCGGGGCGTCTCTTTGAACTCGCGATTCCGGCGGCGGTCGAATTCAAGAGTCCGCGCGCCTGCGCCTTCGCATTGCTTGGACTGCAAGAATATCTCGACTCGTTCCCGGGGGATCGTGCGGCGCTCAATGCGTCGGAGACGCTGGCCAATCGGCTGCTTCATTTGTACCGGGCGCACCAATCGGCCGATTGGAACTGGTTTGAAAATGTTCTGGCGTACTCCAATGCCCGATTGCCGCAGGCGCTTATCCGTGCGGGCGTACGCAATTCCAATGATGAAATGGTCGCGGTTGGACTCGAGGCGCTTGACTGGCTTACGGCCGAGCAACGCTGTGATGTAAAAGGTCATTTTGTGCCTGTCGGTTCGCACGGCTTTTATTCCAAGAGTGCAGAAAAGGCGCGCTTTGACCAGCAACCGGTGGAAGCCTGCGCAGCCGTCTCCGCGTGCTTGCAAGCTTACCGCGCTACGGGAAAGGGCCGCTGGCGAAAAGAGGCGTGGTCGGCCTTCAACTGGTTCCTGGGAGACAATGACCTGCAAGTTGCTCTCTATGATCCGAGCACCGGGGGTTGCCGCGACGGACTGCATCCCGACCGCGCCAATGAAAATCAAGGCGCGGAGTCCACATTGTCTTTCCTAATGGCGTTGCTGGAAATGAGAAAGCTGGAAGAATCAGACGGCACGCATAACAAGCCTTAAGAGACCCGCGTTCGCATCCCCTGGCGAGCCCTCCTTTTATAAGTCGAGTTCGATTTTTGTTTTGAAATCTTTCGCAAGAGGAATAATGAACCACTACGAAACACTTTTTCAGCGGCATCCGGCGAACCCCATCTTGAGCGGCAAAGACTGGCCTTACTCCATGAACAGCGTTTTCAACGCTGGCGCCACGCTGCTGCCGGACGGCACCACGCTGCTGCTTTGCCGCGTGGAGGATCGCCGGGGACTTTCTCATTTGTGCGTGGCCAGGTCGGAAAACGGTGTGAGCGGATGGCAGGTCGATCGTGAAGCGACGCTATTGCCTGATCCTGAGCGGTACCCCGAAGAGGTATGGGGAATCGAGGATCCTCGCATTACGTATGTGCCAGAGCTTCAGCAATACGCGGTCACCTACACTTCTTATTCCCGGGGCGGGCCAGGGGTGTCCCTGGCCCTCACGAAAGATTTCAAGGCTTTCGAGCGCTACGGCATGATTCTCTCGCCGGATGACAAAGACGCGGCCCTCCTGCCTCGCCGTTTGAATGGACATTGGGCGCTTATTCATCGCCCTATGACGGCCCTAGGAGCACACATCTGGGTTTCCTATTCGCCGGATCTGCGCCATTGGGGAAATCACAAGCTGATGCTCGAAGCCCGGCGCGGCGCTTGGTGGGACGCCAACAGAATTGGGATGTCGCCACCGCCGATCGAAACCCCGCAGGGCTGGCTGTTGATCTATCACGGAGTGCGAAGAACGCCCTCGAGTTCGATCTACCGGCTGGGACTGGCGCTTTTCGACCTGCTAGAACCAGAGAAGTGTCTGGCTCGCGGCGATTCCTGGATGTTTGCGCCGGAAGCCGACTACGAGCGGCATGGAGATGTTCAGGACGTGGTCTTCCCCTGCGGTTACACCATCGCTGCGGATGGGGACACTATCAATCTCTACTACGGTGCGGCCGACTCCTGCATTGCCTTGGCGCAGGGCAGCGTTCGCGCTCTCTTGGCTTGGCTCGACGCCAATGGCCATGCTCCGGAACATCACGACCGGCGGCACAGACAATCGGTTTAGAGGCGGCTAGACCGGCGGGTCCATTTTGAGAGACTAGGCAACGCCCTCTCCCGCGATTGTCTTGATGCTTGTCTACCAAGCGCCTTCTTTTCGTCCCACCCACCAGATCACGCCGACAGCGGCGGTTTGCTGCTCTTTGTTCAGCACGCCATCTGTACTAGTGAAGAAGGACGGCTGGTTCGAGAAGTCCCGGCGCCACTCGTAGCGCATCAGGAATCCCTCGGCAAATTTGTAATCGAACGTGGCGGTGGTTTCTTTCAGTGCCTGCGTAATTCCGCTGAAGAGTCCGCCGCGATCGGAGAGATACTCCGCCCGGCCGCCAATCGCCATCTTTGGAGTAAATTGGTAGCGCGCGTAGGCTCCTCCGCCGATCGTATGGGAAGGCGCCGAGGAATGCCCCGGCGACGAAGTTGCCCATTCGCGCTGGATCACGTAATCGCCTTCCAAAGCCAGCGTGACTTTCGGCTTGGCCTGCCAACTCACATAGCTGTCAAAAATGTGCAACTTTCCGTTCGGTGCGGGCGAAATCGTCGCAAAGGAAAGTCCTGGCTGCACGGGGATCGGCCCGTTCGGCGCCACGGCAACACGGTCGGGATGTTCCTGCCCCAGGTAGTAGTTGAAATTCCAGGTGATCGTTTTGCGTGGCGTGACGGTGAAGCCAAACAGCTCGTCCTTAAAGCCGTTAGTGGCTTCGGCCTGGTTCGTACCGTTCACCAGCCAATAGTTCAATGTCAGCTGATCGTTGACTTTGCAAGCGGCGCGCACGCCCATGTGATAGAACGGCAGGAAATCGAACCAGTAGGCGCGAGAATAATTCATCTGGTCCTTGGTGTAATTTCCTTCGATTCCAATCGAGCTTCCCCATTTGCCGACATCCAGAGTCAGCCCGTTGCCGATGGGTGCCACATAGGTTCCGTAAGCCTGAAATATATTTCGGTAGATTTCCGGCCTCGGTTCATTCGCGGGATTTCCTTGCAGCGTGTCCGTGGCCTGGCCGAATTGTAGGTCGACGCGCATTCCAAACGGGCGTCCCGCGCCGGCATCGGGCGCGCGTTCGAAAACCATGTCCGCCTGATTCAAGCTGATATTGTTGCTCAGCACGTCGTACGCCCGCAGCGCGTTTACCCGGCCGACAGGGTTGTTGAAGTTGTACGTGTAATATTCATCCAGCGCGAAATTCAGCGTCGCTCCGTGCAGGTAGTCAAGAATCGCGCGATCCGCGGGGATGATTTGCTCTTTGGTCGTTTCCAGGGAAGCGCTTGGCGCCGGCACTGCCGCCGGTGAGGCTGCTATCGTGGCCGCTGCTGCGGGCTCTGCGATCGGATCTCTAGGATTCTTCTCCGCACTCGTTGCGGGGGCCGGCTGCCGCAGCTTCAGCTCGTTCTCCAGTTCCGCTACGCGCGTCACCAAGCCTTGCACCACTTCGCGCAACTGCCTGACCTCTTCGGCCGATGCCGGCGCGGGAGCGTTGGCCTGCGCGCGGCCCGGCGGACACCATGCCATCAAAGCTAGACAGATCCCCATCTTGTAACACAACGCCGGCTTGCGATTTAGAATTTGACTGCGGTGTGAGGTGTTGTTGATCATAGGAGGCGTCTTTCCCGGCTGGCCTTCAGTAGCCCCAACCGTGTTATCGTCTCGGAGTCTTAACACGAAAAATTCAAATGTTTGGACGAAAATGTTCACTCAAGCTTTGAAAAAGGTTGGGCAGCCTCTCATTCCACTGCGTCCAGTTGTGATCTCCCGGAGCGGTGTGGAACTCGTACCGAAAATGGCGTTGCTCGAGCAACGCGGCAAACTTCCGGTTCACGCCCAACAGCCCCTCCTGGTCGCCGCAGGTGAGAAACAGGTACGGCGTTCTCGCGGGGTCCGCAGATTGCGCGAGGACCAAGGGATCATTTTCCTTTTGCGCCTGACCATTCCATTTTCCGAAAATTGCTCGATGCCGCCGCCACTGCTCCAGCCTCCTCATCGAAAATGGCCGACTGGGAACATCCAGCGCCGCACTGAGCCCACCTGCGAACGCGAATAACTCCGGATGACGTAGCTCCAGTTTGACGGCGCCAAATCCTCCCATCGACACCCCCACAATCGCGCGATTCGCACGTCCCTGGGCTGCCGGAAACTTGCCTTCAACATCGGAGATGAGATCCTTCACGATGTAATCTTCGTAGCGGTCCTCCGGCCGCTCGGCTGCATTGGTAAAGTACGAGGAGTAACCCTCCGGCATGACCAGAATCAGGCCCCGCTCCGCAAATCGCGCGACATCCGAATAGTTCGACCAGTCTCGAAAGTTTCCACCGCCGCCATGTAGCAGGTAAACCACAGGTAACTTCTTGTTCGCGCTGACATTCGCAGGCAACACCATCCGATACGGCATGTCGCGTTTCAGAGCGACACTGTGAAACGTTACATCGATCATCTTCACGTTTGAGGTGAGCCGAGGGGAATCGCGTTGCGCGTCCTCCGCTCTCTTGTTGCAAGCCGCAAGGAAGAGCAGAAGCGTACAAAGGAATGTCAACGCACGGCGCGGCGGCACGGCAGCCTTCATCCAGGAAGCAAGCATCAACGAACGACTATACTCAAGTGGCGAGCAATGCTCCATCAGTTCGCGTTCGCTCACTTTGCGGCCTCAATTTCTTGACAACTCGCAGACCGCCGTACAAGATGGCGTTTCATTCATCGCCCTCAGGCCCATTCTTAATTTCACGAAACGAGGTCCCGCCGAACGTGATCACCCGAAGAGCGTTTCTAGCCAACTCAACCGCTTTTCTTGCCGCCGCCGGTGTGCGTATGCCGGTCTGGGCGCTTTCCGCCCCCGGCAAATCCGATGCCTCAACGCCCTCCATGCTGCTCTTGGGTGTGGACTACTATCCCGATCAGACGCCGGAATCCTTGTGGGAAGAAGACGCGCGCATGATCGCGGAGACCGGTTTCACCAATGTCCGTGTCGCCGAATTTGCCTGGTCCTTAATGGAACCAACCGAAGGCCAGTTTGACTTTGCCTGGCTCCATCGCGCCGTCGTGACCCTCCAAAAGCATGGCATCCAGGTCATTCTCGGCACCCCTTCAGCGGCCCCTCCGCCGTGGCTCACCGCCAAATATCCTGACGTGCTCATGGTCAACGACCAAGGCATGACAGTCTCTCCTGGCGGCCGGCGTTTCACTTGCCCCACCAGCAAGGTCTATCGCCGCCTGTCGCTGGACATCGCTACGGAAATGGCCCATTCCTTTGCCGATGCTCCCGGCGTGATCGGCTGGCAAATCGATAACGAATTCACGCTCCAGCGCTGGGGCCGCTGCTATTGCAAATTCTGCCGGGCCGGTTTCCAGGATTGGCTGCGCACGAAGTACGGCACTCTCGACGAAATCAATACTAAGTGGGGCACGATCTTCTGGAGCCAGGTCTACACCGATTTCAGCCAGATTCCTGTGCCGCTGCCCTCCAATGGCGATCCCAATCCTGGCCTCGCCCTCGATTACGATCGCTACCAGTCTTTTGCCAATGCTTCTTTCGCCGAAGAGCAACTCGCTATGCTCCGCAAGACGTGCCCTAAACACTTCGTCACCACCAACAACGTCGGCGCTCCTCTCGACACCATCGAACTTCACGAGCTTTACAAGAATCTCGACTTCGTCTGCCACGACAACTACCCCGGTTTTGCCCAGATGTTCATCCCCGGCGCCCCGGCGGAAGTGGTTGCGACGATGATCTCCCTCGGCCACGATTCCATGCGCGGCGTCAAAGACGGCAAGCCCTTCATGATCATGGAAGAGCAGTCCGGCAAAGCCGGGCAGAGTTTTTTCTCTCCTCCGCCCCGCAAGGGTCAGATTCGCCTTTGGACCTATCAAGCGATCGCCCACGGCGCTATGGGCCTCAACTACTTTCGCTGGGACACCGCCAATTTTGGCGCTGAGGAATACTGGCACGGCATGTTGAACCACGACCGCTCGAAGAGTCCCAGCTTCGACGAAATCCAGCAAACCGTGAAGGAATTGAAATCGCTCGGGCAGGAAATGCTGCAGTCTTCGTACTCGGCGAACGCTGCTGTCTTCTTTGACCTGATCTCAGCTTGGACCACCACCATCCAACCGGGAAACACCAAACTTACCTACGCTTCCCAATTGACCGGTTGGTACGGGGCCATGGCCAGCGCCCACATTGGCATCGACGTGATCCATCCTCAGTCCGACCTCTCTCGCTACAAAGCGGTCTTCGCCCCGCTGCCTTACGTTGTCTCCCAGCAGGAGGCTGCCAACATCAGGAAGTTTGTCCAGACCGGCGGGCTGTTCGTGGGCGGCTTCCGCCTTGGCGTCAAGGACGAGAGCAGCCAGATCGTCCGTACGCCCCTGCCCGGATTGCTCCGCGACGTCATGGGCGTCGCCGTGAAAGACTACATGCCCATCTACAGCGAAAAGATTGGCGTCAACTTCTCCTCACTCTTGGCCGGGCCCGATGCCGAATGCACCTTCTGGGCGGACATCCTGCAGCCTTCCTCGGCCACCGTGCTGGCTACCTACACAGCTGGCCCCTACTCCGGCGACCCCGCTATCACCATCAACTCTTTCGGCCAGGGCAAAGCCGTCTACCTCGGCGCGGATCTCGATCCCGTGAGTCTCGCTAGAGTTTTCGCCGCTTTGCTGGAGTCCGCCGGAATTAAATCCTCCTTCGACGTTCCGCGCGGCGTCGAAGTCTGCACCCGAAAGTCCGGTGCCAAAGAATGGACCTTTCTTCTCAACCATACCGGCGCCACGCAGGCCGTCACCGTTCCCGGCCAATGCAAAGACCTGCTCACCGGCGCAACCCACACCGGGAAGATCGGCCTGGACGCCTATGAAGTCCGCGTCCTCCAGCCGCTCTAACCCGCATTCCCTGCCCTTATAAAAGTGTGTCAAAACAAAAGACTTTAACGGCGATTATGTACTTGACACAGATTAACGCTTCTGGTAGGGTGTGCTCATGTTTCCTATGTTTCCCAATCCTATCTA
>Ga0209415_10014406_pt1 | contig 12916 bp, 11 predicted proteins | sample PeaSoiSIISIP2007_FD_187696 | JGI IMG/M metagenome (GOLD analysis project Ga0209415, IMG submission 187696) | Peat soil microbial communities from Weissenstadt, Germany - SII-SIP-2007 (SPAdes) (version 2) | ecosystem: Environmental > Terrestrial > Soil > Wetlands > Peat | place: Germany...
TGGAACTTGACGTCGCGCCGCAGGTGGAACGTGTACTGGCTGGCGTCCGGGCTGACCTCCCACCGCTCCGCCAGCCCCGGCACGAACACCCCGGCCTTCGACTCCCACACCAGCGGGTCGAACAGATGATACCCCATGCGCGCGACGTCGGAGAACGTCGTGACGTTCGGATCGAGCGTGTCGAACTTGGTGGACAGTGAGTAGAACAACTCGCCGCCCTGCGGTCCGCCCGCTGCGGACGCGCGTCCGGCGCCGCCGAATACGGTGCCCAGTGACGCCGTTACCCCGGCCGCCGCGGCGGCCCGTACGAGCGCGCGCCGCGTTAGCCGCGTCGCGCCGTTCCGATGATCGCACTGCTTCCCCTCAGAGGACTGTTCGGTCGGGATCGTCATCCTGGCCCCTCCTCTCCGCGACTCACACGGATAAGACTCGACTTACTCGCCCCACAGCATTGCCTTCGCCTCGCGATGCCTGTCGAATCGCGCACCACCGTCACGCAACCGTCCCCTCGGGGCCCGGCCGCGCGTTAGTTCGCCCCCTCCGGACGTACGGGTATTGTGCCGAGATCGTTCGCCACGAACTCCCGCCGCGCCCTCTCGGCCGCGTCCGGACGCGCCAACAGATCGATCGCCGTCATGGCCTCGATCTTCGCGGCGGCCAGCGCCGCCTCGAACGCGCGGGGCTGGCAGCTTGCCGCCACCGCCTCCGGCGTGTGGGCCGTGACGCCGGCGGGCCACGTGGCCGTGCTGAAGTGGGTCGCCGGCACGAGGTGCGACACGTTGCCGAAATCGGACATGCCGCCCATCGTCACGCGGTGGCCCAGGTCGATGCCGAGCAACCGCGCGTTGTCGACGGCGAGCCCTGTCACCGTCTCGTTGAGCTTCATCCCGCGCTCGAGGATGCCGTACTCAACGGCCAGCCCGGTTCGGGTCGCCAGGGCCGCGCCCCGGGCGCAGTCGACGACCATCTCGCGGAGCGCGACGAAGTCGCTCTGGCCCTCGAAAACCCGCACGACGAAGCGCGCGGTCGCGGTCACCGGGAACGAGCGTCGGCCCCCGCCGTCCGGAATACTGCCGGTGACGCTCACGTCCGGCCGGAAGTGCTGGCGGAGCAGGTTCACGTTATTGAACAGCGCGATCACGCCGTTCAGCGCGTCGATCGCCAGTTCGGGATGAGACGCCGCATGCGCGTGCCTGCCCGTGAAGGTGAACGTGATGCCTTGTCCGGTGCGCATCCGCTCGAGCACGTTCGCCGAAGCGCTGGGATGGAAGATCACCGCGAAGTCGAGGCCGTTGAACACGCCCTGCTCGAGCAGCAGGGTTTTGCCTGACGGGCCCTCCTCGGCCGGCGTGCCGTGCACGCGCACCGTTCCAGGCAGGTCGTCGATGACCGCGCCGAGCCCGATGCCCGCGCCCACGCCAGAGATCGCGAGCAGATTGTGGCCGCAGCCGTGGCCGAGATCAGGCAGCGCGTCGTACTCGCTGAACACGCCGACCGTCGGGCCCGGCGCCGACCCGGACCGCCTCCCCGTGAACGCCGTCGGCAGCCCGCCGACCCCGGACTGGACGGCGTATCCCTCGCGCTCGAGCAGTTGTGCGAGCCAGCCCGCGGCCTTGTGCTCCTCGAAGGCGAGTTCCGGATTGGACCAAATCCGGCGTGACACCTCGATCAGCGTGGGCGCCGTCTCATCGATGCGACGGCACGCCCGCCGCTTCACCTCCGCAATCGAATCCGAACTGGTAACGGACATGGCACCCTACCTCGTATCCGGCGGCGTGCGAGTCACGCATTGACAGCGGCTGCCTGCACGATGAGATAGGAACTGTCGATAGTCCACAATCGAGCATTAGACACCAAGACGCATGTCGCCTCCCTCGCCACACAGACACACCCGTAGCCGACCGTGAAATTCGGTCCCAAGATGCCGTACTGCCGGGGTGTCCGATGACCGAACCCGCGCACACCTCAAAGCTGCGCCGCCCGACGCGACTCCGCGTCCTCGACGACGTGTGCAAGAGTCCTGAGGATGCCACACTCTCCGGACAGGCGCACCCTGGAGAACGGCTTGTGGAGGCCTCGATCGCCGCCCAGCTCGGGGTGAGCCGGACGACTGTCCCGCGCGCGAGGCCTTGCTGATGCTCCAGCGGCGCGGCCTCGTGGTCAACGAGCCGCGTCGGGGCACGTTCGTCACGCAGCCGTCGCCGTCGGATGCGTTCGACTTCAAGTATGATGCGTGCGTTGCTCGAGGGGTTCGCCATCCGCCTCGGTTGGCCGCGCATCGACGACGCGCTGGCCACGACCATGGAGACGCTGCTTGCCGGGATGAAGACGTACCGCATCCCGGACGATTTCCCGCGGATCATCCGGATCGACCTTGCGCTGCACCGGCTGATCGTCGAGCGGGCTGGATCGCCCCTCTTGCTCGACCTGTGGGCCAGCCTGAACGGCCAGCTCGGCGCGCTCATCCCACTGGCGGTCGAGCGCAGCCATGCGTCGGTCGAGGATCTCGTCGTGATGCACCAGCGCCTCATCGATGCGGTGCCGCGCGCACGACCCCGTTGTGCTGCAAGAAACGATCTCGACCACTACGTCCGCGGCGGACCTGACGCGGACGCGTTGACCCTCGCGATCGAGCGCGTTCTCGGAACGCTGGCCAAACGGACGGCGCCATCGGGCGCATTGATGCGCGGGCACAAACTGCAGACCCGTGAATGGTAACGCCGCAGAGACAGGCCCCGTCAGCGATTCCACCCCAGTCGGGCTACCCGGCAGCGGCAACTCGGCGGAGTCCGCCCGCGCCCCTGCCTAGCAGCGCGACTTGCGCGTCAACGTGGTGGTCGTCGGCGACCCCGAGATGGCGCAACCCGCACCGCAAACGGCGCGGTTCCGCACCATGTCGCGGACCAATCGGTGGAGCAGGGGTCCCCGCTGGAAGGGTATGGTGCACCGCTCACCCGCATCGCCCATGTGTTCAACCGACGTCAGGGCTGGTCCGCGGCAACCACGACACCACACGTGACATGGCTGGTTGTCAAAACGATTTGACACAATCGCCGGCCCATGCGAGAATGGCCGCGAAGGAGCGAGAAGGTAGATCAGTTGCCGTGACCTCATGGCTCGAAAGAGCCTGAGTCGTCCCAGACACGTTGCACGTCCTACCATGGGGTGTCCGTCCCAACGTCTCCGCAGGCTCTCGGACCGGCCACGTGGCGATGACCGTGGACGCGACAGTCGACGCAGGCTCGTTAATCCGGCCGAGGCCGCGCGAGCGGTGATGTCCGCAACGGTCCGTGGGTCCCTGAGGAGTGCTGCAAAAGGATGGTGAGCCGCGAATGATGGCTGGGCGATCCGTGCGGGCGGCGACGCTGACTGCACCACGACATTACGAGATTCGGGAGTATCCATTGCCGGCGCCCGCGCCGGGGTGCGTGCTCGTCAAGGTGGAGCTTTCGGGCATCTGTGGAACTGACAAGCATACGTACCTCGGGTATACGACGCAATACGCTGGGACCGCGCCGAGAGAGATCCCATTCCCGATCATTCAGGGACACGAAACCGTGGCGACCGTGGCAGCCATCGGCGGGGATGGGCGCTACTCCGACTTTGAGGGAACCCCGCTCCGCGAGGGCGACCGTGTCGTGATCGGCGCGAACGTCGCGTGCGGGCGATGTTATTATTGCACCCACGGCTTTCCGTACTTCCTGTGCGAAAATATGACGGATTACGGAAACAACATGACCGCGGCGATTCCCCCCCACCTCTTCGGGGGGTGGGCAGAGCATATGTACATCGTCCCGGGCAGCTTCCTGCTGCGGGTGCCCGACACGCTTCCCTCTGAGATTGCCGTGCTCACGGAGGTGATGGCGGTCACGGTGGGCCTCGATCGCGCGAAGCAGATCTCCGCCGTTCCGAGCGAGTCGTTCCTTTTCGACGACACGGTCGTCGTCCTCGGTGTGGGACCGCTCGGCATGTGCTTCGCGATGAAGGCACGCATGCTCGGCGCGGGAACCATCGTCGCCATCGACCTCTCGGACTACCGCCTCGCCATGGCCAAACGGCTCGGTGTCGATCATACGCTGAACGCGCGACACAGCTCTGTAACCGATCGGGTCGCCTTCGTCCGCGATCTGACGCACGGCCGGGGCGCAGACGTACTGGTGGAGTGTGCGGGTGTCCCGCAGGCCGTCCCGGAGGGGCTGGACCTGCTCCGTCCCGGCGGCGTGTTCGTCGAGGCCGGCAACTTCTCGGACCTAGGCGACGTTCCCATCAATCCCCACCGGCACCTGTGCTCGAAGAACATCCGTCTCCTCGGCGTGGGCGGCGAAGAGCCGGTGAGCTACGGACCAAGCATGCGGCAGATGCTGCGGTACGTGCGCCACTACCCGGCGCTGGCCGAGTTCGTCTCCCACCGGTACCGCCTCGACGATGTCGAGGCCGCGGTCGAGCAGTCCATCGCGGCGGACTCGATGAAGGTAGTGATCGATCCGTGGTTGTGAAGGTCGGTGTCGTTCGGGCAGGCCCGATGGCCGGCTCACGCCGGCACTGGCGGCCGACTCTCGCGTCCGCGTTGTCGGCGGAGCCGATGTTGCGGAGGCGCTCGCCCGCGCCGGCGGTCAGGCGCGTCCCCTGCGCCACTCTCACGGCCCTGACCGGTCTCGGTGCCGCCGCGGTGCTCGTCGTTCTCGCAGACGAAAATCCCGCCCAAATGAGCATCTCTCGGACACGCACCTAGCCCACCGCGGCGGCGCAGTGCTATCGCCGTGTGGCCGGAGTCGGGAAGCAACTGCGCCAGCCGGATGACCGGTGCGGACCCCCCGCTCGGCGATCGTCCGGGCGTCCGCGAGCAAGATCACCATGGGCAATTCCGCGAGGACGTGCAGACCCGATCGAACGCCTACAGAACGGCCTGTGCGCACGATCGCTGGCGCAGGGATGCTGAGTCCGCCACCAGGATCAGAGGAGGCGGGAAATGCCCGACGTTCTGCCCAGCCCTACCGCTGAGCTGTCCTTCCCCGTCCTTCTAACCATGTCGGCCCATTTCTCGGCCGCGCACCGAGCCGGGTGCGTTCGCGACTGCGCCGCGTCGGCGGCCCCTTGCGGTCGAACACCACGGAGGCTACGCCTCGCTCGCCTCGGAGGATCGTGGCCCGTCGATCGACCCCCGGTGCAGTGCCGTGCACGAGGTGGCCGCCGTGGCCCGAGACGATCCGGGCGATGTGATCGGTCCGGCGTCGATGACGCAATGATCTCTCGGCATCGCGCCCGCGGTCCGAAGGCGTGCAGATTCTCGAAACGGGAGGCCACGATGAAGATCAAGCGCATCGAACACGTCGCCATCGCCGTCGGCGACATGGACGCCTTCAAGAGGATGCTCGAGGGCACGTTCGGGCTTTCCATGGAATACGAGCAAACCTCGGACCGGAGCACGCTGGCCATGTATCCCGTGGCGCAGACGTACATTGAGGTCATCCAGGGCAAATCGGTATCCGCCGGAACCGGCCGGTGGGCCGCCGAGAAGGGACCGGGGATGCACCATCTCTGCTTCGAGGTCGAGGACCTCAAGGGCGCGCTCGCGGAGCTACGCGCGAACCACGTGGGCTTGTTGGATGAGCAGCCGCGCCCGGGACACGGCGGTGCGATGATCGCGTTCGTTGACCCGCGCTTCACCGGCGGGGTGCTGATCGAACTGGTACAGAGCGGCACAAGCGGCGCGCACTGATCGGCGTGGTTGCCTAGGGAGGCCGCGCGCCAGCGGCGGAACATCCCGCGCGGCCGGGTGAACTTCGACCGGATGCGGCGGGAGCGGCTGGACCGCGCGCGCGCGATGATGGAGAAGCACGACCTGGGGGCCCTCATCCTGTTTGTGGGCGAGAACGTCCGGTACGTCACCGGCGTGTTCCAGGGGAACTGGAAGAACAACATCTTCATCCGCTGCGCCGTGCTGCCGCAGGGGAAGGACCCGATCCTGTTCGAGACGGTCGGGAGCGACATGGTCTGCGCCCAGATCGACGCGCCGTGGCTGAGCGAAGTGCGGCCGGCGATCACGTGGAAGTGGTCCGAGGGCGCGGAACCGGAGATGGCGACGCGCATGGCCGCGTCGATCGGCGACGCGCTGCGCGAGGCCGGCGTCGCCAAGGAGAAGGTGGGGATCGACATCATGGACATGGTCGCCTACCAGGCGCTGACGAAACAGGGGCTGAACATCGTCAACGGCTGGCCGGCGATGTCGCAGGCGCGCGTGATCAAGACGATCGACGAGCTGGAGTGCCACAAGATCGCGGCCGCGCACGGCGACGCCGCCATGTGGATGGCCAAACACGAATGGGCGAAGCCCGGCGTGCGCGAGGCCGAAGTGTGCGCCAAGGTCAACGAATACCTGTACCGCAGCGGCTTTGACTTCGTCTACGACATCATCGTGGCGTCCGGTGGCAACACGAGCCCGTACCGCCGGTGGCACACCGACAAGATCATCCGCCAGGGCGACCTGATGATCATGGACATCAACGCCGTGGGGCCGGGCGGCTCCTTCATCGACTTCGTGCGGTGCTGGAAGGTCGCCGCGGCGCCGACCCAGAAGGAGCGGGATCCCTACGAGAAGTGCTACGACTCGCTGTACGCCGCGATCCACGCCGTCAAGGCGGGCGCGACGAGCGCGGACGTCGCCAAGCACTTCCCCGTGTACGACGACGACAAGTACGGCAGCGTGTCGCTCCAGCAGTTTGCCCACCGCATCGGGCTCAGCCCGTACGAGGGGATGTGGATCTCGCGCGCCTACTCGCTCAAGTACCCGGCGGAACTCAAGAAGAACATGTACTTCGCGATCGAGACCTTCGCCGGCCATCCGGGCCTCGAACAGACCGTCCGGCTGCAAGAGAACCTGGTCGTGACGGACACGGGGTGCGAGATCGTCACGCTGTGCGAGCACGCGGACGACATGCGGGCGTAACGGGGCCCGCGGAACGCTGGGAGCAGGGAGAGCGCACCGGCGCGATGGTCGACGTACGGCGGAACCATGACCGAGCGGCATCTGCCGAACGCGGCCGGCAACCCCGGCGAGACGACGCGGTGCGGCGCACGGCGTATCATGAGCGGTCGGTCCGGCACGAGCGCCTGTTACGCGCGAGCCTTCGGCCCGTCGGACGGGGCGGAGGGCGCCGCCTTGTAGACGCGGCCGTCCTTCATCACGAGCCTGAGCCGCGCCGGGTCCGCGACGACCGCGATGTCAGCCAGCGGATCGCCGTCCAGCAGCAGCAGGTCGGCGCGGCGCCCGACTTCGAGCGTGCCGATCCGGTCGTGCATCTCGAGCAGCCTGGCGGCGTCCGCGGTCGACGCCACGATCGACTGCATCGGGGTCATGCCAGCCTCGACCATGTAGACCAGCTCGCGCGCGTTCTGCGCGTGGCCGAGCGCGCCGGCGTCGGTCCCCATCGCGATCGGCACGCCCAGCGCAAGCGCCCGGGCAAATCCGGCCCGCTTCTTCTCGAGCATCGCCGGCACGCGCGCCGCGGTGTACGCGGGGACCGACGTGGGGTCCCGGCGGATCCGCTCCACCATCCGCTGCGTCACGCTGAGCGTGGGCACCATCCAGATGCGGCGGCGGGCCATCTCCTCCAGCTGGCGGTCGCTCGCCAGGCTGCCGTGCTCGATCGTGTCCACGCCCGCGGCCAGGCACATGTCAAGGCTCTCGCCGCCGTGCGCGTGGGCCATGACGCGCACCCCCTTACTGTGCGCCTCCTCGACGATCGTCCGGACCTCCGCCAGGCAGAACTGCCGGGTCGTGTACCCGCCCCGGGGCGACCCGCCGCCGCCGTTGGTGGCGATCTTGATCCAGTCGGCGCCGAGGCGGAGCACCTCGCGCACCTTGCGGCGGACCCCGTCGACGCCGTCGGCGATCCCGTCCGGCACACCGGGCAGGCGCGGCACGTCGGACGAGAGGCCGGAAGGCTGCATGAGGTCGCCGTGCCCGCCGGTCTGCGAGATGATCACGAGGCTGATCAGCAGCCGTGGGCCATGCACGACGCCCTGTTCGACGGCCATCTTCACGCCCAGGTCGGCCCCGGCGGCGTCGCGCAGCGTCGTGATCCCGGCGCGCAGCGTATCGTCCAGCCACCGGCCGACCTGCAGCACGGCCAGGCTCGGCGCCAGCTGGAATCGCCGCTTCAGGTCGAGGCCGAAGTGCGCGACGTGGTCGTGGCAGTCGATGATGCCCGGCATCGCCGTGAGCCCGCGTCCGTCATAGACCTCGGTGCCGGCCGGCAGCGCGCCGAGCTCCTGCGGCCGGCGCAGTGCCACGATCGCGCCGTCCTCGATCTCGATCGCGGTCTCGCCCCGCGGTGGGGCCCCGGTGCCGTCGATCAGCCGCCCCGCGATGACGACCGCCCTCACGCGCTCACCCGCGCGGCGTTCCCGCGCCGCGACGCTGGGCGTCCTGGCTGAGGCGCAGAAACGCCGGCACGAACTCCCGGGCGTACGTGACCATCCGATCGAGGATCTCGCGCCCGCGCGCCTCGGACGCGACCGTCCAGTCGCCGCTCGCGCCGCTCGGCAGCACCGCGGTCGCCTCGTTGAACAGACCCACCTCGAACTCCTTGAACTTCGCCTTCGCGTAGGACGTGACCGCGATCGGCCCCTCGGCACTCCGGTACCCGCGCGTCTCCGCGTGGCCGCGAAGCTCGACGGCGTCCGGCGCCAGCGCCATCATCACCGAGATCGTCGGCTCGCCGCCGTGCCCGTACACGGCCTTCGCGTCCGGGTACAGGTCCCGTCCGACGTGCTCGGCCAACCGCCACGGATACAGGATGCTGAAGATCACACCATACCGCCGGCGCATCTCGACGGCGACCGGTTCGATCGCGGCCTCGTTGGGACCGTGGTTGTTCACGATGATGACGTGGCGGAACCCGTGCGCCAGATACCCGCCGACGACGTCCTTCACCAGGGCTCGCAGCGTCTCCAGCCGCAGCGTGACGGTCCCCGGAAACCCCGTATACCGCGTGTACCCGAACCACAGCGGCGGCGAGACGTACACGTGCTCGAGGCCCTCGGCGGTCCGGCGGCACAGGTACTCGGCCAGGATCGTGTCGGCACCGGTGAAGCCCGCCGGCCCGTGCTGTTCCATGCACCCGATCGGGATGAGCAGCACCGACCGGTCCTTCGGGATCGCCGCGACGTCCTTGTAGCTCATCATCGCCAGGCTGAACGTGCGCATCGACTAGGCCCTCCCGGTTTCCGCCCCGGCCGGCGCGGCCGGGGGAGACTTGTACACGAGACCGTCCTTCATAACGAGCGCGATGCGGCGTGGGTCCGCGAGGACCCCGATGTCCTCGAGCGGGTCGCCGTCGACGAGGATGAGGTCGGCAAGCTTGCCGGGCTCGACCGTCCCGAGGGCGTCGTCCATGCCGAGGAGCTTCGCGGCCATCCCGGTGGACGCGACGATCGACTGCATCGGGGTCATCCCCGCCGCCGTCATGTAGACGAGCTCCTTCGCGTTCTCGCCGTGGCCCAGCGCCCCGGCGTCGGTGCCCATCGCGATCTTCACGCCGTGTGCGAGCGCGTGCCGGAAGTTGCGCCGCTGCGTGTCGAACACGAGCGGCAGCTTCGCCGCGACGTACGCCGGCAGCGACTGCGGGTCGGCGTCCAGGTGCTCCTTCATCCGCTGCGTCACGCTGAGCGTCGGCACCAGCCAGATCCCCTGTCGCGCCATGCGCGCGATGTCCGCCTCCTCGGCGACCGCCGCGTGCTCGATCGAGTCCACCCCGGCGTCCAGGCAGAGCCGGATGCCGTCGCCGCCGTGGGCGTGGACCATCACGCCCTTGCCGGCCGCGTGGGCTTCGTCGACCATCGCGCGCAGCTCCTCGAGCGTGAACTGCCGCGTCGCCGGCCCGCCGCGCGGCGAGCCGACGCCGCCGGTGGTCGCGATCTTGATCCAGTCGGCGCCGAGGCGGATGACCTCGCGGACCTTCTTGCGGCAGTCGTCCGCGCCGTCGGCGATGCCGTCGGGCACGCCGGGCAGCCGCGGGAAATCCGAGGTCAAACCGCAGGGCTGGATCAGGTCGCCGTGGCCGCCCGTCTGCGTGATGATCACCAGGCTGATGAGGAGGCGGGGCCCGGGAATGACGCCCTGGTCGATCGCCATTTTGAGGCCGAGGTCCGCGCCGGCCGCGTCCCGGAAGGTGGTGATCCCGGCGAGCAGCGTCTCCGTCGCCCAGCGGCCCACCTGCAGGACGGCGAGGCTGGGCGCGGTGTTCAGGCGCCGCTTCAGGTCATGCCCGAAGTGGGCGATATGATCGTGGGTGTCGATCAGGCCGGGCAACAGGGTCATCCCGGGGTGGTCGTAGACGGCGACGCGGTCGCCCGCGCGCTCACGCGCCGCGGCAGGCCGCACGTCGGTAATGCGGTTGCCGTCGACGACGACCGCCACGTCGCGCCGCGGCGCGCCGCCGGTCCCGTCGATCAGGCGTCCCGCCCTCAGGATCGTCGTGGATCTCGTCACCGCGCCCTCCTTCCCGCGCCCGGCCGCCGCGCGCTCAGGGCAGCGTCTTGCCCAGCCGGCAGATCAGCGCGTACAGCTCGTCGACGTTGTGCCAGCCGAGCGTGCGTTCGCGGTCCTCGATCTGGTAGATCATCCGGTGCAGCGCCGCGTTGAGCGGTACCGGCACCCCGACCGACCGGGCCTTGTCCTCCAGCGGGCCGTGTCCCCAGCGGACTTCGGACTTCCGCTTCCGGTAGACGATATCCCAGTGGATGCCGGAGCCCTGCTTCACGTAGGTGTGCGTGCCCTCACGCTGGTGCGCGATCGCGAACCGCGCCTGCGTCTCCACGGTCGCCCGGATCCACGCAAACAACCGCTCCGTGTCCGCGTGGGTCTTCGGCGCGTACAGCGCCGGCTCAAAAAACGGCCCGCTGGGAACGTCGACCCCGTGGGCATAGGCGACCTCGAGCGCCTCGCGGACGAGCGGCCCGGTCACCCGCTGGGCGCGGACGTCCGCGAGCACGACGTGGTACGGCAGGTCGACGAGGGCGCTCGCCACGGTCTGCGACCCGAAGCACTTCTTCGCCCAGATGCGGGCCCGGATGTCGGTCAGCAGATGGCATTCCGCGACCGCGGAGAGCAGGCGGTGGACCTCTCGGACGCGCGGCGTCAGGCGGCCGTCCAGCTCGCCGACGTACACCGGCCCCTCGATCACGAACTCGAGGTGGCCGGGGTCGACGTAGGCGCCGCCGTAGTCCGGCAGGGCCCCGATCGTGCGCTCGGCGCCCACGGCGGCGGCGATCACGTCCTCGTTGGCGAGGCCGTTCTGCAGCGACACGATGAAGCCGTCCGGCCGTAGCAGGGACTTGACCGCCCCCACCGCGTCCCCGGTGTGCTGCGACTTCACCGACAGGAGCACGCACTCCAGGGGGTCGCGCAGCTCGTCGGGCGCGCACGCGCGTTGGGGCGGCAGGCGATGCGCGCCCCGCGCGCCGTCGATCACGAGGCCCGTGGTGCGTAGCGCCTCGACGTGCGCGCGGTTCGTGTCGACGAACGTGACGTCCTCGCCGGCCATGGACAGCCACGCTCCCGTGAGGCCCCCGATCGCACCCGCGCCGACAATCGTGATCCGCACGACCGCGTCCCGCGCCGCGCCCTACGGGTACTCTTTGCCGAGCGACCGGATGAGCCCGCGCAGCTCGTCGAAGTTGGGCCAGCCGAGCTCCCGCGCGTGATCCTCGATCTCGTAGATCATCTCGTGGAGCCGGCGGTTCAGCGGGAGCGGGACGCCGACCTCGTTGGCCTTGTCCTCCAACGGGGCGTGGCTCCAGCGCACCTCGGACTTGCGCTTGCGGTAGACGATGTCCCAGTGGATGCCGGAGCCCTTCTTCACGTACGTGTGGCCGCCGGGCCGGGACTCCTGCCGCCGATAGGCGCTCTGCTTCGCCTGCGCCTCGTCCATGAACGCAAACAGCCGCCGCGTGTCCTCGGCGGTCTTCGGAAAGTACAGCCGCGGTTCGAAGAACGGGCCGCCGGGCACGTCGACGCCGTGGGCGTACGCGACCTCGAGCGCTTCGCGGACGAGCGGTCCGACGACGCGGCGGGCGCGCTCTTCCCCGACGACGAGGTACGACGGTGCGTCCACCAGCGCGCTCGCGACGATCTGCGCCCCAAAGCAGGTCTTGGCCCAGATGCGCGACGCGATGTCGGTGAGGAGCTCCGCCTCCGCGACGTGGGCGAGGAGCCGGTGCACCTCGCGGACGCGCGGGGTCAGGCGGCCGTCCAGCTCGCCGACGTAGACCGGCCCCTCGATGACGAACTCCAGGTGGCCGGGGTCGACGTAGGCGCCGCCGTAGTCGGGAAGCGCCGCGATGGTGCGTTCCCGGCCGATGACGGATGCGATCACGCCCTCGTTGACGAGGCCGTTCTGCAGCGACACGATGAAGCCGTCGGGTCCCAGGAGGTGCGCGATCCCCTCCACGGCGTCCTTCGTGTGCTGGGACTTCACGGACAGGAACACGCACTCCAGGGGGTCGCGCAGCTCGCCGGGCGTGTACGCCCGTTGGGGCGGCAGCCGGTGGTCGCCGCGGCCCCCGTCGATCAGGAGGCCCCGGGTGCGCAGGTGCTCGATGTGCTCGCGGTTGGTGTCGACGAAAGTAACGTCCTCGCCGGCCATCGACATCCACGCGCCGGCGATCCCGCCGATCGCGCCCGCCCCCACGATCGTGATCCGCATCGCCGCCGCCTCCCCCGCGCTGAGCCAGCAGGTCCGCCGGCACGCCCGACCCGGGCGGGCTCGTCGCGTCCGGCTTGACCAGGGAACGCCTGCCTACTACAACGACTCGCGAGGCAATCCCTCCCGGACGCGCCGGGGAGAGCCGCAGGAGAGATGGCGCAACGGCCAGAATCACGGCTCCACATCTCGGGACGGCAACGCGGAGAGAA
>Ga0209415_10014407_pt1 | contig 12916 bp, 14 predicted proteins | sample PeaSoiSIISIP2007_FD_187696 | JGI IMG/M metagenome (GOLD analysis project Ga0209415, IMG submission 187696) | Peat soil microbial communities from Weissenstadt, Germany - SII-SIP-2007 (SPAdes) (version 2) | ecosystem: Environmental > Terrestrial > Soil > Wetlands > Peat | place: Germany...
TGACTCGAACTCCTTGTTGATCGTGACGCGCTCGCCCGCCCGCTTGTCGGAATCGCTCATGGCTGTCCCCTACTTGCCGGAGAGATCGAACTGCTCCAGGTGGTACTCGGTCCGCGAGCTCACGTGAATGCGGCGCATGTAGCGGCTCTCGGTCTCCTGCACGGCGGCCTTCTCGCTGCCCGTGAGGAGGTCCGCGACCGCAGGATGGCAATTGACGAGGATCGTGTACCCCGGCAGATCGGCGCGCTTGCGCCGGATCTCACGCAGGATTTCATAGCAGATCGTCTCCTTCGACTGCAGGTGCCCCGTCCCGTCGCAGTAGAAGCACGGCTCGTGCAGCAGCCGCCCGAGGCTCTCGCGCGTGCGCTTCCTCGTCATCTCGATGAGGCCGAGCTCCGAGATCCGGTTCAGCGTCGTCTTCGCCTTGTCGCGCTGCAGGAGGTCCTCGAGCGTCTTTCGCACTTTCTCGCGGTTCGATGGCCGCTCCATGTCGATGAGGTCGAGGATGATAAGGCCGCCGATGTTGCGGAAGCGGAGCTGGTAGGCGATCTCCTGAACCGCCTCGAGGTTCGTCTTGAGGATCGTCTCCTCCATGTCCTTGCTGCCCTTGCCCACGAAGCGCCCGGTGTTCACGTCGATCGCCGTCAGCGCCTCGGCCTCGTCGATGATGAGGTAGCCGCCGCTCGGGAGGGGGACCTTGCGCGAGAGGGCACGCGAGATCTCGTCCTCGATCCCGTACGCGTCGAAGATCGGCTCGTCGTCGCCGTAGTACGCGACGTCCTTCAGGCGCTCGGGCATGAATGCCTCGACGAACCGGCAGAGGCGGTCGTACTGCGTGCGGTTGTCGATGACGAGCTGGTCGACGTCGTCGGTCAGCAGATCGCGCGCGGTCTTGAGCACGATGTCCAGCTCGCTCACGAGCATCGCCGGAGCCTTCGCGCCCTCGCGCTTCTTGGCGACCTCGCCCCAGAGACGCACGAGATAGCCGACGTCCTGCTTCAGCTGCTTCTTCGTGAGCCCCTCGGCCACCGTGCGCACGATGAGGCCCCCGGCGGGCGGCTTCATGCCCTCGATCGCCTCGCGAAGGCGCGCACGCTCCTTGTCGCTGCCGATTCGCTTGCTGACCCCCACGTGCTCGAGGGTCGGCAGGTAGACGACGTACCGGCCCGGCAGGGAGATGTGGCTCGAGCACCGCGCGCCCTTCGTCCCGATCGGCTCCTTCGTGATCTGGACGATGATCTCCTCGCCCTCCTTGACGACGTCCCGGATCGGCGTGGACTTCGACAGGCGCCCCGACACGCCGCTCGACCGCGCCCGGTTGTCCCGGCGCCCCTGGTCGTGTCCCCGCTCGCCGCCGCGCCCTTGCTCCCGTCCGCGACCGCGCCCCCGGCCGCGCCCTCGCCCTCGCCGGTCCCCGCCACCGCCATCGCGGCGTCCTTCGAGCCGCGGCGCCGGCGCCCGCGGCATGGGGGCGCCCGGATCGCTCACCGTGAATCCCGGCAGGTTCGGATTGTCGAGCAGGTCGTCCACTGGTTCGTGGTGGCGGGCCGCGACGACGGGCAGGCGGTGCGTCGACACGTCTTCTTCCGTCGACACCGCCTCGGCGGATGCCGCACCGGCGGCCAGGGCTCCCTCGCTGGCGAGCGCGGCGTGGGTCTCGCTTTCTCCCTCTCCGTCGCCCCATCCCTCGTCCTCGCTGTCCGGGGGGGCGTCGATGTCCGCGTCCGCGCCCGCGTCCGCGCCTGCCTCCGCGCCGTCGTCCGCCTCCTGGTCCTCCTCCTCCTCCTCGTCCACGATCCCCCCGTTGGTCCCCGTCGCGCTCGGCGCGTCAGCGGCCTCGACGGCGATCGCTTCGGCTTCCTCCTCGGCTTCGGCGGCCGCGACGTCGTCCGCCGCGGGCGCCTCCGGGGCGGGCTCCCCCGCGCCGAGCGCATGCTTGCGCCCGCCCGCGAGGTACGTCTCGAAGTCGTCAGGCCGGATCAGGTCTTCGACGTGGAGGAACGCGGCCCGCTCGAGGCCAACGTCGACGAACGCGGCTTGCAAGCCCGGGAGGACGCGCGTGACCTTCCCTAGGACGATGTCGCCTACTGTGCCGCCGCGGGGCTGAGCGCCACCCCGCTCGATGTGGAGCTCGGCGATGATGCCGCCCTCGATGAGGGCGACTCGGGTCTCTGCGATGTCGCACGAAATGACGAGAATGTTCTTGGCCATGCGGTGAGGAGCTTTCCCGCCCGGAGGAGGTGGAGGTCGCTCGACCGCCGCGCGCGCATGCCCCGACCGCTCGCCGCGTTCCGCATGAAGCGGTGACGCAGGAGCGAATGGTTCAAGGATGATGCGCGCCAGCCGGAACGGAGCAACCTGCTGCCCTCGGGCGACGCCGGGGCTCATCGCGGACAAGACCGCGGGCGTGCCCTGGCGACTGAATCGGATGAAACGACAACGGCCGCGGCCTTGCTGTTTCGGCAGGAGGCGGCGGTCGCAAACCTTTTGGGCCCTTGCCCGGCCGAAGCCGAAGCGCAGAGCCTTTCCGATCGTCTAGCGGAAACTCCCGTCGATGGCCAGCCCGTTCATCCGGCAGCCGCGACAAGCAAAGGCCCTGCCACACGCTTCGGCGCTACCGTTGCTCCCTTCCGGGCCTGGCGGGGTTCACGCTTCCACGTCGGCAGGGCCACACGCGCCCGACACGGCGACCACTCCCGCATAGCCTTCATCGGCGGGCACGGCAAGCCGCGGTTGGGGTATGCAGGTCCAGCACAGTGAGCCCTGCCGTCGAAGTTCGCCTCATCGCCCTCCGGGAGCTACGCCGCAACGTCCGGAGCCTCAAGGGGGTCGCCCTCGGCGTCATCACGCTCCTCGGCGCGCTCGTCTCGGCGCTCGTGTGCGTGTCGATCGAGGGCGGGGAGCGCGCTCGCGCGGCCGCCGAGAACGAAGTCTACGCCGAGCTCCGGCGCCAGGCCGCCGAGAAGGCGACGGGCGACGCCACGCTGGCCGCATATATCGCGAGCGCGCCGTCCTCGTTGCTCCTCTTCCTCAAGATCACCGTGTGGCTCGCGCCGCTCCTCGTCGCGCTCGTCGGGTTCGACGGCATCGCCGGCGAGCTGCAGAACCGCACCATCCGGTTCTGGGCCGTCCGGAGCCGGCGATCGTCGTATTTCGCCGGCAAGCTCCTCGGCCTGTGGGCGCTCATCGCGCTGGTCATGCTGGCGATCCACGTGCTCGCCGACGGCGTCGCCCTCACGCGCGGCTACGTCACGATCGGGCAGCTCGCGACGTGGGGTCTCCGCTTCTGGCTCGTGGGAGTCATCATCGCCGGCGCGTGGGCGGCGATCGCGACGCTCGTCAGCGCGTCGTTCCGGGCGCCGGTCATCGCGCTCATGACGACGTTCGCCGTGTTCTTCGCGCTCTGGCTCTGCGGCACGATCGGCTTCGCCTCGCGGACGATGAAGGCCCTCGAGAACGGCGTTACGGGGCCGCCACCCTGGTACGAGTACCTCTACCCGAACGCCTACGACGCGATGCTCCTGTCGCCGAGCGCCGGCAAGGCGGTCACCGCCGTCGTGATCCTCCTCGGCTTCGTCGTCGCGGCGATGGTCGCGGGCGCCGCGCTGCTCCAGCGGAGAGACGTCTGATGCAAGGGGCAGCCGCCGTCCGGGTCGAGCGGGTGAGCAAGCGGTTCGGCCCGAAGACCGCCGTCGACGGCGTGACGTTCGGGATCGACGTGGGCTCGGTGCACGGCCTCATCGGGCCGAACGGCGCGGGCAAGACGACGATCTTCTCGATGCTCGCGGGCTACCTCCAGCCGAGCGAAGGCGTCGTCGAGGTGCTCGGCCTCGCGCCGAAGTCCGTCGACGGCCTGCGCGCCCGCCTCGGCGTGCTGCCGCAGGATGCCCTGCTCCCCCCGGGGGACACGGTCGGCGAGTTCCTCGTCGACATGGCGCGCCTGCAGGACATCCCCGCCGCGAAAGCCGAGACGTGCGCGCGCGAGGCGCTCGACGAGATCTCGGGAAAGGACTGGTGGGGTCAGCGGTGCGGCAGCCTGTCGCACGGCATGGCGAAGCGCGTCGCGCTCGCCCAGGCATTCCTCGGGGCGCCCGAGGTCGTCCTGCTCGACGAGCCCACCGCGGGGCTCGACCCGCGGGTCGCGTTCGAAGTGCGCCAGCTCGTCGCCGCGAAGAAGGGGCGCTGCACGATCCTCGTGTCGAGCCACAACCTGCAGGAGCTCGAGTCCCTCTGTGACGGCGCGGTCGTCCTCGATCGCGGGCGGGTGGTCGCGAGCGGAACGATGAGCGAGCTCACGGCGGCGAACGAGCAGGTGCGCGTCCTCGTGGCTCAGGGGACGACGCGCGGGGCCAAGCCGGGGCAGGTGCCGCTGCAGGAGCTGCGCGAGATCTCCGTCGTGAAGACCGCGGAGTTCGACGAGGAGCGCCTCGAGATCGCCGTCCTCTTCGAGCGCAGGCAGGCCGACGCCGAGACCGTCATCGCCCAGGTCCTCGCCGTCCTCCTCCGCAATCAGGTTCGCATCAGCGGCGTGACGAAAGGACGCGGGCTCGAGCGGCGCGTGATGGATCTCACGTGATGGGGAACGCCGCGCGGAGGATGTTGCGGATCAGCCGGTCGCCGACCTGCCGGTGACGCGGCATGTAGCGCGCGGTGTCCGCGCGGATGCGGTCGGCGCCCCCGGGGCCGTTCGCGGCGAGGACGAACGCGGCGTCCTCCTCCGCCCAGCGCAGGACGTCGTCGCCCGTCACCTCCACGTGGAACTGCAGCGCGTAGGCGCGCGGGCCGAAGCGGAACATCTGGTTCTCGCAGGCGAGCGTGCTCGCGAGGCGCGTCGCGCCGCGCGGCAAGTCGAACGTGTCGCCGTGCCAGTGAAGGACGATCTCGGACTCGTCCAGCCCCTCGAGGACGGGCTCGGCCCCGGCGGGCGGCGTGAACGTGATCGCGCCCCAGCCGACCTCGCGATGCCGGACGGGTGGGTCGCCGACATGCGCCGGGTACACGCGAGCCCCGAGCGCGTGCGCCATGAGCTGGGCGCCGAGGCAGATGCCCAGCACGGGGCGCTCATCGCCCAGCGTGCGGCCGATGAGGTCCACCTCGGCGGCCAGGAACGGCCAGCGCGCATCCCCGATGTCCCCGACGCCCATCGACCCGCCCATCACGACGAGCGCGTCGCCGGCCTCGATGCTCCCCGGGACGGGCGCGCGGTCGAAGAGCGCGTGCGCGACGACATCGAGCCCCAGCTCTCGCGCGATGTCCGCGATGCGCGCCGGCCCCTCCATCGCGACGTGCTGCAAGACGTGGACGCTCCGCATCGGCGCGATGGTGCCCGGCAGCCGTTTCTACAGAGTTTCGAGCTGCCCGCCGATCGGACATGCGTGGCTGCCGGTCCGCTCGGAGTACTGCTGGTGGTATCCCTCGGCCTTGAAGAAGCGGCCGATGGGCTGAATCTGCGTCGCGATGCGCGCTCCCGTGACCTTCTCCTGAGCCACCTTCGCGGCGCGTGCCGCCGCCGCCTCGTCGTCCGAGAACGTGAAGATGGCGCTGCGGTACTGGTCTCCGATGTCCGGCCCCTGGCGGTTCACCTCGGTCGGGTCATGGATCTTGAAGAAGACGCGGAGCAGATGCTCGTACGGCACGCGCGCCGGGTCGAATTCGACGAGGACGGTCTCGGCGTGCCCCGTCGTGTGCGAGCACACTCTCTCGTACGTCGGGTCGTTCGTGTGCCCGCCCGTGAAGCCCACCGCCGTCGCGACCACGCCGGGAACGTGGCGGAACGCGTCCTCCACCCCCCAGAAGCAGCCGGCGGCGAACGCTGCGAGCCGGTTGTGGTCCCTGGGGACCAGCGGCGTTCCATAGCCCACGCGGCCCGGGTCCGTGCCCACCCGTGCCGGCACGGCGGGGGTGGTGCCGGCCGTGGCTCCGGCGGTCGCCGCTGGCGGCTCGGCCGCGACGGCCACGGACTCGGCCTTGGATCCGGCGTGGCAGGCGGCGCCGATGAGGCAGGTGACGAGGAAGGATACGCTCTTGTGCGCTTTCATGGTCAGGCTCCCGTTCCCCGAAGTACGCAGCCGCCCCCCGCCCCGTTTCGCCCTCCCCTTCCGCCCGGCGCCCGTCGTCGTCGCCCTCGCGGTGCTTGCCGTGCACGGCCGGTCGATCGCCTTCGGCTTCACCGGCACCGACGACCGTGACCTCATCCTCGAGGATCAGGCATTCCTCGTTCTCCCTTCGAGCCTCTGGCGCGTCTTTGCGCGCTCGTACATGCACGTCGTCGACGCGACGCACGCGTACTACCGGCCCCTCGTCACATTGTCGTACGCGCTCGACGCCCGGTGGAGCGGCGTCGATCCACGCGGGTATCACGCGACCAACGTGGCGCTGTACGGCATCGCCAGCGTCCTCGTGCTCGCGCTCCTCCGGTCGGTCGTGCCGGGCCGGGCCACGGCGTTCGCCGGGGCGCTCCTCTTCGCCGTGCACCCCGCGCTCACGCCCGCGGTGGCGTGGATCCCCGGGCGCAACGACACGCTGCTCGCGGTCTTCGCGCTGGCGTCCTGGCTGGCCTTCGCGCGGGACGCTGCGCAGCCGTCGGCGTGGCACAAGGTGGCGCACCTCGTCTTCTTCGCGATGGCGCTCCTCACGAAGGAAGTCGCCGTGGTCCTGCCCGCTGTCTGCATCGCCCACGTCGTCCTGGCGCAGCCGGACGACTGGGCACGCCTGCGCCGATCGCGGGCCCTTGCAGGCTTCGCCCTGGCGTGGGCCGCGATCATCGCGGCACGCGTGGCCGCTCATCCGCCGGGTCCGGGATGGGCACCGTCACCTCGCGATCTCATCGCGAACCTCCCCCTCTTCGTGGCCGCCCTCGGCAAGGTCATCCTCCCCGTGCATCTCTCCGTGCTCGCCGCGGCCGCGGACGTTCCGTTGTGGCCCGGAGTGGTCGCGGCGATCGCGATCGGCCTGTCGACTCGCCTGGTGCCAGGGGCTCGCGTGCGTATCGTCGCGCTGGGGGCGGTCGCGTTCCTGCTCTTCCTCGCGCCGGCCTTCGCGCTGCCCGGGTCGCTCGTCCTCGACCAGCGCCTCGTCCTGCCGGCCTGCGGTGCTCTCGTGGCTGTCGCCGAGATCGCGCGTGCCGCGGAGGTCGAACGGGGCGTGATGATCGCCGCGGTGTCCGCCGTGGCCGCGGCATTCGCCGCCATCACGTTCGCGTTCGAGGGCGCCTTCCGCGACCCGATGGCCTTCGCGCGCGAGGCGGTTGAGGGATCGCCCCGCTCGCCGCTCGCGCACTTCTGCCTGGGCCGGGAGTACCAGGAGCGTGGAGACGACGACCGGGCGCTCTCGGAGTATCGCGCCGCGCTCGCGCTCGGGCCCGCCGACGTGGTCCACAACAACATCGCGGTCATCGCGATGCGGCGCGGCGACTGGGAAGAGGCCGAGGCGGAGCTCGGCCTCGAGATCGCGACCCACCCCGGCTACGGCAAGGCACACTACAACCTCGGCATCGTCCTGCGCCACGAGGGGCGGATGGGCGAGGCCTGCGACGCCGAGCGTCAGGCCGCAAAGGAAGCACCGGACGACGCCGCGTTCCGCCGCGAGCTCGAGCGCGACTGCGGGCGCTGATTGCGCTGATCGCAGTAAGGATGGCCGTAAGCGCGGGATGTTTGCTCCGATGCGGGCGCTAACGTAACGTCGAAAATCGTGTCCGTATCCATCGCGCATCCCGCGACGCTGCGGCACCGCGGGCCCCTGCTGACCGGATACATCGTGTTTTGCGCCGTGCGCGGCGGTCTTCAGCTCGTCGCCGTGTGGTTCTTCGCAGACATCGCGCCTCGTGCGGCCGGGCCGGGAGGCGTCGGCCCCGTCGGGCTGTCGCTGGCCATCGCGGGCGCGATGAACGCCCTCGGGGCGCTTGCGCTGTGGCAATGGAGCAAAGCGGCCGTCGTGATGCTCGCGCTCGCGGCGGCGGCGACACTCGCGGCGGGGATGCAGACGGGGTGGACCGTGTCGACATCGCTCGGCGCGGCGATGCTCCTGGGCGCCGTAATCCTCGGCGTCGCCGCGCCATGGCGGCTCACGTGCCTTCGTTGCAGGACAGTCGTGACCCCAGCGGACGCGGTCTGCCCATCCTGTGGCCAGGCATTCAGCGACTGAGGCGGCGCGGGAGCACAGCTGGCCTGGCCTGGCGGCTGGGCTACGCTCGAATCGTGCCTTGCTTCTTCCTCCGGGCGAGCGCGCTCGTCGTCATCGCCGCCGGCCTTTCATCGTGCTCGGTGCTCCTCGACTGGGACGGCTACAGCGGCGAGATCCCGGACGCGTCGACGAGAGTCCCCGTCGTGCCGGAGGCGACCGTAGAGGTCGGCGCCGAGGTAACGACCGGCGCCCCCGAGGCCAGCCCCGAAGCCGCCACGCCTCCTGAGGCAGGTCGAGAGGCGGGTCAAGACGCGACAGCCGAGGCGGCAACCGCGCCGCCCTGCGCACCGTCGACCTGCAACGGTTGCTGTGTCGGCAACGACTGCCGGGGCGGCCAGTCGGCCGATTCGTGCGGCGCCGGCGCCCAGGCGTGCATGGACTGCCAGAGCTCGGGAATGGCCTGCATCAGCGGACGGTGCGCCGCCGCGCCGGAAGACGCGGAGGCCGGGACTCCGACGTGCACGGTCGCGACGTGCAGCGCGAAGCTCTGCATCCCGGCGTGGCAAGCCATCTGCTGCAAGTCGGATGGCACGTGCGGCTGCGAGACGCTCTATCCGCCCGGGCCGTGCTTGTAGGGTCAGCGCTGCTGCCCCGGCGGTACGGACACGGTCGGGCCCTCCCCGGTGACCGCGATGACCTCGATTGTCGTGGGATTCGTGTTACGGACGGCCAGCCGCCCGGGCTTCCAGTCGGCGCGCTGGACCGACCACGTCGTCGTCGTCGGCGTCGCCGTGCGATCGACATTGCCGAACTTGCGATCGTAGAAGGACACCACGTCCGCGTACGTGGCGTCGGTCTGATAGACACGGTCGACGCCCTTGACGCCGACGGTGGTCTCGACCTCGGCGCCGCTTCCCTTCGCGGCCTGCATCTGCTCGGGGAACGCGCGGATCTCGGTCACAGCGGACGTCCCGATGAGCATGGCTCCCGCGGGTAGGGGGACGGCGTCAGGCCCCTGCTGCTCGGTCACACCCACGCCGCCCTGCGGCTCCTGGGCCGGGGACGCAGCACCCTGCGTGGGCATGGTCTGGCTCTGATCTTTGCATCCCAGGGCGGTTCCGCCCAGGACGAGCGCTACAGCGACTGAGGGATAGATTTTCATGGCGTGCTGAAGCTGCATCGCCCATGCCCGCGCGGACTGCACAGCTAGGCCAGCGGTCTCATCGTGCCGCCTCATCATTCGACTTCGCAGGGGCAGCAGTCAGGCCCGTCCCGTCAGGGTCGCTTAGGTCATCGTCATCGTCATTGCGCGCACGCGGCGTCCCCTTGCCGACACGCCGGGCGGCGGGGGGCGCCCATCGCTCTCGCTCAGACGTGGCCGCCCCCCACGGGGGCACCCGCGCCCCCCGTTGATCCACGCACGGTTCCAGAAGAGACGTCCGCCCCTCGCGCTCGCTCGTGCCCAGCTAACCCTCAACTCACCACGCCTCTTGCGTCGCGCAATCGGCCTGAGAAGGGAGATCCCCGCCGGCCTGTTCAATCGTCCCAGGTCTCCGCTTCTTCCGCCCGTCTCCCCGCCGCGTCAACGTCCCGCACCCGCAGGACCAAGAGCGCCCCCAAGGAATCAATCCTTCCCGATCTTTCTGATCTTTCTGTGAATCATCGGATCCAGACGCCGCCGTGGCGAGAGCGCGGGTACCATTAAGCGCATGGTGCCGCGCCTTCCGCACGTCGTGCTCGCCGCATGCGTTGCGCTCTCGCCGACAGCTTGCGGACTGGGCTCGCGAGGCCTCTCGGAGGCGACTGATGCGAGTCAGGCTGGCTCCACGGACGATGCGGCCGCATCCGACGACGAAGGCGCGATGGCCATTGCCGACGGCGCCGTAGACGCGGCCGGTTGCTCGGCGTGCACCGGCGAGAAGGACGGATCGGTTGGAGACGGGCCCTCCGGGATCCCAGCGGTCGACGCCAGCCGCGCGCTCGATGCCCAACAGGACCACACCGACGCGCAACCCGACACCGGCGGCCCCGCCGCTGACGCACAGTCGAACGATGCAACGTCATCGTCTTGCATCGATGGCGCCGTGGCGTGCCCTATCCTTGCGCTGCCCTGCTGCACGGTCGTCAGCTCGCTGTCCTACGGAAAGTGCACTGCCCCGGCGATTTGTAGGTAGAGGCGGCATCGTGCGCGCACCTCGCGGGTCTCCGTGCGCTTGCTCTTCGAGACTACGTTCGCTACAAATGTAGTCACAATGGATCGCGCGGCAGGAGTTCGAGAGCTCAAGGCACGGCTCAGCCACTACCTGGACGTCGCTCGCGAGGAAGGACCAGTCATCATCACGGAGCGCGGCAAACCCGTCGCCCGGCTCACCGCGATCGGCGAGCTCGGCCCGACGTCCCTCAGCGGCGTGCTCGAAGCCCTCGCTGCCGGCGGGGCGCTGCAGCGGGCAGACGAGCCGACCAAGAGGCGTCAGCCGCAGCCCGTGGCGATCTCTGGGCGCATGTCCGCCAGCAAGATCGTGAGTCAGATGCGGCGATGATCGTCTACTTCGACGCCAGCGCGCTCGTGCCGCTGTATGTCCGGGACCGCGCGAGCGTCGCCGCGATGCGAGCCAGGCGAGAAGCCGAGGCCATCGCCACGTCCCTCCTGTCGTACGCTGAGGTCCTCGCGGCGGTCGCGCAGTTGCGCCGGCGCCGCGGCTTGTCCGCCGCACGTCACCGTCTCGCCGTATCGCGGTTTCTCGCCGACTGGCCGACCTTTCATCGTGTCGCGCTCGTGCCGCGGCTGTTGGGCGACGTTCGGCGCCTCCTTGACCGATACGCTCTGAAGGGCGCAGACGCCATCCAGCTCGCGTCCGCGCTCCACGTGCTGCAAGGGGCAGCGGCAGCCGGAATCGAAGGGACACTCGCCTGCGACGATCGAGCCGTCGCTCGCGCCGCCCGCCGCGAGGGCCTCCGTCTCGCGTGGCGAGGCTAGCCGCCGCCCTTGAGATGGCTGCGTTTCCAGAGAGAGCGAAGCACTGCGCGAACGTGCGCTGCCGTCCCCATGAGGCGAAGGGCTGATGCACTAGCGCTTGTGCATCGTCGCTGCCGCAGCACAAGAGCGGTTCGACGTGGGCCCACCGGTCGAAGGCGATTCGCGGACCGGGGCTTGCACAATTGGCGAGACGCGCCCGCGGCAGGCGAACGTGGAGAAAACGTCATGACCGAGCCACGCACACCCTTGGAGCAGCCCGTCCGTTCGAAGCAGCCTACGGGGGAGCTCCTCCGCGAGGGCCTCGACGCTACCCAAGAGCTGGTCCGGATCGAGGTTGCGCTAGGCCGCGAAGAGTTGGGTTCCGAGCTCACGCAGGCCAGGACCTCGGGCATCGTGCTCGGGGTCGCCGCAGCGCTCGTCGTCACGGCCGTAACCATGTTCCTCGTCACGCTTGCGGCCGCGTTCGAGACGATGTGGCTCGCCTCTCTCGTCATCGGCGGCCTCGCGCTGTCTCTGGCGGCCGCCCTCGGGTACGTCGGGTGGAGGGCGTTGCCCGGGCGGCCCCTGACGGAGACCAAGGCGCGGCTCGGGTCCGCGCTCCAACAGCTGAGGAGCGGATGGCATGGATCACGACGGTAGGTCCCACGACGACCTCGCACGCGAAGCCGACCAGGTGCGCTCCAGGATGGTCCACGCGGTCGAGCAGCTCGGGGAGCGCCGCGATGATGTCTCCGATCTGCGCATGCAAGTGCGCCGGCTTGCGCGCCGGATCGCGGTCATTGCAGGCGCGCTGGTCGTCGTAACCGTCGGCGCGACGACCGCCCTCGTCGTGCGCGGCGCGTACACCGGGATGTCTCGGCGGCGCCGATAGCGCAGGCAGTTGGTGCAATTCCTGTGGCGCCACCCTTGACGGGCCATGCGCAGCGAGAGGCGCTCCTTCTTGGGCGAGCTTCTACATTCGGTCCTTCTCGCCGCCGCGAGTGGCGTGGTCGCCGGCGCGCTTGCGCCGGAGGTCATCGAGGACGAAGTTAAGTTCCGCCCCGAGGAGCAGTGCGATGGAGAAGAGCCAAGACGTCGTGAGCGTGAGACCCACGGACAGCGCTCTCTTTTTCCACCACGGTCGGGTTCGCCCCGTGGACACCTCGAGCGCGTCGAAGAACGTGTGGATGCCCCCCGATGCAAGCCACAGGAACGTGAGCGCCCCAAGTGGGGCCAACGTGCCTGCATGCCAGCCCGCCAAGCCCCTCACCTGTCGCGCGACGAGCTGCCGCGCCTCGGGGGGTATCGCGGCGCCCAGCGAGAGCGCGGGCGGATGGTAAGCCGGCGCCAGGTGCGCGACGACCCAGCCGACGACGGCAGCCAGCGGCACCGCGACGAGAACACGCGCCCGATACGCTCGGCCGCAACGTGCAAGCGGAGAGCCCTGCCAGCGACGACAAGGCCCGCCTTACGCGGACTTCGCTCGCGCTCTTCGTCCGCTAGGGTGCGAACCTTCGCGTGCAGTTCATCGGTAGAGATTCCGATTCGGCTAGTCACGCCACCGACGCCGCCGACGGCCTTTTGTCCGGCTCCACCTGGACCGAGCGGATTGCCGACCTTTCCGCCGAGGACCGTCGCACCGTAAGCGAGAATCCACACGAGCGGAGAGGGCGGGATTCGTCGCCGAGTCCCAAGCCCTCCGGGCTTGGGCCGAGCCGCTAGAACGCCCGCCCTCTTCGCGCAGCCCTCGCTGCGCGAGGGCTAGCGGAGAGGGCGGGATTCGAACCCGCGGCGGGCTTTTGACCCGCGCCCGCTTAGCAAGCGGGTACCTTCGGCCAC
>Ga0209415_10014408_pt1 | contig 12915 bp, 7 predicted proteins | sample PeaSoiSIISIP2007_FD_187696 | JGI IMG/M metagenome (GOLD analysis project Ga0209415, IMG submission 187696) | Peat soil microbial communities from Weissenstadt, Germany - SII-SIP-2007 (SPAdes) (version 2) | ecosystem: Environmental > Terrestrial > Soil > Wetlands > Peat | place: Germany...
GCCATCAAGCCGATGAAGGACGGCGTGATCGCCGATTTCAAGGTGACCGAAAAGATGCTCACCTACTTCATCCAGAAGGCGCACAACCGCCGCGTCCTCGTGCATCCCCGCATCGTGATCGGCGTCCCGAGCGAAATCACCCCCGTGGAAAAACGCGCCGTGCAGGACTCGGCCTATCGCGCCCGTGCGAGCGAAGTCTATCTCGTCGAGCAAGCCATGGCCGCGGCGATCGGCGCCGGACTCCCGATCGAGGAGCCTTCGGGAAACATGGTGGTGGATATCGGCGGCGGCACCACGGATATCGCCGTCATCTCCATGAGCGGCATCGTCTATTCGCGTTCGGTGCGCGTGGCCGGAAACGAAATGGACGAATCGGTGATGCACTACCTGAAGCGCAAGTACAACTTGCTCGTCGGCGAGCGCACCGCCGAACAGATCAAGATCGAAATCGGCTCGGCGTATCCGCTTGAAAAGCCGATGACGCTCGAAGTGAAGGGGCGCAACCTGATCGAGGGCGTGCCGCGAACCGTGACCATCGACGACAGCGAAATCCGCGAGGCGCTTTCCGAAAACATCTCGACGATCGTCAACGCCATCCGCGTGGCCCTCGAGCGCACGCCGCCCGAGCTTTCGGCCGATATCAGCGACCGCGGAATCGTGCTCACCGGCGGCGGCGCGCTCATCAAGAACCTCGATAAGCGCATCCGCGAAGAGACCGGCTTGCCCGTTTCGATCGCCGATGACCCGCTGGCTTCCGTCGTGCTCGGCACCGGGAAAATGCTCAGCGACTTCCGCCTGCTGCGCCTGGTCTCGATCGATTGAAGCTGGGATCGGGCTTTTAGAATGATCGAATTTCTCTTCTCGCGTCATCGTCCGCTGGCCCTGCTGGCCGCCGCTGTCCTGGCACAGGTTCTGCTCCTCGCCTTTCAGATCAAGCGCGAACATGATGTCCGGCTGATCCGTTATTGGACCGCCGCGGTGGTGATGCCCGTCGAGCGCGGCGGCACGTGGGCGCTTTCCAAGGTCGGCGGTATGTGGACCGGCTACGTCGGGCTGCGCGGCACTCGCGCCGAGAACGCGCGACTCCGCGGCGAAGTCGACGAGTTGCGCATGCGCAACCGCGAGCTCGAAGGCCGGGCTGCCGAAGCGCAGCGCCTCGGCGTCCTGCTGAATTTCCGCGACGCTCATCCGGAAGCGCAGATGCTCGCCGCACAGGTGATTGGGGCGAGCGCTGACCCGGCATCGCACACGCTGTTTATCAATCGCGGCGAACGCGACCGCGTGCGGCGCAATCTCGCCGTCATCACGCCGGACGGCATTGTCGGCAAAATCGTCGAGGTATTTCCGGCTACTTCGCAGGTGCTGCTCATCAATGACAAAGATAGCGGCGCCGGCGCCCTGCTCGCGGACACGCGCACCCACGGCGTCGTCAAGGGCAGCGGTGATCCCGATCCCCGCCTCGAGTACGTGGTCAACGACGAACCCGTTCACGTCGGCGAAATGATTCTTACATCCGGCGAGGACCGCATCTTCCCGAAGGATCTGCTGATCGGCACGGTGGCCAGCGCGAAAGCGGGCAATCCATTTCAGGTGATCCACATCGCGCCGGCAGCGCGTCTCGACCGGCTCGAGGAAGTGATCGTCCTGCTCACGCAGCAGGAGCTCAAGCGACCAAACGACTCGGCCGATTCAGCCGACGCGCAGCCGAGTGCGGAAGGAATCGTCCAGAAGCCGGCCGCTCCACCGGCCGCTCCGGCAGCCGCAAACGCGCCCAGCTCCGGTAAAGCTCCGGCGCCGCCCTCCGGGCCGCAAAACTGACATGTCGTACATGCTGAATCCCGGCGCGCAATCTGATTCGAATATCGAGGTGCACAAGTATTACGGCGGCACGGTCGTCATCGCCGCTTTTCTCGCGCTGGTCCTTCAGGCGTTCCTGCACAAGTACGGCCGGTGGTCGGAGCTGATCGATCTGCCGTTGCTCGTCACGATCTATTTCGGCGTGAGCCGGCGCAATCCGGTGACCGGCCTGTTGCTCGGAGGAGCGATCGGCATCTTGCAGGACGCGCTGAGCCACGATAATCCGATCGGACTTTATGGAATCGCGAAGACGATTGTGGGTTACCTCGCGTCAACAATCGGCGCGCGCATCGACACGCAGAATCCGGTCAGCCGGTTCCTCCTCGTGTTCGTTTTCTTTCATTTTCATCAGGCTGTTTTCGCCGTCACGGAGCGCGTCCTGCTGGATCACCCCGAGCCGTTCTTTACTCTGCGCCTGCTGCTCAATTCCGTCGTAACCGCGGCGTTCGGCGTCGTCCTCTTCGCGTTCCTCGACCGCCTCCGCCGCACCTCGTAGCCTCACGCCGCACCCGTCCCTAGTCGTCATTCTGCCTGCCCTGACGCAGGAAGGGAGCGGAGCGTCCTGACGCGATCCATCGGGGCCTTTGCATTTGTAGCGGCCGCCTCGCATTTTAGGCGGGCGCTTTTCTTTTTGCGTTCCGACGCGCTATTCCTCTCCGGAGTCGAAGCGCGCATTCTTGCCCTGAGCCCGCCGCAGGCGGGAAGGGTTGCGCCTCGAATGCAGTCGCGGGGAATCTCTCTTTAGCGCCACATTTATGAGATCGCGTCAGGCGGGATTGAAAGCCATCCATTGACTGAGCTGATTCATTTCGCCCCTGCTGGCACGCGGCGCTTCAACTCTTCGGACCAACGTCTGAATCTACTTGTCGTTGGTCTCCAACTTCATACGCTCCCAAACGTATTCTGACGTCATCGGCACGCCGCGGACCACACGATTCTCTGTTTGCAAGGTCAGGCGATCACCTTGGAGTTTTGCGAATCGTACCAGATCCGTGTTCACCCAGGCTTGAACCGAGCAAGCTTCGAGATGGTGAATTACCTTGTCACCAGTGACGGTGTAGCTTCCCGCATAGGCGACAAAGCTGGTAAGTGCCTCCACACTTTCCTCAGCGTGAGCCACGTCCGGGAAGGTCGAGAGTGGCTTCCGTCCGTCAAAAGCCATGACAGCCGACACCCTGCCGTCCGCCGTGTACGTCAGGAAGCCGGTAGGATTCTGTCCCCATGAATGTTTAACTTCACCTTTGTCGGTTGTATCTGTGACGGACACTAATTTCCATGTGCCGACCAGTGCGTCTTTGGACTGCGCGATCCCGCTGGACGGGAACGCCATGAGGATCAGGGCCGTTGCGAGAATCCACTTCGTCATCGACGCCTCCTGATCCGCGAAAGAAACACTACCTATCATTTCCCTGTAGGCACGCGGCGCTTCAACTCTTCAAACCAGTTCAGCACGACGTTGATTTGGGTCGGTGCCGCCTGCCCTTGCTCGCTCGGCATGAGCATCAGGAAGCGCTGGCCGTCGGCGGACACGTCGTAGAAGGGAATCGAACTCGGAGGCGTGTTTAGCACGTACTGTCCTTGAAAGAGCATCCGTGGCTTGCCTGCAACGAAACTCGGCTGAGTGGCGATGTCCACGGCCATCATCTTGTCTCCGCTACGGTAGAACAATTCCCGACCGTTGCGATTCCAGACCGGCTCCGTTCCACCGTCCGTTGAAATCTGCCACTTGCCACCTGGGCCCGGATAGGGCTGCACGTAAACTTCCAAGCGGCCTGATTCGTCTGAGGTATAGGCAAGCCAGCGCCCGTCCGGCGAAAACTGTGGTGCCCCTTCGGTGAAGGGCGTGCGGAGGAAAGGCCGGGCCCTACGGTCGCCCATCCGCAGCACCCAGATGTCATATCCGGTGGTGGGATTGATTTCAATGAAGGCCAGCAGTTGCCCATCCGCGGACCAGGAACTCGGGACCTGGAAATACTCGCTGGTGTTCAATCGCTCCAGCCCGCCACTGCCGTCGGCCAGTTGCCAGTAGATGTTCGTGGCCCCGTCCTTGTTGGATTCAAACGCGATCCGCTTGCCATCCGGTGTCCAAGACGGGGCAACGTTCGAATTCCCCTCAAACGTCAGCCGCGTCAACGTGTCTCGGGAGAGATTGTATAGCCAGATTTGGGGCTCCTGTTCCTGGATGGTCACGGCTACCTGCCGGCCGTCGGCGGAAAGCCGCGGATACCGGTAGGCATGCGCAGGAGCGGCCAAGGGCTGCACTGCCCCATTGCGACTAACCCACACCAGCTTCCCTTGAGCAGACTGGGCGGTCCCAGAAACATAGACCAGAGATCCCGTGCTGGAAATGCTGTACTGAGCGGCTCCTGTTGGGGATTGCAAGATGCCCTCCACCACGGGGACCGCCGTACCCGTCACTTCCAATCGCTGCGGATCAAACGGCACTGCCATCAGGCTTGCCGCTTGCGCATAAACCAGGTGTCCGGAGAGCGCATAGCGTGGCTGCGTTCCCTCTGGGATCAGGTTCCGCCGGTCGCCCGTTACGATGGACTGGACCGCAACCCCCGAGCCGTCGACAACGCGGGCAGCAAAGAGCACGGCCTTGTCGCCGGGCAAGAACTCCGGCCATAGGTAGCCACTGCTCCCCTCCCCCGGACCAGCTGGCAGTCGCGGCGTCCCTCCTGCGGCCGCTACCTGCTGGAGAGGTTGGGCTATTGTGGGTGCGAAGGCAATCATTCCCTGGCTGCTCCAACTGGCCCCACGCGGTTGCGGAGCCTTGCCGATGGCCAGCGCCGCTCCCCCGCTCACTGAGACCTTCTTCAGCTTTCCGTCGGCGAAAAAGCCGAGCCATTGGCCGTCGGGAGAGAAGAATGGCTCGATAGCCCCTTCCGTGCCGGGTATAGGTTTGGAGGCCAGGCTATCCATCGCCCGCAGATAAATCTGTTGGGTGCCGCTCTGTGTGGCGACATACGCGAGATGAGTGCCATCAGGAGAGAGGGCCACAGCGGGGCCGCTATCCAAACCTGCTAATTGTTGGCCCGGCGGTAGCGTTATCACGGCGCGAGTGACGGGCTGCGGCGGAGGGGTAGGCGCGGGCTTCAGAATCCAAGTGCCTAGGCTCGCGATCGCCGCGCCTAAGAGCAAAGTGCCCAAGCTGAGGACTACCGCTCGCCGCCCAATTGACGCGGAGGTTGGTGTCGCGGCAACCGCCGACGGCTCCGGTGCGCCAGCGAGAACTTCGTCGAGCGAAATGCGTGCGTCGCCGATGTCGCGTAAGCGTTGCTTCGGGTCTTTCTGCAAGCAGCGCTGCAAGAGAACTCGAACCCGGATCGGTGTCGCGGCGGGAAGCTGCGACCAATCCGGCTCGGCACGAATCACCGCTGCTAACGTTTCCGTCACCGATTCGCCCCGAAACGCCATCTGGCCTGTCAGCATCTCGTACAGCACGCAGCCAAACGCCCAGATGTCCGCCCGGCGGTCCACCGCTTTGCCCTTGGCCTGTTCCGGAGACATGTACGCCGCCGTCCCCAGCAACACTCCCGCCAGTGTCGCCATCCGGCTCATCGTCGGCGAAGTGGAAATATCGATCGACGCCGCGTCGCCTTCGATTGCCTTTGCGAGACCAAAGTCGAGAACCTTCACCGCGTCGTCGTCTGTCACCTTCACGTTTGCGGGCTTCAGATCGCGATGCACGATCCCCCGCTCGTGCGCGTATTCGAGCGCTTCGCACATCTGCTTGGCGATAGGCAATGCTTCGCTGATTGGAATCGGACCGGTGCGGATGCGGTCAGCGAGCGTCGGCCCCTCGACCAGCTCCATCACCAGCGCGTGAGTGCTGCCGGAATCTTCGAGGCCGTAGATCGAGGCGATGTTCGGGTGATTCAGCGAGGCCAGGACTTTCGCTTCGCGCTGGAACCGCGCCATGCGCTCGGCGTCGCGCGCGAACGCGTCGGGCAGGACTTTCAGCGCCACATCGCGCCCGAGCTTCGCATCCCGTGCGCGGTAAACCTCGCCCATCCCGCCCGCACCAATGGCGGCAAGGATTTCATAGGGCCCCAGGCGAGTGCCCGAAGTCAGCGCCATTTGGGGCTGGATTATAGCCCCTCGGAACATTAACGCATCGTATTACTTAGGCCAGATATCGCCGAAACAGTTTGCGGAAGAAGGAGGCACTTTAGGGGGTCGGAGCTGAACTTGTCCCGAGTCCGCCGCAGCGGACCGAGGGAGCTCCGCCGAAAAAGACGTGGCGCGGAGCGCCAATTGGGGTGGAAGGGCGGGGTTTCAACCCCGCCACAAGAGACGCCGCGCGAAGCGCTTCCCGTTGCGCGCTTCATCCGCAGCATGTATTCGAGTTTGCGGCGCTGTCCGGGCCTCGTCGGCGGTATCTGATCACCCGGGCTAAAGCTCACATTTGAAAAGAGCACGTCTATCGCGGGCCTGAAAGGCCCGCGCTTCCACCACCCAAGCTCCGACCGCCAGCGCTTCCGTCGCTCGCGCATATTTCCGTCGCAGCAACCAATTGCGGTGGAAGGGCGGGGTGGAACTTGTCCCGAGTCCGCCGCGGCGGACCGAGGGAGCTCCGACATAAAGAGCTTGTCCTCAATGCGCTTTAGCGCCTGAGGACACTCTTCACTGTCTTCTTCCGCAAACAGGTAGGCTGGCCGACTTGGCCATCCCCCATACCTCGCGATTGTGCCCGGTTAACGGCGTACTCGCTAACTGATCCACTACCCGGCCCGCGACGGGCTCTTCGCCGGATTTGCGCATTGACACAAAGGACATGGACGGCTTGCGCGCCGCGCTCGCACAGTGCTAGCGTGAATGTTTCGAGGCACGGCCGGATTCGCCCAGTGTTCGGCTCGGATTCAGGCTGTGACGCGCCTCGGGGCCGGGCACGGCCCGCCGCGCAGGCCTGCCTGCCGGAGGCAGGCTTGCCCGCCGGAGGCAGGAGTTTCGTTGCCATCGTGGAACGTTAACGATCAGAGGATCCCGCAAGGGAGATTGGCGCTGTTTTCCTATCTCTCCGCGGCAATGGTCATATTTTTGCTCGTAGGTTTCTGGAAATTGCAGGTCGTTCAGTCCGTGCATTTCGCCGATCTCGCCGAGCGCAACGGCATCCGTTCAATCGCGATCATCGCTCCACGCGGAACCATGCTGGACCGCGAAGGACGCGTCCTGGTGGATAGCTACCCCTCCTTCAGCATTCTCCTGCTGCGCGACAATCCAAAACTGATCGAGAAGAGCTTGGGGCCAATCGAGGACGGCCTCGGCATCGCGAAGGAAGATCTCCTCCAGCAGCTCGATGCCGCGAAGAACGAGCCCAAGTTTTTGCCGGTCATCATCAAGCCGGCCGCGAGCCAGGCGGACATCGCGTTTGTCGAATCGCACCGCGCCGATCTTCCCGTGCTTGAGCTGATGATGGTACAGCGCCGCCGCTACCCGCACGGCGACATGCTCGCGAACACCATCGGCTACGTCGGCGAGGTTTCCGAGCAGGATATGGAAAAGAATCCTGACCGCTACCGCCCCGGCGACATCGTCGGAAAAGCCGGCCTTGAAAAGCAGTACAACGAGCAGATCGAGGGCACGGACGGCATGCGGCGCGTCGTCGTGAACAGCGTGGGCAAGGTGATGCGCACGCTCGACAACGTCGAAGCGATTCCCGGAAAACCCATTCAGTTGACGATCGACGAGGACTTGCAGCAGGTCGCCGAAACGGACTTCGCCAACAAAGAAGGCGCTCTCATTGCCATGGATGCGCGCACCGGCGAGGTCTTGGCCATGGTCAGCCGGCCCACGTTCGACCCCAATGACTTCGCGATCCGCATTCCGAATCAGGAGTGGGCGCAGCTCAACTCCGACCCGAGAACTCCGCTGCTCAACCGCGCCATTCAGGCTCAGCTCGCTCCCGGCTCGGTTTTCAAAGTCGTCATGGCCACGGCCATGCTCGAATCCAAAGCCATTCCGGCGAATTACACCGTGTACTGCCCCGGTTATGCCACTTTCTACGGCCGTGTGTTCCATTGCGATCACGCTCACGGCTCGGTCGATCTCCATAAGGGCATCGTGGCTTCTTGCGACGTCTACTTTTACAATGTCGGCAAGTTGCTCGGAATCGATCGCATAGACCAGTACGCTTTCGGCCTGGGTCTCGGCCGCCGCACCGGAATCGATTTGCCGAGCGAAGAACCCGGACTGGTTCCGTCGGAGGATTGGGTCGAGCGTGTGGACCATCACAAATGGTATCCGGGCTCCACGATTTCCGTCTCCATCGGTCAGGGCGCTGTGATGGTCACGCCGATCCAACTCGCTCGCATGATCGCGGCCGTGGCCAATGGCGGCACTTTGATCCCCCCGCACCTCATGAAGAACGCCACGGACCTGAAGTCTGGGTCCTTTCCTCTTTCGGATGACACGGTCCAACAGGTAACGGACGGCATGTGGGGCGTCGTCAATGAGCCTGATGGCACCACTTCCGGACTGGTTAGGCTGCAAAACATCGACTTTTCCGGCAAGACCGGCACTGCTCAAGTCGAAGGCTTCGAACTCCAGACTAAACTGGGAAAGAAATTGAAGGAAAACGGCTGGTTCGTCGGCTACGCGCCCCGGCGCAATCCGGATATCGTTGTGGCGGCCCTCGTTCAGGGCGGAGGTTGGGGCAGCACCTCGGCAGCGCCGATTGTGCGCGACGTCGTGAAGGCCTACTACGACAAGAAGAACGGCCACATGCCACAGCCTTCCACGGCCGAGAACATTCCGCCCGCTGGCGCGTCTCGCCCGCTCGGTGCGGCAGCCGGAGCGCAACGTCCATGAAAGATCGTCCACGCATTCAGGATTTCGATTGGACGCTGCTGGGAATCGTCGGCGCGATCAGCGGCATGGGCGTCCTCGAGATCTACTCTTCGACGCATGCCAGCGCCATGGCCGGCATGCAGTGGAAGCAGTTGATCTGGATCGCGATCGGGCTCGCCGGAATGCTCCTGATTTCCCGCATCGACTATCACACGCTGATGGATCAGGCTCCCACGCTCTATGCGGCCGGAATCGCGGGGCTTCTCGTCGTGCTGGTGATCGGCTATTCGCGGCTGGGCGCGAAGCGGTGGATCTCGCTTGGCGGGCTCGTCAATTTACAAGTGTCAGAGATCATGAAGTTGATTATAATCATCGTGCTCGCGCGCTACTTCGCGGAAGTGCGCACCGAGCGCCTGACGCTTTCGGACTTACTCAAGATTGGCATTTTGACCCTGATTCCCGTAGGCTTGATATTGAAGCAGCCCGATTTGGGAACCGCGATGGTGCTGGTTCCCGTTGCCGTGGTCGGAGCGTTTTTCGCGGGCATCCATTGGAAGCACGCGGCGGTCGGTCTGATCCTGGTCGCGTTGCTGGTCCCGCTCGGCTGGAACATGCGGCGTCATCTGAAGCCGTACCAGCAGCAGCGCATTCAGACGTTTCTTCATCCGGAAGAAGACCAGCGCGGCGCGGGTTACCAGATTTTTCAGTCCGAGATCGCCGTGGGATCCGGGGGATTCTGGGGCAAGGGATTTGGAAAGGGCAGTCAGAACCAGTTGGGCTTCGTGCCTGTTCGGTATTCGGATTTCATTCTGGCGGCGCTGGCTGAGGAACAAGGTTTCATCGGCGTCTGCCTCGTGTTGCTGTTGTACCTGGGCCTGATTCTGCGGCTGGTGGACAACGCGCAAAAAGCGAAAGATCGTGCCGGGATGTACGTCGTGATGGGAGTAACCGCTATCCTGGGCTTCCACGTTCTGGTCAACGCTTCGATGGTGATCGGATATATGCCGGTCACCGGCATTCCCCTGCCGCTGATGAGCTATGGAGGGTCGGCAACGGCCTTCGTGTTTTTGGCTTTGGGGCTGGTGATGAACGTCCGCATGCGGCGATTCGTCAATTGAGCCCCGCCGGTAAGTAATTCAGTGCCCGCGGCCCTTCCGAACGAGGCCCGGGAATTCAGACTAGATGGATTGAAGGACGCACCGAGTGAGGAAAGTCACCCCGAAAAATTTGAGTTCTTTCCTGGGCGGCCCGTCGTGGCACGCGGAAGGCACATCCTTCCCCCACCTCGGCTGTGGCGCGCGCGCATGTTCGCGCCGCCGCACTCGGATGCGCCGTGAGGAGTTTCTAAATGTCCAAGGAAATGGTTATATCGGCGAACCCGCACGAGACGCGGGTCGCCATTCTCGAAGAAGGTCAGCTTTGTGAGTATTACGTCGAGAGGGAAAAAGAGTTTGCGTTAGTCGGAAGCATCTACAAAGGACGTGTGACGCGCGTGCTGCCCGGCATGCAATCGTCCTTCGTGGATATCGGCCTCGATAGCGACGCCTTCCTCTACGTCACGGACTTCCTCGAAGGGATCGAGGAATTCGATCCCATCGTCACCACCGTGGAAGAAAAAGTTCAGAAGATGGAGGACCAGGGCGGAGCCGTGTTTACCCCCGAAGGCGGGGCCGCTCCCGCACTCGAGCCTCCCGATGTCGAGTCCGCACAGCCCCCGGATGCGGCGATTTTCGAAACCGGGGGTGCGCAGCAGCAGCCCGCGCCGACAGCGGCACCGCCGCCGGCCAGCTACGCGGCTCCGCCAAGCCGCGGCCAGTTCGAGAATCGCAACCGAGGGGGGCGCGATTTTGGCCGCCGAGGCGGTCGCAGCGGCGGCCACGGCGGAGGCGACCGGCGCTTCGGCCGCGAATTGCCGCCGTCGAAATACGCCTCGCCGCGCCCCTACGGCGATCAGCCGGCCGAGTCCGGTGCGGTGGGCCATCTTGACATCGTTCTTCCCGGAGAATCTCTCGCCAAGTTTCGGGAAAGACCAGCGGGTGAAGCAGCTCCGCCGGCACCAATCGAGGCAGCAGCACCGGCCGCGCCTCCGGTTGAAGCGCACGAGCCGGTCCAGGAAGCAGCCGCTCCAGCCGCGCGAGAATTCAGGCCGGAGTTTCGGCGCGAAACCCGCCCTGAGTTTCCTCCATCGTCATCCGGGCTCGAACCATTGCCCGGCGAGACGCTTGCCAAGTGGAAGCGGCACGAGCCGGAGGTCGTCGAACACGCCGAACCAGCTCCTCCAGCGGGCTCCGAGGAAGCAGAGGAAGAGCACATTCTTCTGCACGAGGAGCCCGAAACGCACGAAGCCAGAATCGTGCACGAGGAACACGCAACGGCGGAACTGAGCGAAGATGAAGCCGCGGCGCTCGCCGAGCACGTTGCCGAAGCGCAGAACGAAGAAGCCGCGCGCCAGGCTCAGGAACGAGTCTTTGCGGCGGCGGATGAAGCGGCCGATGCGGCTCAAGAAACGGCCGAAGCGGAAGAACACGAACTCGAGGAAGAAGAAGCCGGCGCCGAAACGGAAGGCATGATTTCGGCTCTCCCGGAACCCAGCCACCATGTGTCCGCAGAAGAGCACGAACTCGACCGTCAGGCAGCAGCCGCCGAAGACCAGGCAGATGCCGAAGCGGAAGCACGGGAAAATCTCCAATCCCTCGGCGAAACCGAACACACGCTTGAGCTCGAAGCGGGAGTCGCACCGACCGAAGGCGAATTGCCGATTCCCGCGGAAAATCCCCTGGCGGAAGAGCAGCAGCCGTCGAGGGCGCGAGTCCGCGATGATTTCCGCGCGAGGATGCAGCACCCCGCGCGCCGTGGTGGCCGCGATCGCGGCCGTCGAGACGAGCGAGGACGCCGCCCGCAACACGGACGCCCCGGCGGTCACGGCAATCATCGCACGCAGCCGCGGCGCCCACAGTTGATCGCCGATCTCTTGAAGCAGGGCCAGGAGATCATCGTACAGATCGCCAAGGAGCCGCTCGGCAAGAAGGGCGCGCGCATCACGAGCCACGTCGCTCTTCCCGGCCGCTTTCTGGTTTACATGCCCACGCTCGACCACACGGGCGTATCGCGCAAAATCGCTTCGGCGGAGGATCGCGCGCGCCTGCGGCATCTGGTGAACGACGCGAAGGGCAGCGCGGGCGGAGGCTTCATCGTCCGCACGGCTGCGGGCAGCGCCGCGCCGGAGGAAGTCCGAGCGGATGTGGAATTCCTCACGAAGACATGGTCCGAGATCAAGGCAAGGTCCGAGCAGCGCAAGGCCCCGTCGATCCTGCACCGCGACCTGAATCTCGTCGAGCGCATGTTGCGCGATCACATCAGCTCGGACTACGCCGCGATCTGGGTGGACTCGGAAGAGGAGTACACCAAGGTCATCGATTTCATGAGCCGCTTCCAGCCGGGGCTTGTGAACCGGGTGAAGCTCTACACGAAAGAAAACCCGGTCTTCGAGGAATTCGGCATCCAGCAGGAAATCGACAAGGGGCTGCGTCCGAAGGTGTGGCTCAAGTCGGGCGGCTACATCGTCATCAACCACACCGAGGCGCTCGTCGCGATCGACGTCAACACCGGCAAGTTCGTCGGCAAGGGCTCGAATCGCCTGGAAGACACGATCGTCCGCACGAACCTCGAGGCGGTGAAGGAAATCGTCCGCCAGATGCGGCTGCGCGATCTGGGCGGAATCATCATCATCGACTTCATCGACATGGAAGAGCGGCGGAACCGCGAGAAGGTGATGGCCGCACTCGAAGACGCACTGAAGGCCGATCGCGCGCCTTCGAAGATGCTGCGCTTCAACGAGTTCGGATTGATCGCCATCACCCGCAAGCGCACGAAGCAAGCCCTCGAGCGCATGCTTTCCCAGCCGTGCCCCTACTGCACCGGGTCGGGCATGGTGAAGTCGATCCCCACGCTCTGCTACGAGATCCAGACCGAGGCGCGCAAGATGGCTCCGGAAATGGATTCCGGCAGCATCACGCTGCGCGTGCATCCGGAAATTGCGAAGGCCCTCAAGACGCGCGAGTCCTCGCTGATCGAAGAGCTCGAGCGCTGGACCAAAAAGAGCGCGATCATTCAAGCCGACCCGACGCTGCACTGGGAGCAGTACGACATTTACTAGCGGCGGAAATTAGAAACTGGAAATCGGAAAGTTGAAAATGGGAACGCCCCGAAGAAGATTTCGGGGCGCTTCCATTTTGTAGCGCTGGCCTCTGGCCGGCGGTTTCGTAC
>Ga0209415_10014409_pt1 | contig 12915 bp, 12 predicted proteins | sample PeaSoiSIISIP2007_FD_187696 | JGI IMG/M metagenome (GOLD analysis project Ga0209415, IMG submission 187696) | Peat soil microbial communities from Weissenstadt, Germany - SII-SIP-2007 (SPAdes) (version 2) | ecosystem: Environmental > Terrestrial > Soil > Wetlands > Peat | place: Germany...
AAAGGGCGACCCCGTTACGCAACGCTCTTTCAGATGGTAAGTCTGAAACCTTATGAGGTTTCAGAAAAAGCTCTAGTTCCGCGTTCCTCAACCACTGCCGTCCTTCCCTTTCAGGGAAGGGCGGCCGGGTTAGGTCGGCGCATCTCCTTCACCTCCGCGATCGCCTGCTGATGTTCCGCGAACGACCGTGAAAAGATATGCGTGCCGTCATTGCGTGCAACAAAATACAGGTAATCCGTATATGCCGGATAGAGCGCCGCGCGAATCGAAGGCAGCCCCGGATTCGCAATCGGCCCCGGCGGCAGCCCCGCGATTTCATACGTATTGAAGGCCGACGGGATTCGCACCGCCGCCGCAGCGCGTTCGCTCTCGCCCGATAAACTATATTGCGCGGTCGGATCCGATTGTAGCGGCATCCCGAGCCGCAACCGGTTGTAAAACACGCTCGCGATAATCGGGCGCTCGTCCGGCGCGTGCGCTTCCTTCTCGATAATCGAGGCCATCGTGACCATCTCGCGCGCGCTCAGGTTCAGGTCGAACAGCCGCTGCTCGACGTTAGGCGTCAACACCTCGAAGAACCGTCCGAGCATCGCCGTCAGGATATGGTCGGTGTTGGCCAGCGGCGAGAAGCGATAAGTCGCCGGGAACAGGAAACCCTCCGCCCCGAGCGGTCCCAACCCCAGCGCCGACACGATCGGCCCGGTTCGCGCGGCGGCATCGAATTCATTTTCGCATAGCAGTCCGGCCTCTTCGAGCCGTTCGCCAATCTGGCGGACCGTTATCCCTTCGGGAATCGTAATCGTCACCACCATGAAATCGCCGTTGACGAGATGGGTCAAAACCTCCGGCATCGCCTCGTTCCCTTTGAAGGCGTAATCGCCGGGCTTCACCCGCTTCGCGCGCCCCGTCACCTTCGCATAGACCACGAACGCGACCTCGCTCCGCACCACTCCCGCCTGCGCGAGTTTGCGCGCGGCCGTCGTCATCGAGTCGCCCTTATGGATCGAGACGATTCGCGGCGGCGCGAAGGCGGCGGTCGGACTGAACACGAGATAGCGGATCAGCAGACCCGCGTCGCCCACCAGCAGGAGGGCAGCGAGGAGAAATCCAGTGGTTGAGGAGCGCAAAACTTATATTTTTTTCTGAAACCTCAACGAGGTTTCAGACTTCCCGTTTGTAAAGATACTGGCTACGCCCTGTGAAACATCTAACGCCAAGTCGAATCGCGTGACTCAACCAGCGATTGGATTTGCCATGATCGTTAGGAATTACCCGGCTGCATCGCAGCCGCGGCCGTGCGGATCTCATCGCATTTTAACCCAATGGGAAGTCTGAAACCTCACACTAGGCGAGCTTGCGAGCCGAGCTAACGAGTCCGCGAGGTGCGCAGATACTAGTTCAGTCGGTTTCAGAAAAAATCCAAGTTCTTCGCTCCTCAACCATTCTCCCCTTCTCTTCGCCTCTTCTGCAGCCAGCTCTCCAGGATGATGCTCGCGGCGACGGCGTCGATCCTTCCTTTGTCGCGGGCGCGCCTGCCCGATGATTCCCGCAGCCGTCCCTCGGCCTCGAAACTGGTGAGCCGCTCGTCGAACAGATCGACCGGCAAACCGCATGCTTCGCGCAGGCGTGCGGCGAAGGTTTCGGCCGCGCGGGCGGCCGGACCGGCGCTGCCATCCATGTTCAACGGTAATCCAACGATCACGTGGGACACTTCAAATTCGACGAGGCGCGCGCGAATTGATTCGAGGTCGCGAACCAGAGAACGTCGTTCGAGCGCTCCAATCGGATGGACCGCGAGGCCCTCATTATCGGCGATTGCGATACCAATACGGCGTTTGCCGAGGTCGAAAGCCGCTATCGCCATGTGTCAGCCGTCCTAATACTCAAAAGCTCCTGAAAGTGCCTCAAAATGAGCCGCATTTTCTTGTGGATAACGGGTTCTTGCTAGTTGATTGTGACACACCTGTGTCGTAGCCTCGAACGTGATGCGGTGGGGCAATCCTAAAAACTTCTGGCCACGGGCGGTGACGGGACTGACAGTCGCTTTTGTTGCGACAGTGGCGTTGGTGCGCCTGTGCATTGTTGGCACACCCGACAAATCGCAAGACCGCGTTAGACAGCGCCTCATCGCGGCTGCTGGGCGGATCGAGCCGGAATACGTTGACGAGCCCGCCGTAGTCAGCCCCGCGCCCGAACCGATCACCATCACCCTCACCATCGATCGATCCGCTTCCGTGCTCTCATATCTTGAGGAGGCCGGTCTCGATCCGAATGAAGCCCAAAAATGGGACTGGTTTTTCTCCAGGTCCGCGGCGACCGATTATCTCCAAAGCGGGCACTCGCTGACCCTTTACAAAGACCCGGAAGACGGCAGCCTGCGTGAACTCAAGTATAACCTGAACGACCGGGTCGCGGTGCGCGAGCAGACCTATGGCGACGGCGTCATCCGGTCGTCGCAGGAATTGATCACCTACGTGATCCGGCCGGTGGCGGTGGCGTTTAAGCTCAATGGCGATTTCTCGAAGGAGGCCGCCCGCAACGCTTTGCCGCAGCCGATCGTTGCGACCTTGGCCGAGGCCTTCAAGGATCAGCATCCGCTGACCGACCTGCCGCGCGGCTCCGCCGTGAAGCTCATCTACCAGGAACGGGTCAGCCGCGACGGCACCGCGCACCTGGTGACCGGGCTTCAAGCGGCGGAGATCAGCTTCGGCAACCAGACCCTGTCGGCTTTTGCCTTCCGCGATCCCAAGGGCGAGGCCCACCTCTATAATGCAGAGGGGGTCGCTCTGGAACCGCAATCGCTGCGCTTCCCGGTCGAGTTCAAGTACATCTCATCGGGCTTCAGCTTTCATCGTTATCACCCGCTGCTGCACGAATATCGCCCGCACGTCGGCATTGACCTCGCGGCGCAATACGGCACTCCGGTCAAAGCGATCGCCGACGGCCGCGTCGAGACCGCCGGATGGTGTGGGGAGCTAGGCCGATGCGTCAAGATCGATCACGACGACGCGATGGTCAGTATCTATGGCCATCTCTCGGCGATCACCCCTGGTCTGCAGGCGGGAAATCAGGTTCACGTGGGCCAACTGATCGGGCGGGTCGGATCGAGCGGGCTTTCGACCGGATCGCATCTCCACTTCGCGATCGAAAAGAACGGTCAGTTCGTGAATCCTCTGACCGAGGCGCTCGGCACTCACAACACGGTGTCGCCGCAGATGCGCGCGCTGTTCGACCGCCTGAAGGTCAAATACGTCGCGATGTTGAATCATCTGCCCCAGATGGGCGGCCATTTCAGCGCCCCGCACCCCGTGCTTGCGAACGCCGCTGGCGGGTCGACGCTTGCCCGCGCCAGTAGCGGCTGGGGCGCTCCGGGTCCAGGTATGGTCGCTGCAGGTACCGGTAACGGCGCGGTCTCTTCGGGCCTAGGTAACGGTTCGAGCGTGAGCACCGTCACTGCCCATTCACCCTCCGGACCGGCGACCACCATCCGCACGCTCGCGATCGGCCGCTCCGGTCTCGTCACCCGCTAGGCCACCCCCGCTGCAAGAAAAAACCCTCGCCCGAAGTCCAAACGAGACGAAACAAACCCAATTTCCACGCCCTTCGTCCCAATTTTAAGGCCATCGTGGTTGGGCTTTTAACCCCGAGCCGGCATCTGTTACCATTCCGGCGCTCACGACCATACGACGGAGGCCATTCCCGATGAAGCTTGACACCACGCTCACGACCCGCGACCTCAGCGAAGTCCCTGCCGCCGCCAAGTCCGCCGAGGCGCTCGGCTTTGACGCCATCTGGTCGATGGAGGCCGGCAACGACGGCTTCCTGCCGCTCGCCCTCGCCGCCGAACACACCAGCCGCGTCAAGCTTGGACCCGCCGTCGCGATCGCGTTCCCGCGCAGCCCCATGTCGATGGCCTACCAGTCGTGGGATCTCGCCGCTCTCTCGAAGGGCCGTTTCATTCTCGGCCTCGGCACGCAGGTCAAAGGCCATATCGAGCGCCGCTACGGCGTCAAGTGGGAGCCGCCCGTGCCCAAGCTTCGCGAGTACGTCCAGGCCCTGCGCACGATCTTCAAATGCTGGCAGGAAGGCGGCAAGAAACTCTCCTTCACCGGCAAGTATTACAACTTCTCCCTGATGACGCCGTTCTTCGCGCCCAAGCCGCACAACTGCGACATTCCGATTTACGTTGCGGGCGTCAACCAGATGGTCCTGCGAATGGCGGGCGAACTCTGCGACGGCCTCCATGCGCATCCGTTTACCTCGGCCAAGTACCTGCGCGAGTTCCTCGTACCGCACGTCGAGGAAGGCCTCAAAAAATCCGGCCGCGCTCGCAAGGACTTTACGATTACGACGACCCCGTTCGTCATCGTCGGCCGCAACGCGGACGAAATCGCGCGCGCCAAAGACGGCGTCCGCCAGCAGATTTCCTTTTACGCCTCGACGCGCACCTATCAGATCGTGCTCGAGACCCACGGATGGGCCGACGTCGCGCCCAAGCTGAACGAGATGGCCGCCAAGGGCGACTGGGCGAACATGCCCAAACTGATCACGGACGAAATGCTCGACGTTTATGCGGTCACTGGCACGTTCGAGAATATCGGCGAAAAGGTTCGCGAGCGTTACGACGGCCTGCTCGATCGCGTGAACTTTTACGTTCCGTACAAGGCGGCCTTCGACGACGCGACCTGGCGCCGCCTCTGCCAACAACTCAACGGATGAACACTCGACGCTCTCGCTACGTCATCTGCGATTATTCGGTGGGCGCCCGCGCGGTGCGATTGCGGGCGGTGCGGCCGCCGAGGGCGCGCGCGAGCCGTAACGGCAGGAAGGTGCGCGCAAGGCGCATCGCGGTCTTGAGATCGAGCGGCCGCTCTCGCAAAGCGCAGATGAAGTGTCGCCTTGCGGCAGTGAGGTCTCCCGCGCGCATCGCCATCAACCCTTCGTAGCCGAGCGCACTCGCATAAGCGTGCCGCGTGCCGCGAATTAAGCCGCGCGCCGCAGCGCCGTAGCGTTCGGCCACGCGCCGGATGAAGATGTCGCGGGACGCCAAATATTTCTCCATCCGCACGCCCGGCGATTCGTAGCGATAATAGAGCAAGCGCTCCGGCACGTATGCGAACTCGCCATGCTCGCGTGCGACCAGGAACAGAAACGGGTCTTCGTAGGCGGCAGATCGAAATTCCTCGACGAAACCACCGATAGCCTTGAAGGTCGTCGTACGCATGACCGCGGTGCTGGGGATTATCGGCCACCAGCGGTCGAGCATTTCGGCCATCGTCGGCGCATGTGCGCAGTCGAGCGTGACGTAGGATTCACCAGCGGGCGCGTCATTGGTGCCGATCGGAATCGCGTCGGAGAAAACCAGTACGACGGCCGGATTTCGATCGAGCAGCGGCACAGTGGCCGCAAGCTTTTGCTGGAGCCAGGCATCATCGGCGTCGAGGAAGGCGAGGTACTCTCCCTGCGCGACCGCCGCACCTGCATTGCGCGCGGCCGCGGGTCCGCGATTCGGCTGATCGATCACGCGGATGCAGGCGCCGAAGCCGTTGAGAATTTCAGCGGTCTCGTCGATCGAGCCGTCGTTGACGACGATTACTTCAACCTGGTTTGCGAGAGCTCGATCGGCGTCGGCGCTGCTCTCCGCCGAGTCGCTGTCGAAGCGTTGCGCGAGCGCGCTCCTGATCGCGCGCCCAACTGTCGCCGCGCCATTGAAGACCGGTATTACGACCGACACTCGCACCATCGCGAGCCAGCGTAGCATATCGATCACCTGCTCCCGCGACGCACTCTCTCCGGCGTCGCGCGCATCCTTTGGTCCACTGCATCCTAGCGACCGCGATCGCCGGCGCGCCCCGCGCGTCGCTCGAGCCGAATCCAAGATGTGTGACTTAGGTTTGAAACCAGCACGTTGGTTGGAAAATCAGCCGCCGCCCATTAAGCTCGCGCCGGGGAGAGCGGTCGATGGCAAATTCCACGATACCGGTTGAACTCGACGCCGCACGCACCAATCCGCGCGAATGGCCGCGTCGCTATACAGTCGTGGTGCTCTTCGCGCTGGCGACCGCGCTCTGTTACATCGACCGCGTCAATATTTCGATCGCGATAATCCCGCTCGCCCGCGCCAAGGGCTACGACGCCGCCGCCAAGGGGTTGGTGCTGTCGTCATTCTTCTGGGGTTATCTGTGGTTGCAATTGTTCGGAGGGTGGGTAGCAGATCGCTTCGGCGGCAAGCGCGTACTCGCGGCAGGAGTTGCACTGTGGTCGCTCGCCACCTTCCTGACGCCACCGGCAGCCTCGATCTCGTTCGGCGTGTTGCTCACGATGCGCGCGTTGCTCGGCGTGGGCGAGGCGCTGAATTTTCCCGCGGTCCACAGTATCGCCGCGCGCTGGACGATCGGCTCGGAGCGGGCGCGTGCAATCTCGCTCCATTTCAGCGGTGTCGCCTTCGGCACGATAATCGCCCTTTTAATCAGCCCAGCGATCGTGCTTTCGCTCGGCTGGCCGTCGGTGTTCTACATTTCCGGCGCGCTCGGACTAGTCTGGCTGGTGGCATGGCAGCTCAAGGCGGCCAACGGACCCGAGGAGTGTCCCGGAGTCTCGCCGGAGGAATTGGCGCTGATCATGTCGGAGCGCGCGTCCGAGGTGGAACTTGCCGATCGGATTCCGTGGGGACGTATTTTGCGCGAACGGGCCGTTTGGGCGATCGTGATCGCACACCTGTGCAACAACTTCGGCTTCTACATCATCTTGCTGTGGCTGCCGAGTTATTTGACCAGGAACTTCGGCGTGCCGATGGAGCGCCTCGGCGCTTTTTCAGTCGTCCCGTGGGTCGTCGCGTTTATCATGCAAAATTCCAGCGGATGGTTTGCCGATGGTCTCCGCAAGCGCGGGATGCCGCTCGGAACGGTGCGCAAACTGATGCAAGGGAGTGCGTTTACGATCGGGGCATTGCCGCTGTTGCTGCTGCCGATGGCGCGATCACCTGAAATGGCCGTCGCGTTGGTAACGCTATCGATCGGCGGCACCGCGCTCGGCGGCGGCGGCTTCGTCGTCAACCATTTCGATATCGCGCCGCGCTACGCCGGCATCCTGATGGGAATCTCGAACACCGCTGCGACCCTGCCGGGAATTATCGGTGTCGCGGCGACCGGATTTATTCTGCAGGCGACGAATTCGTTTTCGGCGGTCTTCTATCTGACCGTGGCCGTCTATGCGATCGGCGCGGTGTGCTACCTCGCGATGGCGAGCGGCGATCGCAAGATCTGACGTGCGCTACTTCTGGTCGCGGTGCGGCAGCATGCGTTCGAGTTGCGCATGCAGGTGGCCGTTTGACGCGACAAAGCCCGGCGTCTTGACGTCGCGCCGGTTGAATTGGATGGGCTCGCCGTAAAGATCGGTCACGCGCCCGCCCGCAGCGATTATCAGTGCGACGCCCGATGCAATGTCCCATTCGCTTTTCGGCGTTAACGTGAAAGTCGCATCGGCCTGACCGGCGGCGACCAACGCCAGCTTATACGCGACGCTGCCGATCGGCCTGACGGTGACGCGGCCCTCGTAGGCTTTCCATTCGCCGCGTGCGGTTTCGCTGCGGCTCGCCAATATCGTCGAATGTTCGAGCGTGCGGGTGTCGCTCACGGTGACGAGTTTGTCGTTGAGGTGGCATCCGGTGCCGCGCACACCCCAGAACAACTCGTCCTTGATCGGATTGTAGCTGACGCCCATGACGGGCACGCCGTGCTCGGCGAGCGCGATCGCGACGACGAACTCCGGGATACCCTTGATGAACTCCTTGGTGCCATCGAGCGGATCGACGATCCAAACGCGTTCGGAGGTCAGGCGATCATCATTATCGACGGTTTCTTCGGAGAGCCATCCGTAGGTGGGGAAGGCCTCGCGCAGGATTTGCTTGAGCTCGCTGTCCGCCTCGAAGTCAGCCGTGGTGACTGGATTGTTCTTGCCCTTCGAATCGATCTGATAGCCGCCGTCACGAAAATAGCCTTGCAGAATTTCGCCGGTCGCGATGGCGGCGTCGCGCGCCACCTGGAGTTCGCGATCGTACGCGTGGGATGACGGGTTGTTCGCGGGATTCGCTTCCGATGTCGGTTTGGTCATTAAATTCGGGTAATTCTCCAATTATACTTGATGCGCGCGGGCAAAGCTCAGGATTTTTTGCTCCTGGCGCGCTGCCGCAGAACCTTCTCGTACGCACCCTTCAATTTGGCCATCATCGCGTCGCGTTGCTCGTACAGGCGGCGCGGTTTGCGGGCCTTGCGCCGCGCGAGCGCATAAGCGGTGATCAACGGCAGCGCGACGGTCGAATCAACATAGCAGACGACCGAGTCGGGCAGACGGTCCGGATCGATCTTACCCCAACTGACGGCCTCGGCGGGGGTCGCCCCGGAAAGACCGCCGGTATCGGGGCGCGCATCGGTCACCTGCAGGAAGTAGTCGTGGCCTTTTTCCGCGACCCCCATCACTTCCTGAATTTGCGGTTCGGTCTGCAGCACGAAGTTCTTGGGCGATCCGCCGCCGAGGATAAACACTGCGCTCTTCATTCCGGCGGACTTCGCTGCGTACACGATCGCCGCGGTCTCGTTGACGTCGGTGAGCGGATCGATGCGCAGTTCGTAGCCTTCCATTTCGAGCGCGGCCAAATTCATTCCGATCGACGAATCGCCGGGCGAAGACGTATAAACCGGCAGCGCGTGTTTGTAGGCGGAGGCCAGCAGGGAACGGCGATCGAGCTTGAGGACGCGTTCGCGCTCAGCGACATAGCGGCCGGCCATGTAATGGAATTCGGCCGTGCTCATCGCGCGTTGGAATTCAGGCTGGCGGGCGATTTCGCGAAAAAAAGAATCGGTCGAAAGCAAGACGCGGTAGTCGAAGAAAATATCGTAAATGCGCACCACGCCGGCCTTGCGCAGCGCGATATCGTCGGCTTCGGCGGAGCCCTGAAACATCTTCAAGCCGAGACCGAAGTGAGTGTCGTGATAAATGTTCGCGCCCGTCGAGACCATCCAGTCGACGAAGCCGTTTTCGATCAGCGGGATGATGCACGACATGCCGAGGCCGGCCGGAGTGAGCGCGCCGGTCAGGCTGATGCCGACGACGGTGTCGTCAGCGAGCATTTTTTCAGCGAAGAGGCGGCAGGCGTCGCGCAGGCGGCGGCCGTTGTAGGCGAGAAAGGCCGTATCGACCAGGTCCGCCGCGGACATCTTGCCGGTGACCGCGATCGGATTGATCGCTGCGCCGGAGACACGTTCGACCGCCGATTTCTTTGCTGCCATCGAGATCCGCCGATTCCCCGGCGGGAGATATTTTTAGAGCGATCAGAGGGAGCGCCGCCGGAGACCTGAAGGTCAATTGTCAAACTCGACGATCCTAGCGGGCGGGTGCGGCCGATTCCATCGCTCAGAACTAGTTTGCGCCTCGATCGAAGGCCACCTAAGATTGCGCACAGGGGACCGCTCGGGCTTGGGGAAAAAACAATGGCGATAATCGCGATTACCCAGCACCTGGGCACGCGTGGAGAGCTACTGGGGCGGACGCTTGCGAGCCGCCTCGGTTATCGCTTCATGAACGTGCAAGACATTATTGACGAAGCGTCGAAGACCTACCATATCACCCCCGAATTGCTGGTCATCGTCGATGAGCGCCGCCCGCATTTCTGGGAGCGGCTGAAAACCGATACCGCGCGGTTTATCCCGATCTTCAAGGCCGTGCTGCTCAAGCACATGGCGCAGAACCGCTTGGTCGTGCTCGGCCGATCGGTTGCGCAATTGATGCCCGATTACAATTGCGGATTACGGGTGAGACTGGTTGGTCCGCTCAGCGAACGGGTCAAGGAAGTAGTCGCGGAAGAGAAACTCGCACCCGCAGTGGCCGAGCGCCGCGTGCGCGATTACGATCGCGAAGTCCGCGCGCGTTTGCAGACATTGTTTGAGGTCGATATTGAAGATCCCTCCGCTCATCATCTGACGATCAACACCTTCACGACGCCGATGCCCTTACTGATTGCGATGCTCACCACCTGCGTCGCGGAAATCGATCGTACCGCGGGTCCCGAGCAATGGCGCCTGATGCGTGATGCGGCGCTCGCTGCCGAAGTTCGAGCGATGCTGATCGTGCATCCGAAGATCGGACATGCCCCGCTCGAAGTGAATTGCGCTTCCGGCGCGGTGCGGGTCAACGGCCCCGGCCTGGTGCCGCCGTGGGACGATTTGATCGGTGACGTCGCGCGGACGGTCGAAGGCGTCACCTCGGTTGAAGTCAATGCCGAAGAATCGCCCGGGCCGGTCCGCCCGGCTTGAACCAGCGTTAATCGCAACCGCCTTCGCGTAAGCGTCGTCGCGGCCGGACGAGGTCGCGAAGCTTTGTCGCCGATACGGCGCATGTTATGTTCGCGCGTCCTCCAAGATCGCGATGCGCCAAATCATCATATTCTTCGCCACCGGAGCCTGGTCGGGTTACGCGCCGGTCGCACCCGGGACCGCTGGATCGGTGGTCGGATTGGTTCTCGCTTGTTTGGTCGCGCCGATCGGGCGGCGATCGCCCGCCGCTTTCCTGATGGGATTCGTGATCGTCTTCATCGCGGCGTCCTGGATCGCAGGCGAGGCCGAGAAGTTTTTTGGCGAGCAGGACAGCTCGCGCATCGTGATCGATGAAGTGCTCGGCATGATCGCAACGATGTTCCTTATCCCCATCGGATGGGTTTCGCTCGCCGCCGGTTTCGCGCTCTTCCGCATCTTCGATATCATCAAGCCGTTTCCGGCGAGCTACCTCGATCGGCGTATCCACGGCGGTGCCGGTGTAATGCTCGACGACATAGCCGCGGGAATTTATGCGAATCTCGTATTGCAGGCGGCGCGCCGTCTGCTTTGAAGCGGTCGGCCGAAGTGCCACCCAGAAACGCGTCGCGCGACGCGTGTGAAGGAGCCCAAAGATGATCGAACGAGCGGTGATTCTTTCGACTGGCGATGAAATCACGACCGGCAAGGTGGTCGATAGCAATTCCAATTATCTGGCCGACAAGCTCAATGAGATCGGTATCGACCTCATCGCCGTGCTCACCGTCGGCGATGTGCCTGAGCGCCTGGAGTGGGCGTGGCGATCCGCGATGGAATTGGGCGACGTGGTGCTCTCGACCGGAGGCATCGGACCGACTGCGGACGACTTGACGACGGAGACGATCGCGCGGCTGACGGGTAAGAAATTATGGCGCCACGAACCGTCGATCGATCACATGCGCCGGCTGTTCGAATCGGTCGGGCGCGTGATGCCCGAGAACAACATCAAGCAAGCGTTGTTTCCCGAGACGGCCGAAGTGATTACCAATCCGCTTGGCACCGCGCCGGGCTTTCGCATGGCCGTGCTGCAAAACAATCATACTGCGCATCTCGTGGTCATGCCGGGGGTGCCGCGCGAAATGAAGCCGATGATGGAGAATGAAGTCACCCCGTGGCTCCGGCTTAACCGCGGCAGCGACAAGGTTTTCGCGACGCGCATCTTTCAGACCTTCGGCATCAGCGAATCAGGACTCGACGAAGCGGTCAAAGGCCTGATCAAGCCGGAAGAGGCAAAGGTCGGTTTTCGCGCGAGCTTCCCGCAGATTTCGATGAAGGTGATGGTGGAGGATGTGCCGGGCAGGGCGGAGCAGCGGCTCGAGGAGTTGGGCAACCGCGTGCGCGAGCGCGTCGGCGAGTACATCTATGCGGAAGGCGAATCCTCCATGGAGGAAGTCGTCGGCCGCCTATTGACGGAAAAGCGATTGAAGCTGGCGGTGGCGGAATCGTGCACCGGCGGCCTCATCGGCCATCGCATCACCAACGTCGCGGGCAGCTCGGATTATTTTGAAGGTGGACTGGTTACCTACTCCAATGCGATGAAGACCGGCATCCTCGGTGTGAAGGAAGAAACCCTCAAACGCCACGGCGCGGTCAGCGAAGAAGTTGTGCGCGAGATGGCGGCGGGGGCGATCGCGCGATCGGGTGCGGACGTGGCGATTTCGACCTCGGGCGTGGCCGGACCCGGGGGCGGCACCGCGGAACATCCGGTGGGCACGGTGTGTATCGCGCTGGTCGCCAAGGGCGTCGCAGCTTCGCGCAAGTATCAATTTCGCGGTAATCGCGAATGGATTAAGACGCTCACCGCTCAGGTTGCGCTCGATTGGGTGCGGCGCTACGCGCTAGGGCTGCCGGTTGGCGGTGAAGCGACGATTTTCCGCAGGTAGGGTCGCGCCACTGATTACGCAACAGAATCGTAACGGCATCGAGAGAGCGTCTCGCATGATCGCTGGTAGCCTCAAGCATCGATGGTCCTGACAATCCTCGGGGGGCTCTTCGCGCTATCGCTTGCGGCTGGTTTCGTCGGTGCACTATCGGGACTTGGCGGCGGCGTTTTCATTGTCCCGGGGTTAGTCATCCTGGCCCACGTCCCGATGCATATCGCTGTCGGCGCTAGTCTGATCGCCGTGGTCGCGACCAGCGCAGGAGCGAGCGTCGCTTTCGTGCGTGACGGCTGGACCAATCTGCGCGTTGCGATCATTCTCGAATGCGCAACCGTCACGGGTGCGGTGACCGGCGCATATATGGCAGGGTTGATTTCACCGCCGGTGCTGGAACTCTTGTTCGCCCTGATGATGCTGCAGTCCGCGTGGTTTTCCCTCAAGAAAGTAGGCGACGAACTGGTGTCGCAATCGGATGCGCTTTGTGCGCGGTTGCGGCTGAGTGCGTCGCTGTAGTGGCCGACTTCGCGGCTGTGCCGGAAGTGACCGTCTTCGCAGCAGGCTTGGCGGCGGGCGCCGGGGTTGCGGGCGGCGTCGTGGTGCTGGTCTGTGCGCCAGCAGAGACGGCGAGTGCGAGTGCCAGAACTGGTGTGATGAGTTTCAAAACTATGTTCTCCTTGTGTTCGTGCAGA
>Ga0209415_10014410_pt1 | contig 12915 bp, 10 predicted proteins | sample PeaSoiSIISIP2007_FD_187696 | JGI IMG/M metagenome (GOLD analysis project Ga0209415, IMG submission 187696) | Peat soil microbial communities from Weissenstadt, Germany - SII-SIP-2007 (SPAdes) (version 2) | ecosystem: Environmental > Terrestrial > Soil > Wetlands > Peat | place: Germany...
GAGACTCTTTTGGCTTGCAGCCCTCCTGCTCCTGTTTGCTTTTCCGTGTTTGGCGTCCGTCGCGATCACCACGACCACACTGCCCAACGGTGAAGTCGATGCTCCTTTTTCCGCTGTAGTGAATGCGAGTGGTGGCTGTACGCCCTATCACTGGGCACTGGTTTCGGGAAGTCTGCCAACCGGCATTTCAATGACAGTGTCAAGCAACACGGAATCGTTGGATCTGAAAGGAACACCAACTGTTGGTGGAACCGACTCATTTACAGTGTCGGTCACAGGCTGTGGCGGGCACGTCTCTAAAATGTCTTACGAAGTAGTCATCCAAACGACGCCCACTTACGTGATCGACTTGAGCTGGAATGCTTCCACATCGAGTGACATTTCGGGCTACAACATCCATCGAGCAGTCTATAGCAACTCCACTTGCGGTCCGTTCTCTAAAATCAACTCATCCCTCAATGGTTCCACGGTCTACTCTGACAGCCTGGTTGTGGACGGCACGTCCTATTGCTATGCGACGACCACCGTCAATTCGAGCAATGAAGAGAGCGCTTACTCGAACATTGTTTCCGGCGTTCAGGTGCCTGCCCCGTAATCAGCATTCTGCGCCCGCGCCGCCCGGCGCTTTCAACTCCATGTCCAACGACGCCGGAATTTTTTCCCTGCACAGTTACACGCAGGGCCTCCCTCGCACCCCCGCCCGTGCTCCTCAGCCGCTTCTTATCATCAACTTACGCCGCCCCGCCCCTTGGCACCCCAGTTGCAGCTCCAGAAAGTACCCACTTCCCAGTTTGTCCGCCCATCCGGGCGAAAGCAGGGATTCGCTGCCATGAAACCAAGACATTTTTGGATTGAGATTGTCCTGCTCGCCGCAGGCATGGCCTGCGCCCTGGCTCTTCTGCTCGCCGGTTTAGGAGCAGTCGCCGCCGTAGCCGCTGAGCCCCCAGCGCCGCAGGCGCAAGCCGCACTCGCGCAGCAGACTTACGAAGGAATGGTCACCTGCTCCCGTTGCGGAGCCCGGCACTCCGCCGCTTTCGGCAAAACCGCCGCAGACTGCTCGCGCACGTGCATCCACGGCGGCTCGCAGTTCGCGCTGGTCGAAGGGGAGAAGACTTATCTGCTCGACGGCGACGTGGCTCTGGTTAAGAAATTTGCCGGCCAGCGCGCCCGCGTCGTCGGCGCGGTCAACGGACACACCATCACAGTTTCATTCGCCGCCGCTGCCAGCTGACCGCCCAGCGCCCTATTGCGGCGCAGGTTTCTCCGTCGCAGGCCCCGAGACTACCGCTGCCGGTGGAGCCGCCACCGCCACTGGCGCAACCGCCGCTGGTATGGGAGCAGTCGCCCGCACATACGCCGCCCGCTCATCCCACTTCCCGAAGATCATCTTCCCCGCCGTCGTCTGCAGCACCGACGTCACCGAAACGTCAATCGTTTTCCCGATCATCTTCCGCGCATTATCGACGACGACCATGGTCCCGTCATCCAGATAAGCCACGCCCTGGTTATATTCCTTGCCTTCTTTCAGGATGAACACCCGCATAGTCTCGCCCGGCAGCACGATCGGCTTCAGCGAATTCGCCAGCTCGTTGATGTTCAACACCTGCACGCCCTGCAGCTGCGCCACTTTATTCAGGTTGAAGTCGTTGGTGATGATCTTCCCTTCATACACCTTGGCCAGTTCGATCAGCTTCAAATCCACTTCGCGCACCGCCGGAAAATCGTCCTCCACAATCTGAATCTGCAACGTCGCAATCTTCTGCAGGCGCTGCAGAATGTCCAGCCCGCGCCTTCCCCGGTTGCGTTTCAGCGAGTCCGCGGAATCCGCCACCAGCTGCAGCTCGCGCAGCACAAACTGCGGCGTCACGATAATGCCGTCAAGAAATCCGGTCTCGGCAATATCAGCAATGCGCCCGTCGATGATCACGCTGGTATCGAGAATCTTGTAGCTTTTCTTGGATTGTTTCTCCCCGCCGAAGATTCCGCCCAGCGCGGCGAGGTTGAGCAGATCGCCCTTGTTCGCGCCCACGATTAGCCCCACGTAGGCCATCAGCAGCATCACCAGAATCTGCAGGAAGCTCTGCGTGTTCCCCGCAGGCACACTGCTGCGGATCACCAGCGAAAACAGGTAGGCCCCGCAGATGCCCAGGAAACTCCCAATAGCAGCCCCGATCAGCCGCTTCAGGCTGACCTGCCGCAACTGCCATTCGAACAGGACGATGGCCGCGCCCACCGCCGCACCCACTCCGGCATCCTGAATATGCGTCAGCCGGAAGGGACCAATCACATAGCAGGTAACCGCCACTACGACAACAAAAAGAAGACGAATCAATCCGAGCTGCATAGAATAAACCTCCCCGGACGCGCGTCATCTCAAACCGCAGCCGCACTACCCACGTCCGTCGCCGTATTCCCGTAGCCCCGCCCAGGACCGGCACTGCGAAATGCGAGGCGCGCATGAATAAGAGAATGAACCTGCGCCTCGTCCCGGCCCCCCAAGGGCTTGGCCGGAATTCCTGTAAATCCAACGCCCAAAGTATATACCCACCAGTAAACACCCGCGAACAAACGTAAGGGTGCCCCCACCCTTGTCGCGTTCTATGCGACAGGGTGGGGATTTTGACTTCGACTCCGCCAACCCTGCTCATGGAGCGACGGGCGCCTCGCCCGTCCAAGCCCGGGCAAAGCCCGGCGCCCAAGGTCCCAATATCCAATGTCAGAAGTTCAAGCTCAGAAATCCAAAGTCCGAGGTCAGAAGTCCGAAGTCCAAGGTCCCTGCTACACTCTCCCCATGAAGGCGCTAGTCATCACCGCCCTAACCGGCCCAGACTCCCTGGCCGTTCAAACCGTCCCCGACCCCACACTCAAGCCCGGCCAAACCCTGATCAAAGTCACCGCCGGAGGCCTCAACTTCGCCGACTTCATGACCGCCAAAGGCGGCTATCCCGGCACGCCTGCACCCCCGCTGGTCGCCGGCCGCGAATTCGCCGGCGTCGAAGAATCCACCGGACGCCGCGTCATGGGCTACGTCCAGTGGGCCGCCTTCGCCGAGAAAACCGTCGCCTACTCCAACATGTTGTGGCCAGTTCCAGACCACTGGACCGACGACCAAGCCGCCGCCTTCCCCGTAAACTATTTCACCGCCTACCTCGCCTACTGGCAATCCGGCATGACGCCGCAAACGGCTGCCCCATCCTTGTCGCGTTCCATGCGACACGAGCCTGCTCTGAGCCTGTCGAAGGGTGGGGATTTTGACTCCGCAGCGGGAACCAAAGAAAATCAGGGTGTAGGAACTAAAGAAAACCCGGGTGCCCCATCCTTGTCGCGTCCTTTGCGACAGGGTGGGGCTTTTGATTCCCCCCGCACGCCCCGCGTCCTTATCCACGCCGCGGCCGGAGGCGTCGGCACCGCAGCCGTCCAAATCGGCCAGTTCCTCGGCGTCGAAATGTACGGCACGTCTTCTTCAGAAGAAAAATTAACCAAAGTCAAAGCCCTCGGCCTCCACCACCCCATCAACTACAAGCGACACGACTACGAAGAAGTAGTGAAGAACCTCACCCACGGCGAAGGCGTCGACTCGGTTTTCGAAATGCTCGGCGGCGAGCACACCGCCAAAAGCCTGCGCTGCCTGCGCGATTTCGGACGCGTCATTCAATACGGCACCGCCACCGGTAAACCGCCCCAACTCGACATCCGCGCCATGTACGCCAAATCCGCCTCCGTGCAAGGCCTCTGGCTCACTTACCTATCGCAAAAGCCCGAAATCATGCAGCCCGCCTGGCAGCAACTCTCCACTTGGATCGACCAAAAAAAACTCACCCCGCAAATCGGCCACACCTTCCCCCTGGCCCAAGCCCGCGAAGCCTACAAACTCCTCGAAGCCGGCCAAAACTACGGCAAAGTAATCCTGCAAATCAAGTAACCCATCACAGCCCATGTGGCGACGGGCGCCTCGCCCGTCCAAGCCCGGGCGAAGCCCGGCGCCCCCGGGTCCAATGCCCAGACCCTGTGGAGCTCGCACTCCTGTCCCCTGTCCTTAACTTTGCAGTAAAATACGGGATCGTCGACGCTCTGCCTTCGCAAGCCAGCGAACTTTGCGTCCCATTTCGTTGGAGGTTTCAAACCATGCCCCCTGAAGCCCCAATCGAAACCGCGACGAACCCCAACGTCAAGCAAGCCGTCCCCTTCTTCATGGTGACCAACCTCGAAGCCTCCCTCCGCTACTACGTCGACGGCCTCGGCTTCCGCATGAAGCATCAATGGATCGACGATGGCAAGCTCCGCTGGTGCTGGCTCGAGCTCGGCGGCGCAGCCCTGATGCTGCAGGATTACCTCAAAGGTCGCGCGCCCGCCGATAAACCCGGCGTAGGAGTGTGCATCTGCTTCCAATGCACCGACGCCTTAAAGATTTATCGCGAACTCAAGTCGCGTGGGATCGAGGCCAAGCGCCCCTTCGTCGGCAACGCCATGTGGGTCACCGCCGTCATCGACCCCGACGGCTACCACCTCGACTTCGAGAGCCCCACGGACGCCCCCGAAGAATCCGAACTCCCCGAGTAAGCGAACAGCGGGTGCCCCGTCCTTGTCTCTGCGTTCTCTGCAGAGACAGAGCCTGCCCTGAGCGAAGCCGAAGGGGCGGGGATTTTGACTCCAGCTGGTGTGGAGCGGACCTGCCCTGAGCGAAGTCGAAGAAACTCTTGCCCGCCGATTTTGACTTTGCTTGCGAGAGCGGCACACTTCCTCGCCAACTGCGTGTGCCACCACAACCCTTGTCATTCCGACCCGCTTGCAGCCGCGGAACGCGGCGAAAGTGAGAGAGGAATCTGCTCTCCCCGCCATTTAGAAAGGGGTGTTGGCCCACTCATGCGGCACCACGCCCGAGGCTGCCGAAGGGGTTGAGAATTTGACTTGCGCTTGTGCGCAGCGGACACCCTTGTCGGCCAGCGCGTCCACTGCCTCCAACCCGGCCCCGCCTCACAAATCGGCTGCCCAACATGGTTCACGGCAGCTCAAACAATTGCAGATGTTGGGAATCAATTACCACTAGCATTCTTCCCGTCCGGCTCATTCGCCGCTTGAGGATTTGGATTTGCGGGGAGATAGTAAGCGATGATGCAATCGGTTCCGCGTCACCGTTCCAGGACGTAAACTGCTCTTGGGTAATGACTCCCCAACTTGTAGCGTCCAACCAGTTGTGTTCGGTCCTTAGTTCCCCCGTCTCCGCAAGAAGTCTGCCCTTCGCGAACGAGACGAAGTCGTAGATGTCCTTATCCTTCAGCCTGAATGGATTGAGGCGGGTCCAACGCTGAGCGTCAAAAACTTCAATCCCTAAATGGCGGTGAAACACTGAGCCTTTACAGAAGTGCTCCCGAACCACGTAAAGGCGGTCATTCGAGAAGGCTAAGGAAGCAGAATTCTTTGCCTCCAAGGTTTGTATTTCCGCCCAGGGATTTGTGCTGAAGACAGTGTATGCTGCCCAATCGGCTGCAGGGGCGGGACGCAGCAATCGCCACCTGAGTTCCATCCGGCTTCCACGATATCGGATGGCCCATGTCACGAGGCGGGTCCCATCTGAACAGAAGACGGCCCGTATCCAAGTCGTAAGCGAAGAGATGGCTACGCTCGTATCCGCCGGTGGCAATGATTGCAAGATGACCGATGGGAGAGGTTTCAATGGAATTGATCTCCCACTCTGGGTCGACCGCGGATTTAATCAAGCGAACTGGCTTGAGAGTGGGCGCGTCAAGAACCTGCATGGTCGCCCCATCAGCGACAGCTAGCAGCGCGCCATCGGCGGTGAAGCGTACGGGCCGTGGCCGCGGCGAATAGGAGCGGTAGCTTGTCAATCGCGCTCTGGCTACTATCTTGTCCTGCCGATAGTCCCAGAGTTCGAGGGAGACGGCAAAGACCTCGCCCACTCTGTGTGTAGTGGGCCCGGACTCGGATGTGACGGCGACGAAATGATCATCAGAGGAGACATCCGCGTCCAACGCGGACAGAGCGAGATCCCAATGCTCTATCTCGGACGTTTGACCGAATGCCGGCGAAAATGAAGAGAAGACCGCCGCCAGACAAACAACCGCTGCCCATGGTCGCGGTGAGTTCATAAACACATCGCTAGAGAAAGCGTTCGTCAAGAGATTATCCTTTAATCCTCGTGCATCCGCGTTAGTCCGCGGCGAAGAAGTTTCTTCTTCACTCACTCCCCAAACACCCACCCATCACTGACCACGAAATTCACCAGCGAACAAACCACGATCGCAACCCCATTCGCCACCAGATAGTTCATGTGCCCGAAGCCCACCATCCAACGCATCATCTCCAGATTTCCAAAGATCGAAACCGCTCCCGTCGTGAGATTGAATCGCAGAAAGCGCCTCCATCGCAGGCCGCAAAGACTCTGTGCGGCCAGCGGTTCCCGGATGGCGGGCAGATTTTGGGTGGCGCAGCGCTTCAGCGCTGCGAATCGCACGCATAAATGATCCGGGGCCTTAGCCCCCGAGGGGGTCGACACGCGATCCGCCCACGTATACCTCTCATGCCAGACAAAGTTGTGCACCACCGCAATCTCGACCGCCAGCGCAGTCGCAGCCAGATAATTAAAGTGCGCCACACTTTTAAGAAAAAACAGCGCCGCGAACTGCACAAAAATGCCAATCGCGCCCACCAGATTGAACTTGCCCCAACGGATCAGTGTCTCCGCGCCCGCTTCCCCCGTACGCTCATTCCATTTTTCGCCCGCATTTCGGCCGAGCGCGCGTCCCATGAATCCGCGCAACCTGCTGACCGCCAAGCCCTTGCGCGAAACTGAACTGGCCGCGCCCGCCCCACAAGCTGGCATCTCGCTGATGGCGCGGCAGTTAGCCGCACCGGCGCTGGCGAAATCAGCGGGCTTCGGCGAATCAGCGGACCCGTGCGCCGCAGCAACTCGTTTCCCCTCAACAGCTTGCACGGATGTCGCACGCTGCGCGCGCACGCTCTCGGCGCGTACCTCAGTCTGTTTGCACGAGTTAGCGCTGATCCCCCCAGCCGCCGTCCTCATTTCGCGATCCTTTCTTCGCGATACAGCCGCACCGTGTTCTCGATCGTGAAAAACCCGAGCATCAAACTCATTCCCGCGAGCCCGATCACTCCGCCTACATCAAACAGCCGATATTCGCCTCCGAAGAAGTGAATCACCGGTTTCCAGAACAGCGCTAAGTTCCCCACCGCCAGCAGGATGCGCAGCTCCGTCGGCCCAAATCGCCAGAACGACAAACGAAACTCGCCCAGCGCATGCGTCGCCAGATACGTCTGAATCGAAAGCATCAGGAACGCAACGAGCAAGCCAATCGCGATCCACGGATGCATGTATCCCGACCAGGCCAGACCCCCCATAAGTGCAAGAGCGCCAACGCTATCCACCATGTGGTCCACATAGAATCCATAGCGCGGCCGCAGCCGTTGCCGCACTCGCGCCAATGTTCCATCCAGTGAGTCGCCAAACCAGTTAAGCGCGAGGCAAGCAATCGCGCCTAACAGCCAATAGCGGTCGCTGGAGGCGAGCGCGTAGCAGGCGCCCGCGCCGATCTGCGCGGCTAAACCCAATGCCGTCAAGTGGTCTGGGCTGATGCGGCCCGGCGTGCGGGCGGCCAGCCACAACAGCGCGCGCTTCTCCGCCGCGGCTACCCAACTTTCCTGCACGCGCTGCATTTCAGGGAAAGGCCGGGCGCGGCGCATCTCCAGCAAAATGCGCGGGTTCACCTGTTCGCAGTTTTCGGTCATTGTTCTTGTAGGTCTTGTACCGGGGCTTGCCATGTTGCCTCCTTGAAATTCGTTTGCGCGCTTTAGTGCGTTAGAGCTTTTAACCGCTGAGGGCGCGGAGAAGAGCCGCAGAGAGCGCGGAGAACGGGCGTACGCGTTTTGTTCTGCAAGCATCTTCACGAGCACTGTGCCGTGGAACGCCCGCGGCGGGCAATGCACTGCCAGTCATGCGGACATCAAATGAAGATCAGCGGGCAAGTGATTGAAAACAGGGAGGACAGTGAAGTGAGTCAGCCGGGGCCAGCAGTCGCGGGCAGCGGTGGCAGACCTGCTTACGTGCGGCGGCGCATGCAGTGGCGGGCAAGAGTGCCCGCCCCACATATTCAAAATCTACACATTCGAAATCTACATTTACAAAATCTTAAGGACGCGTGACTTCGCGCAATTGATCAACTGACCAGGCGATTTGATCTTTGGTGATGACGGCGGGAGGGGCTAGCAGCAGGTGGTCGCCGGAGAGGCCGTCGACCGAGCCTTGCATGGGATAGACCAGGAGTCCGCGCTTCATGGCGGCGGCGGCGACGCGGGGGGCGAAGTTTTGTTCTGGGGGGAAGGGGCGTTTGGTTTTCTTATCGGCTACGAACTCGACGGCCCACAGCAGGCCGAGGCCGCGGACGTCGCCGATGACGCCGGTGGGTGGGTCGTTTTCTTTCAGAGTCGACAGTGCTTGTTTGAGGTGCGCGGCTGCGGTGCCCGGACGATTCGAGTCTGCGGCGGCGATCAGATTGGTGGCCTTCAGGTGCTGGAGCACGGCGCGGCCGGCGGCGAGCGAAACGGGATGCGCGTTGTAAGTGAAGCCGTGGAGGAAGGCTCCGGAACCGGCGGCGATGGCGTCGATGACTTTCTTGCTGGCGATGACGGCGCCTAGCGGGGCGTATCCGCTGGAGAGACCTTTGGCGGTGACGAGGATGTCGGCGGCGAGGTTCGCAGTGTCTCCATTCTTGCTTTCGGCCGGCTCACTTTGTCCCAGCCAGTGGTCGACGGCGAAGTTGCGGCCGGTGCGGCCCATGCCGGTCATGACTTCGTCGGCGATGAGGAGGACGCCGTGGCGGCGGCAGATTTCGGCGACGGCCTGCAAGTATCCTGGCGGGGGGACGACCGCGCCCAGCGTGGCTCCGCTGAGCGGCTCGAGGATGAAGGCGGCGGCTTCGCCGTTTGCCGCTTCGATGGCGCGGTCGAGTTCGGCGGCGTATTGCTGGCCGCAGTTGCGGCATCCGTCGGTGCAGTCGAAGGCGCAGCGGTAGCAGTAGGGCATGCCTACGTGCGCGAACTCGCGGACCATCGGCAAGTAAATTTCGCGGCGGCGCTGGTTGCCGGAGACGGATAGCGCACCCAGGGTTGATCCGTGATAGCTCTGGTTGCGGCTCAGAATTTGATAGCGCTGCTTCTGTCCGATTTCGAATTGATATTGGCGCGCCAGCTTGAGCGCGGTCTCGATCGATTCGGAACCGCCGCTAGTGAAGTAGACGGCGCCGCCTTGGAAATTTTCGCCGGCGAAGGTGAGGAGGTCTTGCGCGTATTCTTCCGCGACCGGGGTGGTGAACTGGCTGGTGTGGACGAATTCGAGCTTGGCTGCTTGCGCGGCCATGGCAGCGGAGATTTCCGGAACGCCGTGGCCGATGAAGTTGACGGCAGCGGAGCCGGAGAAATCTAAATACTTTTTGCCGGCGGCGTCCCAGAGGTAGACGCCTTCTCCGCGGACGGCCGCGGGGAAATCCTTGCGGAAGGAGCGGCGGAGGACTGCGGAACGGGGCGCTTTCGTGGAGTCAGGCACTTGGGGATTATCGCATTCGAGGGTCGAGGGAAGAACCCCACCCTTCGGCTCCGCTCAGGGCAGGCTTTCTCGCGCAAGGGACGCTCGAGAAATGGGGCACCCGGCCACCCGCGAGAAGACAAGTCTAAGGCTCAGGGGGGCTGGCCCATCCTTACCTCCGTTTACTCTTGCGGTTGCCCCGTCCTTGTCCCTGCGTTCTTTGCAGGGACAGGGCGGGGGATTTGACTTTGGCTGCATTCTTTTGGCCTCGGGGAGAGCTCTCCGAGTTCAGGAGATCAAATTCCCCGCCCTGTCGCAAAACGCGCGACAAGGACGGGGCACCCTCAGTCGCTTAAGGTGAGTGGGACGGGTGGTCCACTCAAGCCCGGTTTTGGCTTGAGTGGGGATGTTCACACGTCACAGACTTAGTGCCATCGTATGCTGCCCCTTCGGGGCTAAGGGGCACATCGGCGTCGGAAATTCGCAATCGGGCGAGCCCGCCCACACGCCGGCATTACCTGCGTTACCTAGCGCTCCTGCGGGGCGCCGCGGTACTTTCCCGTTGGAAGGCAAATCGCGAGCTTGTGTGAGGGGAATATGAGCGCTGTGCGGTTAGTTCCCGGCGTTGGGCTGGTGATGTTGCTGGTGTGCGCGCTGTGCGGTGGTCAGTCGCTGGGCGACGCTGCACGTCAGAACCGGCCGCAAAAGAAAACGAGCGACACCAACGCCAAGAAAGTCTATACCACGGACGACATGAGCGTTTGCGCGCCTTCAGTTGCCCAAGGGGCTCAGGACCTGTCGGGCACATGGAGCTTCACCCACTTTGATGATCGCTTCCAGGGGTCGATTACCCTACAACAGTCAGGATCGACGCTACAAGGAACGTGGCATACCAGCAGCGGTAAATCCGAACCCGACACGACCGTCACCGGCAGCGTCGATGGGGCGACGGTCACGCTCCGGCGATCCCTCGGCACGAACCAGCAGAGCTACGCTTTGACTCTCTCGGCGGATGGCAACGGGCTGGATGGCTTTGGCGAAGGTTATTTTTTGCACCACACCAATCTCAACATGACGCGAAATGTGGCTGCTAAGCCAGTGGCGGCTGCGACGGTTCCATCCAGCAAAACCCCGTAAGGCGCGCGCGACACTTCACCGGCTACGAGTGGTCCACACAGGCCCGGTTTTGGCTGAGTGGGGAATGTTCATGCGGCGCCGTCCCCTTCGGGGACTTAGGTTGGGTGTTTCGGGGCTTACCCAGGACTTACGTCCCTTCGGCAAGCTCAGGGCGGGCTCGGGGCTATTGTATGCCGCCCCTCCGGGGCTGGAGTTGGGCGCTGCTCGGTGATGAGGAGATGGATGGGGCGCGAAAATCCCGGCGAGTTGCATAGGTCCTTCGGCCCGCAAAAAACGCGGGCCTCAGGATGACAGGACTTGTTGAGCGCGATTTAGTGGACGCAGTCACACCCGACTGCAAAAGATTAGTCAAAAGCTCAGGCGGCTGGCATGCGGAGATCCCCGGCCTTCGAAAGGCGCGAAGACCGGGGCAGCCTCAGTTCGTGTGGGGTGGGCAAGACGAGGATGGGCTAGCAAGCCCACCACTTCTCGCGCAAAGAGCGCGCGAGAAATGGGGCAGCCGGCTTGAGGACTTCCCCACTCAAGCCAAAAAACGGCTTGAGTGGGCCACCTGAGATTATCTAATCAGCCTGCAGTTTTTCTCCAACTCACTCGTAAACAGCGTTGCCGTTATTCACCGCCGTGGTGCTGGGGTTGTCTACCTCTATCAGTTGTATCCCTTTTGCAACGGAGGTGCCGGTGATCGAGTTCATGATGAAATCAAAGTCCGCGGTGGTGGCGTTTGAGAGCGTCAAACTCATGGAACCGCTTCCATCGGAGTTGACGGAATACGTGCCGGTTCCGGTAACCGTCGTGCTGCCTGATTCAGCCGTCCGAACCACAAGGGTAGTCGTCACTTTGCTCTTGCCGTCGAATACCAGTGTCCCGAGGTATCCCTTCCCAAGTCCCGATGTAAACCAGGTCAACAAGACGCTGTAAGTTCCCTTCAGCCTGGCCGCAGTCGCGGGTACAGAGAGATTGATGAGGGTCGCCGTCCAGTCGTAGATTTGTTGATCGGTGTTACTGAGAAGGACCATTTGCAGGCTGTGGGCGACCGCAGCGGCAACCGAATTCAGCACGAAACCGACCTGAAAGCTTTCGGCTCCGTTGAGGCTGCTGGTAGCGTTGGCGGTCAAGGAACCCTGCCCGTTGGCGCTGACCGTATAAGTGCTTCCACTGGTGATGGTGATGACCTCAGGCTTGCCATTGTTTAAGCCCTCAAAGTAGCCAGTCACCGTGTTGACGCCGTCAAATGTGAAGAGTCCGACATAGGCGGATTCAAAGGTTGTTCCGCCGTAGCCATTCACCACAAAGCTGTAGGAACCCTTAACGTTGGCCGCGGTATAGGTTGTTGCCGCCGACATGCCCGCGAACGTGAACAGCATTAGCAGTACGACAACCACTGATGACTTTCGAATTGGCACACGATCTCTCCCGAGGTTGAATTTTGGTGTACATCCTTGGTGCACATCCGTTGTTGCTCACGGCACTTGGATCAGACTAGCTCTGGGGCTAACCTGGGCGAAGAACCTGAGGTGGGAAGAAGCGGAGCGCAGAGGGTTACAGAACCTTCCCGGACAGCAACGGCCGCAGCAGTGGTGGTATATCACTGGGGGCAGCGCCGGGACTATGGCACATCGGTGGGGAGAATTAATAGCGAAACAGCAGTTGGTTTCTAGCTACCCGAAAGGACAAGTCAGGAGCTCCGGGGGGCCGGCATCTGAAATTCCCGGCCTTCGAAAGGCGCGAAGGCCGGGGCAGCCTCTGCCGTGATGGTGTCGGCAAGATGAGGATGCGCCAGCCGGTCCTGTCGTCAACGCGGGGGAAATCCCCACGTCTCGCAAAAGACGCGAGACATGGGGCACCCGGCAAAGTCAAAGGCTAGCGGGCAAGAGTGCCCGCTCCACACAATCCACACAATCAAAAACCTGGCGTGGGGGATTCCGATAAGATGAAACTTCTGATCGGGGTTTCATGACGAAATTTCTGCGATTTTTCCGGCCATCGCATCAGCACACGGCGCTTTCAGCGTCACTCCTGCTGATGGGGACGGTGATGCTGTCGCGCGTGATCGGCTACGTGCGCGAGGCTTATATTGCTTATGCGTTTGGAGCGGGGGCGCAGACCGACGCTTATGTGGCGGCGTTCACACTGCCCGATTTTCTGAACTACATACTGGCGGGGGGCGCTGCGTCGATCACTTTTATTTCGATCTATACGCGGTTTCTGGCGGAGAAGCGGGA
>Ga0209415_10014411_pt1 | contig 12914 bp, 12 predicted proteins | sample PeaSoiSIISIP2007_FD_187696 | JGI IMG/M metagenome (GOLD analysis project Ga0209415, IMG submission 187696) | Peat soil microbial communities from Weissenstadt, Germany - SII-SIP-2007 (SPAdes) (version 2) | ecosystem: Environmental > Terrestrial > Soil > Wetlands > Peat | place: Germany...
GGAACGCCGCAGATCCGCGCGGCGGCGGCGGCGATCACCGTGCCGCTCAACCGGTGGCAGCGCTCGAGCGCCGCGAGATCCGCGCGCGTTTGGGCGACGAGCGCCGGACCGATCGCGGACCAGCCGGCGCGCTCCGCCTTGAGGCTGAACGGGGTTTCCACATCGAGCAGCCGCGACAGCAAGTGATGCTGCCACGCGTCGCCCACGAGCGGCTCCGCGGAGAGCTCGACCTCCCCTGCGAGCAGTGAGAACAGCCGTCCGTACGCCGCCGAGACACGCAGCGGGTCCGCCGGCTGCCCGGCGACGCTGTCGACGACGTCGAGCCAGGCCCGTCCCACCGGGTCCTCGAGCACGTCGCGCAGCACGGACAGGGACGCGGCCGCCCGGCGCGCCCCGCTCCACAACCGGGACACCGCGAAGCGGCGGAGCGCGCGGCCTCGCCGCGGTCTTGCCGTCTTCCGCGTCACGGGCCCCGCATCGCCGCGATCTGATGCACCGCGTCGACGATCGGCAGTTCCGGCTTAAGCTGGTCGACGTACTTGAGGCCGGCGCCGGTGTTGAAGAGGACCACGCGCTCGTCGGGGGCGATCTTCTTCTCCCAGACCATCGCCTTGAGCGCGCTGTACGTCGCGGCTCCCTCGGGACAGGCGAACAGGCCGTCCGCCTGAGCGAGCTCGCGCATGTCGGCGACGATCTGCTCGTCGGTGACCGCGTACGCGTCTCCCCCGCTGTCGCGAACCGCCTGGAGGATCAGGTAGTCGCCGATCGCCAGCGGTACGCGCAGCCCGGCCGCGATCGTCTGAGCGTTCTCCCACGCGTCGGCGTGGTTCTGCCCGGCCTTGTGCGCGCGGATCATCGGGGCGCACCCCGCCGCCTGGACGATCACCATCCGCGGGCGCCGGGCGCCGATCCACCCGAGCGCCTGCATCTCCGCGAACGCCTTCCACATCCCGACGATCCCGGTGCCGCCGCCCGTCGGGTAGACGATGACGTCGGGCAGGGTCCAGCCGAGCTGCTCCGCCAGCTCGTACCCCAGGGTCTTCTTGCCCTCGACGCGGTACGGCTCCTTGAGCGTGGACATGTCGAACCAGCCCCGCTGCTGGCTCCCCTCGCGGATGATCTTGCCGGCGTCGTTGATCAGGCCGCGGATCAGGTACGTATGGGAGCCGTACACGTCGCACTCGGCCTTGCACGCGTCCGGCGCGTCCACGGGCATGACGATGTAGCAGTCCATCTCTGCCCGGGCGCAGTACGCCGCGGCGGCCGCCGCCGCGTTCCCCGCCGAGGGGAGGGCGGCCGCCGCGGCCCCCAGCTCCTTCGCCTTGCTCACCGCCGCGGAGAGACCGCGCGCCTTGAACGATCCCGTCGGGTTCAGGCCCTCGTCCTTGACGTAGACCCGCCGCAGGCCGAGCCGCTTCGCCACCCTGGGGATCGGCAGCAACGGCGTCATCCCCTCGCCGAGCGTCACGATGTTGGCGGGGTCGACCACGGGCATCAGCTCGTGGTAGCGCCACATCGAGGGGACCCGCCCGGAGATCGTGTCGCGCGTCATCTCGGACTTTGCGCGATCCAGGTCGTAGCGGGGGTACAGCACCTTGCCGCACGTGGAGCAGACCGTGTGGAGCGTGCCGGGAGTGTAGGTCGCCCCACAGCTCGTGCACTCCAGATGATGGAGGTAGTTCATCGCGTCTCCCCTTCCATAAAAGAACGGCCCGCACCGATGGCGCGGACCGTCGACTACCCTTCAGCGTATCACAGTCAGGTGCAAATTGGAAGTCGCAGAAGGCTTCTACGATAGGGACAGAATGACCCGAGATCCTGAGGCGTGGCCGGAAGAATCCGAGGGACACGCCCGCGCGGAACGGTCGGTCACCGGCCCGCGGTGAAAACGGAACATGAACACGAAACGTCCCCAACCGGAGAAAATCGGGCCACGAGTGTGAGCGCGGGAGTTACGCGGGTGCGTGCGCGATGAACTGCAGCCAGTACCGAGGAACACCGCCGGGAAGGCGCACATCCTTGAGCGCGATCCGCACCGACTCGCGCAGCGCCTCAGCGCCGAGCTCCAGGGGCACGCCGGGAAGCGCCCCCTCGATGAACATCGAGAACTGGCCGATGTCCTCGAGGCTCTCCGGCGACAGGATCGCCTCCTGCAGCTCCCACGATGTTCCCACGAACCCGGACGCAGCCGCAAGACGCTCGTACTCCTCGGGCGTGAACCACTCCATCGCCTGGGTCTTGCGCGCCCGGAGCACGGATACGCCCCGATCCCGAAGGTACTGCGCCGCGCGCAGCGACCAGTACCGCCAGAACCGCTCGGTGCCCGGCACGTAGCATCCCTGGAAGTAGGTCGTGTTGAACGCGAACGTCCCGCCCGGCCCGAGGACCTTGCGGATCTCGCCGAGGACGCGATTCTTGTCGGGGACCAGGTGGATCGCGTTGCAGAAAAGCACGACGTCCACTTGGGGAACGAGCCGGCTGAGGTTCTCGGCGCCGCCGTTGATGAACCGCACCAGCCCGGACGTGATCCGTCGCCTCGCCCGGTCGAGCTCGGCCAGCGACGGGTCCACGGCGTAGACCAGCACGCGGCTCCGCTCGACGGCGTTCGCGAGGATCAACTCGGTGATCGCCCCCGGGCCGCACCCCAAGTCCACGATGCGGGAGCCGAGGGAGGCGACGTGTTGGACGAGCCAGCGGTTGACCTCGACGAAGAACGGGTGCCTGGCAAACCGCCAGAACCCGAATCGGTCGCCTTCAGACTCGTCGCCAGCCGCGGACGATCCCAACAACTCTTCCAACGGGTCTCCTCCTGGGGCGCCCTGCCGCTCTATTATACGGACACGGGACGGCGCCCGCAACTGGCCCGCTACGACACCGCCGTCCGCGGGGCCCGCCGAGGCGCAGCTTGATAGAGCCCGACCTCCTGGGGTTCCTCGGGCGTCACCCAGATGGGGTTCCGCAGATAGCGCCCGACCATCGCCCGAATGGGATCGGGCAGCGCGGCCGAGAACAGCGCCGTCTGCCGGGTCGATGGAGTGCGCACGAGGATCTGCTCGACCTCGGAGCGGAGGCCCAGCTTCAGCATGCGGTCGGCATCCTCCAGGACGAGCATGTGCACGCTGCGCAGGGTCAGGGTGCCCTTTCCGAGGTGCTCGAGCACCCGCGCCGGCGTCCCGACGACGATGTGGGGCTTCTCCCGCAGCCGCGTCACCTGCCGGGCGACCGGCTCGCCGCCGTAGATGGCCACGATCCGGAGCCGGGTGTGAACACCGAGCTTGCCCAGATCGGCCGTCACGCGCCGGGCCTGCTCGCGGTTGGGCGCCAGGACGAGCCCCTGCACCGCCTTGCTGCGGGGGTCGAGCCGCTGCAGCATCGGAATGCCGAACGCCGCGGTCGTGCGGGATCCAGGGTCGGCCTGGCCCACCAGGTCGCGCCCGATCGTAAGGCTCGGGATGACCCGCGCCTCGATCGGGGTTGGGGCGGCCCAACCGATCTCCTGAATGGCTCGCTGGATTCGCGCGTCTACAAGGCCGGAGAAGCCGGTGGTGCGGGAGTCCACGGACATCGCCATCACACGCCTCTCGCGAGGATCTGCGTCGTGTGGCCTAGGGCACCTGGGAAGGGGGGCGCTAGGCACACACAGAACGGGAGGCGCGCTCGCCCTCCCGCCGTCAAAGGACGCGAATTCGGTAGCTTTCTGCTACTATTCTACCACACGAGGCTCCGGCGTTCAATTTCCGGGACGGGAAGGGAGACGCGCGCATGGGAAATGAGGCGGATTCGCGACCGCGGGCAGCCGCGGCGGCGCGCCCCGACGTCGAGTCCGGGGCGGGGCTGCCCGACCTCGAGGTGCGGAACCCCTCGGCCGTGCGCGCCGATCTGCTGGAGACGTTTCCGTACGAGTACCCGGGCTCGCCCGCGACGGTCGAGATCTCCACCGATGAGTTCACCGCGGTCTGCCCGTGGTCGGGGCTCCCGGACTTCGGGTCGCTCACGGTTCGCTACCTGCCCCGCGAACGGATCCTGGAGCTCCGCTCGTTCAAGTTCTACCTCCTCACGTACCGAGCCGTCGGCATCTACCAGGAGCACGCCGCGAACCGCATGCTCGACGACCTCGTCCGGGCGTGTTCGCCGGAGTGGTTGGAGCTCGAGCTCGACTACCGGATTCGAGGGGGAGTCCACACCGTCGTCAGGGTGCGATGGCCGAACGGCGGGCGGTGAGAGGGCCGGCGTCGCGGGCGGCCGAGATCGGGGTCGTGGCGGCCGCGTACGCGGCGCTCACACTCTTCCTAGCCCCGGCGTCGTACGGACCGCTGCAGCTCCGCTTTGCCGAGGTGCTCAAGCCCCTCGTGCTCTGGGAGCCGGCACTCATCCCCGCGTTCGTGATCGGGAACTTTCTCGGCAACCTCGGCAGCCCGTTCGTTGGCCCCTGGGAACTCGCCTGGATGCCCCTGGCCAACCTCGTCGGGGCGTGGGCGTGCTGGCGGATGGGCCGGATCAACGCGTACGTGGGGGCGGCGGCCTACGCGGTGATCACCGCGGCCGCGGTGTCGACGATGCTCGCCGTCCTGCTGCGCGCCCCGTTCGGCCCCATCGCCCTCCCGGTCCTGGCCAGCGAGGTGGTCCTGATCGTGATCGGGGTCCCGGTGATGCGACCCGTGCACGCGGCGCTCCAGCGCGTCTTCGGCGGGGTCGACGAGCGGCGCGGCGAACGGTAGACGCCGCGCCGCCCGGCTCACGAGCGTCGCGCTGAGATCGCACGCCGGCGCGGCGCCCTCGCGGGCCTCGGCGCTCGAGTCCGACGCACGGCCGGTGATCGACGGCGGTGCGGCCCGCGAGGCGCGACCGCGAGAACCGGGTCAGACCCGTGCCCGCGCCTGGCCGCGCCGCACCCGCTTCTCAGGGACGGGCACGGCGAGCCCCCGGGACACGTAGCTGAACTCGACGCGCGAGCAGGCGACCAGCGCCGGCGGCGGCGTCACGGCCGCCCGGCGAGACAGTAGCACGCCGCGGCGGCGAAGATCCGGCAGGCGTCGACCACGTCGTCGAGCCGCACGAACTCGTCCACCTGGTGCGGGATCGTCACGTCGCCCGGCCCGATCGTGACGATCGGCACGCCGGCCCACGCCCGAAGGAACGTTCCGTCGGTGGAGCCGGGGACGCCGCGACGCACGGGCGCCCGCCCCTGGACACGACGGCACGCCTGCTCCACGGCCCGCACCACCGCCGCGTCGCCGGGCGTGTCCGTCCACGGACGATCCTCGATCACCTCGAGCGCCCCGCGGCAGCCCGGCACCTCCTCCGCTGCGGCGGCGGCGGCGCGCTCGAGGTCCAGGCGGATCGCCCCGTGCTCCTGGCCGGGGATCGTGCGGACGTCGAGGGCGACGAGCGCCTCGGCGTGCATCACGTTGAGCTGCGCCAGATCCCCCGCCTGGCACACCGTCGGGGTCACGCTCGGCGCGCCGAGCAGGGGATGCTGTCCGTGACGTGCCGCGTACGCCGCCTCCAGCGCCGCGGCGCGCCCGACGAACGCGGCCGCCGCGGGAATCGGGTTCACCCCGCTCTTCGGCATCGCGCCGTGCGCCATTCGTCCGGAGAACCGGGCGAGCGCGCGCAGCGCGCCCTTCTGCACGAGACAGGGACAGTTGTCCTCGGGCTCGCAGATGATCGCGCCCACGGCGCCCTGGGCCCACCCGTTCCGGACGAACGTCTTGATGCCGAGCATCATGCCCTCTTCGTCGGAGACGATCGCGAGCCGGAGGCGGCCGGGCAACCGCACGCCGGCGTCCCGGATCGCACGGACGGCCGCGATCGCGGCGGCGAGGCCGCCCTTCATGTCCGCCGCTCCCCGCCCGTAGAGGCGGCCGTCGCGGATCAGGCCGCCGAACGGCGGCACCGACCACAGCGCCGCGTCGCCCTCGGTCACGACGTCGGTGTGCCCCTCGAGGATCAGCAGCGGCCCGGGCGCCGCGCCGGCCCAGTCGGCGATCACGTTGGGGCGTCCGGGGGCCGCGTCCTCGACGCGCACCTCCAGCCCGAGCGCGCGGAGCTCGGCCGCGCAGACCGCAGCGGCGGCAGACTCGGTCCCGGCCGGGTCCCCGGGGCGGAACACGCTCGGCGTCTGCACGAGCCGCTGCGCGAGATCCACCACGTAGGCCACGTCCACGGCGTCGAGGACGGTCTCGACGGCGCGCTCGACATCATCCATGGGCACGCGTCACCACCCCAGGAGGACGGCTGCGGACGAGAGACGGCGGGTGCGGCGGGTCGACGTTGGTCGCGCGGCCCCCGCCGGCGCCGTCGACGCGCACGCTGTTCGGTTCGGCAAAGCACTCCAGGCCTTCCTCGGCCATCTCGCGGCCGCCGACGCCGCCCCACCGATGGCCCCGAGCGGACTCTGCGCCGCGCCGCCGACGTCCGGACGCACGTCCCGCGCGGGCGCGTGCGGGCGGGCACGAGGGGGTTCCGTTCCCGGGAACGAAACTCCTGCCGGTGGAAGCGCGCGGCGCGCCCCGGACGTTCTACGTCCCGGGGACGGTTGCACCTTCACACACACGTTCCCAGGAGACATCGATGCACGGACAGCCGCTCAGCGAAGCCAGCGCCGCCGGGTTCCGAACGCCCCCGCCGCACAAGATCGCGGGCCCGATCGTCGACGTGCACACCCACATGACCGAGCCCGCGACCAACCACGAGCTGGTCGACGCCGCGCGCGTCTACGGCGTGACCCGCATCGTGGCGCTCACGCCGCTGGACGCCGGGCTCGAGCTGCAGGCGCGCTACCCGCGCGAGATCGTCATCGCCGCCAGGCCGTTCACGCGGGGGGCGACGGCGCCGGACGACGCCGAGACGCTGCAGATGATCGCCCGCGCCAAGGCATACGCGGTCCCCCTGATCAAGTTCTGGTTCGCGCCACGCGTTCGCGACCGGCTCCCGTTCCTGCTGGACGACCCGCGGCTGGACCGCGTGTTCGAGGCGATCGCGTCCCACGGGCTCGGCGTGCTCGTCCACGTCAGCGATCCGGACCGCTGGTTCGAGCGCAAGTACGACCCGGCGAAGTACGGCACAAAACGGGACCAGTACCCGATGCTGGAGGCGCGGCTGCGTCAGTGCCCCGGCGTCCCGTTCCTCGCGGCGCACATGGGCGGCGACCCGGAGCACCTGGACCACCTCAGCGAGCTCCTCACGCGCTACCGCAACCTGTACCTGGACACGAGCGCCACGAAGTGGATCGTGCGGGAGCTCGGGCGACAGCGGGAGGCCGCGCGCGAGTTCTTCCGGCGCTGGGCCGAGCGGATCTGCTTCGGGACCGATCAGGTCGTGCTCAAGGAGTCCGACCCGGTGCGCTACGCGGTCCGCTACTGGGTGCACCAGATGTTCTGGGAAACGGACCTGGAGTGCGACTCCCCGATCCCGGACCCCGACAGCGACGGGACCCCGGTCCTGCGGGGCCTCGACCTCCCGGCCGACGTGCTGGCGCAGGTCTACTCCAAGAACGCGGAACGGGCCTTCGGGATCACGGCCCGGTCCCCGCTGCACTCAACTCCCAATCGCTGAGGCGCTACCGGAGCATCAGGTGCCCCGTGGTCCACGCGGCGATCCCGATGAGCGCCAGGAGTCCCGCCAGGAACATCGCGCCCCACCTCCCCTCCGTTGGCGCGTTCCGCGACCCTCTCTTGCCATGAAACATCCGGTGCTAAACGTCGCCCCGCCCCCCCAAACGGAGGGGCGGGGCGATGGCCTCGGACGATCGCGTGGCTACGCCTCGATCGCCTTCTCCACGTCCGCCCGGCTCAACTCCTCACCCAGCTCCCCGGCCCACCTGAGCAGGGTCTCCACGATCTCCTCGTGGGACATCGCCAGGGTCGACGTCATCTCCTGGACGCACATCTCCACCACGTACTCCAGCCGGCCGCTCCACCCCGCGTCCTTCGCCTCGGCGATCAACGAGACCACCACGCCGGCCAGCAGCGGCTCGGCCCAGGCGCGGCGCTCGTCCACGGGCTCCGACGCCGTCCCCGCGCCTTCTGCCGAACGGACTTCGTTCTCCACACGACACCTCCACTCCGTACCCCACGATCCGGCGCAGGGCCATCCTTCGTTCATTGTACCGCAAATCCCACAGCAGGTCAGCCGCCGGGGCCGCCTCCAAGGGGGAGCGAGATCGCTTGCAACAAGGACACCGCACCGGCGAGTCCGCCGGCAAGCCCAAGATACCACAACGCGGGAAGCCGGACGATCGCCGCGACCGAGCAGACGACGATGCCGATCTGGAAGAACGCGACCGCTCGCCCCAGATGCTCGTAGCGGACGTCGTAGCGCTGCGACAGCGCCTCCGCCGCGTCCCGCCGGTGCTCCAACGCCTCGGCGTCGCGCCGGATCTGCGCCTGCTGCGACGCGTACCGCCGGGCTTCCGCGTCCTGCCGCGCGGCGAGCCCGAGGTGCGGCGGATCGGCCTGCAACCGCGCGACGTCGCGCTGGACCTCGAAGGTGTGCCGCTTGATGCCCTCGGCCTGGTAGAAGTTCCATTGGTCCGAGGCCTGGCTCTGGAAGATCGCGGCCTCGTTGAGCGCCGCGAGCGAGTGATGCGCCGCCTCCCCCGCGAGCAGGCTGCTGAGCGCCGCGGCGACGGCGAGCGCCGCCGTCGTCGCGGCGATCGCGGGGATGAGCCAGGAACGCGGCGCCCCTTCGGGCGGCTCGATGCGGGCCTCCACCTCAAACCCTTCGCTCATGACGCCCGCGATTTCGGGGCCGCGCACGCGCACTCCTGCGGCGGGGCACCGGGACGCGGCGGCTAGACGGACGGCGTATACGTGCCGCGGGAGACCTCCGGGTGCCGGTGGAGCAGCCGCCCCGCCTGGTACCACACGTACCCCCACACGCGCGCGACCACCCCGGCGCGGCCGACGGCCTGCGCCGCGAGCAGCGGCACGGCGGCGAGCGGGCGCCCGTCCAGGCTCACCGTCAACTCACCAACCTGCTGCGCCTGCGCGAGCGGCGCAAACGGCCGCGCGGTGATCGCCTCGGACACCTGGAGCGACGGGCGCGCGCCGCGCCGGACGAGCACCGTGACCGGGGCGGCGGTCTCGAGCGCCACGTCGCCCGACGTCCCGCCGTAGACGCGGACCGTCGCGGGCACGATCTGCTGCCACGGCACGCGCGCCAGCGCGTAGCGGGCGAAGCCTGTCGCGAACAGGCCCTCCGCAGTGTCGGTGCGCTGCCGCAGCGTCCGCGCGCCCATCACGACCGCGATCAGGCGCATCCCGTGGTCCTCCGCGGTCGCCGCGATGCTGTACCCCGCCTCGGACGTGTGCCCGGTCTTGAGCCCGTCGACGCGGGCGTCGCGGAAGACCAGGTTGTTCCAGTTCGGCTGCCGGATCCCGGCGTACGTCTCGTAGGGCTCGCGCGTGATCGCGACGATCTCGGGAAACTCGAACAGGACCCGCCGGGCAAGCTGCGCGACGTCCCACGCGCTCGTGTACTCGTCGGGTGCGGGCAGGCCGTGCGGCGTGATGTAGTGCGTGTCGTGCATCCCGAGGGACGCGGCCTGCGCGTTCATCATCGCGACAAACTGCTCGCCCGATCCCCCGACGGCCTCGGCGAGCGCCTCGGCGGCGTCGTTTCCCGACGCGACCATCAGGCCGCTGAGGAGCTCCCGCACGGCGACCACGTCCCCGACGTTCAGAAACATCCGGCTGCTGTCCTGGCTGCGCCCGATCCGCCAGGCCTCGGCGCTGACCGTGACCGGCGTGTCCAGCGCGATCCGCCGGTCGCGGATCGCGCGCAGCGTCAGGTACAGCGTCATGATCTTGTCGAGGCTCGCGGGCGGGGCACGGCGGTGCGCGTCGCTCGCGTCGAGGACCTGCCCGGTCGAGACCTCCATGAGCAACGAGGCGGGACGTTCGCTCGGGGCCGGCGCGGCCGCCCCGCCGGCCGGGTGGCGCGGCGCGCGGGCGGGCGCCGCCCACGACGGGGGCGCCCCGAGCGCGAGGCACAACAGCGGGATCAGCACGGCGCGGCGCGCGCGCATCACGCCGCGGACATCTCGAGGACGCTGCGGAGCCCGTCGCCTCGGTCGAGCGCCGCCACCGCGTCGTTGACGCGGTCGAGCGGGAACGACGCCGTCACCAGCTCGTCCAGCATCAGCCGGCCCGCGTGGTAGAGCGCGAGCAGCCGGGGGATGTCTTCGCGCAGCCGCGACGATCCGTAGAAACAGGCGCGAAGCGTCTTCTCGTTCAAGACGAACCCGGGCCCCGATACGGCCAGGTCCTCGCGCGTCGGCGGCAGCCCCACCGCCACGGCGACCCCGCCGCGCGAGACGCTGTCGACCGCCTGCCGCACCGTCGCGGCGCGCCCGATCACCTCGAACGCGTAGTCCGCGCCGCCATCCGTCAGATCCCGGATCGCCCGGACGGGATCGCCCTCCGCCGCGTTCAGCGTGTGCGTCGCGCCGAACCGCCGCGCCGCCTCGAGCCGGTGGGCCAGGAGGTCGACCCCGATGATCGTCACCGCGCCGGCGATCCGGGCGCCTTGGACGACGTTGAGCCCCACGCCGCCGAGCCCGAACACGGCCACGCTGCTGCCCGGGGTCACTCGCGCGGTGTTCACGACCGCGCCCACGCCCGTCGTGACCGCGCACCCCAGCAGCGCCGCGACCGCGAGCGGCACGTCCTTGCCGATCGGCAGCACGCCCGACGCGGGGACGACCGCCTGTTCCGCCCACGACGACACGCACGTGAAGTGGTGCAGTTCGCGCCCGTCGAGGCGCAGGCGCGTGGTGCCGTCCGGCATCTTCCCGCGGACCCGGGAGCGCATCTCGCACAGGTGTGGCCGGCCGCTGTCGCAGTAGCGGCAGCGGCCGCACGCCGGCGCGAACAGGAGGACGACGTGGTCGCCGGGGCGCACCGAGTCCACCCCATCCCCGACCGCTTCGACGACCCCGGCCGCCTCGTGCCCCAGGACCACGGGCAGCGGCATCGTCAGATCGCCCTTGATGTAGTGCAGGTCGCTGTGGCACACGCCGGTCGCCGCGATCCGGACGAGCACCTCGCCGATGCGCGGCGGGGCCAGCTCGACCTGCTCGACGACGAGCGGCTTGCCGACCTCGTAGAACACCGCCGCCCGCATCTCCACACCTCCCGCTCGCAGGCTCGCAGGCACTCGGGCGAAGGCTTTTCGCCCGGCCGCGGTGGAATCCTCTTGTCATGGCGGATGCGCGCGGCCGGGCGACCCTGGCGGACGTGGTGCTCGTCTCCTTCGTGCCCGTCGTCTGGGGCCTCAACTACATCGTCATCAAGGGCACGCTCCCCGCGTTCGCATCGCCCGCCGGCTTCAACGCGGTGCGCTGGCTCATCGGCACCGTCGTGCTGCTCGCGCTCGCGATCGCGCAGCGGGAGTCGCTGCGGATCGAGCGGCGCGACTGGGGACGCCTCGCCGTCGTGGCGGGCGTCGGCGTCGTGGGACAGCAGGTGACCTTCATCACCGGGCTCGCCCTGACGACCGCGGGCCACTCCGCGCTCATGCTGGGGTGCTCGCCGGTCATGGTCGCACTCGCGAGCGCCGCCCTCCGGATCGAACGGGTGACGCCCCGCACCTGGGCCGGCATCGCGCTGTCGCTGCTCGGCCTCGCGCTGCTCGTGCGGCCCGGCGCCGAGAACCTGCCCCCGACCGCGGCGTGGGGAGACCTCCTCACGCTCGCGTCCGCCGCATTCTGGGCTCTGTACACGCTCGCCAGCGCGCCGCTGGCGGTCCGCTATCCGTCTGCGGGCCTCACGGCGGTGATCCTGGCGGCGTCCACGGTGGTCCTGGTCGCAATCGGGCTGCCCGACGTTCGCGCGCAGAACTGGGGCGCCGTGGGATGGGCGGCGTGGGGCGGCCTGCTCTACTCGGCCGTGCTGACGATCGCGCTCGGCTACATGGTCTGGTCGGTCGCGATCCGGAGACTCGGGACCACCCGCACGGCGATCCTCACGAACCTGAACCCGGTCGTCGCCCTGGTCAGCGCGTGGTTCCTGCTCGGAGAGCACCTCACCGCCGTCCAGGGCCTCGGCGCGGCGTGCGTCCTGGTCGGCGTGGCGCTCACGCGCTGGCGACGGTAGCGCGCCGCGCGCGCGCGGACCCCGCAGTCCGCTCCCGACGCAGCAGCGCGCGCTTCCGCCCGGCGCCCCAGCGGTATCCCCCGAGCGCACCGTCCGAGCGCACCACCCGATGACAGGGAACGACGAGGGCCACCGGATTGGCGGCGCACGCGCGGGCGACCGCCCGGCTCGCCGACGGCCTGCCGATGAGCCGCGCCACCTCGCCGTACGAACGCGTCTCGCCGTACGGGATCGCCTGGAGCGCGGCCCACACCTTGCGCTGAAACGCGGTCGCCTGGATGTCAATTGGAAGCGCGAGATCCGGACGTCGGCCAAGCAGGTGCTCCGCGATCGCCGCCACCCACGCCCCGAGACGGGCGTCGTCGCGGCGGCGCTCCGCCGCGGGATACTCGGCGCCGAGCGCCGCCTCCAGGCGCCGGTCGTCCGCGCCGAGGCTCACGAAGCAGACGCCGCGGCTGGTCGCGCCGACGAGCAGGCGCCCCAGCGGGGTGGAGACCGTCGTGTAGGCGACGCGCGCTCCCTCGCCGCCCCGGCGGTACATCGCGGGGGTCATGCCCAGGTGCCTGGGCGCCCGCTCGTAGAGGCGGCTGCTCGACCCGTAGCCCGCGTCGTACAGCGCGGCCGTCACCGCCTCCTGCGCGCGCAGCCGCGCCCGCAGGCGATCGAGCCGGCACGCGTCTGCGTACGCGCGCGGGGAGATCCCCACCAGCCGCGTGAACACACGCTGCACATGGTGCGGGCTCCGCCCGAGGTGCGCGCCGAGGGCGGCCAAACTGGTCGTGCCGTCCGTGTGCGCCTCGATGTACCGGCAGGGGG
>Ga0209415_10014412_pt1 | contig 12914 bp, 4 predicted proteins | sample PeaSoiSIISIP2007_FD_187696 | JGI IMG/M metagenome (GOLD analysis project Ga0209415, IMG submission 187696) | Peat soil microbial communities from Weissenstadt, Germany - SII-SIP-2007 (SPAdes) (version 2) | ecosystem: Environmental > Terrestrial > Soil > Wetlands > Peat | place: Germany...
CGGGAATCGCGCGCGCGCCGGCGCTGGGCCGCGCGGCCGAGCCCGGGCCGGTCCCGGCCGCGGCCGTCCCGCCGCGCGCGGAGCGGCAGGCGCGCTCGGTCTATTTCCCGCTCGGCCTCTCGGCGCTGGCCGGCGGCGCGGGGCTCGCGCTCAAGGCGGTCGGCGCCGCGGCGTTCGCGGGCGGCGTTCCCGCGATTCTCGGCGCCGCCGCGATCGGCGCGTTCGCGGTGTCGGGACTGCTCGCGCTGAACGCGGCGCTCGACGCCGCGGTCTACGCGGTCGCGATGCGGCGCGGCCGCGGCGTCACCGACGAGCAGTTCCGCGACTTCGTGCGGCGCGAGATCCTCGAGGGCCGCCTCGACGCGAACGCCGCCGCCCTGCTGAAGCCCTACCGCCCGCAGGGACGGTATCCCGATCTCTCGTTCGCCTTCACCGCGCGCGGGACCATCTGGGTGCGGCCCGAGCTCGTCGCGATGCCCTTCGTCCTGCGCCTCGTCTTGATCCACGAGTTGAACCACTGGAAGAGCGCCCCGACGCGCGGTCCGCCGCGCCGCGGCCTGCGCGGCCTGCTGGCGACCGCGGTGAGCGAGTCGACCGCGCGCGCGGCCGAGCTGCGCGGCCCCGGCGCGCTCAAGAGCTTCAAGGTCTCCGCGCTCGAGCGCGCCCTGCGCCAGGCGCAGGTCTCCCTGCGGCGCGAGAATCCCTACGAGATACTGGTCCTCAATCCGGACTCGCCCGAGCTCAAGGACCCGAAGCTCTACGAGGGCCTCTCCGGCGGCGCCGCGACCGTCGTCGCGCGCGAGGGCGCGGAGCCGAACGCGGCGCTCGGCGAGGCCGCGGGGCGCGGCTACCGCGCGGTCGTGATCGGCGGCGCGGCGGCGCAGCTGCCGAAGGCGGACACGCTCGAGGCCAAGAAGCTCGAGCGCACTCTGCTCCAGCTCGACAGCCTCTACGTGCTCGCGACGCGGCTCGTGCCGAACGCCGGGGCCTTCGCCCCCGGCAGCTCGGAGGCGCGCTCGTACGCCGACCTCTCGGACAAGGCCGCCCGGCTCAAGCGCGCGGGCGCGTCGCCGCGCGTGCTGGCCTCCTTCGAGCAGGAAGTGCGGCGCTTCTGGCGCCAGATCGCGGCGACGCGGCTCTCGGGCGTCGGCGTCGCCGACCTCGTCGGCCGCCTCTACGGGGGCCTGCGCGACCGCGGGGTCGCCTTCCTCGCCTTCGGGCCGGACGATCACGGCGCGAAGACCTGGGAGCGCCTGCTGCGCTACTGGGAGTCGCCCGAGGGCGGGCAGTTCCGCGTCTCGCGCGTCGATCTCGAGAACGGCGGCCACATCTTCATCCTGCGCAAGATGGAGCCGCGCATCGGGCTCTGGCTGAGGCCGATGCGCGGAGGACGCCTGGCGGTCTCCGTGCCGCGCGCGTCCGACACCCCGGAGGGGCGCGCCGCGGCGCGCTCGGCGCTCGTCGACGGCGGCTTCTCCGAGCAGCTCGCGCGCTTCGACGAGTTCGGCGTCTCGGTGCGCCACGTCTTCGGCGCCGACGTCGGCCGCCAGGAGATCTACGTGACCGTCCCGCGCCGCAACGCGGCCGCGATCCGCCGCTGGGTGCAGACGCGCGCGGAGGCCGTCCTGCGCCACTCCGAGACGCACTTCCAGACGCACCTGCTCGAGTCGTCGCAGATCCAGGACGTGCCGCCGTTCTGGCAGGCCGGGATCACCGGCGCGGGCGGCAAGATCCTGTGGATCGACACCGGCGCCGACGCGACCCACGAGGACTTCGCCGGCCGCCTCGACGTCATCGACATGGTCGACGAGGGCCCCGAGGACTGGGTCGGGCACGGCACGCACGTGGCCGGCATCTCGATCTCCGGCGGCTCGCCGTTCGTCGGCATGGCGAAGGCCGCGCTCGGCACGATGGCGAAGGTCTTCTCGCGCGACGGCAACGGCGCCTCCGACGGCGAGATCATGGGCTCGGCCGCGATCGCCCAGCAGAAGGGCTACGACGTGATCAGCCTGAGCCTCGGCAGCCGCGGCTCGTCGGCGGACAACCTCTCGGAGTTCCTGTCCCAGCTCACGCGCCAGAAGAACTCGGCCGGCGAGTACCCGATCGTGTCGGCGAGCGCCGGCAACGCGGGACCCTTCGACCGCACGATGAGCCAGCCCGCCGCCGGCGTGAACGTGCTCGCCGTCGCCGCGGCCGCGAAGAGCCTCGACGACGGCCTGCCCGAGATCGCGTTCTACAGCTCGGTCGGCCCCGACGTCGACCGCCGCTACGCGGTCAAGCGCCTGCGCCTCAAGCCCGAGATCACCGGCATCGGCGGCGACGTCGTCACCGCGCCCGGCGACGACAACGTCTACAAGAACGGCGTCTTCTCCGCGAAGTCGAAGGACGCCGCGCGCTCGAAGTCGGACCTGCCCGACGGCCGCCACACCGGCATGTCGGGCACGTCGATGTCGAACCCGGCGGTCGCCGCGATCGCGCTCCTCGTCAAGCTCGCCATGAAGGCGCTCGGCGCCTTCACCCCTTTCCTGGCCGAGAACCTGCCCTACGCGGTCAAGGCCGTGCTGATGCGCTCGGCGCGGGACCTGCAGGCGCCGGTCTGGTTCCAAGGCGCGGGGCTCGCGCAGGGCGGCGCCGCGCTGAGGCTCGTGGCCGCCGCGGCCGGGCGCGAGCTCGGCGCGAAGCTGACGCGCCTCTTCCGCGCCAAGGCCGCTCCCGCGCCGGCCGAGGGCTGGGATTGGATCGCGCGGCTCAAGGCCGTCGACGACGCCGAGGACCGCGTCTTCGCCGAGGGCGGCTCCGCCGCGGCCGCGACCCCGGCTCCGGGCGGCTCCGCCGACGGCGAGGCCGTCCCCGAGGACGAGCCGGCCGAGGACGCCGCGCCGGACGACCGCGCCGCGTCCGACGCCGCGCGCGCCGAGGCCGCGAAGCGCTTCAACGCGGCGCGCGACCGCGAGATCCCCGCTCTCGCCGCCGCGCTCAAGGACCCGGTGTGGCTCGTGCGCCAGCGCGCGGCGTTCGCCCTGCTGAACCTGCGCGCCTCCGCCGCCGCGATGGCGCTGGCCGAGGCGGCCCTCGGCGACGAGGACGCGCGCGTGCGTCAGATGGCCCTGCTCGCGCTCGCCGAGCTGCCGACGCACGCGGTCGACCCGCTCCTGCGCAAGGCCGCGGACGATCCGCGCTGGGACGTCGGCGCCTACGCGGCCTACGCGCTCGCGCGGCACGGCGACCGCGGCGGGGTCGCGCGCGTCGCCCGGGAGCTCGGCAATCCCGACAAGCGCGCGCGCTTCGCCTCCGCCTGGCTCGCCGGCCAGCTCGGCATGCAGGCGAGCGCGGCCGAGGCCGAGGCGCTGTCGGCCCGCGTCAAGGATCCCGCCGAGCGCGGCAACGTCCGCCATCTCGCCGCGGCCTCCTTGTCGAACGTCGCCGACGCCGCGCCCGAGGCGCTCAGCGACCGCGTCGTGACCGACCTGCTCGCCGCGGCCGGGCCCGACAACATCGCGCTGACGCGCACGCTCTCCAAGATCTTCCCGGTCGCGCTGCGCGACCGCGAGTTCGTCGCGCGCCTGCGCCGCGAGCCGCTGAAGCCTCTGATCGTGGATTTCGTGCTCAGGAACAAGGGCTCCCTGCAGAAGCCCGGCGCCCTCTCCGAGCTCGTCTCCACGCTCGCGCGCGCGGCCGGCGTCCCGCTCGACGCGCCGACCGCGGTGCCCGACCCGTCGGGCGCGGGCGTGGCCGGCGTCGACCCCGCGCTCGGACCCGTCGATCTCCTGCTCACGCCGCCCGCCGGGCGCGCGCCGTCGGCCTACGCCGACGCGTCCGCGCCCGCCGCCCTGTCGGCGGCCTTCGCGGCCGCGGGCCTCGACGCGGCCCTGCTCCCGCGCTTCGAGTCGTCGCCGCGCGCGGCCCTGCCCGCGTCGGGGACGCTGTGGCTGTCGGTCCCCGAGCACAAGCTCTACGCGCTGATGCTGGCCCTGCGCGCCGCCGGCGTGCGCTCGCGCCTGGCCGCGCCGCAGGCGCCGCTGGCCCCGGCCGCCGCGGGCGGCGACGGGCTCGTGCTCGAGCTCGGCGGCGACGCGGCCGCGCCGCCGATCCCGGACGGCGCGGACCTGTCGCTCGTGCGCGTGCGCGCCCCGGGAGCCGTGTCCGAGGCCCGCGTGATCGCGGCGCTCGAGGCCGTGGCGGAGCGCGCGCGCGGCCGGGGCCCGAGCGTCGTCGCGCTCTCGCTCGGGGGCGCGAGCGGGCGCGGCGCGGCGCTGTCCGCGCTCTTCGACCGCCTCGCCCTCGCGGGCGTCGGGATCGTCGTGGGCTCCGGCAACGGCGGGCCGGCCGCCGGCACGGCGTCCGCGCCCGCCGGCTCGAGGCTCGCGGTCGTCGTCGCGGCGGCCGCCTCGCCGTCCGACCTGCAGTTCTACTCGGGACGCGGCACGCCCGCGGATCCGCGCGTGACCTGGGCCGATCGCGTCGACCCGCTCGCGCCCGGCGCGGCCGCGTCCGGCGGCGCGATCGGCACGGCGGCCGCGGCCGAGCGCAGCGCGGAGACGCTCGCGCGCCTGGCGCGCGAGCTCGAGTCCGCGTTCACGGCGCGCGGCCGCGCGCTTCCCGAGGGCTGGTTCCCGTGGCTCGCGGGCCTCGCGGCCACCGTCGCGGAGCCGATGCCCGGCTACGCGCGGCACGAGGTCGGGGCCGGTCTTTTGGACGAAGCGCGCGCCCGCGGCGCGCTCGCCGCGCGCCTGGCCGACCTCGACGCGATCGAGCGCGAGTCGGCGGCGCTCGCGGAGGCCGCGCGCTCGGCTTTCGGTCCGGCGGCTCCGGCTCCCGCCGCGAGCGCGAGCGGCGCGGCGCGCGTCCTGCTCGGCGCAGCGCTGGGCGCCCAGTCCTTCCTCTCCGCCGCCGCGCCCGTGCCGGCGCGGCCGGACGCCTGGTGGCGCGAGCCGTCCGCGGTCCGCAAGGCCGTCAGCGTCCCGGTCTACGCGCTGCGCCGCGCGCACGGCGATCCCGGCGTCGGGAAGTTCGCGGACCTGGGCCGCTACTACCGCGAGGAGCTCGCGCCGACCGGCGTCGACGCCGTCCTGCTCCTGCCGCACTTCGGCCAGCGCGCCGAGAGCCCGTACGCGCCGGTCAGCCTCGACGCGGTCAGCGAGGACTACGTGGACTGGTCGCTCGTCCCCGAGGTCGCCGCGCGGCCGGACCTGCTCGCGCGCCTGCGCCCCGCGGCTCCGGCGCTGAGCGTCGACTACGCGGCGGTGCGGTCGCGCGAGTCCGCGGTCGCGCGCGAGGCCTTCGCCGACTTCGCGCGCGGGTCCCTCGAGCGCGGGGACGAGCGCGCCGCGGACTACCGCCGCTTCCTGAGCGAGAACGCCGCGTGGCTGGACGAGTACGCCGACTTCATGGCGCTCGCCAAGCGCATCGGCAAGCCCGCGCTCGACTGGACGGCGGCGGACGTCGCGGCGGCGCGCGCGGACGCCGGCTTCTCCCATGAAACGGAGCTGCATCGCTTCGCGCAGTGGCTCGGGCGCGCGCAGCTGCGCGCGGCGCTGGGCGAGATCCACGCGGCCGGCGGCAAGGCGCTCTTCGACGTGCCGATGTTCCGCTCGAAGGACGGCGTCGACGCCTGGAAGCGCCCGGAGCTGTTCCGGGACCTGCGCACGCGCAACCCGGGCGTGGTCAACGCCTGGGTCCACGAGGACTGGGGCGACCTCGCGCTGTGGAACTGGACGAAGCTCAAGTCCGACGGCTACCGCGAGATCCTCAAGCCGTTCGAGACCTGGCTCGACTTCGGCTTCGACGGCGCGCGCGCCGACGCCCTGCACTTCGCGTACTCGTTCGGCAACGGCCAGCTCGCCAGCGGCGACGAGACCGGCGACGACTACGTGGGCGCGCTCGGCGCGGTCTTCGCGCGCCGCGGCGCGTTCCCGCTCGCCGAGGCCTTCGAGGGCAAGGCCGACAACGCGCGGCGCTTCGGCTTCGTCACGGTCGGCGGGAACTGGAAGAAGGTCAGCTCGCACGACGACCCGCGCACGCCGGACTTCCTCGAGCGCTATTTTCAGGCCGCCGGGAGCCGCGCCGACGATTCGGCCGCGAAGTTCGTCGCCTGGACGCTCGGCGACGAGTGGCGCGATCCGTTCCCGGTCAAGGAGCTGCGCGGCGGGAAGTCCTACTGGGACTACCGCGTGCCGCTCCCGTCGGACCCGGACTACAAGAACCGCGCGCGCTTCGACGCGCGCCCGCAGCTGAGGGTCATGAACAGCCTGAAGGACGGAGACGCGTGGAAGGACCCGGAGGCCGTGCGCACCGTGCTCGCCACGGCGGCCGACGGCTTCGTCAAGCACGACGGCGGCTCGGTGCAGATCTGGGCGGCGGACATGGACTGGTTCCTCGAGGAGTGGGGGCGCGACACCTTCGTGTCCCTGCCCGGCCTCCTGCTCTCGACGCGCCGCTATGAAGAGGCGAAGGAGAACATCCGCCGTTTCTCGAGGTTCGAGCACGACGGCCTGATCCCGAACAAGATCTGGGACCCGTCGCGCTGGTCGCCGTCGAACCCCGACGGCGCCGACTACAACACGGCCGACGCGCCGATGTGGTTCGTCGAGGCCGTGCGCCGCACGGCTGAGGCGAGCGGCGACGCGGCCTTCGCCGCCGAGATGGCGCCGGTGATCCGGCGCATCATGGCGCGCTACGAGTCCGGGACGGGCTACGCGCGCTACGGCCGCTTCAACCGGATCTACATGGACTCCGACGGCCTCGTCTCCACGCCCGCGCAGTCGACGTGGATGGACGCCGACCCCGAGGGCCGCGACCGGCCCGTGACGCCGCGCAACGGCAAGACGGTCGAGATCAACGCGCTGTGGTATGCGAACCTGCGCTTCCTCGCCGAGCTCGAGCGCCGCGCCGGGAACGCCGCCGCGGCGGAGGCCGCCGGCGCGCTCGCCGACAAGGTCAAGGCCTCGTTCAACGCGCGCTTCTGGTTCGCGACCGAGTCCAACCGCGCCGCGTGGGGCGGCAGCGGCGGCGCCCTGCGCGACGTCGTCGACGGCGACCCGCACGGCGACGCGATCCGCCCGAACATGCTGTTCGCCGTGAGCCTCGGCGGCGACCTGCTGAGCCCCGAGCGCCGCGCGGCCGTCGTCCTCGCCGCGACCAAGGACCTGCTGACGCCCTACGGCCCGCGCACGCTCTCGCCGCGCGACAGCATGTACCACGCGCGCTACGAGACCTGGAAGCCGCCGCTCGAGAAGGACCAGGCCTACCACCAGGGCACGGTCTGGCCGTGGCTGATGGGCGCCTACGTCGACGCGCTCGCGCGCGTGCGGCGCGACCAGGGCTGGAGCGACGAGCAGGTCCGCGCCGAGGCGCGCGGCGTCCTGACGCCCCTGATCCGCGCGCTCGCGAGCCGGCCCGAGGGCTCCCTGCCCGAGGTCTTCGACGGCGGGACGCCGGACGCGCGCCTGGCGGGCTTCTCGCTCGACGACCCGCGCGGCCTCGGCGCGCGCATCGCCGACGTGCCGAGCGAGCAGAACCCCGGCGGCACGCGCTCGCAGGCCTGGAGCGTCGCCGAGGTCCTGCGCTCCGTCGTCGACCGCGGCCTGGTCGCTCCGGGCTACGACGGCTCGCGCTGAAATGCTTGACTGGTGTCTCTGAGAAAGACACTTCCCAAGACTCTGCTCGCGCTGGCGGCGGCGATCGTCCTGCTCGACCCGCGCCGCCCGTTCCCGCTCGACGACGACTGGTGCTACTTCATCGAGGTCCGCGCCTTGCTGCGCGAGCACGCCGTGCGCCTGCTCGACAACGCGGCTCCGACGCTCGTCGCCCACATCCACTGGGGAGCCCTGTTCGCGCGCGCGTTCGGCCTCAGCTTCGGCGTCCTGCGCGCGTCGACCTTGGTCCTCGCCGTCGCCGCGCTCGCCGCCTTCGACCGCCTCGCCGACCGGCGCGGGACCTCCGGCGCGGCGTTCCTATCGCCGTCCTTCGGCCTGCTCGCCAACCCGTTGTTTTTTCTGTTGAGCTTCACGTTCATGAGCGACGTTCCGTTCCTGGCCTGGTCGCTGATCGCGCTGTTCCTCTACGCGCTCGCCGACGAGAGCGGACGCGACGCGCTCTGGGCGGCGGGCTCCGCCTTCGCCTGCGCGGCCTATCTCGTGCGCCAGCTCGGCGCCGGCGTGCCGCTGGCGGCGCTCGCCTATCTCGCGCTCCATAAAAAGCTGACCTGGCGCCGCGCGGCCGCGATCGCGGTCCTTCCGGCGCTGACCGTCGCCGCGCACCGCTGGTGGTTCCTGAACGTGCACGGCGCGAACTGGGCCTACGAGGTCTACGTCCGCGGCGCGACCGCGGCGCGCCTCGCGCATCCCGGGACTTTGCTGTACGACGCGTACCGGCGCGCGGCGGGCGCGGGCCTGGAGCTGTGCCTGTTCACCGTTCCGTGGCTCGCGGCCCTGAGCCTGGACAAAGGCCTGCGCCGGCCGCGGCTATGGGTCGCCGTGATCCTGCTCGCCGCCGTCGCGCCCGCTCTCCTCGTCGACGGCGGCTTCCCGTACCTCGCCCACCTGATCACGCCGCGGGGCCTGGGCGCGGCGCTCGTCGTCCGCGAGGACTTCAAGCCCGGCGGGATTCTCGGCGCGTCATGGTTCCGCGCGTTCATGACCGCGCTGTCGATCGCCTCCCTGCTCGGCTGGGCCGCGCGCGCGAAGGAGCTCGCCGCCGCCGCGAAGGACCGCGCGGTCCAATTGCTCGCGCTCGCCGCCGCGTTCCAGTTCGCGCTGAGCCTCCTCGGCGCCGAGTTCTACGACCGCTACCTGATCCCCGTCCTTCCCGCCGCGCTCCTTCTCGCCTGGCGCGCGTCCGGCGCCGCCGCGCGCGCGCCGCGCAATGCGCTCGCCGCCGCGGCGTTCCCCGTCCTCTTCCTCCTGTGGTCGGCGGCCGGCACCTGGGACTACCTGAACTGGAACGAGGCGAAGTGGGCCGCGGGCCGCGCGGCGGTGGGCTACGGCGTGCCGCCCGAGCGCGTCTTCGACGGCATGGAGTGGGCCGGCCTCTACGACTACGAGCGCAACATGGCCGCGCTGAAGGCGAGCAAGCCGTTGGCCGAGATCGCCTCCCTCGGCTGGCTCGACATGCAGGAGTTCGACGCGGTCGTCGCCTCGAACCCGGACCTCGCGCCGAACGAGCGCGCGATCCTCGCCGTCCCGTACCGCACGCCCCTGCTCGACGAGACGCAGTTCGTCTACGCGAAGCGGCGCCTCCGGCCCGGCGCGCCGCCGCCCGCGCGCTGATGCCCGCCGCCCTCGCCGGGCGAATATGAGGTAGTCCCGATCGTCGGAGGATGTCCTCCCGAACACGGTCGACTACAACCCCAATCCGGTCCCGCCCTACGCGCCGACGCCGTTCACGCTGAACGTCCCGCTCAACTTCGTCGACGCGGCGACGGGCGACATCGCGGCGACCGAGCCGGCCGCCGTCTCGAGCGGCGCGAGCGGACCCATCGCGAGCTTCGTCGTCCCGCCGCTGGAGGTGTCATGACTGTGATTGACAAATGTCACGGCCGGGGCTACCCTGCCTCACAGTAGCCCTTAGGAGAGACCTCAAGGACCGTACGCTGACGGAACGCGAGGAGGGCGCAGTGGAGTCGTCAAGCACGCACGACGGAACGTCCCGCCCTGGACGAGGTATCCCTGTCGATCCAGCGATTCGCGCACACGAATCCGGATCGCCTTTGCGTGATCGGCATTCCGCATGTCCAAAATTAGGTGGGGCACAACAGTCAGCAACAGAAAGGACCAATCGCCGACGGCTCGTCTGATTGACGCGTTCTGCTCAGGCGCCGACCAACGAAAGCTGTCGAGCGCCTCTGCCCCGGCCGGTCCCGGGGTGCGCCTCGTGGACGCCTTGCAGAGGTCGATAGGCAGAGGCCACCGGCGACACTCGGACCGGCGGCGGTATTCTCGACCGACGCGGAGGCAACAGCTTTAGCGAACCTCGTGTCGGAGAATAGCCGAGCAACTGCTCCATTACGGCCCGACCTAGGACCTCCGTCATTAGGGACGGTACGGCGTTCCCTGCCTGGCGCTGAATGGAGCCTCTTCCTCCGTAGATGTGCACGTCGTCAGGGAACGTTTGCAGGCGACACAGCTCGCGCGCGCTAAGCCTACGGTTTTCCCAATGGAAAGGTCCGACTGAAGGTCCTGGTTGTGCCTGGATCGTCCAACTTGGCTGTCTCTTCGCGAGCTTTAGCAAAAAGGTCCAGTACCGTCTACGCCAACCGAAAAGCGGAAGCCCCCCACCCCTACTTGTATGCCAAAGATAGTTCTTCCCCTCAGGAATCGAGGGAAGCAAGTCGGCCCATTTACCGCGCGCTCGAAGGTCCTCATCTGGCTCAGGCTTCACGTCGGCGATGGCGTCCCAAGTAGTTCGGTAGGGTTCAAGTGCCCTCGAGGCCACGGCAGGAGAGTCAGGCGCCCCGTGGGTGACCGCGGGGAAGATGAAATCGCGACCATCCCGGGCCGCGACGATGATGAAACGCGATCGTTGCTGGGGGACGCCGTACTCGGCCGCGTTGACGACCTTGAAGACAGGATGATAGCGGCTACCCGTCCGCCTATTGATCGCCTCGATCTTGGAGAGGATTAGCCGGAAGCCCTCGTCCTTCCCGGCGAAGGCGAGTCCCTCGACGTTCTCAAGGACGAACGCCCGCGGAAGCGCCTCCTCGACGACGCGCATGTATGCGCTAAGCGTGTCCGCGCGCGAGTCCTTGAGGCGTAGCGAGTCTCCGCGGGACCAATAGCCGGACTTCGAGAAGGGTTGACACGGCGGCCCTCCGACGAGAAGGTCCACCTTGTCCTTGATGAGCCCGCCAGCCTTGAGAATCTCGTCTGTAGGGACTTGAAAGATGCTCCGCTCGATGACGGCCCAGCGGCGGTTCCGGCGGATCGTCTCGCAGCAGTCGTGGTCGATCTCGACCGCGACGCGCGTGTCGAAGCCCGCGGCCTCGAAGCCGTAGTCCATGCCTCCGGCTCCGGTGTAGAGGCTGATGATCGTTGGTCGGGTCATCTTTCTCATACGTTTTGGGGTGTCAAATTGTTCCAACGATCTCGGAGAGGACCGCCGCGGCGTCATCCGACCAGCGGGTATCAAGCTTTACGTTGTTGGATAGCTTGCCCTTGCACTTTGAGTGCTTGTCCAGCCGCGCGGATGGCGCGTACTTGAATTCCCAATGCTCCGTGACCGCGTGCAGACAGCCGGCGACGAGGTCGAAGTCCTTTGCGGAGTAGTAGCGAGAGCAGGGGTCGGACTTGGACGCTCGCGTGCGCTGAAAGTCGATGCGTACTAGGCCGTCGGCCGTGGTCTTGCGGAGGACGTTCTTGCACTCGACGGTGATGGGGCGACTACCGCGATAGCGCAGGCTTACGTCCGCGTGTCCCTCGGCGTCGTCACGGACACACTCTGTTACGCCCGCGATGGTCGTCAGCTTGCGAACCAGATGCTCCTCCGCGACCCATCCGCGGACAGCCATCTTGAGGCGTCGAGCCCTCGCGATCATGTCGAGGACCTCCGACTCGCTCATCTGGAACTCCGCGGCGAGCGTGTGGAGGCGCTCCGCCGGCGGCGTCGGACCAAGCACCGGAATCCCCGAAGGGATGGCCGTTTTCTCGACCAGGTGCTCTGCCAAGAGCTGACGATGTCCCGGGTCCTCAGCGAACGTCTCGCGCTCGAAGCGGACGTAGCGCAGGAAGTTCTTGGCCGTCCCACCAACGAGAACCTCGGTCGGCTTGTCGTCGTCAGCGCGATGCTCACGCTCCCAGCTATACCACCCGCGGTTGAGAATCTCCTCGACGTGATACCGCTTAAACTCGATGGAGATGAAGAAGCGGGTCGGGTTGTGCATCATGGGATCGGCCCCAACAAATATCCCTTTCTCCGGGTCGATCCCCAGGAACAAGGTCGTGTAAAGAAGATAAGGGTCCGTCCAAATCTCGTGGAGTTTCTTATCGTCTGGACCAAACTTTACTTGGAAGCGGTGCTCGTCCGTTGGGCGGTTCTTCGTGAGGACGGAGTTGGCGAGGAACGCATAGGCGACGATTCCGAGGCGCTCTCCCTCCGGTGTCTCGAACGTGACTCGAAAAGGCGCAATGCTTGAGGGCGAGGCATAGAGGATTCTGCAACCCGCATCCAGTAAGGCACCGGTGATGAAGTCTACGAGAGGCTGCCGCGCTGCCGCCTGAACTTTGTAAAGCCTATACTCCGCGCTCATGAGTGCCCCAGGTTGCTCTGTAGACGCGCTATGCATGAGCTTGGATTCTTCGCCAAGGAGCACTCCCACATGCGGATCACGCTCCATCCTTCGTGGCGTAGCCGGCGAGCGACTCGAATGTCTCGCCGCCTGTTGCGGACAATCTTCTCGGTCCACAGTCGAGTGTTAGACCTTGTGGGGCGATCCTTCCCGCAGGCGGTGTGCCCGTGCCAAAAGCATCCATCGACAAAGGCCACGACCCGCTCTTTAGGCCACGCGAAGTCAGGTCTTCCAGCAAGCGGCAGGTGCCGACGCCATCCACTTATGGAGGAATATCTCAGCATTCGCAGGAGCGCGTTCTCCGTGCTGGCGTTGCCGCTCCCTTTGATCCTTCTCATCAGGGCGGAACGACGAAGGCCACCGAACGACGTGACGAGCCGTTTAGAGTCACCAGGCCAGTTAGAGCGGGCGTGCGTTCTAGGCATCAGGACCGCGTCGTCTACATCATCACGTCGCGTGTGATTCTACAAAATCCGCGCCTCCGCTGAGTCGGGAATCTCGCGTCCATCTAGGGTTTACGAGTAGCCGTCTTTTTGCTATAGTCCTCTTGTTCCACCTCGTCGGGACCGACCTGGCCATCGTATCGGTTGATGGAGCGGGGAGGCCCCTACGATGGGCCGACCGACCGGAATCT
>Ga0209415_10014413_pt1 | contig 12914 bp, 13 predicted proteins | sample PeaSoiSIISIP2007_FD_187696 | JGI IMG/M metagenome (GOLD analysis project Ga0209415, IMG submission 187696) | Peat soil microbial communities from Weissenstadt, Germany - SII-SIP-2007 (SPAdes) (version 2) | ecosystem: Environmental > Terrestrial > Soil > Wetlands > Peat | place: Germany...
TGCAGCTCCATGTACCTTCACCCTCTGGACGAAGATACATGAATAATGCCATGATATTAATGACACTGTAAGATTAGCAGCCGATCGTCAAAGCCGTTCCGCGTACTTAACGAGGCTGTCCAAGCATCCATTCCAGCCCCGCTCGTGGCTCGTGCGAACCGCCTCGTCCGCAATGCGCTCGTGAGTGACAACAACCTCCGTGGAGTCGGCAAGTTGTTCAAAGCACACGCTCACCCGCTCCGTCGGGCCCATCTGCGACTCGAGCTTCCAGGTGTACACGAGTCGATGGGGCGGCTCGATGAGCTCGAATAAGCCCGTTATCCAAACAACGGTGCCGTCTGGAAATCGGTTGGCGATTCGGTAGGTACCGCCTACTCGCAGGTCGATCTCGGCCGCCGGACAAGCGACGCCTTGTGGACCCCACCAGTTCACCAGATGAGCCGGCTGAGTCCACGCGCCAAACAGCTTTTCTGGTGTGGCATGAATTCTGCGCCGCACAATGAGTGTCGCGGCGAGTTTCTCGTGCGTTGCATCAGTCGGCAAATCGCCCATCGGTTTCTCCACTGCTCATTACTCATCGCTGGCGTGTGGTTCGACATATCGGGCAAGAGCATCGAGCCGGGCATCCCAAAACGCCCGGTAATCCGTGAGCCATCGCTCCACCTCGCGCAATGGACCCGGCGTGAGCGCGCACCGGTGAATTCGACCGTCGACGGTGCGCGAGATCAGGCGGGCATTTTCGAGCACCCGCAGATGCTTGGACACGGCAACCCGCGTCATGTCGATCGGCCTGGCAAGCTCCCCAACCATAGCCGGGCCGGCCGTCAATCGCTTGAGCAGAGTACGGCGCGTTCGATCGGACAGCGCGTGAAGGATCGCATCAAGACGATCCTCACGGGACGAGCGATTGGCCTGGACTCTCGCTGGCACGAATTCCCTCTAGGCTTGTATATGAAACCATTTGGTGTCATATTGCAATAGGTCCAGGAAATCGGCCAACAGCAGGAGGGGGTGTATGCTCGTGCGCGCAACGTCGACATCAGATCGGAATGTTTCGACGCGACGACAGGTCATCACCGGCGGTGCGATTGCTCTTGCCGCTGTGGCAATGCGACCATTGCCCGCACTGGCGGACGCCGGCGAGGAGATCTCCCACGCCGCCGAGGCAATTCAGCAGGAGCGGCTGTTCAAAGCCAGCCGGAAGCGCGTCTACGAGGCACTTACCGTCACCAAGCAGTTTGACCAGGTGACGCAGTTGACTGGTGTCATGCAATCACCGGCAATGGCGAAAATGCAAAAGCCGACGTCTATCAGCCCACACGTGGGTGGCGCTTTCGCGTTGTTTGGCGGATATATCGTAGGCCGGCACATTGAACTCGTGCCGGATGAGTTGATCGTGCAAGCGTGGCGGGTCGGAAACTGGGGTCGCGGCGTCTACTCGGTGGCCAGATTTGAGCTCGTCGACCAGGGCGCAGATACGAAACTAGTCTTCGACCATGCGGCATTCCCGACGGGCCAGGCCGAGCATTTGGCGTCCGGCTGGCAAGAGCACTATTGGGATCCGCTCGGGAAGTATCTGTCCTGAGGCCACGAGGCGAGCTGCGAATCCTGGCGATTAAGGCACGGTTGCGCGAGGTCGGCGTTCCGCTCACCCGCATCACTGATCTGCCGATTGCGCCGAGCGGGCCGAGGCGATCGTGAGCGTAGCCTCGGGAGCTCATCATGCTGTTCATGGTTATCGAGTATTTCAACAACAACGATCCGGTACCCGTTTACCGCCGGTTTCGTGACCGCGGGCGAATGGCTCCAAACGGCCTGCAATACATCGCAAGCTGGGTTGACGACAAATTTGAACGCTGCTTCCAGATAATGGAAACAGGTGATCGCAAGCTGCTCGATCAGTGGATCGAGAGCTGGAGCGACCTCGTCGAGTTCGAGATTTATCCCGTCATGTCCTCGACGGAGGCCGCCGCCAGGATCGCGCCGCGCCTGTGATCGACGCCATTCGCGCGCAGCGCCCATGACGCGCATAAGCGGGACATCGCGGCCGACGGCCGGGCTGCCGGTCGTTTACGGCTTCATCGCGATTTTTCCGCTGCGCGTCGAGCCGCGGACTATTGATGGTTGTAGGCCTGCTGCAGGCGAGCAATGTCAATCTTTTGCATTTTCATCATGGCCTGCATCACGCGAGCCGCTTTGTCGGGGTCCGGGTCCGTGAGCATGGTTACGAGCACCCGCGGCACGATTTGCCACGAGACCCCGAACTTGTCTTTCAGCCAGGCGCACTGGCCTTCCGTGCCGCCTTCAGAGAGGCGCGCCCACAGCTCGTCCACTTCTGCCTGGTCGGCACACAATCCACGCTCAGCGAAATCGCCTCGGTGAAGTGATACTGCGGCCCACCGTTTAGCGCCTGCAGCCGCTGCCCTTCAAGCTCAAAGAGAATGGTCAGCACCCTGCCTTTGAACTGCGGCATGGCATTGCCGTAGTGCGACACCTCGAGAATCCTCGAGCGCCTGAAAATAGTCGTGTAGTGATGTACGGCCTCTTCCGCATTGAAGTTGAACCAGAGGCACGGGGTGATCTTGCTTTGAGCGCTCATGCGGCCTCCCTTTGGGCTCTGCTGTGCGAGTGATTGAAAAGATCGTTCAGATGGCGGTGCAGATGCTCGGGATTGTCAGGTACGACCCTTGGGCCGCGGTCGGCCTTCCGCGAGCTTAAGAACGTGGCCTCGGACGGCGAGCGGCAGTTCCCATTCCGAGCGGCTTGCCACCCCCACAGTAGCGCCCCAGGAGGTGTAGGGCGCTGTCTTGACTGAGTTTGGACGCCAGCGCGGTCATTTCGCGCGAAACCCATTTCGGGAAAGAGATCTCTTCAGCGACGTGCTTCCCAGAAACGGTGTGCACTTCACGAATCTGCGCGAGACGGGCGCGCGGAAATCGATCCGACAGTCGCACCAGAGCGGGCCATAGCCGACGGTGCACGTAGGTGATCTTGCCGCCTACGAGCCTGCACACAAGCACATCCGGGCAGTCCCGGACCGCGCGAGTGGCTGCGAATATCTCGCGGCCTCGCGGGTGCGCCCACCAGCTGCCACGGATCGGTCCGCCGACGACGGCACTCGTGAGCGAGGGGGCCGGACCGGTGCCGGACTCGAGCACGACGCCATGCGTGCGTACAAAAGTCAGGGCTTCAGTGGGCGTCACCGGCGACCCCTTTGCCGCCAACGATCACCAGATCCGGGCGCGCTTCGCCGGCTCGACGTACAGCTTGTCGGTCGGCTGGACGTCGAATGCCTCGTACCAGGCGTCGCTGTTGCGCACGACGCCGTTGACCCGGAACTTCCGGTACGAATGCGGATCGCTGACGGTCAGCTGGCGGATATAGTCATCGCGCCCCTTGCCGCGCCAGGCTTGCGCAAACGCCCGGAAGAAGCGCTGGTCGCCGGAAACACCATCGATCACCGGCGCCGGCGCGCCATGGAGGGATGCGTGATAGGCGTCGAGCGCGATCATCAGCCCGCCGAAGTCGGCGATGTTCTCGCCCATCGTCAGGTCCGGGTTGATGTGCAGGCCCGGCACGGGCTCGTAGGTCCCGAACTGCGCGCCGAGCACTGCCGCCCGCGCCTTGAACTCACGGTCATCTGCGGCGGTCCACCAGTCGCGCAAGGCACCGTTCGCATCAAGCGTCCGCCCCTGGTCGTCGAAGCCGTGCGTCAGCTCATGGCCGATCGTGGTCCCGCAGGCACCGAAGTTGACAGCGGGGTCGGCGGCTGCGTCAAAATACGGTGCTTGCAGAATCGCCGCCGGAAACACGATGTCACGCAGCGCGCCGTTGTACGCATCGACGGTCTGCGGCGTCATGCTCCAGTCGGTCTTGTCAACGGGTCCGTTGCTGCGACCGCGGTAGAACGCCCAGTCCGCCGCGGCCGCTCGCCGGACGTTGCCGACAAGGTCGTCGTCAAGCACGGCCACTGAAGAATAATCCCGCGGGTGATCTGGGTAGCCGACCTTGACGACGTAGGTATCCAGCTTTCGTAGCGCCTCGGCACGCGTCGCTTCGCCCATCCAGTCGAGCCCCTCGATGCGGTGGCGATAGGCGGCGATCACGTCCCCCACCAGGGCCGTGATGCTTTTCTTGATCTCCGGTGGAAAGTAACGTGCGCTGTAGAGTTCGCCGACCGCCCAGTTGAGCGTTCCGAAGCAGCTGGCAGGATCCGCCCCGCAGTCGCCGCCGGACACCGCCTTCACCCCGCGCCTCCAGCGCGCCGGCTGATCCTTGAGCCCTAACAGGATCTTGCCACGGAATCCGAAGCGCGCCTCGGCGAAGGCGTCGGACAGATACGGTGCGGCCGAGTCGGTGACGGTAAAGGCGAGCCAGGCCTTCAGAGTCTCGACCGGCGTGTCAGCGTAGATCGTCGCGATTTTCGGGAACGCAGTCTTTTCGGCTACGACGACGCGTGTCTTAGTATCGAGGTCCGCGCCTCTCAGGAGCGCGGGCCACGGCATACGTGGCGCGAGGGCCTTGAGATCCTTGAGGCTCGTCGGGTTGTAGATCTTCAGCAGGTCCCGCTGCTCGGCCTTCGTCCAGCTGGCCGCGGCGATCCGGGTCTCGAGCGCGACGATCGCGGCAGCTCGCGCCTTCGCCGAGGGCCAGTGATCGAGTGCCAGCAGGTGTTCCACGTAGGCGCGGAACTCGCGCTTTTCTCTGGCGAAAGTCGGGCTCAGGTAGTAGTCGCGATCCGGCATCGTGAGGCCGCCCTGCTGCAGGTAGACCGCATAGTGCTCCGGGTCCTTGATATCGACGTCGATGCCGACCTGAAAGAACGAACCCTCGAACGAACGAACGGAGTGGCCCATCAGGGCGGCGAGCTCGGTACGATTGCGGCTCGCGCGTATCGCGGCGAGCTCGTGGTCGATCGGCGCGCGCCCGAGCACCTCAATCCGCGGCGCGTCCATGTAGGACTTGTAGAAGGCGCCAACCTTGCCCTCGATCGAGGCCGGCTCGTGGCCGGCCGTCGCGGCGGCGTCCTCCAGGAGCGTCCGCAACTGCGCTTCTGTGCGGTCGCGAATGCCCTGGGCCTCGGTCATGAAGGGCTTGTCGGTCGGGATCGTGGTGCGCGCAAGCCAGGCGCCGTTGGCGTACTGGAAGAAGTCATCCCCCGGCCGAGTCGAGGCGTCGACCGCCGTCATGTCGAGGCCTACCGGTGGGTACAGCGGTTCGCCGATGAGGCGCGGCGGGAGCGGGGCCGCAATGGCCGCCGACAAAGCGAGCGGGGCGCAGAGCAAGCAGAGGGTCCGCAGGTTCACGTTCACTGGGTTCTCCCGGATTCACGACTGAGCTCGTGCGCCGGAAACGGTAGCGACAATCCTAGGGCGAGTCCACACGCAGCTGTGCGATACACGCGGGCCGCTCAAGGACACGTCAAAGGTGACGCTGTCCGCTGCCGGCGCGGCGGATGACCCGGACTAACGCTATGATTTGGTGAAGCCTCGGAGGAGATCCTGCCATGCGTCGAGCAACATCCATTGGGCTGGTGTTCCTCTCGATCGGTTGGGCGACTGGCGTCCCGGCAGCAACAGCCACCCCTGCGGCGGTGACACTCGATGCGGCAACGGCCGAACGATTCGCTGGCCTCGCTCTCAAGTGCCTGCATGAGGAGTATCCCAGCCACATCAGTCATACGCTGACGAGCGATGCCGACGCGCGTCCCCCGCATGAACTGACCCCGGCGTTCTACGGATGCTATGACTGGCATTCCGATATTCATGGACATTGGCTGCTGGTGCGGCTCGTGCGCCTGCTTCCAGATGCACCTTTCGCACCCGCGGCGCGCGCGGGCCTGGCCCGCAGCTTCACCGCTCAGAACATTGCCGGCGAAGTCGCCTATCTGAAGCACGAGGGGCGAACCTCGTTCGAGCGGCCGTACGGCCTTGCCTGGCTGCTGCAGCTCTCGGCGGAATTGCGGGCGTGGAATGATCCACAGGCCGCGCAGTGGTCGGCCACCCTGCGGGAGCTCGAGACCGAGGTCGTTACCAGGTTGAAAAGCTGGGTGCCGAGGCTCCACTACCCCATCCGGATTGGCGAGCACGACCAGACCGCGTTTTCATTCGGCCTGATTTGGGACTGGGCGGGCGCCGCCGGTGATGCGCAGATGCGCGACCTGCTCGCGGATGCAGCGCGCAGGTTCTACATCGATGACCGCAACTGCCCGCTGAGCTACGAACCGTCCGGCGAGGACTTCCTGTCGCCCTGCCTCGCCGAGGCTGACTTCATGCGCAGGGTACTCGAACCGCGAAGGTTCAGCCGCTGGCTGTCGGGCTTCCTTCCCGGCATCCCTCAGAGTGTGGGCAGAGTGTGGCTTCCGCCGGCTGTCGTGACCGATCGCGCCGACCCGAAGCTCGCGCATATCGACGGTCTGAACTTGAGCCGGGCGTGGATGCTCGAAGGCATCGCCCAGGGACTGCCCGCGGAAGATCGCCGCATCCCCGTACTGCTAGCCACTGCAGGACAGCATCGGGATGCGGCTCTTCCCGCCGTGACGGGCGAACACTACGAGGGCGGTCACTGGTTGGGCACGTTCGCGGTGTACTTGACGAGCGGCGCCGGACTGCGGTGATGAGGCGTGTGCGCCGGCGATTCCGGCCCGGATGATCTTGTGGTGAAGCCGACGCCGGCAATTACACTGCGCAGCGGGGGCGTCGAGCGCGGGAACTTCACCCCGGGGATCCGCCGATCGCTGCGTGTGCACACGATCTATCGTCGGTCCAGCACCGCCAGCAACAGGCATGACGGGCCTAATGGACAGGAAGCGCGCTCACGGCCTGGTTTTAATTGACCCTGGCTTTCTGTCTATTCACTCCTCCAACCCCGACCAGCGAGGGCCCGCCGTTGCGCCTCGAAAGCCAGCGGCTCGAAGGCCCAGTTACAGCCCCCTGCTGGGCGCGGATTCAGCTACGCCCCGGCGCACGACAGCCGCCATGGTCGGCCCGCGGTCCTGCCTCAGGTTGCTGGCGTGCGCCTCAGACGGCGCGGCCAATCAGCCGCACCTCACGCTGCGGATACGGAATCGTAATGCCCTGTTGTCGCAGTGTCTCGACGATCGCAAGGTTGAGTTCACCCTCGACGACGCCGTAGTCGGCCACGCCGACCCACGGTTTGATGGCAATTTGCACCGCCGAATCGCAGAGTGCAGCCACCTGGATCACGGGCGCGGGCTCCGCGAGCACCCTGGAATTGGCACGAACGAGAGCCTGTATGGCGCCAAGCGCGCGCGGTAGGTCTGACTCGTACCCGACCCCGACCAGCACCTCCGACTGACGAATGCGGCCATAGTTGTGAAGTATCTCGCCGACGACCTTGCGGTTCGGTACCACGATGCGCGAGAGGTCAGCATGCGTCAGCGCCGTGCTGAACATGGTAATTGCCTCGACCCGACCCTCGACGCCGGCGATCGCGATGTATTCGCCAACACGGTACGGCCGCGTGAAGATGATCGTGAGTCCCGCGACTACGTTGCCGAGCACGCCTTGCGTCGCGAGCGCGATGCCAGCGCCGGCGACGCTCAACCCCGCAATCAGCGGCAGCAGCTCTACGCCGATATTCTGCAAGGCGATGATCACGAACAGACCGAGGACCAGCACGCGCGCGAGGCGCGTCAGGAGCTGACGCACCGGTGGCTCGAGCTCGAGCCCGTGCAAGCCACGGTCGGCCGCGCGGCCAACCCACCCGGCCACGACGACGCCGCCGATCAGGATTAGGATCGCCACGAACAGCTTCGGCCCGAAGCGGATCGCAAGATCGGTCAGCGTGCTCTTCGCCTGATCTAGCGTGTTGAGGTCGGTGCTCATCAGCGTCCCCCTGAGTTCCAATCGTCGGTGGATGGCGGGCCGCGGGCAAATGGTGTGCGTTACTGTAGCGCACGCCGCTAGGTCCCGAACCTAGGTCAAATGCGCGGTAAGTGTACGATGCTACCAACGATCAGGCCCGCAATCAGCCCGTCGAGATCGCCGATCATGGAGACGATCGTCCCACCTGACGGCCAGACTGAGGCGTCGGTCGGAGCCGGCGGTGCGGCGGCGGCGGCGCGCGGCCCTTCCACATGCGGGCACCAGGACCGGAAGCTCCCCGTCACGGCCGTCCTCGGCTCATTGCAGCGTACGCGTCGAGGCCGCTATCGGGGCGGCAGGGAGAGCGTAGGGCTCGAGCTCGCTGATCTAACCGGGGTCGTCGGCGGCCACTTGGTCGGTGTCGAAGGATGGCGGCAACTGACCTACGAAACTCTTGCCGTGTGTTCTGCATATCTGAGCAAAACGAAGATTCAATGTTGTCACCGGCGAGGCGCTCCCACGCCCTCGATGGCCAGCAAGGTCGATTTCGCCGCGCGTTGACGGATCGCCAACAATGGCTGGTACTCCGCCGAGTTGTAAAACGCCTTGAGTCGCGCCATGTCCGGAAACTCAAGAATAACGAACCGGTTCAGCGGCGCATTGCCCTCCAGCCGTTCGGCGGCACCACCCCGCGCGAGATAGCGGCCGCCGAAAGCCGCAATGATTGCGGGCACACGCGTCCGGTATGCCTCATAGGCCACTGGATCGATTATCTCGACACTGGCAAATAGGTAGGCCGCCACCGTCTTGGCTCCAGAATGTGTCGATACGGACCGCCGCGCGATACGGCGCAAGTCTGCCTGAAAGCCGACGCGCCGGCGACGCGCGCGACCCGACCGAGCGCCAACTCGATGACGTTCGCGACCGGCTGTTTCGGATTACTAGCCGAATTTCGGATGGAGGTCCGGCCCACCGGCAGCCAACGGGGCGATATTGCCGAGCACCCTCGTTCGGCTGGCCGAACTGCCTGCCAGCAAGCCGAGCGCGATAACCGTTGGTTCGGGAGGCGCGGCGCTAGGAATCGCTCGGATCACCGCGGCGGTCGCGCGTGCTCATGGTCGGGGCGGCCCGAGCCGCTCACTGGCCAAGTCATCGTCGCAGTCAGCCCCCGGGGCGCCCCCGGAGCCCTGGGGCTTCCGCCTCCAGGGCTCTTGGTCACCGAACTTGCACTGGCGGCGGGCCTCTCCCGCTCCGACCGGCGCCTCGTCTCCTGCTCAGGCAGCGCGGCTGACCGATCCCTCCAGCGCCATCGCTACACCGGCGCCGTACGCCGGATCGGCCTTGGTGCAGTTGCGGATATGGCGCAGCTGAATTTCCCTCGGCGCCCCGCCGATGGAGCGGGCTGTATTCTCGAACAGCGCCCGCCTCTGTGCTGGGGTCATGAGCCGGAACAGCGCGCCGGGCTGCGAGTAGTAGTCCGGGTCTTCGCGATGGTCCCAGTGATCGGCCGCGCCCGTGAGACCCAGCGGCGGCTCGCGGTACTCCGGCTGCTCCTGCCACTCGCCAAAGCTGTTCGGCTCGTAGCCAATCGTCCCACCGTGGTTACCGTCGGCCCGCATGGCACCGTCGCGGTGATAGCTGTGCACCGGACAGCGCGCGGCATTCACCGGGATCAACTGGTGATTGACGCCGAGCCGGTAACGCTGCGCGTCGCCGTAGGCGAACAGTCGGCCCTGCAGCATCTTGTCTGGCGAGAAGCCAATGCCCGGTGGCACGTTGGCTGGATTGAACGCGGACTGCTCGACTTCGGCGAAGAAGTTCTCCGGATTGCGGTTCAGCTCCATCACGCCCACGTCGATGAGCGGATAGTCCTTGTGCGGCCACACTTTGGTGAGGTCGAATGGGTTGTACGGCACTTTCGCCGCGTCGGCCACCGGCATGATCTGCACTTTCAACGCCCACTTCGGGAAGTCGCCCGTCTCGATGCTCTCGTAGAGATCCCGCTGGTGACTCTCCCTGTCCTTGCCAACGAGTGTCTCCGCTTCTGCGTCGGTCAGGTTCTTGATGCCCTGCTGCGACCTGAAGTGAAACTTGACCCAGTAGCGCTCGCGTTTGGCATTGATGAAGCTGAACGTATGGCTGCCAAAGCCATGCATGTGGCGGTATGTCGCGGGAATGCCCCTATCGCTCATGACGATCGTGACCTGGTGCAGAGCCTCTGGAAGCGAGGTCCAGAAGTCCCAGTTGTTCTTCGCGCTGCGCATATTTGTGCGCGGGTCGCGTTTCACGGCGTGGTTGAGGTCGGGAAACTTGAGAGGATCGCGCAGGAAGAACACCGGCGTGTTGTTGCCGACGAGATCCCAGTTGCCTTCCTCCGTGTAGAACTTCACGGCAAAACCACGGATATCGCGCTCCGCATCGGCCGCGCCGCGTTCGCCGGCGACTGTCGTGAATCTGGCGAAAAGGTCCGTCTTCTTGCCGACCTTTGAGAAGATTTTCGCCCGTGTGTATTTTGTGATGTCGTTCGTGACTGTGAAGGTGCCGTAGGCACCCGAACCCTTGGCGTGCATCCGCCGCTCGGGGATCACCTCGCGGTCGAAATGGGCGAGCTTCTCCAGGTACCAGACATCCTGCAGCAGCTGCGGACCCCGCGGGCCGGCGGTCAATACGTTCTGGTTGTCGACGACCGGGCAACCGGCGGCGGTCGTTAGCTTTCTCTTCTGGCTCATGACGCTCTCCTGTCTATTGGCGACGGCTGCCGCCTGCCGGAGGGAAAGAGCGTCGCGCAGCGGACGATCCGAGCCGGACCGTGTGTGGATCGCGCGTCCGATCCAGGCCTTGGTGGGCGTCGCACCGGATGGCCATTGCGCGATGTGCGCGCGCAGATTGACCAACTCGCGGATATTAGACTCGCAATGGGGCCCGGGATCGTGAGTACCTGCCACCATCGGCAGGTCAGGTCTGACCGGTCACGGGCTGTGGTTGCCACCTAACGCCGGCCGAATCCGCGCCAGCGTCCTGGCGGTTCCAATCAGGAGAGAAGGCGCGGTCGCGGACCGACCCACCATCACGAGCCATGCAGCGTACTGGCTGACTGTGCCCGCCGGCTGGCGGTCATTGTCGATCGTAGACCATTACCCAGTCGTACTTCACACCGGCAGAATTCGTGCCCTTCTGCGTAAAGGTCAGCGTCTTGCCGTCTTTCGATACAGTGCGGACCGAGGTACCGACGGTCGCGCCCGCTGTCATCAAGATGCTTTGGACAGTCAGCGCATCCACGCGCTTGGCCGATACAATGTCGTATTCAGGGTTGCCGCTGACGGCGTAGGGTTTGCCATCTTCCTTGAAGGTCACCGTGGTCGTGGCCTCCGTGCCATTCGCCCTAGTCGTCTTCAGCGTCAGCGTCATGCCGAGGGTCGATTCAGCATAGATGCGGATCTGGCTCTTGGGCGCCGGGCCGGGAGAGAACGTCGATTTCGCGAGGTTCAGGTTCCACGTCCCGATGACCGGGTCCGCCGGTGGTGGCGCCGCGGCCGTCGTGCTTGCTGCGAGTGCAAGAATGGCTCCGCCGACCAGAGCCTTGAAGGTCACTTTCATTTGTTCCTCAGAGGAAAATCATTGCCTGCGGCGCGGGCTCGATAAGATCGTGTTACCTATTGCGCCTCGAGCGGCGCACGTCCGAGCATGCCCGTCGCACGCGAGGAGCACAATCCGCCTGTGCCCACGAGGCCGTGACCGTAAATAATTGGCGAAGCGAAACTATGAGTCAACTTACATCGCAATCTTCCAGCCACGTCGTGAGCGGCCCGCCCGGCGGACGGTACTTCTGGATTGATGTAGCCAAGACCATCGGTATCTTCCTGATCGTTTTCGGTCACCTTGGCCAAAACGCGTTCACCGATGCATTTCTGTGGACGTTTCACGTTCCACTGTTTTTTTTCATCTCCGGGTTTCTGACCAAGCCCCACACCGACAAAGAATTCCTGGGCAACCTCACTCGCAAGCTCGTTCTTCCCTACATCTACATCTACACAGTCAACGTGCTGCTCAGCGCTTCTTTGGGGTCCGATTACGGCGTTCATTCAATCCTGCTCGCGCTCGCGGGGGTCATCTACGGAACCCACAGTTACCCGTATTTCGTCAACGCGGCACTGTGGTTCCTTCCCAGCCTGATAACGATCGAGGTGCTGTACGCCTTGTGCATCAAGAGGTTTCCTCTGAGCTACCTGGTCCTTTTAGCTCTGTCCTATGCCATCTATAGGCAGCACTATCTGAATCTGTTTTTCAGCATCGATCTGTCTCTGCTCGGCCTGAATTTCTTCCTTGCCGGTGTGCTGACGAGGCGATTCGATGCTTTCCATTACCTCATGGCCAGCGAGGTCCGCCTTGCAGTCATCACCGTGCTTTGCCTCTTGTGCACCTCGGCAGCTGCGTACGTCGGCAACGTATGGTACGCGGGCGAGCACTACGTGCTTTCTATCGGCGCTGGGCTGGCCGGCATTCTGATGGTCGTCAGCGCGTCGATGCTCCTGGCATCCCTGCTAGCAGGCAAGCGCTATGCGCAGTCGTTCTTCACGTTCATTTCCAGCAACACGCTGTTCATCATGTGCTTTCACATGTTCAGCAATGGCTACGCATCCGCCCTACTCGAACCCATTGGTCTGGGCCCGCCTTTGAGCAGAGGACTGGTGACTGCCGCGGTATCGGTCGCTTTGCTGGTCCCGTTCAATCTTCTGGTGCTGCGCTTTGCTCCTGAACTGATCGGTCTTCGGCGGCCACGGAAATCACGGGAGCCCGCGTGAGGGTCTCGCGGGCGATGATCCGTCCGTGCAGTCGCGAGCGACCGGAGCGGTGGTGAGGGTTGGGCGTGACCTGTTCACCGCGAAATGGGCCCCTCGCGCATTCTCCGGCCTATAGCTCCGTGGGGCGTCGATCCGCCGAGTGGCGGAAATGCCATGGGCCACCGTTCACCTGGCCGTGGATTGCGCTGCGGAGCGCTGCGCTCTGGGCTGCGGGGTCTGCCGCGCTGCGATGCATCAATGCCACGGTGAACCACCGGAACAGTCCTCAGCGCCCGGTCCCGTCTAA
>Ga0209415_10014414_pt1 | contig 12913 bp, 11 predicted proteins | sample PeaSoiSIISIP2007_FD_187696 | JGI IMG/M metagenome (GOLD analysis project Ga0209415, IMG submission 187696) | Peat soil microbial communities from Weissenstadt, Germany - SII-SIP-2007 (SPAdes) (version 2) | ecosystem: Environmental > Terrestrial > Soil > Wetlands > Peat | place: Germany...
GCAATCCGCTCGGAGGCGCCAATGTTTGAGGGCAACGAGGCCATGCTGGCAGCCCTGCTCGTCGCGTGCGCGGTCTCCGCGCTCGCCTTCGTGATCGCGTATCCGTATTTTTCCGCCGACCGGAAGGGCGAGCTGCGCTTGCGCGGTCTCGCCGACGGGACGGGCCCCAACCCCACGCAGGTGGACCGCGACCTTGCCGCCAACCGGCGCAAGCAGGTCTCCGAATCGCTGAAGGAGCTGGAAAGCCGCCAGAAGGCTGCGGAGAAGGTGTCGCTGCGCTTGCGCCTGCAGCGAGCCGGCATCAACGTCACGCCCAAGGTCTATTGGCTCGCGAGCGTCGTCTGCGGACTGGTCTTGGCGCTTATCGTCACCCTTACGCTGCCTCCGTCAGGCACGCGGGAGATATTGGCGATCCTGGTCGGCATCATCGGCGTGTTCGGGGTGCCGCGCTGGGTCGTCTCGAAATTGACCAAGCGGCGCCAAGCCAAATTCACCGCCGAACTCGCCAACGCGATCGAGATCATCGTGCGCGGCGTCAAGTCGGGCCTGCCGCTCAACGAGTGCCTGGTGACGATTGCGCGCGAAAGCGCCGAGCCGCTGGCAAGCGAGTTCCGCGATGTCATCGAGCAGCAGAGGGTCGGCGTCCCGCTCAGCGAAGCGCTCGAGCGTCTCGGCGTGCGCATGCCCCTGGCGGAGGTCCGCTTCCTGATGATCGTGATCGCGATCCAGCAGCAGGCCGGCGGCAACTTGTCGGAAGCGCTAGGCAACCTCGCGACCGTGCTGCGCGACCGCTTCCGGCTCCGGATGAAGGTCAAGGCGCTCAGCGCGGAAGCCAAGGCTTCGGCGATGGTGCTCGCCACGCTGCCGCCCGGTGTCGTGGTCATGGTTTACGGCGCGTCGCCCGACTACATCATGCCGCTGTTCACGACGCGCACCGGCAACTTCATGGTGATCTTCGGGGTGTGCTGGATGATCATGGGCGTGCTCGTGATGCGCAAGATGATCAACTTCAAGTTCTGAGTCCTGCGCCAACGTCCTTAGTGAGTGCTGTTCGTCATGGATCTGCTCGGTAGCTTTACGAACCCCACGCTCATCGTCACGATTCTCGCCGCCGTGTGCGCCTTCGCCACTGTGCTGACGATCGCGATGCCGATCCTCGCGCGCGACCGCATGAGCCATCGCATGCGGGTGATGGCGATCGAGCGCGACAAGATGCGCACCGCCAGGCTGGCAGAGATGACGCGCGAGCGGCAGGCAGCCAAGCTGCGGAATACGTCCCAGAGCTTCGCGCAGCAGATGGTCGACCGCTTCAACCTGCGCAAGCTGTTCGAGAACGAGGATCTGCGCGACAAGCTGAAGAGGGCAGGTCTACGCGGACAGGCGCCGCTCGCGACCTACATGTTCTTCCGGGTCGCGGCTCCGCTCATCATGTTCGCGATTGCGGTGTTCTATCTCTTCGTGATGGGCGCGCTTGCCTATCCGCCCATGATCAAGCTGCTGATCGCGCTGGGTGCCGCCTTCGTCGGCTCGTATGTGCCGACCATCTTCATCCAGAACCTGACGCAGAAGCGCCAGAACGCGATCAAATTGGTGTTCCCGGACGCCCTCGACATGCTGCTTATCTGCGTGCAGTCGGGCATGTCGGTCGAGGCCGCGTTCGGCCGCGTGGCGAAGGAGGTCGGCAGCCAGTCGATGGAGCTTGCCGAGGAGCTGAGCCTGACTACGGCCGAGCTCTCCTACCTGCAGGACCGCCGCCAGGCGTTCGATAACCTGGGCAAGCGCACCGGCCTGCCCGGCATCAAGGCGGTGACGACGGCGCTTATCCAGGCCGAGCGCTACGGCACCCCGATCGGCCAGGCGTTGCGCGTGATGGCCAAGGAGAACCGCGACATTCGCCAGTCGGAAGCCGAGAAAAAGGCGGCGGCGCTTCCTCCCAAGCTCACGGTTCCGATGATCCTGTTCTTCCTACCCGTGCTCTTCGTGGCAATCCTCGGGCCGGCGGCGATCCGCTTCTGGCAGTTCAACTGAGGGGGCTGCCCCCGGGTCGGCAGCGCTTTGTCTTGGCGCCCGCGCGGCGTTGCCGCGCGACGCGCGCCTTAGTTCGCGCCCGACACGGCGACCGGCGTCCAGGATGTCGTTGCGCCTTTGCCCGGCGGAGGGACCGCGGCGGAGTCCGCCTTCTTCGCCGGAGCGGAATGGCTCGCGGCAGGCGCCCGCAGCGACAGATCGATATCCCGATGCGTGACCTCCGCAGCGGCGGTCTTGGCATCGGTGGTGGCCTTCTTGGCGGGGGCACCGACGCTTGCGAGCGGCGGGACCGCGGCAGCGTCCGCCATCTTCGCCGGAGCGGAATGGCTCGCGGCAGGCGCCTGCGGCGACAGATCGATATCCCGGTGCGTGACCTCAGCGGCGGCGGTCTTGGCATCGGCGTTGGTCTTCTTGGCGGAGGCACCGATGCTTGCGGTCCAGATGTCTGCCTCCGTCGCCGAGACGGAAACCGGCGTGGGCGCCGGCGTCGTCGTTGCGCCGTTGGCCGGCGGCGTGGCCGTGGCGGCGTCCGCCGTCTTCGCCGGAGTCGGCGCCCGCAGCGACAGGTCGATATCCCGGTGCGTGACCTCGACAGCGGCGGTTTTGGCATCGGGCTTGGCCGTCTTGGCGGGGTCCGCGACGTTCGCGGCCCCGATCGTTGCCTCGTCGGCCGAGCCGGAAGCGGGCGCCGCGGCGGCCTGTTTCATGTCGGTCGCCCAGGGCGGCGCGATGTGCGCGGCCTCGGCAACGGGCACGACCTCGGCCTTAGTGCCTTTCGCCGACGGCTTTGCTTCGGGGGCCTTGGCCGCGTGCGCGAGCGCGGACCATTTGGCTTGCGAAGCCGGCGCCTCGGCCACGTCGACGCTCGCGTCCACGGTCGAGGGCACCGTCTTCGGCTCCAGCTTGACGACCTGGCGCAGGAACGAGTTGTTCTCGGCGGCGGTTTCCATCGGGAGATCGCGCGCGGCGATCAGCTTGGCCTCGTCGTACTTGCCCTGCAGGCCGAGCACGAGCGCGAGGTTCTGGCGGATCTTGGGCGAGTTGCTATCGGCGGCCTCCGCCTGCCGCAGGAGCTGCTCGGCGCGCGCGGCGTTGCCGCTCATGGCGGTTGCCAGTGCAAGGTTGCTCAACACCGAGGGCTGGCCGGGCGCGAGTGTCAGCGCCCGGTCGTAGAATGGGATCGCCTCGGTGTACTTGCCCAGCTTGGCCAGCACGGTGCCGCGCGCGGAGACGATGCGCCAGTCGGGATGCACAGGATCGTCGGCTATCGCCAGCAGCCGGCCCGCCAGCTCGGCCTGGTCTAGGTCGAGCGCGAGGCGGCCGTAATCGCCGGCAAGCTCGCGGCTGTCGCCGTGAAAGATCGAGGCCTGCTGCACCACTTCCAGCGCCCGCTGCTTCTCGCCCATGGCCCTGAGGTTGCGGGCGTAATTGAGGGCGACTTTGAGGTCGCGGGAGTTCGCGGCGTACTGCTTGCCCCAGTATTCGGTCGCTTTCGCCAGCTCGCCAGCAGTCTGCGGCGTCCCCGTGGGCTCGCCCGGCTTGGGGTCGGTCTTGCCGTCGTTGAGCGTCAAGGGGTCGGGCCCGCCGGGGATGGGCATCTGGGCGCAGCCGCCGATCGTGAGGCACGCCGCGAGCCCGAGCATTCCGCGGCTTGCGCTGAGATGGTGCCATGCGGTTCGGCGGTGCGTGACGAGCGCCATCGAGGTCTCCATGAACGGATTGAGGACGCGAATCTGTCCCTCGTCCGTCAGCTTGTGAGACACTCGTCAACAAACGATTAACCGGTATAAACCGCTGGTAAAGACCCTTTGCCGCTGGCCGCTAAGCCGCGGTTTCGGCGCGCGCCCCCTCGATCCAGGCGGCCATCTCCGGCATGGCGAAGATGGTCTCGACGTAGGCCTGCGCCGTGCCGTCGTCGCCATGGAGGCGCAGGTCCGGGATGTAGGTGCGAAAGCGCGCGGCGACCGGCGCATACATGGCGTCCGCGGCCGAGAACGTGCCGAAGAGGAAGGGGCCGCCGGTGCCGAACGCTTCCAGGCACTGCCGCCACAGCGCCACGATGCGCTGCACGTTCGCCGCGACCTCGGGCGGCAAAGTTGCCTCAGGAGCGCTTGCCAGCACCTCCATCGAGCAGTGCTGGCGCAGGGGCCCGAAGCCCGAATGCATCTCGGCGCTAGCCGAGCGCGCGATCGCCCGCGCCTTCGCTTCGCGCGGCCACAGCTTGGCCTCGGGATGCCGCTCCGCGAGGTACTCCAGGATAGCGAGGCTGTCCCAGACTGCGAGGTCGCCGTCGATGAGGGTTGGCACCATGCCCGAGGGGCTGTGCTTCAGGATCTCCGCCTTCGATTCCGGCAGTCGCAGGCGCACGTTGATCTCGTCGAACGCGAGCCCCGCCCGACGCATGGCGAGCCACGGGCGCAGGCTCCAGCTCGACCAGTTCTTGTTGCCGATGACGAGTCGGTAGCGATTGGCAGCCATGCTCTTGCCTTGCCCTCCGTGATCCTATTCTGTTCTGGCGCGAGTCGCCGAGAGGCCCGTTTCCCCGCCTGCCGGCACTCTCTGTAGCAAGGATTTTCGTCGCAGGGACGGGGGCAAGACTTCATGGCCGATGTTCTGACCGCCGCCGATGCCTTCCTAGTCGAGGATGCCGCGCCCGCGCAGATCCCCATCTGGCTTGTGGAGAAGGAAGCCTCGCTCGCTACGATCCCGCTCGAGCCGGCGCAACGCGGCTGGGTCGCGGCGGCCGGGTTCAAGGGCAAGCCGAAGCAGCACCTGCTCGTCCCAGCGTCCGACGGGCGGCTGGCGGCGGTGCTGCTCGGGATCGGCGAGACCGGGGCGGCGGCCGAGCCGAGCGGCCCCCCCGAGCTGCTGCTGGGCCAGCTCGCGCAGGTTCTGCCTGCGGGGGCCTATCGCCTCGAGGGTGAGGTCAGTGATCCGACGCTCGCGGCCATCGCGTGGGGGCTCGGCGCCTACCGCTATGCCCGCTACAGGAGCGCCGAAACGCCGGCGCCCGCGCAGCTTCGCATCCCCACCGGCGCCGATGCCGCCGGGGTCATCAACACCGTGTACGCCGTCTGGCAGGGACGCGACCTGATCAACACGCCCGCGTCCGACATGGGCCCCGCCGAGCTGGAGGCTGCCACGCGTGCGCTCGCCGCGCTGCACGGGGCGAGCGTGACGGTCATCGCCGGCGACGACCTGCTGGCGCAGAACTTCCCCATGATCCACGCCGTCGGCCGCGCCAGCCCGCGCGAGCCCCGGCTCATCGACCTTTCCTGGGGGCGGGAGGGTGCGCCGACGGTGACGCTGATTGGCAAGGGCATCTGCTTCGACACCGGCGGCCTCGACCTCAAGCCGTCGAGCGGCATGCTGCTCATGAAGAAGGACATGGGCGGGGCCGCGGCGGCGCTGACGCTCGGCCACATGATCATGGGCCAGAAGCTCGACGTGCGCCTGCGCATCCTCATCCCGGCGGCCGAGAACAGCGTCGCCGGCAACGGGTTCCGGCCGGGCGACGTGCTGCAATCGCGCGCCGGCATCACGGTCGAGGTCGGTAACACGGACGCCGAAGGCCGGCTCGTTCTCGCCGACGCCATCGCGCTCGCGGATGCGGAGGCACCCGACACGCTGCTCGTGTTTGCGACGCTCACGGGCGCCGCCCGCGTCGCGCTCGGGCCCGACGTGCCGGCCTTCTTCAGCGACGACGACACCTTCGCCGCCGAGCTCACGACGGCTTCGGCAAGGATCGGCGACCCGGTGTGGCGGCTGCCCTTCTGGGCCGGCTACGACGCCAAGCTCGAGAGCAGCGTCGCCGACCTGAACAACATCTGGGATGCGCCGTTCGCCGGCGCCATCATGGCCGCGCTGTTCCTCAAGCGCTTCGTCAAGCGCGCACGTCGTTTCGCCCACTTCGACATCTACGCATGGCGGTCGGCGGCGACGCCGCTCGGGCCCAAGGGCGGCGAGCCGCAGGCGGCGCGGGCCCTGTTTGCGATGCTGAAGAAGGAGTGCGCCCGATGAGCGAAGGAGCGGGCGAGACGAGGACGGCGGGTCTCGATCCGCGCCGCAACGCGTTCCGCCCCGACCTGGCGGCCAAGAGCCTTTACGGCAAGGTGAGCGCGCCGAACTACGCGCCGGGCTATCCCGCCCAGGTGGCGCGCTCGGCCGTGCCGCTACGCAGCCGGCCGGTGTCCTCGAACGGCTTCGAGACGGAAGCCTTGTTTGGAGAGCTGGTCACCATCTACGACGAGCGCGACGGCTGGGGCTGGGTGCAGCTGCGGCGCGACAAGTACGTCGGCTACGTACCGATCGACGCGCTCTCGCGCGAGATCCTGGCGCCGACGCACCGCGTGCGCGCGCTGGGCACCTTCATCTACGCGCTGCCCGACATCAAATCGCCGCCGCTCATGCACTTGAGCCTCAACGCCGAGCTCAGCGTCTCCGACCGGGACGAGCGCTTCTGTGCGCTCGAGGGCGGCGGCTACGTCGTTTCCCGCCACGTGATCGAGGTCGGGCGCCACGCGCAGGATTTCGTCGAGATTGCCGAGCGCCTGATTGGCACGCCGTATCTGTGGGGCGGGCGCACGCGGCTGGGTCTCGACTGCTCCGGCCTCGTGCAGGTCGCGCTGGAGGCCGCCGGCATTCCCGCCCCGCGCGACACCGACATGCAGCAGGCGGAACTCGGGCGCGACCTGCCGGTTGCCGATGCGGCGGAAGGGTTGCGCCGCGGCGACCTCGTGTTCTGGAAGGGGCACGTCGGCGTCATGGCCGACAGCATGACGCTGGTACACGCCAACGCCCATCACATGGCGGTCACGGCGGAGACGCTGCCCGAGGCGGTGGGCCGCATCGCCACGCTCGGAGCAGATATCGCGGCCATCAAGCGGCTTCCGGGCTTGTGCGCCTAGACCGAGAGCGGCGCTAGCGCCGGTACGCCAGGAAGCGGCGCTCGCGCAGCTCGGTGCCATCGTCCTCGAGCGTGGGCATCAGGTGGGGCTCGCCGCGCGCTTCCCGCCAGATGCCGCCGCCGCCCATGGTGACGAGCGTCTCGACCGAGCGCTCGAGCCCCGTCAGCCGGCTGATCCAGCGCCGCTGCACGACGCTGCCGTCGGCGACGGCCTCGACGAACGGCAGGAAGACGTCGAACGATTCCAGCGGCAGGTTTTCGTAGCTCTCGTCTCCGATGGCGAGATCGTAGCGCTGGTCGAAGTGCAGGATCAGCTCGAACGCGCACGCCTGTGCGAGAGCCGGGGCCACGATCATCTTCCAGTAGCTGCCGGTCTCGGCTTCCTCCACATGCGCGGCATCCGCGATCGACGGTGCCCAGTAGCGCAGCGCCGTGATCGTCGACTGCAGGCGGGAGCGGAAGACGTCGTCGGGCAGCATGTCGGCCAAGTGGGATAGGGGGTCGCGGCCACGATGACGCAACGGGGCGGAGATTCAAGCGGAATGTGCCGGTGTCCTCAAGTCGATTGCCCCTTGGCGATCGCCTCGTCCTTCGCCAGCTGGCGCTGCATGGCGGGGCGCGCCTGAGCCGGCCGACGTAGCTCTGAAACTCGGGCAGCTCGGGGATCATCTTGAACAGCATGCCCCAGCGAAGCGCGGAGCCGATGACGACGTCGGCGGCGGTGAATTGCTCGCCCAAAAGATATTCGCGTGCGCCGACGCCGTTGCGCAGCACCTCGATCACGGTGTCGTAGTCGGCCCAGCCGGCGGTCGTCCGCGGCGCCGGCGGACGTCCGAGCGCCTTGTCGATCATCGCGGGCTCGACGCAGCTCGGCGCGTAGAACAGCCACTTGAGGTAGTCGCCGCGACGTTTGTCGCCGAGGGGCGGCGCCAGCTTTGCCTTCGGGTAGGTGTCGGCCAGGTAGCAGCAGATGGCCGCCACCTCGGTGACGATCACGTCGCCGTCCTTCAGGGCCGGCACCTTGCCCATGGGGTTGATGGCGAGGAAGGCGGGCTTGCGCTGGTCGCCGGCCCTGAGGTTCAGCACCTCGAGGCTAAATGGCTCGCCGAGCTCCTCCAGCATCCAGTGGACGATCGAGGAGCGCGAGGGGGCGGCGTGATAGAGCGTGAGCTTCGGTGAATCATCGGCCATGACGCGATGCCTCCAGGTATCCGGAGCCGGTCAGACGGCGACGGCGCCGGTATCGACGACTTTGAGGTTGAGCGCGGCCGCGAGCAGCGCGCGCGTGTAGTCTTCTCGCGGGTTGGCGAAGATCTCCCGCGCCGGCCCTTCCTCGACCGCCTTTCCGTTGCGCATGACGATAACGTGGTTGCTCAGCGCGCGGATGACCTTGAGGTCGTGACTGATGAAGAGGTAGGCGAGGTCGCGCTTCTCCTGCAGGTCGCGCAGGAGGTCGACGATCTGCGCCTGCACCGACATGTCGAGCGCGCTCGTCGGCTCGTCCAGCATGACGAATTTCGGCTTCAGGACCATGGCGCGCGCGATGGCGATGCGCTGGCGCTGGCCGCCCGAGAACTCGTGCGGATAGCGGTCCTGCGCCTTGGGGTCGAGGCCGACCTCCCGCAGGGCGTCGCTGACGCGGGCGCGCCGCCCGGCATAATCGAGCTCGGGGCTCTGGATCAGCAGGCCTTCCTCGATAATCTGTCCCACGGAGAGCCGCGGCGACAGCGAGCCATAGGGGTCCTGGAAGACGATCTGCATGTCCTTGCGCAGCGGCCGCATCTCGCGCGCGCTGAGCCCGTCGATCCGCTTGCCCACGTAGGCGATCGGCCCTTGCGAGGAGATGAGCCGCATGATCGCGAGCCCGAGCGTGGTTTTGCCGGAGCCCGACTCGCCGACGACGCCCAGCGTCTGCCCGGCGCGCAGCTTGAGCGATAGCCCGTCGACGGCCTTGACGTAATCGACCGTGCGGCGCAGCGCGCCTTTCTTGATCGGGAACCAGACCTTGAGGTCGTCGGTCTCGACGACGACGGGCGCTGCGTCGTTGGGTGCCGGCGGCGCGCCCTTCGGCTCGGCCGCGAGCAGGTGCTTAGTGGAGGTGTGCCTCGGCGCGGTGAAGATCTCCTCGGTGGCGCCGGTCTCGACGATCTTGCCGCCCTGCATGATGTAGACGCGCTCGGCCATCTTGCGCACGATGCCGAGGTCGTGGGTGATGAGCAGCATCGCCATGCCCATCTCGCGCTGGAGCTGCTGCAACAGCTCCAGGATCTGCGCCTGGATGGTGACGTCGAGCGCCGTCGTCGGCTCGTCCGCGATCAAGAGGTCGGGCTCGTTGGCGAGCGCCATGGCGATCATCACGCGCTGGCGCTGGCCGCCCGAGAGCTGGTGGGGATAGGCGCCGAGGCGCTTCTCTGGCTCGCGCACGCCGACCTTGCGCAAAAGCTCGAGCACGCGCTCGTGCCCGTCGGCGTCGTTCATGTGCCGGTGCAGTTTCAGCACCTCGCCGACCTGCTTCTCGATCGTGTGCAGCGGGTTGAGTGAGGTCATCGGCTCTTGGAAGATCATCGAGATGCGGTCACCGCGGATCGACTGCAGCTGCGTTTCCGAAAGCTTGAGCAGGTCGCGGCCCTCAAACCAGATCTGGCCGGAAGGATGAAAGGCCGGCGGGTAGGGCAGCAGCTTCAGGATCGACAGCGCGGAGACGGTCTTGCCGGAACCGGATTCGCCGACGAGCGCCACCGTCTCGCCCTTGCCGATGCGGAAGGAGACGCGGTCGGCGGCGAGCGTCACGTTGCCGGCGGCGAAGGCGACGGAGAGATCGCGAACATCGAGGAGCGCGCTCTTGGGGCTCACGTGGCGCCTCGCACGAACGTCTTGCGCGGATCGAACGCGTCGCGGACAGCCTCGCCGATGAAGATCAGAAGCGACAGCATGATGGCGACGGAGAAGAAGCCGGCAAGGCCGAGCCAGGGCGCCTCGAGATGCCGCTTGCCTTCGAGCAGGAGCTCGCCCAGCGACGGCGAGCCGGGCGGCAGCCCCAGCCCGAGGAAGTCGAGCGCGGTCAACGCGCCGATGCTGCCCGAGAGCTGGAAGGGTAGGAAGGTCAGCATCGCCACCATCGCGTTCGGCAGCATGTGCCTCCACATGATCTTGGGGTGCGACAGGCCAAGCGCGCGCGCCGCGGTGATGTACTCGAAGTTGCGTGCGCGCAGGAACTCGGCGCGCACCACCGCGACGAGGTTCACCCACTCGAACATGAGCAGCGTGCCGAGCAGCGTCCAGAAGCCGGGAACCAGCACCGACGAGATGATGATCAGCACGAACAGCGAGGGCACCGACGACCAGATCTCGAGGAAGCGCTGGAAGATGAGGTCGGTGCGGCCAGCGAAATACCCCTGTACGGCGCCGGCCGTCACCCCGACGGCGCCGGACAGCACAGTGAGAATGAGGCCGAACAGCACCGAGATGCGGAAGCCGTAGATGACGCGCGCGACCACATCGCGGCCCTGGTCATCGAGGCCCAGCCAATTGTAGTTGCCGAGCGCGTTGTAGCGCGCGAGCTGCTCGGGCGGGGCTTCGCACAGCGGCGCGCTCGACGACCACGGCGGCGGCGCCGGGTAGCCGAGGCACAGGCCCTCCAGCCCCTTGCGGCCCGGATAATCCTTGTTGATGGTGTCGTAGGAGTAGCTGATCGGCGGCCACAAGGCCCAGCCGTTCTCGGAGATCTCCTTGAGGTTGTCCTGCTCCTTGAAGTCGGTGACCGCGAGGAAGCCGCCGAACTTCGATTCCGGGTAGTTGACGAACACGGGCCACAGAATCTCGCCCTTGTAGCTCATGACGATGGGGCGGTCGTTGGCGATGAACTCGGCGAAGAGCGAGAGGCCGAACAGGCTCAGGAATATGATGAGGCTCCAGTAGCCGCGGCGGTTCGCTTTGAAGTTCGACCAGCGGCGCGCGTTGATGGGAGTGAGCGCGAAGCGGTCGCGCCAGCGCATGCCGCGCGGCAACCAGGCCGGCACTGGGCTCTTGTCCTCGGGCGGAGGCTGATTCTGCGGCAGCGGCGTCTCGAGCGCGCGGATGTCCAAGCTAGACCTCCCGGCTCTCGAAATCGATGCGCGGATCGACGAGCGTGTAGAGGAAGTCGGACGCGAGGTTCACCACGAGCCCGAGCAGCGAGAAGATCCACAACGTCGCGAAGACTACGGGGTAGTCGCGCTTCTCGATCGATTCGAATGACAGCAGCCCCAGCCCGTCGAGCGAGAATATCGTCTCGATCAGCATGGCGCCGGCGAAGAAGGCGCTGATGAAGGCGCCGGGAAAGCCGGCGATGATCAGCAGCATGGCGTTGCGGAACACGTGCCCGTAGAGCACCTGTCCCTCGTTGAGGCCCTTGGCGCGCGCGGTTATGACGTACTGCTTGCGGATCTCGTCCAGGAAGGAGTTGCGGGTGAGGAAGGTGAGCGTGGTGAACGAGGTCAGCGCCATGGCGATCATCGGCAGCGTGAGGTGCCAGAAATAATCGACGATCTTGCCGGCGAGCGAGAGCTGGTTCCAGTTATCCGAGGTCAGGCCGCGCGAGGGGAACCACTGCAGGAACGAGCTGCCGGCAAAGAGGATGAGCAGCAGCACCGCGAACAGAAAGCCGGGGATGGCGTAGGCGACCACGAGAATGGTACTCGACCAGACGTCGAACGGCTCGCCCGCGTGCACCGCCTTGCGGATGCCGAGCGGGATCGAGATCAGGTAGGTGAGGAACATCATCCACAGGCCGAGCGAGATCGAGACCGGCAGCTTCTCCTTGATCAGCTGCAGCACCGAGACGTCGCGGAAGTAGCTCTTGCCGAAATTGAAGGTGAGGTAGTTCTTCATCATGATGAAGAAGCGCTCGTAGGCCGGCTTGTCGAAGCCGAACTGCTTCTCGAGGCTCTTGATGAACTCCGGGTCGAGGCCTTGCGCGCCGCGGTATTTCGACGTCACCACGTCGGCCGCGCCCTGTCCGAGCTGCGATTGCTGGCCCATCATCTCGCCGCCGCCGCCGCCGATGCGCGTAACCATGGAGCTGTCGTGCCCGGTGAGCTGCGCGATGATGCGCTCGACCGGGCCGCCGGGCGCGAACTGCACGATGATGAAGCTGATGAGCATGATCCCGAACAGGGTCGGGATGATTAGCAGGAGACGCTTCAGAAGATAGGCGAGCATCGCGGGGGCTCAGTTCTTGTCCAGTTTCGCGGCTTTGGCGTCGTCGTACCACCAGGTGTCGACGATGCCCGAATCGTACTTTGGCTTTACCGCCGGCCAGGAATACCGATCCCAGAAGGCCAGGTTGTGGGCGGCCTTATACCATTGTGGCACCCAATAGTGGCCTGCGCGCAGCACGCGGTCGAGCGCGCGCGCGGCGGTGACGAGCTCGTCGCGCGATTTGGCCTCGATGATGCGGTCGTCGAGCGCGTCGACCACCGGATCCTGGATGCCGGCGAGGTTGAAGCTGCCGTCCATCTTGGCGGCCTCCGAGCCCCAGTAGGACTTGAGCTCGACGCCCGGCGTCAGCCGCAGCACGTAGCGCTCGATCGACACGTCGAAATCGAACGACTTCGTACGCCGCTCGTACTGCGAGGAATCGACGAGGCGGATGGTGGCGTTGGCTCCGATCTTTTTCAGGTTGGCGATGTAGGGCCCGATGATGCGCTCGAAGCCGTCCTCGAAGATGAGGATCTCGACGTCGAGCGTCTTGCCGCCGGCCTCCGCGCCGCCATAGCCGGCGGCCGTCAGCAGCTCCTTGGCCTTCTTCAGGTTGTCGCGGTTGCGGCCCGATCCGTCGGTGACCGGCGGCATGTAGGGCTCTGCGAACACCTCGGGCGGAAGCTTGTCGCGGAACGGCTCGAGCAGCTTCAATTCGTCCGCGCTCGGCGGGCCCGACGCCCTCATGGGCGAATTCTCGAAGTAGCTCTGCGTGCGCTTGTAGAGGCCGTAGAACAGGTT
>Ga0209415_10014417_pt1 | contig 12911 bp, 12 predicted proteins | sample PeaSoiSIISIP2007_FD_187696 | JGI IMG/M metagenome (GOLD analysis project Ga0209415, IMG submission 187696) | Peat soil microbial communities from Weissenstadt, Germany - SII-SIP-2007 (SPAdes) (version 2) | ecosystem: Environmental > Terrestrial > Soil > Wetlands > Peat | place: Germany...
CCGCGTCGGCAATGTAATGCCCCAGCCATCCCATGTAGAACGCGATATCGTTGGCCAGGTACTGCTTCACCTGCGCAGGGTCGCGATTGAGAGCAGAGATCGACCCATACATACCGCTAATGTCGCGATACCTCGAACCGCCGTCTCTGCTGGTGGCTTGGCGATACAGGCGCATGCCTGCCTTCATGCGCTCATAGCCTTCCATCATCGAATAGGCCTGTAGGCCGGTGTAGCGGATATTCAGAAATTTCGCGCGCTCCGGATTCGATTTCGACACGCGCAGATATTCGTCATAAACGCGCAGAGTGAACTCGGTCCGCGATCGGGGAATATCCTTGACGAAATCGAACGACTCCGTGTACCAGCCATGATTCGGATCCTCCGAGATGCGAAGAAACGGGTCGTTCGGGCTGCGCCACGTATCGGGAATCGGTCCCAGATGACCGATGTAGGCCTTGTACTCTTTCAGGAACGTCGGGCCGCCGTGGATCGATTCCACCGCTGCCAGGTTCGCCACCGTGTGTCCTCGAAAACCCCACGCGCCGAGTTGAGGAGCGCACGTTGATGCGACGCAGAGGATCGCTACCGCCTTGTTGATCATAAAACGGGAGCTTACCAAAACCACGTGAACGTTCTATGACAGGGTCAGTCCGAGCGCAGCGCCTGCATCACGTCGACACGTGCGGCGCGCGCGGCCGGAAGCACGGACGCAACCACGGCCGCCGTCAGCAGAACCAGCGCCGATCCGACCACTGGAATCGCGTCCGGCATCTGCACCTGCTCGAAATAACTGCTTGCGAGAGACGCCAGCGCGTAACCGCAGATCACGCCGACGACGATTCCGGCGCCGGCCATGATGGCGCCCTCGGCGATCACGCCCGCCAGCAGATGGCTCGGCTGCGATCCAACCGCCAGGCGAATGCCGAACTCGCGCGTGCGTCCGCTGACCGAGAATGCCAGCACGCCCGCGACTCCCACCACCGCAATCAGCAACGCGACCGCGGCGAATCCGCCGAACACGATGGTGTTCAACCGGTTCGGCGTGAGCACTTCGGCGCGGACGTCTTCAAGTGTCGCCGCGCGCTCCACGATCTGGTCCGCGGACATCTGCCTGACGATCTGTGTGATCGGCGTCACCAGTGAGTACGGATTCGCGTGGGCGTGAACGAACAGCCGGCCTCCCCCAAATTCCTGCTCGAACGGCTGATAAATCGTAAGCGCCGGGCCGGGAACTACATTTTCGTCATCCACATCGGCCACCACGCCGACGATTCGTCGCGGCGCTTCGCTCACGTTTATGAATTTCATGACTGGATCGGTCCACATTATGTGGCGATTCACCGCATCCTGATTCGGAAACATACGCTGCGCCAGGCTCTGGCTCACAATGGCGACCAGTTCTGCTCCTTTGCGATCGGCATCGTTGAAATCGCGTCCCGCGATCATCGGGACCCCCAGCGCCGCGAAGAATCCCGGCGAAACGGTCCTGAATCGCCCGCGCGGATTTTCCTCACCCGGTGCGTTCACGTGACCGTCGGCCGAAAACTCGAATCCCGGGCCGAAAACGCCGGCGTCGCGCCACGGTACCACGGTCCCCACCGCGACGCGGTCGACGCCCGGAAGCTCGGAGATGCGCCGAATGATTTCCTTATAAAACCCTTTGACCTGTTCGCGAGTGCGCCCGTAGCTCATTTCCGGCACATTCAACGCAAGTACATGATGCATATCGAAACCGGTCTGCGTCGCTTGCAACGCAAGCAGGGTCTTCAGCAGCATGCTGGCGCCGGCCAGCAACACAAAGGACGCAGCGATCTGGATGATCGCGAAGACCCGCTGACGGCGCGCTGTGCTGCTGCTGATCCGCAGGCTGCTATTTGAAATCCCGAATCCATGCGAAGCATCCGCCGAAGGCAACCGCGGAACAAATGCCAGGAGCACCGCCGCGACGATGGCCAGCACGGCGCCAACCCACAGCATGCTCGAGTCGATGGTCAGATCGAGCGCGCGGACCGAGAATCGCGACGCATAGCGAGCCAGAATCGCCACCATCGGACGCGCGCTTAGCACGCCCAGGGCTGCGCCCGCGCCGCACAGAATCAGGCTTTCCGCAAGTAAAGTTCGGCGTAGGCTCGCGACGCTGGCGCCGAGCGCCGCGCGGATTCCCAACTCGCCTTCGCGGCGAACAGTCCGCGCGAGAACCAGGTTGGCCACATTCGAGCATGCGATGACAAAAACCAGAACCGACGCAGCCATCAACACCAGCAGTATGGTTCGGGCCCGCGAGGTAATCTGATCGCGCAGCTTCACGGCGTCGATCCGGAAGTCGGCCTTCGCCGAATATGCTTCGGGATGCGCCTTGACCATAGCCCCGTGAACGGCCTTCAATTCAGCGAGCCTGCTCCAGATCGGCGCCGGGTGCCAGGCGGCCGAATAGCTCCGTCATGCGGTGGACCCGCCCGGTCACCATCGTCGCCGAGAGATGATGCGGGCTGGTGACGATGTTGGCGATAATCTCGGTTTCGGCCGGATACGGCACTGACGGTTCCAGCACGCCGACGATCGTCGCTGTGCGCGAGTCGAGCCTGACTGTTTTTCCAAGCACCGTCGGGTCGCTCTTGAGAACCGTCGTCCAGAATCGATATGTCAGGACCATGGCTCCGGCCGCGCTCGCGCCATTGTCGCGCATGTCGAGCAGGCGGCCCAGCACCGGATGCAAGCCCATCACATCGAAATACGTTCCCCCGACCACGCCCGCACGGACCTCGCGCGGCTCGCCGAGCCCCACCATGGTGAATCCCATGGTGGAAAAATCGCCGAACTCAGTCAGGGTTTTCACACTCGCGCGCAAATCTTGAATTTCCGGGACCGAGAACGCGGCGTCGTCCGTGCCGAGTCCGGGTGCGCTCTGGCGGATGTAGATCAGCCGGTCCTCATCGCGATTCACCAGCGGACGCAGCAGCACGCCGCGCACCAGCGTAAAGATCGCCGCGTTGGCTCCGATACCGAGGGCCAGCGTCAGCACCACGGTGATCGTCAGCCCTTTGGTTCGCGCGAGCGAGCGGAGCGCGTATTTCAAGTCGTGCAAGAAGGTCATGCCGGGCCTCCCCGAGATTGCGAAATTCTTCATATCATACGCAATTTGCGGGGTTTCTGGGGCCATACTTGACTTTTTTACCGGTCCTTGTCACTTTTAAGGGGCATATGTTGCTTCGAATCGTGATGCTCGCCGGAATCGCCTGCGCGCAGACCCAACTGGCCGCTATTCTGAACGTCACCGGTGACGTCTCATCGCCTTTGCACTTGAAAGCTGAAGATATGGCCAAGATGCCGCGCGAGACCGTGTCCGTAAAAGAAGAAGATGGGACCAGCGTTCAATATGAAGGCGTCATGCTGCGGGAGATCCTGACGCGTGCGGGCGCTCCGCTGGGCAAGAGTCTGCGCGGCAAGGCGCTCACCACGTACGTCCTGGCGAAGGCGCACGACGACTACGCGGTTCTGTTCGCGCTGGCCGAAGTCGACGCCGCGTTCGGGAACGAATCGATTCTGGTGGCCGACAAGCGCGACGGAAAACCGTTGTTCGGCTACCAGGGTCCGTTTCGGCTGGTCTGTCCCAACGATAAAGCCGGAGCCAGGTCCGTGAGGATGCTGGAAACCATCGAAATCGTGCGCTTGCGGAAGTAACGCGCGATGCGGATCCTTCTGCTCATGATCGCGTTCCTCGCGCCCGATGCGAGCGACCCGTGGACGTGGAATCTTCCGAAGGGTTTTCCCAAGCCTCGCGTCCCGGCCGATAACCCCATGACGGTGGCGAAGGTCGAACTGGGGCGATATCTGTTCTACGACACTCGCATGTCGGTCAACGGGAAATCCTCTTGCGCGACGTGCCACAAACAGGAGCTGGCGTTCACCGACGGCCGAGCGGTCAGCGTTGGGGCCACTGGCGAATCCCACCCTCGCGGCGCGATGAGCCTGGTAAACGTCGCTTACAGCGGCGCGTTGACCTGGAGCAATCCGCGCTTGAAAGATCTGGAAGAGCAGGCGCTTACTCCGATGTTCGGCGAGCATCCGTTGGAGCTGGGATTGCGCGAAGGCGACGGCTTCGTGCCCATGCTGCGCGCCGACGCCAAATATCGAATCCTATTCGAACAGGCATTTCCCGCCGACACCGATCGATTCACCATCCAGAACGTCACCAAGGCGATTGCGTGTTTTGAGCGCAGCATCATCTCCGCCCGTTCGCCCTACGACCGTTATCATTACGATCGAGACGATACGGCAGTGTCCGATTCCGCCAAGCGCGGAGAAATTCTTTTCTTCAGCCAGCACCTTTCCTGCTTTCGATGCCATGGCGGGTTTAATTTCAGCGACGCGACGGTGTCGGAAAACAGCGCACGCAGAGAGATCGAATTTCACAATACCGGCCTGACGTATGCGGCTCCCAACGTCGGCATTTACGAATTTACGAAGTCAGCCGCGGACATAGGCAAATTCAAAGTTCCCACGCTGCGGAACATCGCGATCACAGCTCCCTATATGCACGACGGCAGTATCGCGAACCTCGAAGGCGTGCTCGATCATTATTCGTCAGGCGGCCATGACCATCCGAACAAGAACCCGCTAATCGGCGGATTCAAGTTGTCCACGCAAGATCGCGCGGATTTGATCACTTTCCTTGAATCGTTGACAGACGAAGCGGTCCTCCACGATCCGCGATTCTCAAACCCGTGGCAACCCGCCGTCAGCGCGCGTTGACGACGTAGTCCTTAAAGTAGCTGGTACTGTCGGTCTTCGACCACAGTCCGATTCGTCCCGCGACAGGCGGGCGCAGCACCGCATTATTGGCGGGGAACAAGTCCTCATTCGGCGGGCCCTTCTTGCCAGCCACGGGCTCAGTGCCGAGCGTGTACTCGATTGCCGGAGTTCCGTCCAGCGTTCCCTTGAGGCTGGCGCCGTCGACCGTAAGCTTCAACTCATGCCACGCACTCCGGTCGAGCATGAACGGCTTGTTCCGGTCGCTGAATCTCAGATTACGCCGGATGCCGCTGTGAAACTCCCATAGCGCGACATTATTCTCTGTATCGTTGTAGCGCATCGCCAGCCAGTCCCCGTTGGCCTTCACGTTGAAGAGAATACCCGAGCAGCGATCCGCGTCGCCGGAAATAGTCTTGAACTTCATGCTGATGGTCCCATTCGAAAAATTGTCGACGCCCTTTAGAATCGCCACCGGATAGTATGCGAACTGTTTCGCATTGTCCATCAGCTCCTCGTTAGACGTCCCGTACAGTTTGCGCGCGGTTTGAATCAGCAACTTGGTGGGATTGTCCTTGCTCGCGACCCACGGGCGGCCGTCCAGCATGATCACTTTTTCGCCGCCTTCCTGCGCGATCTGCCAGGTTCCGACTATGGGCTCGAATGTGGCCGGAGGTTTGCCGACCTGCTCGTTTTTGAGATCGATCTTGACTTCCGCTCCATACAAAAGAACGGCGGCCAGGACGACGAATCCACTTCGGATCATTGTGTTCATTTGAATCTCCCTCTTGTGAATATTCCGCTGACCAGGATCAAGCCTGGCCAGAAACCGTAAAAGAGCACGCCCGCGCCTTTTGGCGGCACGGCCAATGGATGCCCGCGAAACGCTTCTTCATCCGCGTCCGAAGGCGGTGTAATCCCGGCAAGCGAGTAAATCGTTTCGAGCACGCCCTCGGCAGTGGTCACGCGGCTCATGGTTCGCTTTCCGTTCAGCTCATACCAGATCTCGCCATATCCGGCGCTGGTCTGCTCGAAAAGTCCGATGGAAGTGGCGGATACATACCGCACCTGTGTTTCAGTCATCAAGCGCCGCAATTTCGAAAGCGCCTTGTGTTCGAGATCGAGCCGCCGTGGATCCTCCGGCGCAAGATGGACTTCGATTCGAATGGGTCCATGAATTTTCCGCAGCGCCGCCTCGTCTGCCTCAGAAAACGAGTTGCTTCGAGCTTCGGACGTATCCCAATTCGCGGTGGTAAAGGTACACGCGAAGATCGCGACTGCGGCCAGCGCGCCGATTCCCGCCGATTCGTACAACCGGTTGCTTACCGGCGAGCCGAGTTGCATCCACAACGCCGCGATGCTAAGTCCCGCCAGGATCAGTGTGCCCGCGACCAGCACCGTACTCAATCGGATCAGGCCGTGCTGAAATTCCGCCACCATTGCCGCCGGAGTGAATCCCGCGGCGCGTTCCCACCAACCGCCTTGTATCGCTCCGAAAAAATTGATGATCCACGTGCCGACCGTGAAGCTGAGCGTCAGAATCGCCGCCGTCGATGGATGATCGGTGAACGAAGACATCGCCGCGGCCAGCCCGATCGTCAGTCCCGCATTCAGAACATGGCCGCCTGTAAGGGTGAGCAGCTCCGGCGGATAAACGGCGCCGCCGTAGCTTTTCCACAACACAACCGCGCTGGCCGACGGCAGCATCGCGATCAGCCAGCCAACCATCAGAACCAGTGCTTTCGCGGCGATGCCAAAAAACGGCGACATCCCCTGTTGCAGTTCGAGCTTCAAAGCTCCGCTCTGCCGGTCCCCGGCCACTACCCGAATCGCCACGAAAGGCAATAGGAAAACGGCCGCCAGCTCGCAGGCGCTGAACGTCGGAGCCCAAATTCCGATTAACGGCGACAAAGCTTCTCCCACGCCCGCTGCCGTCCCGTTCAGTCCGCTGACTTCCGCGTAGGTTCGAACGGAACTGATGAACGAAACCCCCACCAGCGGCCCCATCACGAAAAGCAGCACCCACCAGGATTTCGACACCACCAGCTCGCGCCACTCCTTGTCCACCAGCCACAGGAATGGGGATCTAGGTGAGCGCAAGAAACACCTCTTCCAGATCGGCGCTCGGCTTCGACGCCGCGGCCGCCAGTTCTGAAACTGTGCCTTCGCCGCAGACCTTTCCGCCGCTGAGCAGCACGAACCGATCGCAAAAACGGGCAGCGTCGCCGATCTGATGAATCGATAAGAACAAAGTTCGCCCGCGCGCCGCGTACGTGCGGAGCACCCCAGCGACCTCACGCGATTGACGCAGGTCTAATCCCTCAAACGGCTCATCGATCAGCAGAGCCGGCTGCGATGTGAGCAGGCCGATGGCGAGAAGCACTCGCTTCCTTTGCCCCTTCGAAAGCGTGCCGATCGGCTGATGCAACAGATCGCGAAGTCCAAGCTGCTCGATCACTTCATCCCGAATCGAAGCGCGTCCGCCGAGGAATCCGATAGTGAAGTCGAGGATCCATCGAACCGGCTGCGCCGGCCACGGCGCGATACTATCGGGAACATAGAAAAGAATGGAATGACGCTTGCGCGGCTCGATCGGCCAGCCACCCGCGGCCACCACGCCTCGATCCGCGGCGAGTACTCCGGCCAGACACTCGAACAGCGTGGACTTGCCAGCGCCATTCGGACCGATCAGGCCCAACACCTCGCTCGCTCCGACGTGGAAGCTGACATCGGTTAAAGCTGCGATCTGTCCGAATCTTTTAGAAAGTCCGCTTACTTCAAACAGCGTGGATTCCACAGGAGCTCCACCCAGCAAGATAGCGGCTGGCGCGTATCAACTACCACATATAGTTGATCGCCGGTGCGCGTAACTGAATCGATGCTATACTTATGGAGTAACAAGTTAATCCGCAGCCCCATTCCCCCGCCATTCGTAACTGATGATCGGTGACCGGCTCGCCGATTTCTCACGAAAAACCTTAATGAAAACTTTCTCTGAATCACCTCTTTCCGCTCTTCTGAAGAGCAACCTGGCGAAGCATGGCTTCGTCGAACCGACTCCCGTCCAAGCCGCCGCGATCGAACCGGCGCTCGCAGGCCGCGATCTGGTGGCGACCGCGCAAACCGGGACCGGCAAGACGCTCGCGTTCGTCCTCCCGGCAATCGACCGGCTTGCTGGTCAAGCTGCGCCCGGGATCCGCGCCGTCATTCTTGCCCCCACGCGCGAACTCGCGATTCAAATCCACCAGACGTTCGCGATGATGGCGATGGGATCCGGCATTCACGCGGCGATCGCAGTCGGTGGACTGAATGAGCAGACGCAACTCCAGAACATTCGCAAAGGCGCGCAGGTCCTGATCGCGACTCCGGGTAGAATGTTCGATTTCGTCAGCCGAAAGCTTCTGAATCTTCGCAATGTTCAGATTCTGATTCTGGATGAAGCCGACCGGATGCTCGATATGGGCTTCCTTCCCACCATCGAGAAGCTCATCGCCGCCATGCCTTCGAACCGCCAGACGCTGTTGTTTTCGGCGACGATAGAGCCCTCCGTAAAAAGTCTGATCGACAAGCACGTTCGCAACGCGGTGCGGATCAGCGTCGGTTCGACGACCAAGCCCATCGACAAGGTTGAACTGCACGTGTACGAAGTGGAGCAGGATCGCAAACTGGGTCTACTCGCTTCCATGCTGCGCCAGGAAGAAGGATCTTTTCTGGTCTTCGCCCGTACCAAGCACGGAGCCGATCGCCTGGCGAAGAAGCTGGCGCGGGAGGGCCTGAAAGCAGCGGTCATCCACGGCGACCGCACGCAGAATCAGCGCAATCAGGCGCTGCGTGGATTTCAGGAACGGTCCTATCGCATTCTGGTGGCCACCGATGTCGCAGCCCGCGGAATCCATGTCGAAGGTATTGCGCACGTCGTGAACTACGATCTCCCGCAAGTCCCGGAGGACTTCATCCATCGCGTTGGACGAACGGGACGCGCGGGAGCCAGCGGAACTGCTTCGACGTTCGCGACGCGCACCGAGCGTCAGGAAGTGGTTCGCATTGAGCGGACCATCAATACCAAGCTGCTGAAGCGCGAGGTGTCGGTCGATATTCCCAGGGAGCAGAAACATCTCGCCCCGGTGATCGCGATGCCTTCCGGCCCGCAGCATCGCCATACGCGGTCGTTCGCGCCCCGCCACAAGAGCGGCCGCCGCCGCGCAGTCTAGTAGTTCCCGACAAATCTGTGTGGAAACCGAAGATTAACCGCTCCCTTCGGTCACGGCTCAGGCTCGGCACCTCCGCATATCAGCAGCTTATGCGAGCCATGACCAGAGGGAGCGCCATCATTCACTTGAATCAATCGAGGGTCACAGTTACGGTAAGGCTGTACAAATCATGAAACGTAAACGCAGGGGGAACGAAAAATGAAACCACTGCCAGCGCCACACGTACCCGGCGACACGGAGGCCGAACGGATGAGTAACGCCGTCCGGAGGATGTTCAGCGTATCGAAGGAAGAATTACAGAGGCGGGAAGCCAAATGGAAGCGCGGACAGGTGCGGAAGAAGCGCGCGAAGAGAACGACCGGCTGACGCTACGACCTTATCGGGTCGCAATGAAACAGAACATGTTCCCCTGCGTTTCCTGCTGGGTACTGAGACAGGTGAATCCGACGACCGAACCTTCCATCTTCACGCTTCTCTGGTCGGTTCCTGGACGTACCATAAGGTAGTGAATTTCCCCGCCCTGTGCGTGAGTCGTTACGGGTCTAAAGACCAGAAAATCCAGAGTTACGCTCGCCATGGCGAGGCAGCAAAGAGCGATCAGAATTTTAGTTTTCATAGCCGAGGCTATCAGCCCTCGATTGCATGTGACAGCGCCTAACGGCATAGGTCGACTATTTTGTCAACTATATTACTACCAAAGGGAGCGGTTAATATAGCGGGTGCTCTCGCCACCCGCATCTCTTCATTGGGATAAACTGACCCAATGCGATTCATCCCGGTTCTTGCCTTCTTCTCCCTCATAAGCACGGCCGGGGCGCAGCCGATCGACTGGACCAAAGTCAACGATGAAGCCATGCGTACGCTCCAGGCGCTGGTTCAGATCGATTCGACGAATCCGCCCGGCAACGAAACCCGCGTGGTCGAGTACGTCAAGAAGGTATTCGACGCTGAAGGCATTCCTTCCATCGTCGTATCAAAAGACCCGGCGCGCGCCAATCTGATCGCTAGGATCAAAGGCAACGGATCCAAGAAGCCGCTCCTGATCATGGGGCATAGCGATACGGTCAAAGTGGACCCATCCAAGTGGACCATTCCGCCGTTTAGCGGCGCGCGCGTCGGCGGTTATGTATACGGCCGCGGCGTCATCGACGACAAGAGCGATCTGTTCGCCGCCATGATGACCACCATCCTGCTTAAGCGTACCGGCACGAAGCTCGACCGCGACGTGATCTTCGTGACCGAGGCAGGCGAGGAAGGCTCGTCTGGCTTCGGCATCGGCTATCTGATCAGCGATCACTGGAAGGATATCGAGGCGGAAATCTGCCTCGCGGAAGCCGGCGGAGTCACGCGGCGCAACGGCAAGCCGGTCTTCGCGACCATCGAAACCACCGAGAAAGTTCCCAAAGGCACGCGCTTGGTGGCCACCGGACCATCCGGCCACGGCTCGCGCCCGATGCGCGGGAATGCGATTGCGCATTTATCGGAAGCAGTCGCCAAGATTGCGGCGTGGGATCCTCCCATGCGGCTGAACGATACCACCCGGACTTATTTTGAAAAGCTCGCGCAGATCAGCGAGCCGGCCGAAGCCCAGCGCTTCCGCGATCTTCTGGATCCGGCCAAGTCCGCCGCGGCGCGCGAATACATGGCGGAGAACGAACCGACCTTTTACTCGATGCTGCACACCTCGGTGTCGCCGAATATCATCCAGGGCGGGTTCCAGCGCAACGTGATTCCGTCCGAAGCCACGGCCACGCTGGATATTCGCGCCCTGCCGGATGAAGACATCAACGCGTTCTATGACCTGATGCGCAAGGTGATTAACGATCCCGCGGTGAAGGTGGAACCGGGAGGCCAGGGCGGGGAACGGCCCATCCCGCCGCCATCGAGCATCACTTCCGATGCCTACCGCGCTCTCGAAGCGGCCTTCACGAATGTGTACCATGTTCCGGTGCTGCCGCTGATGCAGACCGGCGCGACCGATATGGCGCAACTTCGCGCCAAGGGAGTTCAATGTTACGGCGTCGGCGTGATGGCGGATGAGGAAGATACACTCAAGGGCTTCGGAGTCCACAGCGACCAAGAAAGGCTGCTTGAAGAGGCCGTCTACAAGCACTTGCAACTTTTCTGGCAGGCCGTGACGTCGATCGCAGGCGCAAAATAGCCAGTTGACCTGATATGATAGGCCACTATGAAATCCAGTTTCCTGCTGCTCATCGCTGCCGCGGCGTGCCTCAGCGCGCAAATGAAAACGCCGAACGTCGAATTCGAAATGATGACCTGGGCCGAGATCAAGAGTGCCATTCACGACCGGGGTTTCATCAACGTGATTGTTTACAACGGCGGCACGGAGCATCGCGGACCGCAGAACGTGGCCGGCGGCCATACGCTGATGGCTCGCGAGACGGCGCACGAAATCGCGGTGAAAGTAGGCCACACGCTGGTCGCCCCGATCTTGGCGTATTCCCCGAATGAAGCCTCCGCTGATCTGCCGGGGACCATCGGCCTGACGCCAGAAATTTTCAAGATGGTCAACCAGCGGATCGCCGAGCAGTTGATCAAAGACGGATTCAAGAACGTGTTTCTGATGGGCGATCACGGCGGCGGGCAGAAAGAACTGGGCGAGGTCGCCAAGGAACTGGACGCGAAGTATGCTTCGCAAGGAATCCATGTTTATTTTTGCGACGAGATGTACGACAAGGCCCAGAACGATTATTGGAAATGGCTGGCCGACAACAATTATCCCTCCTACGGTCACGCGAGCATCATGGATACGTCCGAGATGCTTTACCTGAGCACGCTGAACGGTGGCGATAAGGGTTGGGTCCGCAAGGAACTGATCAAGACCGCGGTCGGCGATCCGGTGCCGGTGCGAGGGCAGAAGCGGGATCCCAATGTTCCTCGCATCAACAACGGAATCACCGGCGATGCCCGTCCGTCCACGCCCGAGCTCGGCAAGCGGATTTACGACATGAAGGTCGACTACGCCGTAAGGCAGATGAACCAGTTTCTCAACAGTCAGAGCAAGTAAACTCGTCGATTCTCCCGGCAAGAATTGCCGCTCCGGAAAGTCTTATCTATCCGCGCTCGGCCAGGTGCGCTTAAGTTTTTGATTTCCTTTGATAATCGACCGCGTTACGTTTCGCGGGTATGTCTCGTCGTGGCATGCTGATTGCTGCATCCACTTGTGACAGGTCAAAGGAGCCAAGAGATGAATCGACGACTATTTGGCTTAGTGATCCCGGTGATTCTCGCTGTTCCGGCGTTTTGCCAGGATCGCGACACCAAAGACGGCGTGCCCATTTATCGCGTCACGGTGGTGGAGCGCTCCATGAAAGCGATCAATTATGCCTATCGCACCGGGCCGACCGTGATCGACTTCAGCGGAACTGTGCTGCTGCCCAAAGCCAAGGGCGAGGCGGTAGTGGAATCGAAGCAGGGCCGCACCGAAATCGACGCGCGCTTCGAGAATTTTTCGGCCCCGCAGGGATTCGGACGCGAATACATGACCTATGTTCTCTGGGCGATCACGCCGGAGGGCCGGGCGCGCAATTTGGGAGAAGTGGTTCCCGGCAGCTCTAACAAAGCCACTCTGCACGTCACTACGGACCTGAAAGCGTTTGGCTTGATCGTGACGGCCGAACCGTACTCCGCGGTCCGCCAGCCCAGCGACGTGGTCGTCGCCGAAAATCGCGTGCGCGAAGACACCATCGGCAAGATCGAAGAAGTCAACGCGAAATATGAGCTGCTTCCGCGCGGCCACTACACCTGGAACATTAGCAGCCAACTGCAATCGGAAGTCGCCAACGCACCCAAGGTCTCCATGCGGAAATACGAAGCGCTTCTGGAGCTGTATCAGGCGCAGAACGCGATCGCGATCGCGCAAAATGCCGGCGCCGATCGGTACGCCGCGAACACGTTCGCCAAAGCGCAGGCGCTGATGACGGAAGCCGA
>Ga0209415_10014418_pt1 | contig 12911 bp, 10 predicted proteins | sample PeaSoiSIISIP2007_FD_187696 | JGI IMG/M metagenome (GOLD analysis project Ga0209415, IMG submission 187696) | Peat soil microbial communities from Weissenstadt, Germany - SII-SIP-2007 (SPAdes) (version 2) | ecosystem: Environmental > Terrestrial > Soil > Wetlands > Peat | place: Germany...
GACCACTACGACGAGGATGATAATTTTTCCTCAAAACCCGGCCCGTTAAGAGCTACGTGTTCTGAGGGCAAGGTCACAGAGGGGCTGGTTGAGGGTTGAGGCCTCCCAGGTGCCCAAATGCGAGGGACCGGGGCCACCCGGCCACCTGCGGTGGGGCCAGCGTTTTTGTTGTGCAGAACTGGAGGGTTGAGGTCTCCCAGGTGCCCGACTCTTTGATTGTATTCAATTTAGCCTTATATTTTCATCGGCCCACGCGCGATGAAATGAGGTCTGTGGTTCCCACCCTTCGATAGAAAGAATCGAAGGGTGGGGCACCCAACAGTTTTGGTAGGTCTCACATTCTTGAAAACTTAGGATGGGCCACCCGCCCAGGTTGGCGGTGCAGGATACTGAGTTTGTGGCTGGACCGCGAAGAGGTCAGGGATCAGAGGTAAGAGGTTCAGTAGGACCGGAACTCAGAGCCTGTGTCGTTCATATTGCTTAACGAGCAACGGGCGTGGACCGGGAGTTCGGCGCTACGGTTTCATCGCGGTGCTACGGTTTTAAGCTCGGCGGTTCGGGAACGCTGGTGGGGAGACTATGCAGTGTTTGAGGTCGGACCCATCGTATTTACGGGGGATCATATTTCGTGGGGATCAATCGTGTGGTGACCAACACGATTTCACGCCCCTACCTGTGTTACCGTTGCATTACGGAGTCCCTGTGCCGGGCTGAAGGATTGGCCTGCGCCGAATGCTCAAACCGGGCTGGAAGCGGGGGCGACGTGCGAATATTACGAATGCCCCAACAGCCGGAATCGTCATCGCCCCAACTCGCCGCGAACCCGGCACCCTTGTCTGGGTCTGCTGAAGGGTCTGTATCCAATTCAGCGCCCCGAACCACGCAGCGCCCTCTGCCCTTATCTTCACTTCCTCCCGCCCTGCTGGCCGCCCGACTGGACGATCCCAAAGGCAGCAAGACGCCTCAGCGACTTCCGCGCTGGCTGGTGCGCTCGGAGCTGTTTTTGCGGGTGGTGTTGCAGGTGTACTTCGGCCTCTTCATTTGTTATGCGCCCTGGTCGGGCCAGGTACTGACGTCTCTTCCCTGGTCGCGCGTATTGTGGGAGCAGAATCCACTTTTTGACCATTTCGCCACGCTGGGAACTGTGGCTGGCAACGGCGCGGTGCGCGGCGTGGTCTCAGGTCTGGGGCTGCTGATTTTGTTGTTTGCGTTTCAGAACGTAGTACAGCACTGGGATGATTGAGACATGAGCGAGCAAAGCCAGGATGCAGAGAACGGGAACCACAACGGCAACGGAGCGCCTACGCCGCTGAAGAGCGCGCCGCTGGCCTACGAAAACGCCAACTTTCTGAACAGCGCCGACGGGCGCATGATCCGCATTGTGGCCGAGTATATGGAGCCGCTGGCACGCTTTCGGCGCGAGCAGATTCAGGATACGGTGGTCTTCTTTGGCTCGGCGCGTTTTCGCGGGCGCGAGGAGGCCGACCACGCTCTGGAACTGCTGGAAAATACCGGGTCCGCGCACCCCGCGCCGAGCAGTGAGCAGCCAGCCAGCGCCCCGCAGATTGCCGCAGGCGAGGCGACCGAGTTGCAACTCAAGCGCGCCGTGGCGGCCGTCGAGATGGCTCGCTACTACGAGGATGCGCGTCGGCTCTCCGGCCTGCTGACGAACTGGGCCAAAAGCATTCCTTCGCGCCGCGCGCGCTTTGTGGTCACCTCCGGCGGGGGGCCAGGCATAATGGAGGCAGCCAATCGCGGCGCATGGGAGGTGGGCGGCAAAACCATCGGGCTGAATATACGTCTGCCGTTCGAGCAGGCACCCAACCCTTACATCACGCCCTCGCTCAACTTTGAATTTCACTACTTCTTCATGCGCAAGCTGTGGTTCGCGTATCTCTCGAAGGCGCTGGTGGTTTTTCCCGGCGGATTCGGCACACTGGACGAGATGTTCGAGATTCTTACGCTGGCGCAGACCCATAAACTGGCCAAGAAGATCACTGTCGTGGTCTATGGCTCGGAGTATTGGAAGAAGGTTCTCAATATCGATGCGCTGGTGGATACGGGCGCTATTTCGCCCAAGGATCTGGAACTGTTTCAGTTTGCCGACACCCCCGAACAGGCCTTCGATATTCTGCGCAAAGGGCTGACGGAGAACTATCTGGCTGCTGAAATTGAACAGAGCAAGCACGCTCTGGATCAGGAGATCAACCTGGGCGGAGACTTGATGGCGGGCTGGACGGTTGAGGATTTTCTGGGGCCGGAGATGGCGAAGACCAACAAGTGAGGCGCGGAGCCTCTTGCAAAAGTCTCTCCGGTTGATGGGTTGTAACCGCTTTCCATAGGACGGCAATTGATTTGAGTCTGAGAAGGTTGCGAACAATCGAGCGCAAAGCCGGAACTGCATTGGCAGGGCCTAGGGAATCACTGAAGAAGTACAGGTGATTGCAGAACCATCCTCCCGCGCCTTCTTCCTGGCGCGGGCTACGCTGAAGGCGGCTGCGGCACCAGCAGGTGCTGTCGATCTCGCCGCAGGTGGTTATACTGGCCTCATGCTCCGTCTCTCGTTTTCTCCCGTTCGTGCCGTCCTGGCTGTTGCTGGGCTGGCTTGCGTTGCCGCCTTGCCCCTGACCGCTCATGCCTGGGGAAACGAAGGGCATCGGATGATCAACAAGCTGGCGGCCAGCTCTCTGCCCGCCGATGTGCCCGCCTTTCTGCGTTCGGATGCCGCCATCGCCGAGATCGAGTACCTGGGTCCAGAGCCGGATCGCTGGCGTTCGTCCGCCGAGCCAGAACTGGTGGCCGTGCAGGCTCCCGAGCACTTCATCGATCTGGAGTTGGCGGATGCGCTGGGACCGCTGCCGCATCGCCGCCTGGACTTTGAGGCCAAGGTATTTGCGGCCGGACAGCGGCCGGAGAAGATCGGCTTGCAGCCCTGGCAGGCTACCGAAGTCTGGGAGCGCCTCAAGGCCGCTCTGCGCGAGTACCGCACCCTCACTGCCGCCCACAAGGATACCCGCCCCGTCGAGCAGGCCATCCTCTTCTATGCCGGGTGGCTTGGCCACTACGTCGGCGACGCCTCCCAGCCCCTGCACGTCAGCGTGCAATACAACGGCTGGACCGGCCCCAATCCCAACGGCTATACCACCGACCACAAGATCCACTGGCAGTTCGAGGGGCCCTTCGTCGCCGCGAATCTCCACGAGCCGGAAGTCCGCGCAAAAATGACCGCAACCCAGATTTTACAGGGAGATATTTTTGAGAATTATGAAAAATATTTGCGGCACACCGGCATATCCGTCGAAAAAGTCTACCAACTGGAGAAGGCGGGCGGCTTCGTTGGCGCTGGAACGAATGAGTCTAAAGAGTTTACGGCGGAGCGCCTGGCCGCAGGAGCCTCCATGCTGCGCGATATGATCTACTCCGCATGGATCGAGAGCGCCAAGCCCGTTCCCGATCCATACGCGGGAAAGTAGGGTGGTTTCAGTCTCCGGCCTCGGCTGAAGCCAGGGCCGGAACCCGGCGCAGAATCACCGTGAGCACGGCTGTCATCAACAGCACCGCCGGCACCGCGATCAGCAACCATGCAGCCAGCGCGTGAAGCGTGATTCCACCCAACTGAGAAATCATGCTCAGCGGCGACCGATGCAGCAGCGCGCTGGCGTTCAGCGGCGGTCCCGATGAAAACAGCCTGCCGCCCAGGCGCACAAACGGCACAATCAGCACCATCTGCAGCGGCATCGCTGCCCAGTTGGCCACTTGAATGACCGGTAGATTCAGCCGCAGGGTCAGCGCAACGGCCACGCACATCGCCGTCGTGATGCCTACAACCGGTACGCAGCCGATCGCAAAGCCCAGCGCAAGCGTGAGTGCCAGCCGCTGCGGCGAGATGCCTTGCCGCAGCCACTCAGCCATCTTCTCTTTCATCGAATTGGGGGAGGCGTTCATCATTCCTACGGTAGTACGCTACGGGGTGAACGTTAAGCGCAATGTGCGTTTTCCACAAAACTTTGGTAAATGTACCCAATCAAGCAATAAAAGTGCGCGGTATCACTCCATAAACCGCACTTTTCTAGCGCCTGATCCACCTTTGGTCATTCAAAAACTGCCTGCTATTACGCGAGCGCGGCCATCTTCGGCAGAATGCCCTCCAGCAGCCGAGTCAATCGGTGCTCCACCTTGCTACCGGCGGCAAAAACCTCTTCGTGACTCAGCGGCTCACCGCCCAGCCCCGCGGCCAGATTGGTCACGCAGGCAATGCCCAGCACTTCCATGCCAATATGACGCGCGACTATCGTTTCCGGCACCGTCGACATGCCCACCAGCGTGGCCCCCAGCGTACGAAATGCCGTAATCTCCGCCGGCGTCTCGAAGCTCGGCCCGGTCACGGCCAGATAAACGCCTTCTTCCAGCGGACTCCCCGCCTCCTCGGCAACCTTCTGCGCCAGAAAACGCAGCCGCTTCGAGTAGGCCTCGGTCATATCGACAAAGCGCTGCCCAGCCCCTGGATGCGCGGCAAAACGCGGCTCATTGACCCCCACCAGCGGGTTCCAACCCATCAAGTTGATGTGATCCACCAGCGCCACCAGTTGCCCTACGTGATACCGCTCCGCAATGCCCCCGGCCGCGCACGTTAACACCACAGAACGGATGCCGAGCGCGCCTAAAACCCGCATCGGAAAAGTAACTTCACGCGGAGAATACCCCTCGTAGTAATGCACACGGCCCTGCATAATAACCACCGGAACGCCCGCCAAGCGGCCCGTAACCATGCGCCCCGCATGCCCCTCCACCGTGGACTTTGGAAAGTGCGGAATAGCGTCGTAAGAAGTGATGATGGGATCGGTAATGGCATCGGCTACCGCGCCCAAGCCGGAGCCAAGCACAATGGCGATGCGCGGCTGAAGCGAACCCATTCCAGCCTTCAAGAATTCCGCTGCTTCCGTAACCTGATCGAAATAATTCATGACAGTATTTCTACGCCTCCGATGTAACTCTCATTGTAAAGAACAGCGCTTACAGATCGCGCCAGTTTGCGCCGAAGGCCAAATCGGCGACCAGTGGAACCTTGAGTTGCACCACGCCTTCCATCTCCGTGCGCACCAACGCTTCGATTTCTGCGGTCTCATCGGTAGGAACCTCGAAGAGCAACTCATCGTGCACCTGAAGGACCATGCGAGTCTTGAGCGCGCGCTCGGTAAGTTTGCTGTCGATGGAGATCATGGCCAGTTTGATGAGGTCCGCCGCGGTGCCTTGCAACGGAGTATTGATGGCGGTACGCTCGGCAAAACCGCGTTGATTGGGATTGCGGCTCTCCATATCTGGAATGGGCCGAACACGCCCAAAGAGAGTGCGGACCGAGCCAGTCTTGCGCGTCTCTTCCAGCGTCTTTTCAATGAAGGTCTGTACGCCCGCATAGCGCGCGAAATACTTTTCGATATAAGCGCGCGCCTCGCCGACTGGAATGCCTAACTGATTGGCCAGGCCAAAGGCCGAGATGCCGTAAACAATGCCGAAATTAACGGCCTTGGCGCGGCCACGCGTCTCTTTGTCCATGGTTTCAGCAGGTACACCGAAGACCTCGCTGGCAGTCAGCGTGTGAATATCTTCGTTGTTCTGATAGGCGCGCAGGAGCAGCGGATCTTCACTGAAATGAGCTAACAGCCGTAACTCGATCTGCGAGTAATCGGCGGAGAGCAGTTGAGTTCCCGGCGCTGAAGTAAACGCGGCGCGAATCTCGCGGCCTAACTCGGTGCGGATGGGAATATTCTGCAAATTCGGATTGATGGAAGAGAGACGGCCGGTTGCGGTGGCCGCTGCTTGAAAGGTGGTGTGAACGCGGCCGTTGGAATCAGCCAGCAACGGCAAGGCGTCGATATAAGTCGATTTGAGCTTGGATAAGTGGCGGAATTCGAGCACCAGACGCGGGACTTCATGCTGCTCTGCAAGCTGTTCCAGCACATCTTGCGCGGTGGAAACGGCTTTCCCTTTGCCCCGGCTGGCGGGCGCAGGCAGGCCAAGATGAGTAAACAGAATCTCGCCGAGTTGCTTGGGAGAATTGATATTGAAGCGGCGTTCCGCTAACTCGAAGATGCGCTCCCCAACCCGCGTCAATTCGATGGCGAAACGCTTGGAAAGCCCGTCCAGCGCGGCAATATCGATGCGTACGCCGGCCTGTTCCATCCTGAAGAGGATCGGAGCAAGCGGCAGATCGATCTCCGAGTAGACCTTTGCAACTCCAGATTTTTCAAGATCGGCTTTCAGTGCTGGAACCAGCGCACGAATCGTTGCGGCGGCTGCAACCAGCGTGGAAGGCGCGGGCTGATTGGAGCGCGCGGCAACGTCGGCCAACGACTGTGTCGAGTGAGTGGGATTCAGCGCGTAGGAGAGCAGCATCGTATCGTCGACTGCTCCGCGCAATTCTATTCCCTGTGCGGCGAACAGATGCAGCGCGGCTTTCCAGTCGTGGGTTTGCTTGGGAACCGCGGCATCTTCCAGCAGTGCGCGAAGCTCTGTAGAGACTGAAAGCAGCAGAGCAATCGCAGCGTCGGCGCAAAGGCCTACACTGAAGCTGCTTGGTTTCTCGGCAGCCTCGGCCACGTCCAGCAAGGAAAGCATCCGCGGCGCATCGTCTTCCGTCTCCAGCGCGGGAGCTTTCGCATCTAGCGCAAAGGCAAAGCCATCCTTGCGCGCGGCTGCATAGAATGTTGCAGCTTGCTCTGGAGTTGGCTCTTCAATCAACTCCACTACGGAGGCGGTAGCCGAAGGCGCAAGCTCCTTGAGCATGGTGGTGAACTCCAATTCGGTAAAGAGTTCACGGCAAGCTTCCAGGTCCGGCGCTTGCGTTTCCATTGCGGAGAGGTCGAGTTCCACAGGAACGCGACAGTCAATGGTGACTAACTCCTTCGACAAAATCACAGCATCGCGATTTTGTTCGAGTGACTCGCGATAACTTTTTCGTTTGACCTCGCTGGCGCGATCAAGAACCGCCTCCACGCTGCCGAATTCGACAATCAGATCGACGCTGCCTTTGTCGCCGATTCCGGGCGCGCCGGGAATGTTATCGACCGAGTCGCCGCGCAGGGCCATCACATCGACTACCTTCTCGGGTGAAACGCCAAGGACTTCGAGAACCTTTGCGGGGTCCAGAATCAAGTTATCTTTTTGCGGGTTGAGTATCTTGACCGTGGGCGTGACCAACTGCATCATATCCTTGTCGCCGGAAACGATGAAAACTTCATGCTGCTGCTCGGCGGCAAGGCGGGCAAGCGTACCAATCACGTCGTCGGCCTCGAAGCCCTCGGCCTCCAGGATGGGAATCCGCAGGGCCTCCAACGCGCGGCGAATATAGGGAATCTGACGGCGCAAATCCTCAGGCATGGCAGCACGGTTTGCCTTGTATCCCTCATAACTCACTTCATCAAAGCTCTGCGTCTTGCCATTCCACTTGCGCAAGGGACCCATGGTGCGCGCGCGCTCATCACGAAAGACCTCGCCACTCACATCGAAGACCGCAGCAAAGTAATGCGGCTGGAAATCCTGGCGCAGCTTTTTGATCATGTTCACGAAGACGTAGATGGCCGCCGTGGGCAGTCCATCGCGCGTACTCATGGGACGCGAGCGCTGCATCGCGTGGTAGGCACGGAAGATAAAGCTCATTGTGTCGAGCAGAAAGACGGGCGAATTGGATTGGTCAGGCACCTAACGAGTCTATCAGGAAGCAGGATTGGAAGGCATTGAATTCAAAGCAGAGGCCGTTTCACTACCTGTTTCGTGTGGAGTTCAAAGAGGGCAAGCCATGAGGATCCGCAGCTTTCGCAAATAACGCATAGAATCCTTCGCTCCGCTCAAGCCGCCACGCGGGTGACTGTTCAAGCCATACATAAAGTTTTGAATTCACATGGACCAAAACATGATCAATCTGATATTTACTGAATAAATTCTGCGGATGATCGATGGATTCGATTCTGAAATAGTCCTGCATCACTCCGTGATGCAAAAAGGTATCATAACGCGTGTCAAGGAAAGTTGATTTGGTATGCAGGTCCATCATTCCGCCGACGGTTTCTTCGTTGAAAATTCGCCAGGAGGGTTGGATGGTAGCAACCGTTTGTAACGGATAGCGATTTGCGAGTTGTTTCTGCAGGAAGGTTTCAGTGGGAAAAAACAAGATCGTCGCACAAACAACGCTTGCCGCGAACAGCGCATTCAGTACAGGAATGGTCTTTTCATTCGATGGGCCGAAAAAGCCGCGCGCTACTTCGCCGGCAAGCGTGGGAATCATGACCACTGCAGCCATGAATGCAAAGCGTTGGTGCGCGAAGGCTTCATACCAAGCGAAAACGAGAAACGCAATTTCGTAAACTTTCCATTTGCGCGCACGAATGATGTTGGCAACAATCATCAGAGCGATGGTTGCTAACGTCGTGATACCGACCGGTGAAATCAGTCTCAAGTGCTGCCACTCCTCTACACTTTGGATCATCATTTTCTGATTCAAAAGCATATCGAATGGATTCCAGATCAGCCTCCATCCGTAGGGGTTCAACAGAAGCGCAACAGCGCTGGTAAACACAACCCACAGCAGTTGCGCGCGATCTTTGCGGGAAAAAGCCGATTGCTCAAAAATGCCAATATTGTAGGGAAACACGCCACAGAAGAGATAGAGAATCAGCAGACCAAGGCCGATTACCCAGCTACCGTGCAGGTTGATCCAGATGCAAAATAGCGGAGGCAACAGCCACAGTAAATTTGTTTTGCCGCGTTCGGCGGTCTCGATAATCGTCAACTCCGCGCTCATGGCGAAATAGGCTATCAGTATGGTGCGCGGACCGGCGTTCATGGTCATCAACACAACGGCAAGCGCGGCCGACCAAAATGCGGCTGCAGCGTGATGCGACTTACGGTAACTGCGCCAGTAAATCATGAAGATATTGCCACATAAAGCTAACTCGGAAACAAGACAGATGCCGGAGAGACCAAGCAAATGATAACTGAACCAAAAGGGCAACTCCGAGATCCACTCGGGATTGATCCAGCGTTCGCCGGCAACCGTAAAGGAGAATGGCTCAACCTGAATGAAGTGATGCGTGGTTACCAGAAGGCGCGCGTCAGCGAGGTGCCACCAGATATCAGGATCATTCAGCAACCTCTGCGGTTGACGTAGCATGCCGGAGAGGCCGAGTGCCAGAAACATAAGCAGAATTACATTCAAAGTTTGCCGCGAAAAAATGCGATTGAACGCGCTAACCGGACTATTCTGCGTGGCCGAATTGCGAGGTCCAGCATTCGATGCATCATTCTCGATGTGGGTAACTTCCATGACTTTACGATACACGCTGGAGGAGACGGCACACACATCCTCGCTCTGAATATTGTCAGCTCAAAAACATACAGTCGCCATAACTGAAAAAGCGGTACTGTTCCCGAACGGCGTGCTGGTAGGCGGTGAGTACGCGCTCGCGTCCGGCGAAGGCGCTGACCAGCATCAGCAGGCTGGATTGGGGTAGATGAAAGTTCGTCAGCAGCGCGCCAACCAGGCGGAATTCAAATCCCGGCGAGATAAAAATCTCGGTCGCGCCGGAGTGTGGTTGCAGCGGTTGACCATTTGCTTGAAGCGCGCAGTGTTCCAGCGTACGCACTGTCGTGGTGCCGACGGCGACAATGCGCCGGTGCTCATGAGCGGCTCTGTTGATGGCCTCCGCAGTCGCTTCAGAGAGTGCGTAGCGCTCGCGGTGGAGGTGAACTTCATCCAGCCGCTCGACGCGCAGCGGGGCAAAGGTGCCCAGGCCGACGTGCAGCGTGATGCGCACCACTTCAACGCCACGCGCTGTAAGGGCTTCAAGCACTTGCGGCGTGAAGTGCAGGCCTGCGGTGGGCGCGGCCACGGAACCTCGGTCACGCGAGTAGACGGTCTGGTAGCGCTCACGATCCGTCTGAGCGTCTGAATTTGTTTTGGGGCGATGAATATAGGGCGGTAGAGGAATGTGACCGATACGGTCGAGCACGGCGTAGAAATCGCTTACCGGGTCGAAGCGCAGCAGCCGCTCGCCGAATTCCCCGCGCTCAACGACTTCAGCCTCAAGTTCCACGGCTCCTGACGGGGACGAAAAAGCAAGCCGGTCGCCGATTTGCACCTTCTTGCCCGGCTTGACCAGCGCGCGCCACAGGTTTTCGCTCATGCACTCGGTAAGAAAGACTTCGATCTGTGTGCTCGACTGCTGCTTTTCGCGCACCGTCGTTCTTCGCGCAAAGAGTCGCGCGGGAATCACGCGGCTATCGTTGAGAACCAGCAGGTCTCCGGGGTGCAGTAGCTCGGGAAATTCCGCAAAACCGGCATCGTGCACATCTCCGGTGGCCCGATCAACTGTCAGCATACGGCTGGTTCCGCGCTCGGTCGGCGGCTGCTGAGCGATTAACTCCGGCGGTAACTCGAAATCGAAATCAGTGACTCGAAGGCCGCTCATGCTTTGGCCTTCTTGAAGTAATCGAGTGCGCGCAGGCGGGCACGTTCGATTGCGGCGTTCAGTTCTTCGCGCTTCGGCTCGAACTGGTCAGCAGGCAGATCAATTGCAACGCGGGTCCATTGCGCCCAACTGACGCAGATGCGCGTAAAGGGCTTGGGAACCAGAAACCGATCCCAGGAACCCATGGTCCAGGCGCGCTCCGGCTCCAGATGAAATGCGCCGATGGGCGCGCCGGTCAGTTGCGCCAGCTTGATGGGGCCCATTTTGGTGCGATAGATAGGTCCGCGCGGGCCATCTGCGGTAAAAATGGCGGTGCGGCCGGTCTCGATGACTTCCTTGAGTCCTAGCAGCCCTTCGCGCGCCCCACGACTGCTGGAGCCACGGACCGCATCAAAGCCGAACATGCGGAGAATGCGGGTAATCAATTCGCCGTCGAAGCTGCGGCTGATGAGAATCACGGCGCGGGAGTGTCGGAAGTAGACCGTGCAGGGGAGCACGCACTGGTGCCAGAAGCAGTAAATCTCCGGTCCCGGCTTCTGGCCGAAGAGCACGGGAACCACGCCTTCCTCGGCAATGACTTCAAAGCGCCAGGTGAGGCTGTTGACCCACAACAGCGCCCAGACCATGCGGGGAACCACGGCCAGTACGAGGCGCTGGGGGAGGGTGAATCTGGGATGGGTTTCGTCAGTCACTGTATTGATTTTAGCTGGAAGGCGCGATTCAAACTCCGCACGAATGCCAACGATTTGTTTCAGCGCAGTCATTTCGGCCTGTTTTTTGCCCGGCTTGAGTGTGGATGGATTTAGCGGGTCACCCGGTGAAACGGACAATAATTGGTGACTGCCATGCAGTGAACGGGGTATATTGGCAGGTAGCAGCGGGGAAAAATATCGATGGAAACCATCCGGATTGAAGATTTTCTGAAGACTGAGCCGCCCACTGGGCCGGCATTTAAACCTCGATTAATGGCGGATGTGGGCATTCGTCAAGCGGTGCTGGAAGATTTGGCGCTGAAGACGCTCTACGTTTCTGGCCCATTTTCAGTCCTTGAGCTGTCCAAGCTGATGCGGCTCAGCTACGAAGTGGCTACCGAGCTGTTCACCAGGATGCGCGCGGAGATGCTCTGCCAGGTAACGGGAATGGCCAACAACATTCCTCACATTTCCATCACGGTGCAGGGACGTGTGCGCGCCATGGAACTGCTGGCGCACAATCACTATACGGGTTCGGCACCGGTATCTCTGCAAAGTTATGTCGAGCAGGTGCGCAAGCAGAGCGTTCGCAACGTCGAGGTACACCCGTCCGATGTGACGCGCTGTTTTGCCCATCTGGTGATCGACGACAAGACGCTGTGGCAGTTGGGCACGGCGCTCAACTCCGGTTCGTCGCTGTTTCTTTATGGACCGCCAGGAACAGGTAAAACCACCATCGCCGAGACCCTCTGCCGTGTGCTTGCCGAGGACGATGTGTGGCTTCCGCACGCAGTCGAGATTGACGGCCAGATTATCACCGTCTTCGATCCGGTGATCCACCACCGGGTGCCGGAGCGGGAACCGTCGGATCGGGACGAGCGCTGGCTGCTCTGTGAGCGTCCAGCCGTGCTGGTGGGCGGCGAACTGACCATCGATATGCTTGATCTTCAGTTCAACTCGCTCACCCATTTTTATGTTGGCCCGGTGCAGATGAAGGCCAACAACGGCGTGCTGATTATCGACGATTTCGGACGCCAGAGGGTTCGCCCGGAAGATCTGCTCAATCGCTGGGTGGTGCCGCTGGATCGGCGCATCGACTTCCTGACCCTGGCCGGCGGAAAGAAGATCGAGATTCCCTTCGAGATGCTGGTGGTCTTTGCCTCGAACATGGACCCCTACGAATTGGTGGACCCCGCGTTCTTGCGCCGCATTCAGACCAAGATCCACATCGGCGAAGTCAGCGATTTGCAATTCTTCGAGATCTTCCGCCGCGTGGCCGCCGAGCGCGGCCTGGTCTGCGACGCAACCGTGGTCAACGACCTGATCGACTTCATCCACACCACCCTCAACCAGGAGTTGCGTTCCTGCTATCCGCGCGATATTGTCAACCAGATCTGCTGGGCCGCCAAGTACGAAAATCGCCGCCCGGTTCTCAATCAAGAAGCTGTCGGCAAGGCCGTCGATGCTTACTTCCTGGCTAAACAGTAAGCGCAAGCGAAAACAAGCCCTCCCAATCTCTGCGTATTTCGCCGAGATCGGGAGGGCTTGTTAATGTGCGGAATGAAGTACTGTTTTGCATTTGTATTGCGTGTGGGAGAGCGGACCATTTGACGTTGAAATCGTTGCTGACGAAGGAGAGTGCGCTGGCAAGTCCCGTTACTGCGGATCGTCTTTGCAATTAGAGCCTCTTGCAAAATTCAATTGTGAGGGGCAAGAAGCGTCAGGGCACGACTTCAGTCGTGCCGAAAGATCAGCA
>Ga0209415_10014419_pt1 | contig 12911 bp, 12 predicted proteins | sample PeaSoiSIISIP2007_FD_187696 | JGI IMG/M metagenome (GOLD analysis project Ga0209415, IMG submission 187696) | Peat soil microbial communities from Weissenstadt, Germany - SII-SIP-2007 (SPAdes) (version 2) | ecosystem: Environmental > Terrestrial > Soil > Wetlands > Peat | place: Germany...
AATTTGTGGATACACCCCCGGCAGAGTTGCCGAGGCCGCGACAGAAACGGCGAATCTTCCATTGGATTCTTCTTGGGGCCGTGATTGTCGTAATTGTCTGGGTCATGTCGAGCGACAACCCAGTGGCGCAGGCGGTGCAGGAGACAGTGGGATGGAAACATGATCAGACGATCCTGGACGCCTCGTTTTCCATTGGTCCGCATACCTTCCGCTATTACAAATTCGCTCTGCCGGCAGGGTCGGTGAATGTGGCCGTGGTCGGCCAATTTGCGACGGTCAGCGACAACCGGAAAGAAAACGACAAGGACAGAGATCTCGACAACAGCATCGAGGTCTATGTGCTCACGGAAGGCGCCTTCACCATCTGGCAGAACGGATACGCCACCACTGCGCTCTACGAGAGTGGCCGAGTTGCCGAAGGCGCAATTCGCACCGATCTGCCCGCCGGCGAGGGAATTTACTATCTCATTTTCAGCAATAGGTTCGCTCCGAAAACGGCGAAAAACGTTCACGCATCCGCGCTTCTGCGCTACAAGAGCTGGTTGCCCGAGTGGTTCCGGCGCATGAAAGATCGCTTCTGGAATTGGCTTGGGCTGTAAATGGGTCCCACGTCGGGCAGGCTACCGCATCGATTCTTCGATTTCTGAAATCCAATCCGGGCGCTTGAGTACCTCGCGCGGCTTGGGGCCGTCAGCGGCGCCCACGATGCCATCCTGCTCCATCAGGTCAATCAAGTGCGCGGCGCGGCCGTAGCCGATGCGCAGCCGCCGCTGCAGCAGGGAAGTGGATGCCTTGCCGAACTCGACCACCAACTTCACCGCATCGCCGTACATGGGATCGTTTTCGGTCTCCCCGTTTTCGCCCGGTTCGCCTGCGATCGTGCCGGTGACGGCATCGCGCTCTTCTTGCGGTGCCTCTAGGAAGTGCTGCTGATATTCCGCGACCGCTTGCGCCTTCCAGAACTCGACCACTGCGGCGATTTCTTTTTCCGTGACGAACGGAGCGTGCAACCGGTGCACACGCGCCGAGCCTGCGGGCAGATAAAGCAAGTCGCCTTTGCCCAGTAGGGCTTCGGCTCCGTTGGAATCGAGAATGGTGCGCGAGTCGACCTTGGTTGCGACCCGGAAGGATACGCGGGCAGGGAAGTTCGCTTTGATCAATCCGGTAATCACGTCCACCGAAGGCCGCTGGGTCGCGAGCACGAGGTGAATGCCCACGGCCCGCGCCATCTGGGCCAGGCGGGTGATGGATTCCTCGACGTTGTGGGAATCGAGCATCATCAGATCGGCTAACTCGTCGATGATGATGACGATGTAAGGAATAGGCTGATCATCGGATTCTTCCGCGAACAGGCTGGGCGTATCGGCCCGATCGAACAGGCGGTTGTACTGGTCAATATTGCGCACGCCTCGCGAAGCCAGCAGTTTCAACCGCCGCTCCATCTCGCGCACCGCGTTGCGCAGCGCGTTGGCCGCGACTTTCGGTTCGGTAATGATCGAGGTGTAAAGATGAGGAACGCCCTCGTAGTTGCCCAGCTCCAGCCGCTTCGGGTCCACCAGAATCAGGCGGACCTGGTCGGGCGTCGCCTTGTACAGGATCGACATGATCATGGCGTTGATGGCCACGCTTTTGCCCGTGCCCGTCGAACCCGCGATCAGAAGATGGGGCATGCCGGCCAGGTCGGCGGTGACGATGCGACCGTTGATGTCCTTGCCCATCGCCACCGTGAGCTTGGACTTCGATCCCATGAATTCCTGCGATTCGATGTTTTCCCGCAGCCAGATGATTTCGCGCTGGCGGTTCGGCACCTGGATGCCTACCGTGCTCTTGCCCGCCATGCGCTCGATCAGGATGCTCTCGGCCTTGAGCGCGAGGCACAGGTCGTCCACAAGATTGGTGATGCGCGTGTACTTGATGCCGGCTTCGGGTTTGAATTCGAAGGTAGTGACCACCGGGCCCGGGTTGATCTGCGTAACTTGCCCGTGAACCTCGAACTCGGCGTACTTTTCTGTCAGCACCTGCGCCAATAACTTGAGTTCGTCGGCATCCACAGCTTGTTGTTCATCGGGACGCTGCAGCAGGCTGCTCGAGGGCAGTTTGTATCCACCCGCAATGCGGGGCATGGTGGTCTTGGCTCGATGGCCACTGTCGGCGCGGGCATTGACTTCAGGATCGGCGACTGCGGGATCGCCGGCTGGTTCCGTAGAGGAAACAGCGGGGAGCGACTCGGGCAGAATTCCTCCAGTCGGGGGCTTCGCCGCTGTCGATGCCTCTTCCTCGGCCACCATGCGCTCGATGCCGGTGCGTCGCGATTCGGAGTCGGCAGCGAGCTGTGCGCCGGGCTGCGGTGGGCGCGATGGAATCAATTGCGTCTTCACTACCGGCTTGGAGCTTCGCCGCTGTTCCAGTTCTTTCTGTTGCCGCTTCTTGGCGCGCTCCTCCTGCCAATCCTTGTAACGGTTCCACAATGCCGTTACGAAAGCGAACCTGACCGGAGCCCAAAGTTGAATGGACGAGAACGAAAACGCCGTCGAGAGATATAGCGCGACCGCCAGAATGCTGCCGCAAACGATGTAGGCGCCCACAAGATTCAGGTAGTGAATGAGGAAGTCACCCACCACGCGTCCCAGCAGGCCTTCGATGGGGATCACGTGCAGCCAGCGCAACTGCCCGGGCAGAAGGGCCAGCAGCGCGGGAACGAACATCATCAGCCAGACTCCGCCCAGACTCTTGGCCACGGGCGATTGCACCTTGCTGGAGCGAAACCAGCGCAGGCCGAGCATGGCGGGAAAGATCACCAGCAGAAAAGCAGCAACGCCAAAGAACTGCAACATGGCGTCGGCTAGGTAGGCGCCGACCATGCCGATCCAGTTGCGCGCAGCGTGCGAACCGGTCAGCGCCGAAGCGCTGTTCCACGAGGGATCAAGCGGGGAATAGGACGCCAGCGCGAGGAAAAGGAGGAGCGCGGAGACACACAGCAGGAACCCCATCAGCTCGTTGAGCCGACGGTTACCCGTGGGCGCAAAAATAATCGCCAGATAGTCCATTTGGCCGGATTTACACACCGGAGACGACAGGCCGTTCCGGTTCCGCAATCGGCCAGAGCTCTTACATTATGACAAGAAGCGTGGCTTCTCACAACCGGGGAAACGGGCGGTAGTGTAAAGCTGGCTTCCTGCCGGGATGGGGAAAGCGCCTTGGCGCCAAGCCGCAGCCGGGAAAGCCCTTTCCTCTTACTGCAAGTGCCAGACATAGGCGAGCCCAATCACCACTACGCCCGCAACAATGCGGTAAATGATGAAGGCCCGCAGACTGTTCGATTGCAGATACCGGATCAACCAGGCAATGGCTGCGTAGCCGACCAGGGCGGAAACGAGGATGCCCACAAGGAAGGGAGCGTGCATGCCGGCGGGGAGACCCTCTTTGTGCAGTTCATGCGCCTTCAGCAGGGCAGCGCCGGCAATGATGGGGGTCGAAAGCAGGAAACTGAAGCGGACCGCGGCTTCGCGTGTCATCCCGCGGAACAGGCCGGCGGTGATGGTCGAGCCGGAGCGTGAGACTCCCGGGATGAGGGCAAATGCCTGGGCCACGCCGATGATCAGTGAATCTGCGAGCGAGATACGGGTCAGGGGCTTGCTGAGCGAGCCGGTTTTTTCTCCCAGCCACATCAATAGTGCCACGACGATCAACGCGGCTGCGATGAGGACGACGTGTTCGCGGAAGTAATCTTCAGCAGAATGCTCCAGCAGTTTACCCGCAATCGCTCCTGGAATCGTGGCGATGGCCAGAAACCATAGAAGCAAACGTTCTTCCTTCTGTTCCTCGGGGGCCAGGTTCGTGTCAGCGGAGCCTGACTCTGAAAAACGAACCACCTTTCCTCCCAGCGCCGCCCGGATAATCTGAAACCAGGTGCGCCGGAAATAGAAAAGCACCGAAAGCAGGGTTCCAAAATGCAGGGCAACATCGAAGGTGAGCTCGCCGGAGGGGGAAAGTTCGTTCCAGCCCAGCAACCGCCGCACGATGATCAGATGTCCGGAACTGGAAATAGGGATGAATTCCCCCAGTCCTTGAACGATGGCAAGGACAATCGCTTGATAGATTGGCAAAGGTCACTCCGCTGCGTTTCCGTAGGTTGGTACGCCCTGTTGAATGTAAAAGATCAACCTCTGAGCGCGCAAGGCCCAGTCACTTTGGCCGTATTGGGCGACGACCTTTTGCGCGAGCGTCAAGGCGTGGTTCTTTGACTCTTCTGATTTTTTCTGGTTGGCTTCGGTTTTGTAGATTTCGATCAACGCGGAGTAGCGCCACGCTGCATCGTACAGTGCTTCGGCTGCGGCGGGCGACTGCTCGTGCTCCTTGACATACTTCTCATAAATGTCGGCTTCTTTTTCCGGACACTTCGACGCGCCCTGCCAATCGCCGCAGAGTTTGTTTTCGATGAGATGGAAGGCGGCAAGATCGGCCCATTTGGTGCCGGGAAATTTCTTGATCACCAGCTTCATCCACTCTTCGTCAATCTGGCCGCGCATGTAGGCGTCGCGCTCTCGGGCTGAAGGCCGCGTCATCACGTCGGAGCGCTCGATCTGCCACCGGATATCAGCGGCGCGGTAGAGCCCCTCGCTGGCCAGCGGCGACGTGGGGAAAAGATCGTAGACGCGATAGTAAAGGCGCATGGCGTCCTGGGCAGCGTCGCGGCGTCCGCGGCGGCGGCTGGCCTGGTCCTCGGAATCGGCGGCCTCGCCGAAAACGATCTGGTCGCCGTTGGGCGTCGTGTTGGTCACCAGCGCTTTGCCCTGGACCCAGCCAGTGATGGTCTTGCCCTCCGACTCCGGATCATCTTCATCGGCGTTTTTCTTGGGCTCCCGGATGATCGCTTCCACATGGGCCCAGTCGCGGCTGGTGTCGAGAATGACGAGTTCGTGGCCGCGGCCGGCCTCGCCGAGTTTCGCCGCATCGGTGGCGGGAGAGACGCGTATGGCTTCTTCATTCACCAGCGTGCCGCGCGGGGCCTGGGCGGAGGCGAACGCTGCCGACAAAAGGAGCGTGGCGGCGATAACGGTCAATCGCAGTTTCATATCTAGATTATTGGCCCGCGGAGGCATTGCGCGCAACGTCCCGGCCCTCGGGGTTCCCAGAAGCGCGGACTCATCCATCCGAAGTCAAAATCCCCACCCTAACGCCGCAACGAACGCGGCGTTAGGATGGGGCACCCATCATAGCCGCAACTCACTTAGCATGGCTGGCTCAATGTTGCCGCCGCTGATGATGGCGACGTTCAGGTTCGTTTTAGGCAACTGATCGCGCCGGAAGAGAAAGCCCGCAGTGGCGACCGCGCCGCTGGGTTCAGCCACGGTGGCGGGATTCGAGGACAGCAGTTTCATCGCGTGGCGAATCTCGTCTTCGGTCACGGTGACGATGTCGTCGACGTACTTCTGGATATGCTCGAAATTAATAGTCCCGATGCTTTGCGTGCGCAGCCCGTCGGCGATGGTGCGGGAGACTTGCTCGGCAGGGAATTGGACGATTCTTCCCGAGCGCAGGCTGGCTTGGGCGTCGGCGGCGAGTTCCGGTTCGACGCCGATGACTTTAACTTTGGGATTCGTGAGCTTGATGGCTGCGGCGACGCCGCTGATGAGGCCTCCGCCGCCGACCGGCGAGAAAACGGCCTCGACCTCAGGAAGATCTTCGAGGATTTCGAGTCCGATTGTGCCTTGGCCGGCGATGATTTTCTCGTCGTTGTAGGGAGGCACGATGACGTATCCGTGCTGGGCGGCGAGTTCTTCGGCTTTGGCTTTGCGCTCGTCGCTGCCGGGGCCGACGAGGACGATTTCCGCGCCCAGCTTGGAGGTGGCCTCACGCTTGATGGCAGGCGCGTTATTCGGCATGACAATGACGGCCTTTACGCCGAGCGAGCGGGCGGCGTAGGCCACGCCCTGCGCGTGATTGCCGCTGGAGTAGGAGATCACACCGCGGCGGCGCTCATCCTGAAAAAGGGAGGCGATCTTGTTGTAGGCTCCGCGCAGCTTGAACGCGCCGATGGGTTGCTGGTTCTCGGGCTTGAGCAAGAGTTGGCGGGCATCGTTAGACGTGAAAGTCCCCACGTCTCGCAAAGGCGGCGAGACATGGGGCACCCCCACATTGAATTCGATCAGGCGGGTGTGGACGATGATGCCTTGGATGAGCGATTGGGCGGAACGGAGGTCGGAGAGGGTGATCATTTGATCTGTTGTTAGGACTCAGAAGAACACTTCCGGAGAAACGTGGAAGCGGCGGCTGAGTCGGCGGATGTGCTCGACGGTGAGGCCGCGTTTTTCGCGCAGAACCTCGGAGACGATGCTGGGCGTGCCGAAGATATCGAGCAGATCTTTCTGCCTGAGTCCGTTCGCCTGTATCAGTTCGCGCAGGACTTCGACCGGACGCGCCGGCTTGAGCGCGTAGTTCTTCTCCTCGAAGTCCTCGATGAGAACTGCGAGCAGCTCGGCCAGACGCCGCTCAGCGGCCGTGAGCCTCTCCTCCTTCCCGTCCAGAGCTTCAAGCAGGGAGATGCAACGCTCGTTTTCCCTGTCGCTGTGAATGACCGCGGGCAAGGTCCGACGCAGAAGTGAGGCGTATTCAAGCTGGGCGGCAGCAATGCTCATCGTTTCCATTTCTCCCGGTCGTATTGCGCATGGGTCAGCACGTGTCGAATGTAGACCCGCCGAAGCCTGTAGTTGATTTCCGTGATCAGCCGGTATTTGTTTCCCTTGATGTTGAACACGGTCCAGCTCTCCACCGCATCGGCTGTAGCGAATGTCGTTCTCACATCTGTGAGGTCTTGCCACAGGGCGTGCTTTGCGATGCGAAACCAGGCGTCCAGGGCAGCTTCAACGTCAGGATGGCGCACCGCACCCTCTTTCAGCTTCTTCCGGCTGATCACGTGCATGGGACGTCCATGCTTCGCATTCTGCGAATATGATAATTCGCATTATGCGAACCTGTCAAGTCTCCCGGAGAGCCGGGCTGTGCTCGGCTGGACAGCCGAGGGCGGCTGTCCCCACATAAGTTGATCAGATCTCCAAAATCACCGGCATAATCAGCGGGCGCTTTTGGGTTTGCTTGGAGATATAGCGCTTGAGGTCGGCGCGGATTTTTTCCTTGATCACGCCGTAGTCGCCCTTCTCTTCGTCACTGGATTGAGCCAGCGTGTCTTCGACGATGCGCTTGGCGCCGTCCAGCAGGCCGTCGTCGCCGGGGTTGAAGCCGCGAGTCACGATTTCCGGAGCCGACTCCGCCTCTCCCGACAGCTTGTTGATGGCGATGATGGGAAGCACGATGCCGTCTTCGCTGAGATGCAGGCGGTCCTTGATGATGAGGTCCTCGACCACGTCGGTGCGATTGCCGGAGTCAATGCAGACGCGGCCCACCTTGGCGCGGCCGGCCTTGCGCGCACCCAGTTCATCGAATTCGAGGAGGTCTCCGCTTTCGATCAGCATGACCTTGCCGACCGAACCGTGCATGGCGGCTGCCATTTCGGCGTGCAGCTTCAACTGCCGGTACTCGCCGTGGATGGGAATGAAATAACGCGGCTTGACCAGGTTGATGATGAGCTTGAGTTCTTCCTGGCTGGCGTGTCCGCTGACGTGAACCGGCGGCGAAGTTCCGTCTTCGTAGATGACGTGCGCCTCGCGGCGGAAAAGGTGGTCAATCATGCGGTAAATCGTCTTCTCGTTGCCCGGGATGATGCGCGAGGAGAGCACCACCGTGTCGCCTTTCTCGATTTTGGCGTGCTTATGATTGTCGACGGCGGCGCGCGACAGCGCCGACATGGGCTCGCCCTGCGTCCCGCTGATCAGAACGCAAACTTTCTCCGGCGGGATGTTTTTCATCTCGCCGGGGCTGATGACCAGGCCCTCGGGGATTTCGATGTAGCCGAGGTCTTCGGCGATCTCGGCTGAGTTGTTCATGGAACGGCCGATGAAGGCGACTTTGCGGCCGTGTTCGCGGGCGAGTTCCACGGCCAGCTTGATGCGGTGAATGGAAGAAGAAAAGCAGGAGATGAAGAGGCGGCGCTGGGTGCGGGTGAAGACTTCGTCGAACTTGCGCCGCACGGCGCGCTCGCTGGGCGTGTATCCCTTGCGCTCGACGTTGGTCGAGTCCTGAAACAGCGCCAGCACGCCGTTCTTGCCGTATTCGGCAAAAGAATGCAAGTCGAAGAGGCGGTTGTCGGTGGGTGTGGGGTCAACTTTGAAATCGCCGGTGTGAATGACCACCCCGAGTGGCGTATGAATGGCTAAGGCTACGCAGTCCACCAGGCTGTGCGTGACCTGAATGGGATGAATGGTAAAAGCTCCAACCTTGAAGCGTTCGTTGGGGCGCATCTCGCGCAGATCGGCGTCGTCGAGCAGGCCGTGCTCGTCGAGCTTGTCTTCGACATAGGCGAGCGTGAACTCGGTTCCCCAGACCGGGACGTTGAGTTCGGAGAGCATCCAGGGCAGCGCGCCGATGTGATCCTCGTGGCCGTGGGTGAGGATAATACCGCGGATGCGCTGGCGGTTCTCGGTGAGATACGAAATGTCGGGGACGACGATGTCAACGCCCAGCAGCTCAGCTTCGGGGAACATGAGGCCGGCGTCGATGACGATGATGTCGTCGCCCCAGCGGACGGCCATACAGTTCATACCGAACTCGCCCAGGCCGCCGAGCGGGACAACCTGCAGTTTTCCAGTTGCCATGAGGTAAGGAGAATGCTAGCACAGCAGAGGCCAGGGGTTAGAGATCAGGCGCCAGCGGGCAGGGCCCAGCGGCGCCTCGGTCCTTCTCTGAGCGTGTTTTTGACTGGCCCTGATCCCTGACCCCTGGTCCCTAGCCCCTGCCGTGCGGTAAGGTGGAAGCGATGGCGGAGCAGCGCAAATCGTGGCTTCGACGGCGGGTGGAGACTGCGATGGTGCGAGGGCTGACGCGCGCGTACTCGACGGTACGAGTTGATCCGGCGAGATTTCTGCTGCAATTGCGGGCGGCGTACCGCGTACCCATCAGCGGATATCACGGTGTGTTTTCGCTCGAGATCGGAGAACTCGATGTCGTGGCGGATTCGATCATTCGCAGCGGAATGAAACTGGCCGCCGTGGAAGGCGCGGGATTGGGGCTGGGCGGGCTGATGACGATCGTCCCCGATCTCGGGATTTTGTCGGCGATCACCATGCGAACCATCCAGAAGCTGAGCCTCGTCTACGGCTTTGAATTCAACACCGACGACGAAATCGCGGAACTGTGGATTGCCGCGGCCAGCGCGGCCGGAGTGGACATCAGCCGCGAGCTGCTGGAAAAAGAGGTGGTCAACAAGTTTGTTCCGCGGGTGATTCAGCGAATTGCGGCCCAGGCCAGCGGGGAAGTAGTAGAAAAATGGGCGGGACGCGTGATTCCACTGGCCAGCGCGGCCATCGGCGCGGGACTGAATTATTGGTTTGTCCGTGCCTGGGGCGAGCGCGCCCGTACACATTTTCGCCAACGGCATCTACTGGTGCGGAAACGCGCTGCGGCCCAAGAAGTGCGAATTCCGGGTGCACCTTCATCGGTCTTGCCGTCGTGACCTCTCGGTTGAGGCTCAGACGAGCCGGTCGAGAATCAGCGTGTCAAAGTCCCTGATCCGCTCAAAGACTGGATCGTTGGTAAGGAAAGCCGTGGCTTGAGCCTGCACAGCTGTGGCCGCTTGTAAGGCGTCAGGTGTTCGCAGGCGATGCAGGGCGCGAATCTGGGCCGCGAGATCAGCGATATCGAGGCTGGGGGCGACCCATTCCAGGTTGGGATATGTGGACAACAGACCATAGAATTCGTCCACACGATGTTCGTCCAAGTTGCGGTAGGGCTGGACCAGCAACTCTGTCATCGTGATGGTGGATGTGACGGCCGTTGATCCTGTCCGCTCGATCCAGGAGAAAATGTAGTTCGTCAGCGGAAAGTAACGAGGGCTAGCCTCCCACTGATAGATGAAGATGCAGGTGTCGAGGGCAACGCGGCGGTGGGCGCGAAGAAAGGAGCCAAGACGCGCTATTTCCAACTCGCACGTTCCTTTTGAAGATAACCCTTGGGGTAAACGCCACGGCCACGACCGGCGATAGCCGTGTGATAGGACTTCGGCTTTTCGAGGATAATGACTTTTTCTCCCCGCACCAGCACCAAAATCCTGTCGCCTGGCTTGAGGCCCAGCGCTTCGCGGGCCTCGCGCGGGATCACGATCTGGTTCTTGGACGACATGGTGGCTTCTGGCATGCTTTACATTATAGCACAAGGTAAAGCAACTTAGGTGTTGTCGAGCAAAGTGTTCGTGGAGATAGCGAACTCCAAATCACGGATGCTACCGCTTGCCATCTTCAAACTTTGCACCAACGATCAACCTCCTAACCGTCTTTATTGGCTTATGAAGAAATGGGAGTAAGCTTCCTTCTCACCGTAGCCAGTCTTCCAGTTCGATACTGCGGTCGGTCTTTTCGTCGCGGTACTTCACGATGACCGGGGTGTAAAGGGAGAGATTCCATTCTGCGGCGGCGCCTTTCTTTACCGCGCGCGAGCTTACTGCCCGAGACCCCGGCACGACCACGGCATTTTCCGGAACCTCGAGCGGTGCGTCGGCGGTCGCGCGGTAGACCTCGCCGCGCACCAGGTCATAGAGGGGGGTGGATCGCGTAAGGATTGTGCCTGCGCCTAGGACGGCGCGGGCGCGCACCAGCGTGCCTTCGAAGATGCCGCAGTTGCCTCCCACCAGCACGTCGTCTTCAATGATGACAGGCGCGGCGTTCACCGGTTCGAGCACGCCTCCAACCTGCGCAGCGGCGCTCAGGTGCACGCGTTTGCCGATCTGCGCGCAGGAGCCGACCAGCGCGTGTGAATCGATCATAGTGCCTTCGTCCACATAAGCCCCAACGTTGATGAACATGGGCGGCATACAGATGACCGAGGGCGCGACGTAGGCTCCCATTCGCACCGACGACCCGCCGGGAACTATGCGCACGCGATCGGCAATGGTGAACTGGCGGGCCGGGAATGTGTCTTTGTCCACGAAGGAGAGGCCGGCGTTGATTTCGGTCAGTGCGCCAAGGCGAAAGCCGAGCAGGATGCCTTGCTTGACCCACGCGTTCACAACCCAGCGGCCCGGATTTCCTGGAACAACGATCTTTCCAGCGGCGCGAATCCTGCCCTGAGTGAGCTGGTCGCGGAATTCGAGAAACGTCCGCTGTGCTTCGGGGTCACGCTCCGGTTGGGCCAGGGCGGAAAGGCGCTCGATGGAGGATTGAAGGGAAGGCATGCGGGGAAAGTATACGAGATTTTCGATTGTCGATTTTCGATTGCCGATTGAACAGCAGCTTCTGGATCAATCGCAAATCGGCAATCGGCAATCGGAAATTCCCTAAACGCACTTGCACTCGCTGCGAATCAGCACGCCGGTCATGGCGTGGGCGGCGGCGCGGCCTTCAGCCAGGGTCGCGTAAGGGCCGTGCCAGCGGGCGTGATTGGCGTCGTGGCCGGCGGGCCGTCCTTTGCCATGGCTGCACTGGCCGCAGGAGCCGCGATGCAAAACAATTTTGTGCGGTCCGGCGGCCCAGTTCTCATAAATGAAGAAATCCGAAACTTCAGGCGCGGGGCCGGCGGGCTTCGAGATCAGTCCAACTTCGGCGACGACCTTCTGCAGCCGCGCACGAGTGTCGCGGCGCATGGGCAGAAGCGGCAGGCGATAGACTTCCTCGATCTTGCCCATCATGGCCAGCACAGCCTTAACCGGCAGTGGGCTCGACTCGATGAAGTTTGCCTGCATGAGCGGCAAATATTTGCGATGCAAACTGCGCGCCGCCGCCCAGTCGTTGGCGAGCGCGGCGCGGGTCATCGCTGTCATTTCGTGCGGAATTTGGTTAGCAGCGACGCTGATGACACCGACACCGCCGAGCGCAATCATCGGCAGCGTGTAAGTGTCGTCCCCTGAGAAAACGAGAAAAGTCTCGGGCACAGCATTGATGGCCTCGGCGATCTGGGCCATGTTGCCGCTGGCTTCTTTCACGCCCACAATGTTGGGAACCTCAGCCAGGCGCGCCAGGGTGCTGGGCTCAAGGTTCGCTCCGGTGCGGCCGGGCACATTATAGAGAATGACGGGCTTGTCACCGATGGCCTCGGCGATCGCCTTGAAATGGCGATACTGGCCCTCCTGCGTGGGCTTGTTGTAGTAGGGCGAGGCAGTGAGGATGGCATTGACTCCCGCGCGCGCGGCAACTTCCTTGGCTTTCTCCACTGCTTCGTGAGTGGAGTTGGAAGTTGCACCGGCAATGATGGGTACACGCCCGGCCGCGACTTCGATGGTCGTGTCAATGACCTGCAGCCATTCATCGTGAGTGAGAGTAGGAGTTTCGCCGGTCGTGCCGCAGGGAACCAGAAAATCAATGCCCGATTCGACTTGCCATGAGACCAGATTGCGCAGAGTGGCGTCGTCGATAGAACCGTCTTGATGGAACGGAGTTACGAGTGCCGTACCGCATCCATGGAGTTGCATGGCTATAAGATAGCGCGAATGGGGGCGGAGGGGAAAATGTTAGGCCGGAAAAGGCTCGGGGAATCACTCGCTCCCTTCGGTCACCCCACAAATGCCGTCGAGTTCGCGCATGCGGTCACGGAAGAGCGTTAGTTCACACGTCAGTTGGATGATCGGGGCGATGGTACCTCCCTTGTAGGCCCCGTACGCCGCGGAACACTGCGCCTGTTTGTAAGCCTGCCATGCGGTCTCGGCATCGTCGAATTGTTTGACGAGTTCCTGCGAAGTTGAATACTTGCTCGACTCGCTTGAAGACGGCTCATCCGGAGCAGTTAGTCCCTCAAGCGAGCGCAAACCACTGGAATATACGCGGTAGTTTGCCGTCGTTTTCTCGACCTCCTTTTTGAGGCACATAGAT
>Ga0209415_10014420_pt1 | contig 12910 bp, 9 predicted proteins | sample PeaSoiSIISIP2007_FD_187696 | JGI IMG/M metagenome (GOLD analysis project Ga0209415, IMG submission 187696) | Peat soil microbial communities from Weissenstadt, Germany - SII-SIP-2007 (SPAdes) (version 2) | ecosystem: Environmental > Terrestrial > Soil > Wetlands > Peat | place: Germany...
CCGTCTCATGCCCGCATCCCGACTCGTCGATCCCGCATAGATACCAGAGCCTGATCGGCGGCCGGCCGTCACCGTTTACGGAGTGGTGGTTTTGTTTCACGAAGGCGAGGATCTTGTCGACCAGATTCCTCTTCGCCATGCGATAGGTGGCCTCGTCGGCGATATTGCCGTGTTCGAAGAAGGGGACGACGTGCAGCCACGGCGCCGCCTTGATCTCCTCGACGGATGGCCGGGTCTCGCGGCCGACCACGAACAACGCCCAGACGTAGGCCGTGTAGAACAGGCTGCTCCCTGCGGGGTTGCCGATGACGGTGTGGCTTTTGTATTCGAGGATGAAGGCTTCCCGGTCGGGATTTAAAAGTTCATGTTGGGCGCCGCAGATGTCGCCCTGAACGAAACTGCTCGGAGGCCAGAGCCGACCGGTAATGCTGGCATGCACTGCGGGATAGGCGAGGCTGCGCCGGGTGGTAACGCTACGGTTGAACTCGGCGACCAGCGCGTCCTTCACCTTGTCTCGCACCCGTACCCGCACCGAGTTGTTTTCGTCACCGAAGCCGTACTGGAAGGTGACGGGGCCGGTCCATTGATCGCAGGTGCAGAGCGGGACGCTCGGCCCCCAGAGGAGCCAGAGTGTGAACATGGTCATCTGCTGCGTGGAAAAACTGTCCTTCGCCCAGTCTCCATAGGACGAGATGATCGGATCCCAGTCGTCGGAGAAGCGGGACATCGTGCCGGCCAAGAGATTGAGCGGCAGCAGGAAACCCTCGTTCACGCGCACGTCGCACAAAAACGACGCCTCTTCGTCGAGTGCCAGTCCCAGATCCGCTACGGCCAGCAGGTAGCGTTTGATCCGGTTCTTGACGTCCTCGTCGTTTAGCTGGAAAACGTCTTTTACCTCGATGACCGGCTCCGTTTCCTTGATCTTCAAGGCTCCGAATCTGCCGCGCATGGTGCGCTTCCACATGGTCAGCTTGCGCCGGTAGGCGACTTCGTCGAATTCCAGCCGATAACGTTTGGCGGTCGAATCGAAGTACCAGCCCGGTTCGGGGCGCGGCTTGGGATGAAGGATGCGCAGCTCGAGCCAAAGGCGCATCTGCTTGCGGAAGATGGCCGGTTTCAGCGGCCAGAGGGCACCGCGGCACGCTCTCATCGTGTTCCAGAGTGGAAACCGTTCGTCCCGTGACAGACAGCGCCAGACCAGACGCATGGCGGGGAGATAGCACCAAAGCAGGTAAAAGGCGGCGGTCAGCAGCAAAAATAACAACGTCAGCAGTTCTTTGTACCAGCCGAATTCTTTCATCGGGGGCTCCGCGTGACACAGGCAAACCGGGAATTAAGACTCGGTAGGCTGTTTCAGTCATAGTGACGAGTGGGACGTGCGCAGGTAATAATACAAACTGCGTAAGAGTTGTCCAATGTCTGAGGGCTCGGCATAAATGGATTGACTTAAAAAGGCAGGGCTGGCCTTATAGAGCGATGCACGCTGGGGGGGATGCTTGTGCTCGGGGAGAGGCTGGGGGGGCGCGAGTGGCTGGGATGCGCGCTGATCTTCGCAGGGGTGGTGATACCGTTGGCGTTCAAACGCCTCAAGGAGCGTCGCCTGGGGGTGGCGTACCGGGCGGGCGTAGCGGACTGTTGAGCCGCACGCTCAGGCGACCCGGGTGTCTGCCCCCTCCGCGGGCGGGAGGGGACGGGTGGCCCGGCGCTCAGCGCCGGCCTTGCCGGACGTTGAAGTCCTGCACCAGGTTCAGCTCGTCCAAAAGTTCATAAAGCCTTTCGTCGCCGACGATCATGGCGAGTTGCACCTTGTCGTGGTGGACGAGCTTCATCAGGTTGCCGATGACGGTGGAGGTCATGGAAAAGGAGTCGACGATGCGCAACTCCAGGTTGCGCGCCCCCTCGCCCTTGATCTTTTTGATGGCGTCCTTGATCAGGGCACTGTCCTCGACCGATTTGATGTTCCCCTTGATGGTCACCACGTTGCCGCTGCGCTCAAGTTCCATGACATGCTCCTTCCAATGTTTTCGATATGATCAGGCACCCGCCGGGGCCGCTCGTGTAAAAACCGTCGCTGTAATGTTCGATCACCTTAAGCCCCCTGCCGCTGACGGCGTTCGGGCCGGGGCTCCGCAGGAAATCGGCGGGGAGGCCCGGACCGCTGTCGCGAACCTCCACCTGCAAAAGGGGCTGTTCGGCGGCGCTCCACAGGGTGAGGATCAACTGGATGCGTCCGTGAGCGCCGGCGCACCTGGCGGTCAGCAGTTCGTCGTAATCCCCCTCCTTGATGGCGAGGCTCTTCGCCTCCCGCCCCAGGCCGAGGCAGCCGTGTTCCAGGGCGTTGGTCAGCGCCTCGGTGAGCACCAGCTCCAGTTCGTCGATCACCTTGGCCTGGAGCGGCACCTCGGCTTTCAGCAGTGCGAGCGCCTCTTCGGCAGCCGCGTTCAGGCCGTTCAGGGAAAGCGGCGGGGTGCAGCTGAAGCTCCAGGCGGGCGGGAGGTCGAGCCGGCGCAGATGCAGCATGGTGCGGTCGTCGCGCTCCTGGTCGTCGGCGATCCTGGCATGGAACCGGCGCGAGAGCGAGGCCAAGGTAGGTGATGCCTGGAAGTCCTCCCGCAGGTGTTGCTTGTAGCTGGTGTTCCCGGTCACGGGGGCGTCGGTGACGCCGTCGGTCACCAAAAGCAGGTCGGCCACGCCGTCAAGCGAGAGCCGGGACACCTTGCTGTGCAGGCTGTAGCGGCTCAGAGGCGGATTGGTGCTGCGCTCGAAGCGGACCGCGCCGGAGAGATCCCGCACCAGAAGCGGCGGCAGGGCGAAGGCCGCTGTCTCCATAAAAGTGCCGTCCAGGTCCACCAGGAAGAATCCGCAGGAGATCGCCTCGTCGTCCAAAAGCACGCCGGCGACGTAGCTTAAAAACAGGTCGATGATCTTCTGGAAGCGCATCCCGCAGCACTGGTACAGGTGTTCGACGATGAAGTTGCAAAAGGAGGTGGCGAGCAGCGTCGTGAGGGAGGCGGAAAGCCCCGACCCCATCGAGTCGATCAGAAAGATCAGCACCCGCCCGTCGGGGAGGTGGCGGACCGCATAGCCGTCGCCGCACATGATGTCGCGGGCCGAGTGGGAGACCTCCACCCCCCAGCGGATCCCCTCCGGGGAGGTGATGGACAGGTGGCGCAGGTCGTGGCGCACCAGGTGGTGCTCCTTTCTGAGCGCAGCCTCCTGCTGCATGCAGTGGTAGCTGTCGCGGTAGCGCAAAAGCTCGATCTCCTGCAGGCGGTGCTGTTCCAGGAGCTTTTCTCCCAGAAGGCGGCGGACCAGCTCGTCGAGCGCCTGGACCAGCAGGTCCGGGCCGAACGGCTTGGGGATGAACTTGGCCACCTCCAGGTTGATCGCGTCCACCAGCATGGTGTGGTCCAGGTTGCCGGTCATCAGCACCACGGGCGTCCTGGGATTCACCTTGCGGATCTTGCGCACCATGTCCAGGCCGCGCAGCCCGGGCATGACCTGATCGGTAAGGACGATGTCGGGGGTGCATTCGATGAAGCGGCAGAGTCCCTCGATGCCGTCTTTCGCCACCGCGATCCGCTTGAAATGCAGGCCGAGCAGCGTCTGGGCGAATTCGGAGAGATACGGGTCGTCTTCCACCAGCAAAAGCGTGAGTTGTCCCGCGTGCGGCGACAGGGAAAGCGGCATCGGCTTCAGGTCCTGAAATGGGAGAGCGAGGCCCGAAGCCCTTCCGACTTCTGGGCCAGCGTCGCGGAAACGCCGCCGACCTCGCCCGCCACGTGGCGGTTTTGCTCGGTGAGCACGGTGATCTTCTGCATAAGCTCCATCATCTGCTTGGTGCGGGTGGCGATGTAGGTGCAGCGCTTGGTGAGGTCGGAGGAGATGCTGACCGCCCCCTTGAGCCGCTGGCTGGAATCGCCGATGCTGTCGATCAGCACCCTGGTCGAGCCGGATATGTCGCGCATCCGGCCGGCGCTCTCCTGGTTGGCGGAACAGACCTGCTCCACCCCTGAGACCACCGCCTGCACGCTGGCGTTGATCTGCGCCAGCGAACTCTGCGTCTTGGCGGCAAGCTGCCTCACCTCGTCGGCCACCACGGCGAAGCCGCGTCCGCTCTCGCCGGCGCGCGCCGCCTCGATGGAGGCGTTCAGGGCCAAAAGGTTCGTCTGGTCGGCTATGTCGGAGATGATGCCCAAAACCGAACGGATATCGCCCGCCTTGGCGGAAAGCTCCTGGGTCTGGCTGGAGAGCTCCTCCTGCTTCAGCGACTCGTTGATGATCACCTGCCCCGTCTGGTTCAGGTTGTCCACGAAGTTCCCCAGCACGCCGCGGGTGGCCTCCACCGTCTCGGTGGTGGAGATGGCCATCTCCTCGGTAGCGTCGAGGTTGTTGGCGACGTCGTGGGCGAGCCGGTCGCATTCCACGATCAGGTTGGACGCCTCGATCACCATCTGCGAGAGGTTGGCGGCGATGTGGGACAGCTCCTGGCTGCCGCAGGCCACGTCGTCGGCGGCCATCTTGTCGTCGGAGATGACGCCGCGGAATTTCTGGATCAGCTGGTTGATGCAGGAGGAGAGCGTGCCGATCTCGTCTTGGCCTTCGTGCTCGATGCCGACCTGCAGGTTGCCGCCGGAGATCTCCACCACCCGCCCGGCGATCAGAACCACGTGGCGGATGATCGACTTCTTGAAGAAGAAGTAGATGGTGCCCAGGAGCGCGAAGAAAAAGAAGATGCCCATCGGCACCACGCTCATGGTGAGGGTGAAGGCGTTGTCGTAGCCGTCCTGGATGGAGGTGGCGAGTAGCACGCCGCCGCGGTATTTGGGGCCCGCCTCGTGGCAGGTCTGGCAGCGCTGCTCGTTTAACAGCGGGAAGGCGATGTTCAGCGTGTGCACGCCCCCTTCTACGGTGGTATAGCGCACCTCTTGGCCTTTTCGCAGCGCCTCCAGGATGTGGGGATCGGGGGTGGAGGCGGCTGCGCCGTACTGCTTGCCGTCGGCGCTGAAGATCTTCAGGTCGCGCACGAAGTTGTTGCTCTTGGCCTCGGAGACGTACCTGCCTACCTCCTTGGCGTCTCCGCGCAGCATGTACTCCTGGATGTCCTTAACCACGATGCCGGCTATGGTGTGCGCGTTCTTTCTTTGCAGGGCGAGACTCGAGTCGTACTGCAGCCAGATGGTCACCAGCCCCATGCAGAGGAACGCGCCGGAAAGAGATATGCCGAGGATGGCCAAGACCTTGAAGGTGAGGGTGTTTTTCTCCATTCAGCCAACTCCTTATGACCTCGTGATCGAGCAGGGACGGACTGCGCCGGACGGGCCGGCAAAGGGACAGACCGAACGAATGTACCGTAAAATGGAACGAAAAGTAAAACCCTATTTTAGGGCACTTTCGGGGGGGAGTCGCGGCGGGGGAGGAGTTGTTGACAACACAAATGAATAAGCATAAATTGACGGCTCTCTACGTCAGCCAAGGAGGAGAAAAGCGTGAACGAACAGCACCTTGATTTCACCATCGACCGACTGGGGGATTGCCGGACACCTTCGCCCATGGTCGGCGTGCGCTTTACCGGCGACGGCGAGCGGGTTCTCTACCACTCCAATTACGACGCATACAAGGCGTTGCGCGCGGCGGGGCTGGAACCCCCCACCCTGGAGGTGGCCGGGCCGCGCCAGCGGATCTTTTTCGACCCCAGGCAGATCGCCTGCGGGGTGGTGACCTGCGGCGGACTCTGCCCGGGGATCAACAACGTGATCCGCGCGGTGACCTTGAGCCTCTACCACCACTACGGCGTCAGGCAGGTGTACGGTTTCCGCTACGGCTACGAGGGGCTGGTCAAGCGCTACGGCCATCAGCCGCTGGAGCTGACGCCTGAGTCGGTGAACCAGATCGCGGGGATCGGGGGGACGGTGCTTGCCTCCTCGCGCGGGCCGCAGGAGCCGGGGGAGATGGTCGATTACCTGGAGGAGCTCGGGGTGCGCATCCTGTTCGCCATCGGCGGCGACGGCACGCTCAAGGGGGCGGGGGGCATCGCTGCGGAGGCGCGCCGGCGCGGGCTGGCGATCTCGGTGATCGGCATCCCCAAGACCATCGACAACGACATCTCCTTCGTGCACAAGACCTTCGGCTTCGATACGGCGGTGGCCGAGGCGCAACGGGCCATCGACGCCGCCCACGCGGAGGCGACCGGCTCCCGAAACGGCATCGGGCTCGTGAAGCTGATGGGGCGCGATTCCGGCTTCATCGCGGCGCAGGCGACCCTGGTCACCGGCCAGGTCAATTACTGCCTGGTGCCGGAGGTTGACTTCCGGCTGGACGATTTCCTGCACAACCTCGATCTTCGCCTGCGTCAGCGGGGGCACGCGGTGGTGGTGGCGGCGGAAGGGGTGGGGCAGGATCTTCTGGCGGTCACCGGGGAGCGGGACAGCTCCGGCAACGTGAAGCTGGGGGACATCGGCATCTGGTTACGCGAGGCCATGAAGTCGTACTTCGCCGGCTCCGGCGGGGAGATGACCCTCAAGTACATCGACCCGAGCTACATCATCCGCAGCCAGCCTGCCAACTCGAGCGACGCCGCCTTCTGCCTCCTTTTGGGGCATAACGCCGTCCACGCCGCCATGAGCGGCCGGACCGACATGCTGATCGGCTCCTGGAACAACCAGTTCACCCACGTGCCGATCCGGCTCGCCACCAGTGAGCGCAAAAAGATCGATCCGCACGGCTGGTTCTGGAGCTCCGTGCTCGCCTCGACCGGGCAGGTAGCCCGAGGGTAGCTCCTTGACCGCCCGGCAACTCCCCTTTGCGCCAGACCGCATCCAGCGTCACCGGTCGGAGGTGGCATGCACCGGAAAAGAAGGGACGCGTCCAATCGGGATGCGTCCCTTCTTCACCTTGTGCCCGGCTGTTTCGGCCGAGGCGCACGACGTTTTCCGGCGCTCCGCCCTCGTTGCCCGGCGCGGCTTAGGCCCAGTCGTCGGTGGAAGGAGGAGGCTTAATGGAAATCGGGCTCCACGGTCAGCCGCAGTCCCAGCCCCTGGAGGAGCTTGGAGATGCTGGTGAAGACGGGGTTGCCCTCCTTGGAGAGGGTCTTGTACAGGGTGGAGCGGCTGACGTGGGTCTTCTCGGCCACGGCGCTCATCCCCCCCTGCGCCTCGGCGATGTCGCGTAGCGCCATCAGGAACGCTTCCTTGTCGTTGTCCTCGAAGACGGAGTTGAGAAATGCCGCGGCGTTGACGGGGTCCTGCAACCACTTGCTCTGATACGGGTCAGAATTTTCGGCTCGCTTTCTCATGGTCGGTCATCCTCTCTGCGGGCGTGGCCGTTGCCGCCGGCCAACCGCTATTGGTGCTGGTACTGCGTTGAGTGTTGATCACCTGATCTGTTTGACGCGCTACCCGTTATTTCTCCAGGTTTGGAGTGTTTTAACGGTATGATGACGGCTTGCTAAGAAAAAAACCATAGGGTGAATACCCTAGAAGACCGAAAGTTGTCCCTTTCTTGAAAGCGCTCTCGGACAACGGCTATGGCGCGGCAACTGCTTGCCGCGCCACAGTTTTTTCCGGTTGTAACTTGTGACTGGAATTTTCTGGCAACTGTTTCACGAGCCCCGCGCCCAAGGCGTCGGCGATCATGTACCCGTGGTCATCTCCTGCCCCCCTTTTCGATGCCCTCACTACCATAGATGCTGCGGCAGCGACAAAGGTTGCCACTTTTTTTCTCCGGTAGTCAAATTCCCGCGCTTGCTGCAATGAGTAGCATCTTCGGCGAGTGCTGATTGTTTTCCGTTTACTTGAAGTAGTTGATCATGATAAAAAACACATGGAATGTGCATTTGTTCTTTTACTGTCAGGCGCAAAGTGCGATGATCGAGAATAGAAAACGGCTCAGACAGCAAAGCCGTACCTTTGACAGATAAAAGGGGGAGGCAGGACGTGGAAGAAAGGAAATCGGCACAGCAGGCCTGCGCGGCGGAAAGCGCCGCCGGCGACGGCCTGCGTAAGGCCACCTTCGCCGGCGGCTGCTTCTGGTGCATGGAGCACCCGTTCGATTCCCTGCCGGGAGTCGTGTCGGTCACCCCCGGCTATACCGGCGGCGAGGAGCCCAACCCCACCTACGACGACGTCTGCACCGGCTGGACCGGACATGCCGAGGCGGTCCAGATCGTCTACGACCCGGCGCAGATCGACTACCGGCGGCTCTTGGAGGTGTTCTGGCACAACGTCGACCCCACCGCAAGGGAGCGCCAGTTCTGCGACATCGGTCCGCAGTACCGCACGGCGATCTTTTATCACGACGAGGGGCAGCGGCGCACGGCGCTGGCCTCCAAGGAGGAGCTTGAGCAAAGCGACCTTTTCGCCTCCGCCCTGGCGACCGAGATCGTTGTTGCCGGGGTCTTTTATCCCGCCGAGGAATACCACCAAAAGTACTACCTGAAGGAGCCGGTCCGTTACCGCTATTACCGGGCGGGGTCGGGACGCGACAGCAGGTTGAAGGAGATCTGGGGGGACAAGGCGGGACGCTAGCCCAAAGCGGCGAGATCCCGCCCAGACCCGGCGTCGACAAGGTCACGTCCCAAAGACCGCCCACGCGCAGAGGAGGGAACATGCTTGGCTCAACGAGGACCGTATCCCGATTCGCCTTCCCCGGCACCCCCCCGCCGCCAGGACCCGCCCACAGCCGGCGCCCCTGGCTTTTTCCCCTGCTCGCCCTGCTTTGCTCGCTGTCGTTTTCGAGCCCGGCTGCCGCTGCCGAGCCGTTGCGGCTTTCCCTCTCGCAAACCCCGCTCTCGCTCCCCTTCTACGTCGCCCTGCACGAGGGGTATTTCGAGGCGGAGGGGGTGCCGATCAAGGTCACCGACGTGATCGGCGGGCACCGGTCCTTCCAGCAGCTGATGGAGGGGAGCGCCGATCTGGCTACCTCCTCGGAAGCGGTGGTGATGTTCAACAGCTTCAAGTACAAGGATTTCGCCATCGTCGCCACCTTCGTGAACAGCGACGACGACGTCAAGCTGATCACCAGGGCCGACACGGGCATCGTGAGCGCCCGGCAGCTGGCCGGCCGGCGCGTCGGCACCGTGACGGGGTCGGCGAGTCACTACTACCTCGAGATGCTGCTGCTGATGAGCGGGGTCGAGCCGAAATCGGTGCAACTGCGCAACCTGCAGCCGGAAGCGATGGCCGAGGCGCTCAAGCGCCGGGAGGTGGACGCCATCTCCATCTGGGAGCCGTTTCCCTTCAAGATCATGCAAGCCGTCCCCAAAGCCCGGGTGCTGCCGAAAAGCGGCGCCTATCGCCTGACCTTCAACCTGGTAGTTGCCAAGAAGCTGGTCGGTGCGCGCGATCAGGAGCTGGTAAAGGTGCTGCGGGCACTGGAGCGGGCCCAGCGGTTCATCGCCGCGCACCCGGCCCAGGCCCAGTCGATACTGCGGAACAAGCTTGAGTTGAGCCAGGCCTTCATCGACTGGATCTGGCCGCGCTACGAATTCAAGACCACCCTCGACCAGGCGCTGTTGACCACGCTGGAAGGCGAGGCGCGCTGGGCGCGCCAGGAGGGGCTGGTGAAGGGCGAGCGTTCTCCCAACTACCTCACCTTCATCCACGCCGGGCCGCTCGGCAAGGTGCGCCCCGCTGCGGTGAGCATCATCAATTAGCGCCATGACCATACGCCGACTCCTCCATATCGCCGTCGCGGTCGCCATCGGGGCGGTGCTTTGCCTGGCTGCAGTCAGCTGGTTCCTGTCGGCCAGGCTCGCGCAGATCTCGGCGGCGGAAGAACTGGCGCAAGCGACCACCCACGACATCTCCGATCTTTTGGTGGTGACCCACGAGTACGCCCTGTACTCCGAGGAGCGGGCCGCCCAGCAGTGGCGCACCCTGCACGGCGCCATCCTCGCCAAGACCGAACGGGCCGCCGCAGGTCCCATCCCCCTCCCCGTCGGCGCCTTAAGCGAGGCCAGGGCGCTCCCCGACGCCTTCGAGGCGCTGGTCAGCGCCACCGCCAGCCGTTCGGACCTGCAGAAACGTCAGCGGGACGTCATCCTCAGCCAACTGCTGGCGAACATCCAGGTGCTTTCCGACTCGGTGCACCGCTGGAGCACCGTCGTCTCCGCCTACGACGGCAAACTGCAGCGCGGCTACACCTGGCTTTTGGTCATCATCCCGTTCCTGATGCTGCTGATCCTGGTCTTATTCGCGTCGCTGATCCTGCGCCGAGTGCTAAATCCCCTGTCGGTGCTGCATAAGGCGGTGCAGGCGGTCTCGCGGGGCGACCTCACGGTGCGCTGCGCCACCAACACAGACGACGAGTTCGGCCAGCTGTCGCGCACCTTCGACGCCATGGCCATCGACCTGGTCTCCGAACTGCGCCAGGAGATTTCCGAGCGCAGGCGGGCCGAGGAAGCGCTGCAGGAAAGCGAATTCTTTTTCCGCGAATCGCAGATCGCGGCCAACATCGGCTCCTACAAGGCCGACTTCCGCAGCGGGACCTGGACGTCTTCGGAGGTGTTGGACGGCATCTTCGGCATCGACGAGGGGTACGATAGGAGCATCGAAGGGTGGCTGCAGGTCATCCATCCCGAGGACCGGGCGGCGATGAGCCGTTACCTGGAAGAGGAGGTGCTGGGGAAACGCAAGCGGTTCTCCCACGAATACCGGATCGTCAGGATCAGCGACGGGGAAACCAGGTGGGTGACCGGCCTGGGCGGCCTGCGCATAGGCGACGACGGCAGCCTGGCGCTCATGGGGACCATTCACGACATCACCGATCGCAAGGTGCTGGAACGGGAGAGGACCGTCCTCCATGAGCAGTTGTTGAAGAGCAAGAAGCTGGAGAGCCTCGGGGTGCTGGCGGGGGGCATCGCCCACGACTTCAACAACATCCTGATGGTGATTCTCGGCAACGCCGAGATGACCCGGATGCAGCTCCCTCCCGGGTCTGCTGCCGCACCGCACCTGCAGCGCATCGAGCAGGCGGCCAACCGGGCCGCGGATCTGGCCCGGCAGATGCTCGCCTATTCCGGCAAGGGGAGTTTCGTCATCGAGGAGTTGGACCTGAACCGCGTGCTGACGGAGACGGCGCCAACCCTGGAAAGCACCATTCCCTCCAATGTCATGCTGCGGCTGCAACTCGGCCCCGGGCTGCCGCTCATCGCCGCCGACGTCAGGCAACTGCGCCAGCTGCTGGCAAACCTGGTGACCAACGCCTCCGAAGCGATCGGCGGCAACCCGGGGGAGATCGTCGTCTCTACCGGCGTCAAGGAATGCCGGCGCAACTATCTCAAGGACGTCTGGCTGGACGAGGAGATAGCGGAAGGTCTGTACGTGCACCTGGAGGTGGCGGATACCGGTTGCGGCATGGATGGCGATACGGTGGCGAAGGTCTTCGATCCCTTCTTCACCACCAAGTTCACCGGCCGCGGCCTGGGGCTTGCCGCCGTGCTCGGGATCGTGCGCGGGCATGGCGGCGCGATCAAGATCGAGAGCGAGCCGGGCAAGGGGAGCGTCTTCCGGGTACTGTTGCCGGCGCTGGAGAAGGCCGTGCAGCCTGTGGCGACGGACGCGCAGTCGCCGAGACGTGCTATGGGGAAGGTGCTCCTTGTGGACGACGAGGAACAGGTACGGCAGATTTCCTGCGGGATGCTCAGGGAACTCGGCTTCGAGGTGCTGACGGCCAACGACGGGGTGGAAGCGCTGGAACAGTTCGGCCGCCACGACGACGTCGCCTTCGTCATCCTGGACCTGACCATGCCGCGCATGGACGGCGAGGAATGCCTGCGCCGCCTCAAAAAGCTGCGTCCGGACGTGAAGGTGCTCCTCTCCTCGGGGTTCAACGAGCAGGAGATAGCTGACCGGTTCGCGGGGAAGGGGCTGGCGGGTTTCCTCCAGAAGCCCTACCGGATCGGCAGCCTGCAGGAAACCATCGGCAAGCTTTTGGGAACGCCCCGCTGACCGCTAGACGCTCTGCACGTCGACCACCGCGATGGCGGCCATGTTGACGATGTCGCTTACGTCGTCGCCGCGCTGCAGCACGTGCACCGGCTTGTTCATCCCCATCAGGATCGGGCCGACCGCCTCGGCGCCACCCAGCCGGCGCAATAGCTTGTAGCAGAGGTTGCCGGAGTTCAGGTCGGGAAAGATCAGCACGTTGGCCGGCGCCTTCAGCTTCGAGAAGCTGTAGCCGTCAAGAAGCTCGGAAACAACGGCGGTGTCCGCCTGCATCTCCCCTTCCACGATCAGTTCCGGCTCCCGTTCCTTGACGATCTCCACCGCCCGCCTCACCTTCCTCGCCTGCGGATGATCCACCGAACCGAAGTTGGAGAAGGAAAGCATCGCCACCCGCGGCTCGATGTCGAGCATGCGCACCTTCTCGGCCGCCAAAATGGCGGTCTCGGCCAGTTCCTCGGCCGTGGGATCGATGCAGACCGTGGTGTCGGCCAGGAAGTAGACCCCCTTCTTGAAGACCATCATGTACAGGCCGTGCACGCTGGAGAGCCCCTGCGGCTTGCCCAGCACCTGCAGCGCGGGACGGATGGTCTCCGGATAGTGGGTGTCGATCCCGCCCAGAAGCGTGTCGGCGTGCCCGAGCCTCACCATCATGGAGGCGAAGTGGGTGCGGGACTTGCGGCGCATGGTCCGCTGGCACTCGCTCAAGGTGAGCCCCTTGCGCTGCCCCAGGCGGTACAGTTCGGCGGCATAGACGTCCGTGTGTTCCGACTCGGTCGGGTCCACGATGGGGACGTCCAGTTCCAGGCCGAGATCGGCGAGCTTCTGCTCGATCTTGCGGCGGTCCCCCACCAGGATCGGCCGGGCGATCTCCTCCTCCACCAGGGTTGCCGCGGCGCGCAGGATCTTCTCGTTGTCCCCTTCCGGGAACACCACCTTTTTGGGATCGCTTTTCGCCTTGTTGATGA
>Ga0209415_10014421_pt1 | contig 12909 bp, 12 predicted proteins | sample PeaSoiSIISIP2007_FD_187696 | JGI IMG/M metagenome (GOLD analysis project Ga0209415, IMG submission 187696) | Peat soil microbial communities from Weissenstadt, Germany - SII-SIP-2007 (SPAdes) (version 2) | ecosystem: Environmental > Terrestrial > Soil > Wetlands > Peat | place: Germany...
AACGTGATAGGTAGCCCGAAGCGGACAAGAATGTCCGCGCTCCTATGCGGCGGCGCGTCTCACGGCGACCTGAACAGTTACAAGGCGCCTATGCCGCTCCCGGCATAGGAGCCTTTGGAAAGCTTTCCATAACAAAAAGGACCGGTACACTTTACTTTCCCCACGACTCCTGGAGGAGCTGCGAGCCTATTGGCGGCTCTACCGGCCGAAGGACTGGCTGTTCCCCAGCAAGGTTTACCCCGAGCGCCACATCACTGAGGACGCCGTGCAGAGGGCCTTCACCGAAGCGGTGGAAGCCGCGGGATTGCCGGACCGAGGCGGAATACATTCTCTGCGTCACTCGTTCGCAACCCATTTGCTGGAAGCTGGGGTTGACCAGCTCACCCTTCAGCGACTCCTGGGCCATAGCCGGCTTTCGACCACGACGACTTGCCTGCATGTCCGCCAAGCACGCTTGGACCAGGTCAGCAGTGCGCTGGGCCGCGAGCAGAGAATGTCGCGACGGCGTTTGGAGTGCGTGGAGCTTGCTCCCGCTCTGGTACGCCTCGGCCGACCCCAAAGCGCGAGCAAGCTGGACGCTCCAAACGCTTCGCGGCCTCCGGGGCCGTCAACCAAGCTGGCGAAGCCCTAGGAGTGTATCCCGAAGCGCTTGCACCTTACACGGATTCTTTGCCCTCGCTCGCCTCGCGCAGCCCCAACACAGGTCAGGTTTGTTCTCCCGCAGGGGCAGGACCCGGGCCTGTTTTCCTCGGTTGCCGGCTGGCGTAACGGAGGGCCTTCTACTACAGTATGTCGTCGCTTCCTGTCATGCAAAACAGCAACGGACACTCGGCCGACGTTCGAATGGCGCTCCTGGTGAACGAGCGCACGCTGCCCATCGCCCAACTCGGACCGGACTTTCTCTTCCTGGCCGCCCCAGCCAGCTCACCTCCCGGGGCCTAGCCGAGGTCCTCCTGAGCGTGGACGGCCACGAAGAACGCTGGACGGTGGGGCTCCCCGAGGGAATCCGCCCTGCCGCCGAGCGCGTTTCAGTTTCAAGGGTTTGACGTGGCGTAAGTTGTGGCTAGGGCTGGTTTCGGGAGCCGGGCGAATCTCAGGCAACATGAACTGCGACCCTGGCTTAAACCGGGCCGTTGGCCCAGGCGAGGTCTCGGTTCAACTCCTCGGCGTCATAAGGCCGTTCAATTCTACGGCTGGCAAGCACCCCTTCGAAATCCTGGCGGGTCATCTCGGCAAACTCGGCAGCTTTCCCCAGCGAGAAGAGGCCGCGCACATAGAGGGCCAGCGCCACTTCCCTCGCTACCTCCAGGCGAACCGCAGAGGGCGACAGGCGCGTCTCTTGCACCACCTCGTCAGGTATTTCAACGGTGATGCACATCGAGGAACGCATCCAGCGGCACCTCCGGTTCGCCCCGACCCTCTTTCTGGAGGCGCTCGAAAAACCTGTGCAGCCTGCCGCTCTGCGCGTCCTGCTTGATCTGACGGTCCCATTCGTCGGCATGGCGCTCGCGCAGATGCCGGACGAGTTCGAAAAACTCCTCCCGCGGCAGTCCATCGATTGCCTTCTCGATTTCCCGGAGGTTCGTCACGCATACACTTTAGCTTCAACGGGGCTGCAACTTCAAGCTGTTTCAACGGGGCCGCGCTCGGGGTGAGCGCGGAGAACCTGCCGCTTCAGAGCCGCATTTGGCAGCGTAGAATTCCCTCAGCAACTCTCATTCTGGATTTCCGAGCATGGCGAAGGCCCCCAGCCAACCCAAAGCGTCCCGGCGATGCGTCGGGACGCACTCCAAGGGCTTCGCCTGATGCGGACGCGGTGTCGAAGTCGCGAAGCGCTTGGAGTGCGTGCAACTTGCCCCGAAGGCGTTCGGGGCTTGCTGGCGCCTTCAGATCCAAAAGAACGATGGGATTGAGCTACGACCTTTCCGTTCCGAACCGCCCGCCGGTCGCAACTAATCTGTTGCGGCCTTGCGGCCCCGCAGGTTACAGGAGAGTATTCCGCGCCCCCCCCGGAGCGCGGCCTCATTAAAGCGGGGATTCCGTTGGTGGCGGAGGCGAGCAAGGGGGAGTTCAATAGGGGGCCAGGGCCAGACCCGCGTCGCTCAATATTATTGCCAAGCGGCAGGCCGATGCTATTGTCGTTTGAACCGTGTGTCTCTTGGCGCACCCTGTTGGTGCGCCTTTTTTTTGCCTCGAGCCAAGAAAAAAACCGCCCCCGCCGAGTCCGTTCCCTGGCTTGGGGCGGTGATGCATCCGGCTCGGCACGGGGGCGAGCCGGGAAAGAAATCCGCGCGGCTACTTGGCGGCTTCGGTCTTGTCGCGTTTGGCTTCCCAGTCGCGTTCGGTGCCGGCTTGGCCGTTCCGCTCGGTGGAGGTCTTGCCTTTGATGGTGTCGCCGGTGATTTTGAAGGTGTATTTGGTGACGCTGGTATTGCCGCCGCGCTCGCGGGTTACGGTGAAGGAGACTTCTCCGTCTTTGATCTTGCCGTCCTTGATTTCGGTTTCGGTGTCTTGGTTGCGGCCGGGGGTGATGAGCTTGCCGGTCAGTTTGTCCCCTTCCAGCTTCAACTTGAGGGTCATCTTCCGGTCCGGCCCGCCGTTGCGGCCTGGGGTCGTCCAGCTCCAGGTGCCGGTGGGGTCGGTTTTCTTGTCTTCGGCGCGGACGAGCGCGACGGCGCTGAGCAGGAGGGTGGCGCAAAGGGCAGTGTGAAGGAAGGGAATGACGGGGTGGTGTTTACGATGCATAAGTGGTCTCGGTTTATGGTTGATACTGCAGGAAACTGCGGTTTTCGCGGGTTTCCTGGTTTTTCTCGCGCCAGGGTCTGCCGTTCACGGCAGGCCCCGCACGGGTCAAGGTAATAAGACGACTGAGGGGGGCAACAGGTTACAGGTCAGGTTACGGTCATTCCCAGGAGGAATTCGGCGTTGCTGCCGGTCTTTTTGAGTTTGGTGAGGACGAGTTCCATGGCCTCGACGGGCGGGACGCCGGTGAGGGCGCGGCGGAGAATGACCACGCGGTTGTATTCGTCGGGATGATAGAGCAATTCCTCTTTGCGGGTGCCGGAACGTTCGATGTTGATGGAGGGGAAGATGCGGCGATCCACGAGGGCGCGGTCGAGATGGACTTCCATATTGCCGGTACCTTTGAACTCTTCGAAGATGACTTCGTCCATCCGGGAGCCGGTATCCACGAGGGCGGTGGCGATAATGGTGAGGGAGCCTCCCTCTTCGATGTTGCGCGCGGCGCCGAAGAAGCGCTTGGGCTTGTGCAGGGCGTTGGCGTCCACGCCGCCGGAGAGGATCTTGCCCGAATGAGGCTGGACGGTATTGTAAGCGCGGGCGAGGCGGGTAATGGAATCGAGGAGGATGACGACGTCGCGTTTATGCTCGATCATGCGTTTGGCCTTTTCAATGACCATCTCGGCCACCTGGACGTGGCGCTCGGGCGGTTCGTCGAAGGTGGAGCTGATGACCTCGGCGCCGCGGCAGCTCCGTTCCATGTCGGTAACTTCCTCGGGCCGTTCATCGATGAGCAGGATGAACAGATAGACTTCGGGGTTGTTTTTGAGGATGGCGTTGGCCAGTTTTTGCATGAGGACGGTCTTGCCGGTGCGGGGCGGAGCGACGATCAAGCCGCGGGTGCCTTTGCCAATGGGGCAGACCAGGTCGAGCACGCGGGTGGAGAGTTCGTCGGGGGCGGTTTCGAGGATGAACCGTTTGTTTGGAAAGAGCGGGGTGAGGTTGTCAAAGTGCGTTTTGTCCTTGGCCTTGTCCGGTTCTTCCTGGTCGACGGCCTCAACTTTGAGCAGGGCGAAGAAACGCTCTTTCTCCTTAGGGGGGCGGATTTGGCCGGCCACGAGATTGCCGGTCTGCAAGTCGAAGCGGCGGATCTGGGAGGGCGAGACATAAATGTCTTCCGGGCAAGGGAGGTAGTTGAAGCTCTGGGAGCGGAGAAAGCCGAAGCCCTCGGGCAAGACTTCGAGGACGCCTTCGGAGAACAAGACGCCCGCGCGCTCGGCGTTTTTCTGCAGGATGTGAAAGATGACCTCGTGCTTGCGCATGGTGCCGAAGTTTTCGACCCCGAACTCGCGCGCCATCTGGTTCAACTCGCTCATGAGCATGCCCTGGAGCTTGGCAATGTTGAGCGAGGTGGCTATGAGATCCTTGTCCGCGCCCACGACCGCGCCGGCCTCGGGCGCCGGTTCGGCCTCGTCCCGCGGGCGCCGGGGCTGGCCCTTGCCAGGTCGTTCGTGGCGCCGCTTGCCGGGCTTCTGCGGGCCGGGCCCCTGCCTCTGAGCGGGAGGCGGAGCCGGCGGCCGGTCGGTGACGGCTTCCTCGGCCGGCCCATTGGCAGACCGCCCGCCCGCCTTTTCCTCATGGGGCGCCGGCTGGACCAGCAACTCCGGCTGGCCGGCGTCGCGCGGCTCGGGCTCGTGGGGCTCGGGCTCGCGCGGCGCGGGCTCGTAGGGCTCAGGCTCGCGGGGCTCAGGCTCGCGGGGCTCGGCGGGGAAAGCCGGGGCGGGGGATGCGGCGCCGGCGGGCGGCGCCTCGGCTAGGGCGACAGTTGGCGAGCGGCCCTCGACCGGGGCGGCCTCATCGGAGGCCGGCACGACGGGCAGTGGCTTCGCCGCTTTGGTCTTGGCCTTCTTAGTGGCTCTTGGCATAGCTCAAAATGGTAAATTGATTTTCTGTTTCCGCAGGGGAGCACGCTGCAAGGATCTTCAAAAACGGCTGTGACAGCAAGGCAAATCTCGCCGCACTTTCAAGGACAGCTTGGCGCACCGGGGCAAGCGTGTCAAGGCCGTTGAAAAAAAGCTTGCCGCTTTCGCGGTGGTGGCGAACATTGGCACAAATAAGTTCGCTCTGAGGCTATATGGGACGCGTCTATAAAGATATTGTGGAGACAGTCGGCCACACTCCGCTGGTGCGCCTGAACAAGGTGACGGCGGGGCTTTCGGCTGAGGTGCTGCTGAAGTGTGAGTTTTTCAATCCCCTGGGGAGCGTCAAGGACCGCATAGGGATGGCGATGATCGAGGATGCGGAACGGCGGGGGATACTGAAGGCGGATACGGTGATCATCGAACCGACGAGCGGGAACACGGGGATTGCGCTGGCCTTTGTGGCGGCGGCGCGAGGCTACCAACTCATCCTGACGATGCCTGAGACGATGTCGCTGGAACGGCGCACGCTGCTGGCGATGCTGGGGGCCAAGCTGGTTTTGACGCCGGGCACGGAAGGGATGAAAGGGGCGATCGCCAAAGCGGAACAATTAGCCAAAGGAATCCCGGGCGCGTGGATACCGCAGCAGTTCGAGAACCCGGCGAATCCGGAGATCCACCGCCGGACCACGGCCGAGGAGATCTGGGCCGACACCGACGGCAAGGTTGACGTCGTGGTGTCGGCGGTCGGCACCGGAGGGACCATTACGGGCTGTTACGAAGTGATCAAACCGCGCAAGGCCTCGTTCCAGGCCGTGGCGGTGGAACCGAAGGATTCGCCGGTCATCTCCCAGGCGCTGGCCGGCCAGCCGCTTAAGCCCGGCCCGCACAAGATTCAGGGCACTGGCGCGGGATTTATCCCTGAAAACCTACACCTTAAAGACGCCCAGGGCAACCCGCAAATCATCGAGTGCATCCAGGTTACCAACGAGGACTCGTTTGCCATGGCGCGGCGCCTGGCCAAAGAGGAAGGAATCCTGGCCGGCATCTCTTCCGGGGCGAACGTCTGGGCGGCGATCGAGGTTGCCAAGCGTCCGGAGAGCCGGGGCAAGGTCATCGTCACGATTGCCTGCTCGACGGGTGAGCGTTACTTGAGCACCCCGCTGGCGGCTGAGGCGCGGGCGCAGGTGGGCGGGTAACGGGGCCTGGGCAGGGTTGCACCCAGCCCGCCCGGAACGCCGCATTCAGGCGGCAGCGGCACGGGAATTGTGAAAATCTGCCGGCTAAAGCCGGCGCTCCGGGACAGGATCGCCTGGGGCGGTGGGCTGGATGCAGCCCGGTCGCGCTGGGGGGGCCAAAAAAAAGATGTTGCGCATTAGCGGACTTGCGGGTACATATTGAGTGTAGCGAAGGTCTGCTTGCCGTGGATGGCAGTAGTGGAACGAGTGAAAGATCATCCCCGGCTGCTTCCCAAGATTCAAATTTCTAAAGGGTTTTCGGGGCTTGGTTCCGGAAGGCCTTCGGCTACACGCACAAAAGAGCAGTATGAGCACAGCGACCAACAACGAGAAGAACGCGACCGCCGCCTTGGAATTCGGTTGCGGCTATCTGGAGATTTCCGAGAAGGGTTTCGGCTTTCTCCGCACGGCCGAGAACCACTTTCATCCCAAACCTTCCGACATCTTCGTGACGCCCGACACCATCAAGCGGCACTTCCTGCGGGAGGGGAGCTTTGTGGCGGGTCCGACGCAACCGCCGCACCGGGGGAACAGCCCCCAGTTAAAGGCGGTGGAGAAGGTCAACGAGATGCTCTTCTCGGACTACACGAAGTCGCTGCGGTTCGAGAACCTGACGACGATTGACCCGATCGAGAAGTTCAGACTCGAGACGGCGCCGGACCTGATCGAGACGCGGGTGATCGATATGGTGACACCGCTGGGCAAGGGGACGCGGGGGCTGATCGTGGCGCCGCCGCGCACGGGCAAGACGACCATCCTCAAGCAGATCGCCAACGCCATTACGGCCAACCACCCTGAAGTCCACGTGATGGTGCTGCTGATTGACGAGCGTCCCGAGGAGGTCACCGACTTCCAGCGCTCGGTGAAGGCGGAGGTGGTCGCCTCTTCCAACGACCAGGACCTCGAGACGCATGTGCGCCTGTCGCGGTTCATGATCGAGCGTTGCCGCCGCATGGTGGAGGCCGGCAAAGATGTGTTTGTCCTGCTCGACTCCATCACGCGGGTGGCGCGCGCTTACAACAGCGTGCATGGCGGCAGCGGACGCACCATGACCGGGGGAGTGGACGCGCGGGCGCTGGAGATTCCTCGCAAGATGTTCGCCTCGGCGCGCAAGATCGAAGAGGGCGGCTCGCTCACCATCCTCGCGACCGCCCTGGTGGACACCGGCTCGCGAATGGACGAACTCATCTTCCAGGAGTTCAAGGGCACCGGGAACATGGAGCTCATCCTGGACCGGAAGCTGTCGGACCGCCGGCTGTTTCCCGCCATTGACATCCCCAAGAGCGGCACGCGCAAAGAGGAGAAGCTGTTCCCCAAACACCAGATCGAAGCCGTGCGCAAGCTGCGCCGCACGATGGTGGACCTCAACCCGGTCGAGGCCATGGAAACGCTGGTCGCCGCTCTGAAGAAGCACCGGACGAACGACGAACTTCTCGCCAAACTGGCCTGAGCCAAGCCGGCCATGAGCGAGGCAGAGGTCCCGTCCCTGGCTAACAGCTTGCACTCCCGTCCGCCCCTGTGGCGGATGCTCCGAATCCACCAGGCGATCCAGTCGGCCAAATACCCGAACGCGGCCTCGTTCGCGCGCGAGTTCGAGGTCAGCACCAAGACGATCCATCGCGACCTGGAATTCATGCGCGATCGGTTGGATCTGCCCATCGAGTACCATCCCCAGCGCTTCGGGTTTTTCTACCGCGAGAAGGTCGAGGCCTTCCCGATGCTCCAGATTACGGAAGGCGAGTTCATCGCGCTGCTCATCGCGGAACGCGCCCTCGAACAGTACCGGGGCACCAACTTCGAGAAGCCCCTGCTGGGCGCCATCCGCAAGATGCAGCAGGCCCTGCCCGATACGATCTCGCTGAGCCTGGCGGACGTTCAGCAAACGATCTCTTTCCGCACTCGCGCCGAGCCGATTTTGAACCTCGAGATTTTCGATGCTCTGGCCAAGGCAACCGCCGCCCGCCAACAACTCCAGTTGAGCTATCGCAAGCCCGGCCAGGAGGCTGCCGAACCGCGCGTGGTGGACCCTTATCACCTGGCGAATATCAACGGCGAATGGTTTCTCTTTGCCTACGACCACCTGCGCAAAGACATCCGCACTTTCGTCCCGGCGCGCATCGAGCGAATCAAGCCCACCGGCAAGACCTTCCCGCGGCCGGAAACCTTCTCGATGGAAGAACGGCTCCGGGACAGCTTCGGCGTTCACTCGGGCCAGGGCCTGTGGGACGTGGTCATTCGCTTCGACCCGCGCGTGACGGATTTCGTCCGCGAAAAACGCTGGCACGCGTCCCAGCAACTCCGTGAACTGAGAAACGGCGGCCTCGAGCTGCGCATGCGGCTATCGGGCCTCTTGGAAGTCGAGCGGTGGGTCCTCAGTTGGGGTGGCAATGCCGTCGTCGTCCAACCCCCCGAGTTGGCGCGTGCCGTCAAGCAGGCTGCCGAAAAAATCCTGCGCGCCGGCTCGGCCGGTCGAGCCGCGGACTGACCCCTGGGGATGGTGGAGCCGACGTGATTCGAACACGCGACCTTCTCGTTGCGAACGAGACGCTCTGCCAACTGAGCTACGACCCCAACTCACGGCCCTGAAACTCAACTATTTACAGGGGAATTGCAAGCGATGTTTTCGAACCATCGGCAATCGTTCGTGCTGAAGTTATGCAGCACTTGTACGCACGCTTTGTACGTGGGCGCAAAGAATGGGGGCTAGATGAGGCCGAGTTGGGCTACTGGCAGGAATGGGCTCAGGAGCCCGTTGGAGAAAAGGCTTGTATGGCGTTGGGCCTTATATAAGTTGGCGTGAAATGAAAGTAGAATTCTACGGACACGTTCGGCAGTACCACAATATCAAATCGGAGATCGACCGGAACATTGAGACGGTCTTGGAGAGCGGGCAATATGTAATGGGGCCGATGCTCAAGCGGTTCGAAGCGGAGCTGGCGGCTTATCACGGCACGAAGTACGCCGTGGGGGTGGGCAACGGGACGGACGCCATCTGGCTGACGCTGATGGCGCTGGGCATCGGGCCCGGGGACGAGGTGATCACGCAGCCAAACACGTTTTTTGCCACCGCCGAGGCGATCTGGATTGCCGGGGCGACGGCGGTGTTTGTGGATTGCGAACCGGTGACCAAGTGCATCGATCCGGCCCGGATACGGGCGGCCATCACGCGCCAGACCAAAGCCATCCTCCCGGTGCATCTTTACGGCCAGTGCGCGGACATGAAGGCGATTCGGAAGCTGGCTGAGCAGCACAAGCTGCATGTGATCGAGGACAACGCGCAGGGGATCGGCGCTCGGGGCGACGGCTTCAAGATCGCCGAGCTGAGCGACGCGGCGACGACGAGCTTCATCATCCAGAAGAACCTGGGCACCTTCGGCGACAGCGGGGCCCTGGTGACCAACGATGAGAAAATCGATGGGACCGTCCGCCGGCTGCGGAACCACGGCTCCAGCGCGCGGAACGTGCATAGTTACGGGTTCAACAGCCGGCTGGACGACCTTCATGCCGGCATCCTGAGCGCGAAGCTCAAGCACATCGATGCCTGGAACGACCAGCGCCGCAAATGGGCGGCGCGCTACACGGCCGGCCTGAAAGGGGCCAGACATTTGACTCTGCCCACCGAGCGCGCGGGCTATCGGCACGTGTTCCATCTCTACATTATCGAGACGGCGCAGCCGGCCCAGAGAGACCCGCTCCTGAAATTCCTCAACGACAGCGGCATCGACGCCAAGACGCACTACTCGATTGCCATCCACCAGCAGGCCGGTTACCCGTGGGGCAAGGGCGCTCGCATCGCCGGTCCGCTGGTGAACGCGGAGCGGAATTCCGCAACCTGCATTTCGCTGCCGGTGTTTCCGGAACTGACCGAGGGGGAAGTGGATTACGTCGTAGCCAAGGTCCGCGAGTGGGACAACGCGGCCGGACCAGCCTGACGGATTAGTGGATTGATGGATTAATGGATTAATGGATTGGTGGGTTGGTCGATTAACGGTTCGCCATGAAGCCTGGCCAACGTTCACTTGATGCCTATTCCAGGCGCGGACTTCAGCACCATGTGTTTCCTGGGTGCGACGCCGCAGTGGCATTCATCCCCGAAGGGCAGTCCCCGGCGCCGGATATTCAGGCTGCGTTGGACCGGGCGGGGCGCCAGCGATGGTATCCCGTTCCGGGAGGGCATGAGGCGAAGGTTGAATTCCACAGTGTGGCTGGCAGCCAACACCTGTTCCGGTTTGAGAAGGGAGGTTGGGACCACGAGCACTGCGACTTCTGCTCTCAGCCGATACCGGCTGGGCGTGCATGCTGGACAACCCCCGATCGGGATTTTGTGGTATTTTGTGAGGGATGTTACGAGAAATTGAGAACAGGATGAAAATGGCGAACCACACCGTGGAACGGACTGGAGCCAGCCGCTCACGCTGAGCCATCAATGGACTTGAATCGATGGAGCACACGCAACGACGGAATCTCAACCGAGGGTACATGAAGCTCGAGGTTTGGCAACGGGCAATGGACCTGTTTGAGATGGCTTGGCAACTCTCGCAAGGGGTTCAGGATTTCAAGCTCAGATCCCAGTTCGCGGATGCGGCCCAGTCGGTTGCGGCGAACGTCTCCGAGGGCTACGGGCGGCGCACCCTCCCGGAGTACCTTCAATTCCTTTACACGGCCAAAGGTTCGCTTGCGGAAGCCCTCACTCGGGCTTGCGGCTTGCGGCAGGTCAGGCTGGTCGCGGACGCGCAGTTCCAAGAGTTCGACAAACTCCACTACGAAGTGGAAAACAAACTCCTGGCGCTCATCCACTCCCTGGAAGCCAAGCGTGGAACCGGCCAATGGATCGAATCCCTTCCCACCAATCCACCAATCCACCAATCCATTAATCCATTAATCCATCAATCCACCAATCCATGAGCAAGCGTTCCGTTTTGGTCGTCGGCATGGGCAAGCGGGGGATGCACCATGCGCTGGCGTTCAATGCCAATCCCCGGTTTCAGGTCACCGGCATTTGCGACATCGACCCGGGGCGATTGGACGCGGCGGCGGCCAAGCTGGGCAACCCGCAAAGGGGCTCGGATGCCGTGGCCCTGGCCAAGGCGGTGAAGCCGGACGTGTTTTGCTTCACCACGCTGCCGAACCTGCGGACGCCGATGATTAAGGCAGGGATCGAGTCGGGGGCGAAGTTGCTGGCATTCGAAAAGCCGGTGGCCCTCACCAGCAGCGAGATGTTTGGCATCCGCGACCTGATTGAGCGAGCCGGCGTCAAGGCCGTCGTGAGCCATCAGCATCGCTACGGGGCACACTATCGCAAGGTGCGGGAGGTCATCGGCAGCGGGGCGCTGGGGCGGGTGCATACGGTTTACGGGAGCGCCACGGGCTGGATGACGCATATCCTGTCGCACCTGGTGGATTATACCTGCTGGTTCAACGACTACGCGCCGGCGAGTTGGGTGATGGCGCAGGCGGCCGGCCGGCTCAAGCTGAGCGACAATCATCCTTCGCCCGACTACCTCGGAGGGTTCGTGCAGTTCGCCAACGGGGTGCGAGGCCTCTACGAATGCGGCGCGGGCGCGCCCGATCAACCGGAGGTGGCGAAGTGGTGGGGCAAGAACCGCATGGGCGCACAGGGCAGCGAAGGTTTTGCCGAAGTGCTGACCAACGGGGGCTGGCGCGCGGTGACCCGGAGCGGCGGTTGGCAGAGCGGGGAAGGGGCGATGAATTACGACCTGGACATGCCGCCGTACATCCAGGAGATGGCGGATTGGCTCGAGGACCCGGCGAAGGTCCACCCGTGCAACTTTGCGCACGCCTGCCTGGGCGCCGAGATCGTGCTGGCCATGCAGCGCAGCGCGGCCGAAGGGGGCCAGGTGGCCCTGCCGCTGACCCAAGGCGCCGATGAACAGGCCATGCTCAGGGCAAGATTGGCGGACCGGCCGGTCCTGGTCTCATGTGAACAAAACCGGAAGGAATTTGGGATGGCGTAGCCCGTGAGGGCGAGGGTCGAGGGCCGAGGGTCGAGGGGGACGCTTCCGCCCCTCGCCCCTCGCCCCTCGACACTCGACACTCGCCCCCCGCCCCTTTGATCCTTTAACGTCGGACCGCAGTGGAAGTCATCATTCAACCTACCCGAGAGGCGGCGGCACACCTGGTGGCGCGGATCATCGCTCGCGAACTGCGGGCCAATCCGCACTTGGTGCTTGGGCTGGCGACGGGCAAGACGATGGAGTGCGTCTATCGGGAGCTGGTGCGCCTGCGCCAGGAGCAGGGGCTTGATTTTTCCCTCTGCAGCACCTTCAACCTGGATGAATACGTCGGGTTGTTTCCCTCCGACCCCAACTCTTACCGGCACTACATGGAGCATCAGCTATTTCGCCAGGTGAACATCGACCCGCGGAACACGCATCTGCCCAACGGCATGGCGGAGGACCTGGACGCGGAGTGCCGCCGGTACGAGGCGACGATCCAGCGCTTTGGGGGCATCGACCTGCAACTGCTGGGCATCGGCAAGGCGGGGCACATCGGCTTCAACGAACCGCTTTCGGCGTTGCGCTCGCGCACGCGGGTGAAGGCGCTGACGCCCACGACGCTCGAGCAGAACGCGCCGTTTTTCGGCGGTGAGGACAAGATGCCGCGCCGGGCCATCACCATGGGTGTGGGCACGATCATCGAGGCGCGGCGGTGCCTGTTGCTGGCGACCGGGGACAGCAAGGCCGCGGTGCTGGCGCAGGCGGTGGAAGGCCCCATCACGAGCATGGTTTCGGCCTCGGCCCTCCAACTGCACGCCCGCTGCACGGTGGTCGTGGACGAGGCGGCAGCGGGCCGCCTGGCCGGCAAAGATTACTACCGCTGGATTTTTGCCAACGAACCCGAATGGGAGGAGTACCGGTGAGGGGCGGGGAGCGGGGGGCGTGTCCATTCCCACACCCAGCCCTAATCCTAATCCTAATCTTAATCCTAATCTCCCCGGCCCGAGAGCAGGATTACGATTACGATTAGGATTAGGAGCGGTCTTCAGAGTCCGG
>Ga0209415_10014422_pt1 | contig 12909 bp, 11 predicted proteins | sample PeaSoiSIISIP2007_FD_187696 | JGI IMG/M metagenome (GOLD analysis project Ga0209415, IMG submission 187696) | Peat soil microbial communities from Weissenstadt, Germany - SII-SIP-2007 (SPAdes) (version 2) | ecosystem: Environmental > Terrestrial > Soil > Wetlands > Peat | place: Germany...
ATCTTGAGCAGGCGCTCCATCGAGACGCGCACCGCCTCCGACGTGAACGGCGTCCCGTCGTGAAACCGGACGCCCTGGCGGAGCTTGAACGTCCAGGCGCTCGCGTCGGGCGCGCCCTGCCACGACGTGGCCAGCCGCGGAACGATCTGGGCGGTGCTGCCCGCTAAGCCGAGCAACCCTTCGTACATCCCTCGCGTGATGCGCAGCGTGTTGTTGTAGACGATCTGCGGATCCAGGGTCTGCACGTTGACGTCCTGCGCGACCACAAGCGTATCGGTGCCGACCGCGGCGGCGGCGCGCCCGGCACCGCGCACCCACTCGGCCCCGGCGATCCCCGTCCCCACCGCCACCGCGCCGAGGCCGAGCGCCTGCAGAAGTCTCCGCCGGGAGAGTGTCGGAATCGACTGACGCATAAATTTCCCCCCTAAATACGCGTGGGCCGTTCGAAGGGCGGCCCCGCATCATGGTTCCATGCGAGCGGGGGGGGCTCCTCTTCAGCACCCCGCACGAGCGGACCACGCCGGCGTCAGGCTCCCGACCGCCGCAACGGGAAGGAACACAAAAATCGTCTGTGGAAGCGTCGGTGACACGTCCCCGGTTCCGGCGACCGCGATGCCCGGCGCGAACAGCGGGGCGCGAGTGCGACAAACGGGAGGCGCCTCGAGGGCGCGGCGCAGCTCCGGATCGACGTCGGGGGCGATCCGCCGTCCGCACGGCACCAGCCTTGTGCCGCCAGGTCGGAGCAGGCTCCGCGGCCCGTCGGCGCCGCGCGTCTTCGGCGAGCCGCGGCCGCCCTCGACCCCGGCGGCGCGCCCGTCCGTCCTGGCCCTGCTCGCGACGCCGGTCGCGAGACCCGAGCACTGGCACGGATGCGGCTGCCCGCGCGGCGGCGGAACACGCGGAAAGAGGGTGAGAGAATGGAGACGCATCTCGGCAAGATGTCCTTGGCGGACGCCGAGGAACGGCTGGCGGCAAAGCCCGTCGTGTTCTTCCCGTTCGGCGCACAGGAGGCGCATGGCCCACACCTGCCATTGGGCGCCGACTACCTCATCGCCGAGGAGATCGCGGTCCGCGCATCGCGACTGACGAACGCGGTGGTCGCACCGACCATGCCCTACGGCTACTCGTCCACCTTTCGCGGCTTCCCCGGCGGCGTCAGCACACGCCCCGAGATCACGCAGATGCTGGCGGAGGACGTACTGACGGACCTGGCCGCGTTCGGGGTCACGCACTTCGTCTTCGTCGACAGCCACGGGGGCAACGACGCGCCGCTGGAGCGCGCAGCGCGCTCGACGCAGGAGCGGCTCGGGATCGCGGTGGGACACTTCTACCCGTGGCGGGTGATGGACACCTGGGCCCCGGCGCTCTTCGGCGAGGACTGGAACGCGGTGTCGGGGCACGGGGCCGAGCCCAACACCTCGGTCATGCTCTACCTGACCCCGGACGCCGTCCGCATGGACAAGGCCGCGGTGGGCCGCCTGGCCCGCTACGGCGGTCAGAAGATGGCCAACAGCCGGTACGTCGAGATCGACGGCGTCCGAGCGCAGCTGTACCTGGGCTTGAAGCAGATCAACGAGACGAGCGTGACGTCGGGCGACCCAACCCGGCGCCCCGATCCCGAGATCGGAAAGATCCTCGTCGAGCGCACCACCGCGGCACTTGCGCGCTTCACCGACTGGTTCCGGGGTCAGCCAGCGCCTGCGGCGCCGTAGCGGTGCGTCCTGCCGAGCCGGCGCGGCGTCCCAGGCGCGACGTGCCCGGATGGCCGCACGCATGCAGGGATCGCGGGCCGAACGGCCAACCAGGAGCGGAAAGATCATCGGCGTGGAACCACACACGGTATCGGCCGCCGGGGGGATCGACTCCCCCCGAGATCTTCCGAGCATAGAAAGGGGGCACGGCGGAAATGACACGGAGATCGGACGCGCGGATCACGCGGCGGGCGCTCTTGCGCAAGGGCGGCGCGGTGGGTGCCGCGCTCGGCCTCGGCGCGCTCGGAGGCTTGGCCACCCCGGCTGCGGGGCCTGCGCTCGGGGCCGCGTCGATCGCGGGCGGGCGAAACGTGCACGTGACCGAATTCATCTGGATCGGCGGCGGCCAGGGGGTCGTGCCCAGGGAGGTCAAAACGTCGTTCGAGCAGACCAACCCGAACGTCAACATCGAGCTGTACGAGGGGACGAACGCCCTCACGTACCCGAAGATGGTGGCCCAGCGACAGGTCAACCCCAACAGCCCGCTCATCAACTTCGGCTTCTTCAACGTCGACGCGCAGACCAAGGGTCAGCTCGACGGCATGTGGGCGCCCCTGGATCCCAAGAAGATCCCCAACATGGGGGCCGTATACGACAACTACCATCGACCGAACAACGCGGGCATCGGCTGGGGGCTGAGCGGCTACGGCATCCTCTACAACAAGAAGCTCGTCAAGGAACCGCCGACAAGCTGGAACGACCTGTTCGCCCCGCGGTTCAAGGGGCGGGTGATGGTCTTCGACTACGGACAGGGCGGAGGCTTCAACGACGTGCTGGGCGTGGCCTACGCGAACGGCGGCAACGCGGCGCACATCGACGCAGCGTTCGAGAAGTTCAGCAAGGCGGCGCAGGACGGCCAGTTCCTGGCGCTGTTCACCACGAACGAGGGAGTCAAGGACGCGCTGGCGCGCGGCGAAGCCCTGATCGCCCCCTACTACACCAGCTTTGGCATCACGTGGAACCAGGAGAGCCCGCAGGGAGACGGCCCCTTCGGGTACGCGCTTCCCCGGGAGGGCATGATCGCGTACACCTTCTACTTCAACATCGTGAACGGGTCGACGCCGGATCAGGTCGACGCCGCCTCCGCGGTGATCAATACGTATCTCTCCAAACCTGTGATCGAGCGCTACTGCAACCTCACCGCCACGATCCCGGCGGTGAAGGGCCTCTCGCTCAAGCCCGAACTCCAGCAGGAGCCCGTTTTTCAGCCCAGCGTGGTCCAGCGGGCGATCCAACCCGACTGGGTCACGGCCAACAAGCAGAACGCGGCGTGGCGCCAGCGGTGGGATCGCGAGGTCAAGGCGAAGATGTAGCGGACACGCTGGCCCCCGCCCGGGTGCCCCGGGCAGGGGCCGCGTGCCGCAACCCGTCGAGCAGACGACCACCGATCGGACCTGGGAGGAGTGGGGTGGAGGCACCGCGGACCCGCGCGCGCACGGCGCCGGACACGGCCGACCAACCGGCGGTTGAGCTCCGGCGCGTGCACAAGCGCTTTGGCAAGGTCCACGCCGTCCGGGACGTGTCGCTCAGCATTCGAGAGAACGAGTTCTTCTCGCTGCTCGGCCCCAGCGGGTGCGGCAAGACCACCGTGTTGCGCATGATCAGCGGGTTCGAGACGCCCACGGAGGGCGAGCTGTACCTCGAAGGGCGCCTCGCCAACACCATCCCGCCCTACCGCCGGGACACGAACCTGATCTTCCAGCATCTGGCCCTGTTCCCGCACCTCGACGTCTACGACAACATCGCGTTCGGGCTGCGGCTCCGCCGCCTCGGCCGGGACGAGATCCGGCGCAAAGTCCTGGAGATCCTAGACCTCGTGCACCTGGGTGGGTACGAGTCGCGGAGGATCCACCAGCTCAGCGGCGGCCAGAAGCAGCGGGTCGCGATCGCCCGCGCCCTCGTCAATCAGCCCGCCGTGCTCCTGCTCGACGAACCGCTGGGGGCGCTCGACCTCCGCCTGCGGGTGCAGATGCAGGTCGAACTAAAGGAGATCCAGCACCGGGTCGGGACGACGTTCGTGTACGTGACGCACGACCAAACTGAAGCGCTCACGATGTCCGACCGCATCGCCGTGATGCGAGACGGGATGGTCGAACAGCTCGGCACGGGCCGGGACGTCTACGAGCGACCGCGGACGCGATTCGTGGCCATGTTTCTCGGCGACAGCAACCTGCTCATCGGGCAGGTCGAGGCCCGCGAGGAGAGCCGCACGATCGTCCGCGCGGCCGGGCACGTGCTCATCGCGCCGGCGGAGGAGACCGCGACCCCCGGGACCGCCGTGTACCTCTGCGTGCGGCCGGAACGGCTCCGCCTCGTCGGCCCGGACGACGCGCCGCTGCCGGCAAGCTACGAGAACCGGATCCGGGCGCAGGTCCGGGACGTGACGTTCAAAGGGGCGTTTATCGAATACCGGCTCGCGACGCCGTCCGACGACACCCTGATCGCGCAGGCCCACGCGGACGGAACCCGGGTGATCGAGCGTGGCGGCTCCGTGGTGGTGGCCTGGCGGGCGCCGGACGGCGTGGTTCTGACGGAATGACCGTCGCGGCCGCCTCCCGCCCGGCCCGCGGTGCGCGCGGGCAGACGCTCGTGCTGGCGGGTCTGCTCGGCCCTGCGGTCGCCTTCATCGTCGCCCTGCTCCTGACCGCGCTCGGCGTCCTGTTCATCAACAGCGTCTACCACTTCACGGGCACGCAGGTGCAGCCCCGCATCACGCTCGAAGCGTACCGCCGGTTCTTCACCGACTCGTTCTACGCCAACGTGGTGTGGCAGGAAGTTCGGCTCGCCGTGGTCACGACGGCGCTCTGCCTGGCCATCGGCTATCCCACGGCCTACGCCATCACGAAGATCCGCACGCCGGGATGGGTGATCGCGGCGTACATCGTGATCTTCTCGCCCCTGCTCACAAGCAGCATCGTGCGCGCGTACGGCTGGCTCGTGATCCTGGCGCGGGGCGGGCTCGTGAACTGGGTCCTCGCGGACCTGCACCTCATCGGCGCACCGGTCCGGCTGATCTACAACTTCACCGGGGTCACGATCGCCCTCGTGCACGTGCTGTTGCCGTTCACCGTCTTCCCGATCCTGGCGGTGCTCCTGCGAATGGACCCCACGCTCCGCGAGGCCGCCTCGGACCTCGGCGCGACCCGCCTGCACACGTTCCTGCGGGTGACGTGGCCGCTCTCGTTTCCGGGCCTGTACGCAGCCGCGCAGCTGACGTTCGTACTGGCGATGAACGCGTACGTCACGCCGCAGCTCCTCGGCGGCGGGCGCATCCAGGTGCTTCCGCTGTTGATCTACGGAAACATCTCCGACCTGAACTGGCCGCTCGCGGCCGTGGAGGCGATCGCGCTGATCGGGCTCGTCTGGGCGATTACGCTCTCCTCGAACCTGCTCTTTCGCCGGCGGCTCGCCGCGACCACGGAGCACGAGTGACCGCGTCCCGGCGCGACCCGGTCGCCATCGCCCTGTGGGCGTTCCTCGCGCTCGTCGGCATGTACATGCTGGCGCCGCTGGTGTTTGTGGTCATCGATTCGTTCAATCCGTCCACGTACGGGACGTTCCCGCTGGCGGGCACGACGCTGCACTGGTACGCGAACGTCATGCAGGTGCCGGAGTTTCGGGCGGGGCTCACGAACTCGCTGATCGTCGCCGCGGGGGCCACGGTCGTCGGCGTCACTCTCGGCACGCTCGCGGCGTACGCGCTGGCCCGCTACCGGTTTCGCACCCGCGAGCTCGCTCGCTCGTTTCTGCTCCTCCCCATCATCGTCCCGGCGATCGTCTTCGGCGCCGCGCTCTTCCTGCTCTACATTCGCATCGGGCTGTACGGCACGCTCACCGGACTGGTGCTCGGCCACGCGCTGCTCGGGCTGCCGTTTGTGATGTCGATCGTCGCGGCCAGCCTGCAGACCCTTGGCCGGGAGTACGAGGAAGCGGCGATGGACCTCGGGGCAAATCCGTTCGTGACGTTCTTCCTGGTCACGCTCCCGTCGATTCGCCCCGGGCTGATCGTCGGCGCGCTGTTCGCCTTCGTCACGTCGTGGGACCAGGTGGAGGTGTCGCTGTTCATCACGCGGCCGCAGAACAACACGCTGCCGATCGCGATGTTCAACTACGAGCAGAACTATCAAGACCCGACGCTCGCGGCGATCTCCGCGGTGCTGATCGGGTTCGCCGTCGTGTTGGTGCTCGTGGCGGTCTCCGTCCTGAAGTCCCAGGAATACCGCAAGCTGATCGAACGACAGTAGCAGCGCCGGGCGCGGCGCGGAGGAGGCACAGGACATGGCGGAGATGTTTGCGCTGGGCACGGCGAAGGTCGGCCGCGGGAGCATCGGCACCGGATACATTGAGAGCGCGTACCTGCGCGACAGCACGCGCGTTCGGATCCCACTCCTGATCGTGCACGGCGCCACCCCTGGGCCGGTGCTGTGGGTCGGCTCGACCGTCCACGGCGACGAGATTCCGGGCTGCGAGGTCATCCGGCGCCTGACCCGGGAGCGGCTGCGCCCCGAGGCGGTGCGGGGGACGGTGGTCGCCGCGCCGGTGCAGCACCCGGTCGCGTTCCTCACCTCCACACGCCTCACCGTGCACGACGGCGTCAACATCAACCGCGTCTTCCCCGGCAACCCCAAGGGCACCCTGTCGGAGCGCATCGCCTACGACCTCTTCCACGAAGGGGTCCTGCGGGCCGACGTGATCCTGGACATCCACTCCAACGCGATCGGGGCAGTCAGCTTCAGCATCGTGCGCACCGGGGGCACGGGCCCGGCCTGGGACGCTCAGTGGAAGATCGCCGACGCGTTCGGACTCAGCGTCTCGGTCGGCCCGGTCGGCCAGCTCGGGCTGAGCGGGACGCTCACGGACGCCGCGCTGAACGCCGGCAAGCCCGCGCTGACCGTCGAACTCTCCGGAGGGTACACCTGGGAGGAACCGTCCGTGCGCGCCGGGCTGACGGGCGTCCTCAACGTGATGAAGTCGCTCGGGATGCTCGACGGCTCGCCCGAGCCGCAGACGGAGGTCCAGGTCATGCGGGAGCGCCTGACCAACCGCCACTATCTCACGTGCGATAAGGGCGGGCTGGTCCGCCCGCTCAAGCCCCTGGGGTCCGCGGTGACCCGCGGCGATCCCGTGGCGGTGCTGTACGACGTCTTCGGGGAGACCGTGGAGACGATCACGAGCCCGATCGACGGCTGGGTGATCACGTACCCGCTCACGGGGAACCGCACCGCGGTCAGCGGCGACACCATCGCGTTCGTGTTCGGGACCGCGTAGCGCGGTTCGCGGCGACGGCACGGCAGGACATCGCCGCCTCATCGGTGAACTCTGAGATATTCCGATCGTCGTGCAAGCATCGCAGCACGGTCTGCTTCGCACTCGGGGAGGACGGGACGATGATGACGCGTGGGACCGTTACTCGGCGGCAACTCCTGGCAGGCGCCGCCAGCGTGGTGGCGGCCACGGCGCTGCCGCGCACGGGGTACGGTGCGCCCACCGGCGGAGCCATCACCTACCCGATCGTCGCGGACCCGGTCTTCAACCCGTGGCATCCGCGCGCGTTTGTCGAGTCCGTGTTCCCCGATCGCGTGCTGTTCAACGGCCTCACCAAGCCCGGCACGAACCTCCAGCCGGCGCCCGACCTTGCGGAGCGGTGGGACGTGAGCAAGGACGGTCTGACGTGGACGTTCTACCTCCGGAAGGGCGTACGCTGGCACGACGGTCAAGAGTGCACCGCCGACGACGTGAAGTTCACGTACGATCTCGTGCTCAATCCGACGCTGGGTGCCGGAGGGGCGGCGAACTTCCGGTCCGTGAAGACCGTGCAGGTCGTGGACCCGTACACGGTGCGGTTCGTGCTCGCCGCGCCGCTCGCCAGCTTCGCGGTCTTTGCCGGCACGAACGCCGGGATCCTCCCCCGACATGCGTTTCAGGGAAACAGCGACCCCTGGGCGAACGACGCGTTCAACAAGCGCGGCCCGGTCGGCACCGGGGCCTTTCGCATGGGCGAGTACGTGTCCGGGTCCCACGTCACCCTCGTACGGAACGACACCTACTTCCTCGGGCGGCCGGACGCGGACAGCGTCACCTTCAAGATCCTCCCCGACCCCAACACCCAAATCGCCCAGCTGCTCAGCGGGGAGTTGACGTTGATCATGGTGGACAACCCGGCGAGCGTCAACATGCTGCGCGGCCACGGCGACGTCGACATCACCACCGTGCTGCAGACGAACTTCTACTGGCTGGCGCCGAACTACTCCAACCCGACGTTCCGCGACGCACGCGTCCGGCAAGCGATGCTCTATGCGCTGGACCGGAAGGCGATGATCAACGGATTCCTGCAGGGGTACGCGCGGGAGGCCACCGGCATCATCTCGCCGGCCCTGACCTACTACTACCGGTCGGATGTCCCGGCGTACGCGTTCGATCGCGCGAAGGCGCGGTCGCTCCTCGCCGAGGCCGGGTGGCGCCCGGGCGCCAACGGGATGCTGGCGAAGGACGGACAACCGTTCCGGTTCACCCTCACGTTTCCGCGCGTGCAGTACTTCGAGCAGCTCTGCGCGCTGGTGCAGCAGTACTACCGGGCGATCGGCATCGACGTGACGCTGGACGGGCTGGAGTTCAACCAGTTCGTCAGCCAGCGCCTGCTGCCGAGGAAGTTCGAGGTCATCGCGGGCTGGTGGATCACCCCGGCCGACCCGGACTTCTACAACTACCTGCACAGCAGCGCCGCCACCAGCGGCTTCAACGTCCCGATGTACAGCAACCCCGAGATGGATCGCCTCCTGGCGCAGGGGCGCGCCGCGAGCGACCCGGCCGACCGCGCGAAAGTCTATGCGCGGTTGCAGCAGCTCGTGGCCACGGACCTGCCGTACATCTATCTGTGGTGGCCCTACGAGATCCGGGCGATCAGCAAGCGCCTCAGCGGCGTGCCCGCCATCGGTCTGCGCGACGCGTTCGAGTACACGAACGCGTGGCGGTTGAGGTAGGACGTCCGCAGGCGTCCGCAACGCTCGCACCGCTGCCATGGGCCTGTACATCATTCGCCGTCTCGGCCACGCGGTCGTCGTCCTGCTGGTGGTCAGCGTGTTGACCTTCACGCTGGTCAACGTCGCCCCCGGCGGCCCCGCGATCATGACCACGATGCAGACGACCGTCGAGCAGCGCGAGGCGCTTCGCGTCCACCTCGGCCTGAACCGTCCCCTGTACCAACGATTCGGCGCGTGGCTGTGGGCCGTCGTGCGCGGCGACTTCGGCCGCTCCCTGAACGACGGGCGCCCGGTGATCGACGAAATCGGCGAGCGGCTCCCGCCCACGTTTCTGCTCGGCGGCGCGGCCCTGGTGGGCTCGATCGTCGTGGGAATTCCGGTCGGGCTCCTCTCGGCGACGCACCGGTACTCTGGGTACGACCAGGTCGTCACGTTCCTGAGCTTCGTCGGCGTCAGCATCCCCGCGTTCTGGTTCGCGATCATGCTGATCCTCCTGTTCTCCGTGCAGTTCCGGTGGCTGCCCAGTTCTGGCATGGCGACCATCGGCGTCCCGTCGTCGCTGCCGGACCACGCGCGGCACCTGCTGCTGCCCGCGGTGGTGCTCGCGACGGTCACGCTGCCACAATTGGTCCGGTACACGCGGTCCTCGATGCTCGACGTCCTGTCCCGAGAGTACGTGCGCACGGCACGCGCCAAGGGGCTGCGGGAACACCGCGTGTTGTATCAGCACGCGTTCCGCAACGCGCTGATCCCCGTCGTCACCGTGCTCGGCATCTTGATCCCGCGGCTGGTCGGCGGCGCGGTGATCACGGAGACGATCTTCGGCTGGCCCGGGATGGGGCAACTGGCGGTCGCGTCGGCGGTGGGACGGGACTATCCGTTGGTGATGGGCATCACGGTCGTCGTCGCCGCGGTAGTCGTTGCGGCCAACCTGGGGGTCGATTTGGCGTACGGCTGGATCGATCCACGGATCCACTACGAGTAATGCGCGCCGTGCGCCGCCCTGCCGATGCGTGAGGCGCTGATCGATCAGGCGCTCGAGCGCGCGCCGGCGGCCGCCGCGCGTTGGGGGGTGTGGCACCGCCTCACCCGGAGCACCCCGGCGCTGCTGTCGCTCATCTTTCTTGTCGCGATCCACGCCCTGGCGCTGCTCGGCCCACTGGTGCTGCCGCTGGACCCCTACTCCACCGACCCTTCGGCGGGCCTCCGGCCCCCCACCGCCGCGCACCTGTTGGGAACGGACGAGCTCGGCCGCGACGTCCTGGCCCGGTTGATCTCCGGGGCGCGGGTGTCGCTGCTGGTCGGCGCGGTGGCGATGGGGATCGCCGTCGTGACCGGGTCCGCGCTGGGCGCGGCGGCCGGGTACTTCGGGCGGAGCGTCGACGTTTGGGTGATGCGCGTGACCGACGCGATGATGGCGCTGCCGACGTTCTTTCTGATCCTGGCCGTGCTGGCGGTGTTCGGCGGGGGCCCGGTTGCCGTCATGAGCGTCATCGGGCTGACCTCGTGGATGCAGGTCGCGCGCATCGTCCGCGGCGATTTCCTGCGCTGGCGCGTCTCGGAGTTCGTGGAGGCCGCGCACGCGGTCGGGGCGTCGCACGCCCGCATCATGTGGCGGCATCTGTTGCCGCAGGTCGTCCCGTCGATCATCGTCACGGCGACGTTTGGCGTCGCGTTCGCGATCCTGACGGAGTCGGCGCTCAGCTACCTGGGCCTCGGCATTCAGGCGCCGACGCCGTCGTGGGGGAACATGCTGCAGAACGCCCAGCAGTACCTGTGGTCGGCGCCGTTCTTGGCCGTCTACCCCGGCGTCATGATTCTGCTGACCGTGCTGAGCTACAACTTCCTCGGCGACGGCCTACGCGACGCGCTGGACCCATCACTGCGCAACGTCTAATCCCGGCCGCCAACGGTCTCGCCCGCCTGCCCTGGGAGACTGCGGCCGTCTCCCCACGCAGCGGCCCCGTGTCCGCGCGCACCTTCGGGGCTCCGTGAGCGCCTCAGCGGCCCTCCACCCGGTCGGGAGGGTGCTCGTTCTCGATCAGGGCGGGAAGTGGGGAGGAACGACCGGCGTCGTTTCGACGGGTCACCTGCCGCTCCGCGTCCTCTGCGATCGCCTGAACCCGGCGCGCGACGTCGTCCGCAAAGCGTTCCATGCGCCGATCGACGTCTGTCGTGGTCGCGGGGGAAACCGTCGCTCCGCCTGGCACGATGAGCCGTACCGCCGCCGCCGTCTGACGGACCGCCGAGGCGCTTGCCAGGGAACGGAGCTCGTCGAGCGGCACCGACGCGCGGCGGTGTCTCCACAACGCCTCCACTTGACTGGAGAGCCCGCGGAACGCTTTGGGGGCAAGGCCGAGGCTCGAGGCGGCGAGGGGATCGGTCATCGCGTCTTCAATGGGATCCAGGAAGGCGCTCAGCGTGTCAGAGGACGCGGGCAGGACGAAGCCGATCGCCGCCGAGACGGCCATCTGGACGGCGGTCCGCCGTTCGTCGGCCGCGCGCTCGTGTAACTCCGCTTGTTCCACCTGCTGGCCGATCACCGCGCGCTGGCGGCGCCATTCGTCGACGGTCGCTGGTTGGCGCGCGCCAAGCTCCTCCCCGGGCAGGGGCGCCCCGCCCCCGGTATCGACGGGGAGCCTGCGGGACAGGAACGCCCGCACCCCGGGGTCGGCCGACGCCTCGCTCAGAAACTGCCCCGCGACGCGGCGGGCGATGACGGACGGGCGATCCGCGTCGGACCGGCCTTAGCCCGGTCGATCGCCACGAACACGATCCCGAGCTGGCGCCGCTGGATCGCGGTCAGCCGGCCGACGGTCACGTCGATCGTCTCGGCGGCGAGGTATCGCCCCTCCGCGTCCCAGTCCCGGCGCAGGGCGGCATGGTATCGCTCGCGCGACGTCTCGTGGTCGCGACGTGCCTGCGCAGCGAGCGCGTCCGCGGAGCACAGGGTGAACGTCGACGCGGCCGTGAGGAGCACGACCGCGCTTGAGAGCAGCTGCTGCCCAGCGCCAAACCGAGCGAGCGGCCGGACCTGCGGACGCGCGCGGCCGAGGGCGAGCAGAAACCCGATGGTCGCCAACAGGACCAGGAACGCGGCCACCTTCGAGAGACCGAGGCCGCTGATGCCCACCGCCCACATCCTGAGAACGAGCACCGCGCCTTCAAACGCCCGGACCCCCTGGACTGCGCTCGCCGCGTACGGATCCGGCTGCCAGATGTTGACGGCGAGCATGAGGATCGAGGCCAGCCCGAAGCCAAGCGCCGCCGGCAGGAGCAACCCGCCGAGCGCCTGCGCCCAGACGTTCCGCCGATCGCGGACCCAAAACCATCCTGCCGCGCTGACGAGCGCGGCCAGTCCTGCGGGAAATGTGTACGCCGCGTAGAGGGCCCCCGCCGCCCACACCAGCACGCGGCGCGCATTCGCAGACTCGTCGGGGCTCCGTCTCAAGGCGTGTCCTCCCGGTGCCGCGCGCGCTGAGGTGACGGTCGGATGATCTCTCACGTTTGGCGGTGGCAGTGGCGATCCCTGCGAGACGACGCGGGCATGACGTGCTGGCCGGGGGGCCGCGCCGCCGTCCCGGTTCTTCGTCAGAGGCAGGATGCGCCGCCCTCGACCGCGCGTCCAGCGCGGCCACCCCAGCACCGCGCGGCGCCCCACCTGGGGCGGCGCGGGCTCATGCCGCGGGGTGTCCGCGACCCGCGGCAAGCGCCGACTCGCGCTCTCGTCTCCCGAATCCGCGAAGTATCATGGTGTCGTGACGCGGGCGGCGAGGCGCACTGGCACGTACGCGCCGCAGCCCGTCGCAGGGGGTGGCGGATGAAAGCCGTTGTCATCAGGCAGCACGGTGGGCTCGACACGCTCAAACTGGAGGAGATTGAGGCGCCGCAACCGGGGCCCGGCCAGGCGCTGGTGCGCGTCCGGGCGGTCGCGATGAACAACCTGGACGTGTGGGCGCGCAGCGGCCCGCCGGGCGGCCGGCCGGTGTATCCGTGGGGGCGGTCGAACCTCCCGACGGTCACGGGCGTCGACGTCGCCGGCGTCGTCGAGGCCGTCGGTCCCGGGGTGGGCGAGGTCGCCGTCGGCGCCAGGGTCGTCGTGAATCCGATCCTGTCCTGCGGACGGTGCGAGTTCTGTCTGGCGGGCGAGCAATCGATGTGCCCGGACTACCATATCT
>Ga0209415_10014423_pt1 | contig 12908 bp, 14 predicted proteins | sample PeaSoiSIISIP2007_FD_187696 | JGI IMG/M metagenome (GOLD analysis project Ga0209415, IMG submission 187696) | Peat soil microbial communities from Weissenstadt, Germany - SII-SIP-2007 (SPAdes) (version 2) | ecosystem: Environmental > Terrestrial > Soil > Wetlands > Peat | place: Germany...
ATTTGGAGCGTGAGCCGAGGCCTGCCTTACCCCTTCTTCAGCAGCTTCGCCGCCTCGACCGCGAAGTAGGTGAGCACGCCGTCGGCGCCGGCGCGCTTGAAGCCGATCAGGCTTTCCAGGATGACGCGGTCGTTGTCGAGCCAGCCGTTCTTCGCCGCGCCCTTGAGCATCGCGTACTCGCCGCTCACCTGATAGGCGAAGGTCGGCAGGCCGAAGCTCTCCTTCACCCGGCGCACGATGTCGAGATAGGGCATGCCCGGCTTGACCATCACCATGTCGGCGCCTTCCTCGATGTCGAGCGCCACTTCGCGCAGCGCCTCGTCGGTGTTGGCCGGATCCATCTGGTAGGTCTTCTTGTCGCCCTTGAGCGCGGCGTTGCTGCCGATCGCGTCGCGGAACGGGCCGTAGAAGGCCGAAGCGTATTTGGCGGCGTAGGACATGATCTGCACGCGCAGGAAGCCGCCGTCGTCGAGCGCGTCGCGAATCGCGCCGACGCGCCCGTCCATCATGTCCGAGGGCGCGATCACGTCGCAGCCGGCCTGCGCCTGCACCAGCGCCTGGCGGCACAGCACCTCGACCGTGCGGTCGTTGTCGACATAGCCGTCGATCAGCAGCCCGTCATGCCCGTCGCTGTTGAAGGGATCGAGCGCCACGTCGCAGATCACGCCGAGCTCCGGCAGCGCACCCTTGATGGCCCGCGCGGCCGAGCAGATCAGGTTGTCGGGGTTGGTGGCTTCGCGCCCGTCGGGGGTCTTGAGCGCGGGGTCGATCTCGGGGAACAGGGCGACGGCCGGAATGCCCAGCGCGTGCGCCTCGGCCACCGCCTCGAGCAGCGTGTCGATGCTGTAGCGCACCACCCCGGGCATCGAGGCAATCGGCTCGCGCTTTCCCTGTCCGTCGGCGATGAACACCGGCCAGATCAGGTCGCCGGCGGTGAGCACGTTCTCCGCCACCAGCTTGCGCGACCAGGGGTGGCGGCGGTTGCGGCGCAGCCGCGTGCGCGGGAAGCGACCGGTCGGCGAGGGGGGCGTGCTCATGCCCCCTTTATTCACCGTTCCTCAGGCCGCGTCGAGAGCCTGTTTGATGTCGGCCAGGATGTCGTCGATGTGCTCGATGCCGACCGAGAGGCGCACATAGCCGGGCGTCACGCCGGTCTTGGCTTGGTCCTCGACCGAGAGCTGCGAATGCGTGGTGCTGGGCGGATGGATCGCGAGCGAGCGCGAGTCGCCGATGTTGGCCACGTGGTAGAGCAGCTTGAGCGAATCGATGAACTTCTTGCCCGACTCCGCGCCGCCCTTGAGCTCGAATCCGACCAGCGCGCCGTAGCCGCCCTTGAGCGCGGCGTCGGCGCGGCGCTTGATTTCGCCGGTCTGCAGCGACGGGTGATAGACCTTGGTGATCTTGGGCTGCTTGGTCAGGAAGTCGGTGACCAGCTGCGCGTTCTTGCAATGCTCGCGGATGCGCAGGGGCAGCGACTCCAGCCCCTGGATGGTGAGGAAGTCGTTGAACGGGCTCGGCGCCGCGCCGATGTCGCGCAGCAGGATCACGCGCGCGCGGATGATGTAGGCGATCGGTCCGAGCGGCTTGACCGCCTGGGTCCACACGGCGCCGTGGTAGCTCGGGTCGGGCTGGTTGAGCAGCGGGAAGCGCTTGGCGTGCTTCTCCCAGTCGAACTTGCCCGAATCCACCAGCACGCCGCCGATCGAGTTGCCGTGGCCGCCGATGTACTTGGTGGTGGAATGGACGATGATGTGCGCGCCAAGGTCGAACGGCTTGCAGATGATCGGCGCCGCGGTGTTGTCCATGATCAGCGGCACGCCCAGTTCGTTGCCGATCTTCGCCACCTCGGCGATCGGGAACACGTGCAGCTTGGGATTGGGCAGGGTCTCGGCATAGTAGGCGCGGGTCTTGGCGTCGGTGGCGCGGCGGAAATTCTCCGGGTCGGCCGGATCGACGAAGCGGCACTCGACGCCGATCTGCTTCATCGTGTTGGCGAACAGGTTCCAGGTTCCGCCGTACAGGTCGGTCGAGGAGACGAAGTTGTCGCCCGCCTGCGCGACGTTGAGGATCGAGTAGGTGCTGGCCGCCTGCCCCGAGGCCAGCGCCAGCGCGGCGACCCCGCCTTCGAGCGCGGCGATGCGCTGCTCGAGCACGTCCTGGGTCGGGTTCATGATGCGCGTATAGATGTTGCCGAGTTCGGCCAGCGCGAACAGGTTGGCGGCGTGCTTGGTGTCTTTGAACTGGTACGAGGTGGTTTGATAGATGGGCACGGCGACGGCGCCGGTGGCGGGATCGGCGCGATAGCCGGCATGCAGCACGATGGTTTCGGGATGTTTGCTGGTGGTGCCCATGGCTCTCCCCTGTCGATGGCCGGCGCCGCGGTCGCCTCTCCGCCGCCGGCAGAGTATCATTGGCGGCGCGGCCATCGCCGGAAGGACGGACGGCCGCGTCGAAGGCCGGAGCAAACACCCCGCCGCCACCCACTGTCAAGGCAAATGTCGCACGGATATGTTATTTATATCATGTATAACATAAAATGCGCGTTTATTATCCGAGAGGGCCGATGGAGCGGCCGCGGCTCCCTTGATGGGACGCGGGAATTCGACTTCGCGGACCGCCCGCACGGAAATACCGCATGACCGAGCGGCGCGGCGAGGTGATCTTCGAATTCGTCAGGGTGGGCGAATTCCTGAAGGTCTCGGCGATCGATCCGGTAACCAATATCGAGGTGTCGATCACGGCCTCGCCGCGCATGGACCGGGCCGTCCTCAAGGAGGCGGCGGTGCGCAAGCTGCGCTATGTCATCGCCAAGGGCAGTACGAGGGAAGCCAATTAACCTGATCCCTCGGATTGCCATCGTGCCGCCGGCCCACGGGCGAGGGGTTGTGGCGCACTGGCACGCCCAGCCGACATATGGTATCAACCGGCTTCGCTTCTCACGATACAACGCAAACGGCTCATGTCGTCGCTTACCGTCGCGGTAGCTTCCGACCATGGAGGCTTCGAATTGAAGTCGGCGCTTGCCGCGGAACTGGCGCGGCTGGGCCATACCGTCATCGATCTGGGAACCGACGGAACGGCCCCGGTCGACTATCCCGATTACGCCCTGGCGGTGGCGCAGGCAATGCGCGCGGGCCGGGCGCAGCGCGGGTTGCTGATCTGCGGCACCGGCATCGGCATGTCGATCGCCGCCAACCGCTTTCCCTGGGTGCGCGCCGCGCTGGTGCACGATGCCTACGGCGCGCGCATGGCCCGGCTGCACAACGACGCCAACGTCATCACCATGGGCGGGCGCACCACCGGAATCGAGGTGGCCAAGGACTGCCTGCGGATTTTCCTCGACACGCCGTTCGAGGGCGGGCGCCACGCGCGCCGTGTCGCCAAGTTGACGCCGACCGAACAGGCCGCGGCCGCAAAGGTCGGGTGACGGTCGGATAAAGGAAGGATCGGACGGATGAGTGTGGAGCAGGCCCAGTCGCATCGTTTCTTCGGCGCTCCGCTGGCGGAAGTGGATCCCGAGATTCACGCCGCCATCGGCAAGGAACTGTCGCGCCAGCAGAATCAGGTCGAGCTGATCGCGTCGGAGAACATCGTTTCGCGCGCCGTGCTCGAAGCGCAGGGTTCGGTGCTCACCAACAAATACGCCGAGGGTTACTCCGGCCGGCGCTACTATGGCGGTTGCGAATACGTCGACATCGTCGAGGACCTGGCGATCGAGCGCGCCCGCGCCCTGTTCGGATGCGCCTACGCCAACGTGCAGCCGCATTCGGGCTCGCAGGCGAACCAGGCCGCGTTCATGGCCCTGATGCAGCCGGGCGACACCTTCATGGGCCTGTCGCTGACTTCGGGCGGCCATCTCACCCACGGCTCGCCGGTCAACATGTCGGGCCGGTGGTTCAAATGCGTCTCCTACGGCGTGCGCCGCGACGACGCGCTGATCGACATGGAACAGGTCGAGGCGCTGGCGCGCGAGCACCGGCCGAAGATCATCGTCGCCGGCGGCTCGGCCTACCCGCGCATCATCGACTTCGCCGCGTTCCGCAAGGTGGCCGACGCGGTCGGCGCCTACCTGATGGTCGACATGGCGCATTTCGCCGGACTGGTGGCCGGCGGCGTGCACCCGAGCCCGGTGCCGCACGCCCATGTGTCCACGACCACGACGCACAAGACGCTGCGCGGGCCGCGCGGCGGCATGATCCTCTGCAACGACGCCGAGATCGCCAAGAAGATCAATTCGGCGATCTTCCCGGGTCTGCAGGGCGGGCCGTTGATGCATGTGATCGCGGCCAAGGCGGTGGCGCTGGCCGAGGCGCTGCGCCCGGAGTTCCGCGCCTACGCCCGGGCGGTCAAGGAGAATGCCGCCATCCTCGCCGACACGCTCAAGGCGCGCGGGCTCGACATCGTTTCGGGCGGCACCGACACGCATCTCATGCTGGTCGATCTGCGCCCGAAGAAGCTCACCGGCAAGCTGGCCGAGGCCGGCCTCGAGCGCGCCGCCATCACCTGCAACAAGAACGGCATTCCGTTCGATCCGGAAAAGCCTACGGTGACCTCGGGGGTGCGCCTGGGCTCGCCCGCGGCCACCACGCGCGGCTTCGGCAAGGACGAGTTCCGCCGCGTCGGCGAATTGATCGGCGAAGTGCTCGACGGTTTGGCGGCGACGCCCGAGAACAATGGCGCGATCGAGTTGCGGGTGCGGCAGCGGGTCGCGGAATTGTGCGACCGGTTCCCGATCTATCGGACCTGAGCGCGGCGCGGGCGGGCGGCGAAACAGTAGCGGGGGGTTGGCACTATGCGTTGTCCGTTTTGCGGTCACGAGGACACCCAGGTGAAGGATTCGCGGCCCACCGAAGACAATGCCGCCATCCGCCGCCGCCGCTCGTGCCCGCAATGCGGTTCGCGCTTCACCACTTTCGAGCGGGTGCAGTTGCGCGACCTAGTGGTGGTGAAGAAGAACGGGCAGCGGGTACCCTTCGACCGCGACAAGCTGGCGCGCTCGATCGCCATCGCCGTGCGCAAGCGTCCGGTTGAGCCCGAGCGCGTCGAGCGCATCGTCAATTCCATCCAGCGCCGGCTCGAGAGCAGCGGCGAGTCCGAGATTCCCTCGACCATGATCGGCGAGCTGGTGATGGAGGCCCTGGCCGGCCTCGATCCGGTGGCCTATGTGCGCTTCGCCTCCGTGTACCGTAACTTCCGCGAGGCCAAGGATTTCGAGGAATTCGTCGGAAAGCTCGGTGGCGACACTCACCTCAACGACTGATCTTTCCCACATGCAGGCGGCGCTCGGCCTGGCTCGCCGCGGGCTGGGCACCGTGTGGCCCAACCCGAGCGTCGGCTGCGTGATCGTCACCCGGGGACGCGTGGTGGGCCGCGCGCGCACCGCGCACCGCGGCCGGCCGCACGCCGAGACCCAGGCCCTGGCGGCGGCCGGGCCGGCGGCGCGGGGCGCGACCGCCTACGTTACGCTCGAACCCTGCAGCCATCACGGCGAAACCGCGCCCTGCGCCGACGCGCTGATCGCCGCGCAGATCGCGCGGGTGGTCGCATCGATCGAGGATCCCGATCCGCGCGTCTCGGGCCAAGGGCTGGCGCGGTTGCGCGCGGCCGGAGTGGCGGTCGAGCTCGGCCCGGGCGCGGAGGAGGCGCGCGAAATCAACGCCGGGTTCATCATGCGCGTTACCGCCGGCCGGCCGCTGGTCACGCTCAAGCTCGCCGCCTCGATCGACGGCGCCATCGCCATGCGGTCGCGCGAGGGGCGCTGGCTGACCGCTGAGCCGGCGCGCGCCTTCGCGCACCGGCTGCGCGCCGAATACGACGCGATCATGGTGGGCAGCGGCACGGCGATCCAGGACGATCCGGAACTGACCTGCCGGCTGCCGGGGCTCGAGTATCGCTCGCCGCTGCGCATCGTCATCGACGGGCGCCTGCGCCTCAACCTCGCGTCGCGCCTGGTGGCGACGGCGCGCGAGGTGCCGACGCTGGTGATCACCAGCCCCGGCAACCAACCGCGGCGGATCGAGGCGCTTGCCGGCGCCGGCGTCGAGGTGATCGAGATCGAGGGCGACGAAGGGGGCAAGGTCGATCTCGCGGCCGCGCTCGGCGAACTCGGGCGGCGCGGCCTGACCCGTCTCCTGGTCGAAGGGGGATCGCATCTGGCGGCGGCGCTGCTGCGGCGCGACCTGATCGACCGGCTCGCCTGGTTCCATGCGCCCATGCTGCTCGGCGGCGACGCGATGCCGGCGGTGGTGGCGCTGGGACTCGAGCGGCTGGACGACGCGCCGCGCTTCGTCCGCCAGGGAGTGGCCGAGATCGGCCGCGACCTGTTCGTCGCCTACCGCAAGGCGGAGGCGTGACTTGTTTACCGGCATCGTCACCGACCTGGGCGAAGTGATCGCGATGCAGGGTACGGGCGAGCGCACGCTCGAAATCGCCACCGCATACGACACCGAGACGATTCCGCTCGGCGCGTCGATCGCGTGCGGCGGCGTCTGCCTCACCGTGTTCGAGCACGCGCCGGGCCGCTTTTGGGTGGTGGCCTCGGCCGAGAGCATCGCGCGCACCACCATCGGGGCGTGGCGGACAGGCCAGCGGGTCAATCTCGAACGCGCGCTGCGGGTGGGCGACGAGCTCGGCGGCCATCTGGTTTCGGGCCACGTCGACGGCGTGGCGCATGTCGTCGACATTCGCCCCGAGAACGATTCCCGACGCTTCACCTTCGAGATGCCCCGGGAGCTGGCGCCCTTCGTCGCCGCCAAGGGCTCGGTGGCGCTCGACGGAGTGTCGCTCACCGTCAACGAAGTCGCCGCCGTCCGCTTCGGCGTCAACGTCATCCCGCATACGCTCGCCCACACCAGCTTCGGCGTCCTGGTTCCGGGCGCTGCGGTGAACATGGAAATCGACCTGCTGGCACGGTATGTTGCGCGCCTGTTGGGCAAGGCATGAGCCGATGACGCAGCTTTCCAATGTGGCGCGCTTCCACCCCTATATGTCGCCGATCGAGGAGATCATCGCCGAGGCGAAGAGCGGCCGCATGTTCATCCTGGTCGACGATGAGCGGCGCGAGAACGAGGGCGACCTGATCATTCCCGCCGAGAAGGCGAACGCCGAGGCCATCAATTTCATGGCCAAGCACGCGCGCGGGTTGATCTGCCTGGCGATGACCCGCGAACGCATCCAGCAGCTCGGTCTGTCGATGATGACGTCGCGCAACGCCTCGCGCCATGAGACCGCGTTCACCGTCAGCATCGAGGCGCGCGAGGGCATCGCCACCGGCATTTCGGCGGCCGACCGGGCGCGCACCATCGCCGTCGCGATCGACCCGGCCAAGGGTCCGCACGACATCGTCAGTCCGGGCCACACCTTCCCGCTGATGGCGCGCGACGGCGGCGTGCTGGTGCGGGCCGGCCACACCGAGGCCGCGGTCGACGTCGCGCGCCTGGCCGGCCTCAATCCGTCGGGCGTGATCTGCGAGATCATGAACGACGACGGCACGATGGCGCGCACGCCCGAGCTGGTGGCCTTCGCGCAACTGCATGGACTCAAGCTGGCCACCATCGCCGATCTGATCGCCTATCGCCGCCGCCACGACAAGATCGTCACCCGCGCGATCGAAACGCAGTTGGATTCGGCCTGGGGCGGCGCCTGGCGCATGCTGGTCTACCAGAACACCGTCGCCTATGCGGAGCATGTGGCGCTGGTCAAGGGCGACGTGGCGGCGGGCGGCCCGGCGCTGGTGCGGGTGCACGCGCTCAACGTGCTCGACGACGTGCTCGGCGACCGCTCCAGCGGCAAGGGCGGGCAGTTGCATGCCGCCATGACGATGATCGCCGAAGCGGGCAGGGGCGCGGTGCTGCTGATCCGCGAGCCGCATCCCACCAGCCTGTCCGAGGGCGTCAAGGCGCGCCTCGAAGGCCGCGCCGAAGGGGTGCCGCTGCGCGACTACGGCGTCGGCGCGCAGATCCTGCTCGATCTCGGCATCACCGAGATGGTCCTGCTGTCCAACTCGCGGCGCTCGATCGTCGGGCTGGACGGATACGGGCTCAAGGTGGTCGAGCTGCGCCCGATCCCGGTCGCCGCGGGACAAACATGACCGGGCCACGCGTCGTCATCGTCGAGGCGCGCTTCTACGACGAGATCGCCGACCATCTGCTGCGCGGCGCCGCCGCCGCGCTCGACAAGGGTGGCGCCACGCACCGTCGCATCGCCGTGACGGGCGTTGCCGAACTGCCCGCGGCGCTGGCCTTCGCCGTGCGCGCGGCCGAGCAGTCGCCGGGCGCCTGGGGCGCGGCCGGCTATGTGGTGCTGGGCTGCGCCATCAAGGGCGAAACCGATCACTACGACCACATCTGCCGCGAGGCCATGCGCGGCGTGCAGGAACTGGCGACGGCACGGGAGCTGGCGCTGGGCAACGGCATCCTCACGGTCCTCAACCGCGAGCAGGCGATGGCGCGCTGCCGTCCCGAAGGACGCGATCATGGCGGCCAGGCGGCGCGGGCGTGCTTGCGCATGATCGCGCTCAGGGGCGAACTCGGCCTCGGCCCCGAATGAGCGGCGCCCCGCGCGCGGCCCCCCGTCGTCTGGCGGCCGCCCGGCTGGCGGCGGTCCAGGCGCTCTACCAGGCCGAGTTCGCCGGCGCGGATGCGGAAACGGTGATCCGCGATTTCCTCGACCATCGCGTCGGGCGCACCGTCCCCATCGGTCGCGTCGGGGACGGCGGCGTCGAGGTCGAGGTCAAGCTGCCCAAGCCCGACGCCGCCCTGTTCGCGTCGATCGTGACCGGCGCGCTCGCGCGCCGCGCCGAACTCGACCGGATGATCGACGGCGCGCTCGACGAGGGCAGGTCGGTCGGGCGGCTCGAAGCGGTGATGCGCTCGATCCTGCGCGCCGGCGCCTTCGAACTCGCCGCGCGCGCCGACATCCCGCCCAGGGTGTCGATCAACGAATATGTCGACGTGGCCGGCGCCTTCTACGGCGGGCCGGAACCGGGGCTGGTGAACGCCGTGCTCGACCGCATCGCCCGCTTGGTCCGCGCCGGCGAGATCGACGGCCATGCCGGCGCCTGACGAGTTCGAGCTGATCCGCCGGCTGTTTGCGCCGCTGGCCACGAGTGCGGGCGCGCTCGGATTGCTCGACGACGCCGCGCTGGTCGAAACTCCCGCGGGGCGGCGGATCGCGCTGACCACCGACGCGATCGTCGCCGGGGTGCATTTTCTGCCCGACGACCCGCCCGATCTGGTGGCGCGCAAGCTGGTGCGGGTCAACCTGTCCGATCTCGCCGCCATGGGCGCGGAGCCGGCCGGGCTGCTGCTCGCCGCCTGTTTTCCGCAATCGGCCGAAGCCGCGTGGATCGAGCGCTTCGCCGCCGGGCTGGCGGCCGATTGCGGGGGCTTCGCCGTGCCCCTGCTCGGCGGCGACACGGTCGCCACGCCCGGACCCGCGACCTTCGTGGTCACCGCCGTCGGCACGGTGGAAGCGGGCATGGAACTGCGCCGCTCGACCGCGCGCATCGGCGACCGGTTGTGGGTTTCGGGCACCATCGGCGACGGCGCCTTCGGACTGTTCGCGGCGCGCGGCGCGGCGACCGCGTTGGCGCCGGAAGAAGCCGCGTTCCTGCGCGACCGGTACCGTCTGCCCGAGCCGCGGGTCGCGCTCGGGCGCGCTCTGATCGGCGTGGCGACGGCGGCGATGGACGTGTCCGACGGGCTGGTCGGCGATCTCGAACATATCTGCGAGACGTCGCGCGTGGGCGCGATGATCGAAGCCGCGCGCGTGCCGTTGTCGGCGCCGGCGCGCGCCGCGATCGCGGCCGGAATCGGGCAGGGGCTGGCGACGGCGCTCGTCGGCGGCGACGACTACGAGCTGCTGTTCGCGGCGCCGCCCGCCGCCGACGCGCGCGTCGCCGCGATCGGCGCGCATCTCGGCTTGCGGCTCACCGCCATCGGTACGATCATCGCCGGGTCGGGCGTGCGGGTCGAAGGACCGGGTGGAACCCCGCTCGCGCTGGCCGCGCGGGGCTATCGGCATTTCGGAGCATGAAGCGCTTCATCCTCATCATCCTGGCGGTCGTGATCCTGGGCGGGGGCGCCGCCGGCGCTTCGATCTATTTCCGGGTCGGACCGCTCGTCACCCTGATGAAGCTGAAGGTACCGCCCAAGGAGCCGGCCGCGCCGCCGCCGCCGGTTCATCAGGAGGAACCGGTCGGCAGCTTCGTCATCCCGATCGTCCAGGAACACGGCATCGGCCGCTCGTTCGGACTCGACATCGCGCTCGATGTGCTCGACAGCGACAAGACCAAGGTCGAGGCGCTATTGCCGCGCATCCAGAACGCCTTCACCCTGACGCTCTACGAAATCGTGCCGGCGCATTCCGACTCGCATTCGGCCGCCGACAAAAAGCTGATTCACGACCGGTTGAAGATCGCGGTCGACAAGGTGGTCGGCAAGGGCCTGGTGCAGGACGTGATCATCAAGTCGGTCTACGACCGGTGAACGTCGGCGCGCGCCGATAGGGACCGCCGCACGAAGGAGCGGGTCGGTTCGTCGGTGTCGGCCGTCGACGCTCAGCAGCCATTAGACAGTTGTAGTTATATCTTTCGAGTGGGCCCCGCATTGCCTTCGTGGATATACTCAAAATCAAGTAAGGCTCCAATCGCGCGATGAGGTAGCGTAAATACGGCCTCAGAAAGTGTGACGCACGTCACAATCAATGTGGCACGCGTCACAGACAGCACCGTATTATTCCCCATCATCATCTATGGTTATGGACTGGCTTGAGCTTTAATCAAAATTGGGGGGTTCGGTCTATGTGCCGGCTCGCGCTCCCGGCCCTTGCGATGCTCGCCGGCACTCCCGCGGGCGCGGTTGATCCGCCCGCCGGGGCCCACGCCTGGACGATTACTCTGGTACGCGGCCATGCCGCGTCCGGAGTGTTGGCCGAGGTCGTCGCTGGGGTTGCCAGGTGAAGGTATATTCGTTCCGGGACGCCCAGATGATGATGGGCGATACCAATCAGGCGTATATCCACAACGTTAGCGCCGCGTTTCAGGCGCGCGGCCTGCGCGAGCTGATCGTCTGCCGCGACGGCGAGCAGTTGCGCAAGTTCATGGATCCACTGGTCGATGTGGTGATGTGCGACATCGACCTGCCGGGCATCAACTTCTGCCCGATGGTGCAGCTGATCCGGCAAAATCTAATGGGCATGAATCCGTTTACGGTGATGATGGCCACCGGACGCGCGTCGACCAGCACCGATATGCGCCAGGTCGTCAAGTCGGGCATCGACGACTTCCTGCTCAAGACATCGCCCGCCGACATGCTGGTGCGCCGGGTGCACGCGTTCGCGGAAGCGCGCAAGCCGTTCGTGGTCACTGGCGACTATATCGGCCCCAACCGCCGCCCCGTGCGCCGCGACGACGGTTCCGATGACGATCTGATCGAGGTGCCCAACACGTTGCGCAGCCGATTGGTCGATGGCGCCCGCCTGTCCGAAGTGCAAGAGATCATCCAAAAAGCGCTGGGCGGGCTCGCCGACAAAAAATCCGGGACGCAGCTCAAATGCATCGTCCGCCTGATCAAGCGGTTCCTCCGGCAATATGTGAACTCGGGCGGGCCCGACGAAATGCGCCGCACGCTCGAGCTGCTGGCCGCCAAATGCGAGGCGATGAGCGCCGAGCACGAGGGCAAGCGCACCGATTCGGTGGCGGAAATCACCGAGTGCATCGCCCGGCTGGCGCTGCGCCTGGCCAAGGCGCCCGAGCAAACGAGCAAGGTCGAGGCGAGCCTGATGCGGCGGCTGTGCGACGCGCTGCAGGTCTCGTTCACCGCGGCCACGGGTGCCAACGCGGTCGCCCAGCAGATCGCGGCGACGGTGAACCGGTTCCTGGAGCAGAACTAGGGGGACGGATCGCGGGGGACTCTTGGCAGGGCAGAGCAGGTCTTGCGCCCGTAAGCGGCGGTCCCCGCCGTTTCAGTCCGTTGTTGGCGCCTAGTGGACCCCACGCAGCAGTCCTTCGGCGCCCCCCTTTGACTCCTGTGTCATTCCACCGCCGCACCTTGCGCTGAGTTATTGCGCCCGCGCGAGGCTTCTGGCAGTTTACCGCCGCCGCGCCGCCGTGCCCTGCACGCGATCCTTCGAGGCGCGGCTGGGGGCGGCCGGGCCGCGGGGTTCTTGGAAGCACAAACAAAATACTAGCGAGGAAGCATGGGTATCGCTTACGCGTTCGTCATCGCCTGCGGCTTGATCGCGCTGATCTACGGCGCATGGGCGGTTCGCTCCGTCCTTTCGGCCTCCGCCGGCACCGCCCGCATGCAGGAGATCGCGGCCGCCGTTCAAGAGGGCGCGCGCGCCTATCTCAACCGGCAATACCGCACCATCGCCATCGTCGGCATCGTCATCGGCGTGATCCTGGGGATCCGCCTCGGCCTGCACGTGGCGATCGGCTACTTCATCGGCGCCCTGCTCTCGGCGTCGGCCGGCTATATCGGCATGAATGTCTCGGTGCGCGCCAATGTGCGCACGGCGGAAGCGGCGCGCAGCGGCGGGCTCGGGCCGGCCCTGGGCGTGGCGTTCAAGTCCGGCGCGGTGACCGGCCTCTTGGTGGTCGGGCTCGGACTGCTCGGCGTCGCCGGCTACTACATCGTGCTGCGCGCGATGGGCTACGAGGGACGCGCGCTGGTCGAGGCGCTGGTGGCGCTGTCGTTCGGCGCGTCGCTGATCTCGATCTTCGCGCGCTTGGGCGGCGGCATCTTCACCAAGGGCGCCGATGTCGGCGCCGATCTGGTGGGCAAGGTCGAGGCCGGCATTCCCGAGGACGACCCGCGCAACCCGGCCGTGATCGCCGACAATGTCGGCGACAATGTCGGCGACTGCGCCGGCATGGCCGCCGACCTGTTCGAGACCTATGCGGTGAC
>Ga0209415_10014425_pt1 | contig 12908 bp, 11 predicted proteins | sample PeaSoiSIISIP2007_FD_187696 | JGI IMG/M metagenome (GOLD analysis project Ga0209415, IMG submission 187696) | Peat soil microbial communities from Weissenstadt, Germany - SII-SIP-2007 (SPAdes) (version 2) | ecosystem: Environmental > Terrestrial > Soil > Wetlands > Peat | place: Germany...
GCCCAAATTCTACTGTGGGTTGTGTTGTTCGGCGGAAATTCTAGCGTCTGGCTGGCGGAGTTTTGCAAGTGGCTCGGAGGTCTCGGCGGAAACGGCGTGGGCCGCCTCGCCCAGCCCGGCCGGAAGCGGCACCGTGCCACCGCTGGGCCAAGCGCCCGGTGGCATGCGTCGTATGGGTCCTTGTCGGAGTTTCGCGCGCCGGGCGGCCCGGGCCACGTAGATCGGCAGCCACATGATCAGCCGCGTCCGTTTGATCCCCACCCATCAGGGCGCCAGCATCGCCCGTTCGGTCCGGGCGGCCGCGCGCTCGGCCTGCCAATTTGCCCGGCCTGGCCCGGCGTTCTGCGCGTGACGCCGGTTGCCCGGCTGTCCGATTGGCACCCCAGGCGGGAGCGCTTGGCGCCGCCCGCGATGCAAGTTCCAGGCGGCAGGGTGGACGATCGTTCATATCTTGTTCTATCGGGATGCCGCCTCGCCACCGCAAGGTCGCGGCGATGCGATTTCGGCAACCTGCATCGATCGGACGCCGCGGTGGCCGGCGCGGCGTCGGGTCTCTGCCTCGGCGGCGGTCGGTGGTCTGGGCGCACGGTATCAGGCGGTGCGGCGCCGCGCAGGTGCGCGGCCGGGGCGCGAGCCTCCGCGGTCACTCGGCGCCCAGGCGATCCCCTGCGCGTGGCCGCTGGCGCTTGCCGGCACGTGCCAGGATGGCCCGCGCCGACCCCGGCTGGGCGCGCGCCGCCCTGGCCGCAAAATAGCGCTGGGTCTCCGCCTGGGCGCCAACACGGGCGGCGAGCACGGTGGCGATGTACTGGTTGAGACTGACCCCGGCCTGGCCGCCGGTGCGGCCAGGATCGCCTTGAGCTCCTCCGTCAGGCGAAGTGGGAGCGTGGTTATGACCGCAACCTCCGCAAGACCGTCCTGGACGCGCCGCCAGCTTGCCATGCGATATCACAGCGCGTCGTCAAGCAAATACAGCGCACGCTGGGTAGCGGGCCAGTTTGAATGCCCGCAATGGGTGGGAAGCGGACGCCCTAACTCCATCATTTGGTGCAGATTTCACGCCGTCTGCCGCGGGATCAGTTGATACCTAAGGGGACACGGCGAGGAGGAGAGCTTCGGCCCGCTTGACGATCGCCGTCAGCAGACCGGATTCGAATGCAGAGTTTAGTGCCCCCTCGTTGAACCGCTCACCTCGGATATAGACGGTCAGGAGCTTGGCGAGTTGGTCGTGTGTCGCACTGGCAACGAGGTCGGGACTTTCAGTCAACCTCTTCCCTTCTGGCGTGGCCGCCCATGCGGACCAGTCGAATTGCTTCACCCATCCGAGATCGTAGGCAGCCTTCACAAACGCATCAGCTTCGCCGCTTGGCTCCGAGTACGGAAGGTGAAGAATACCCGACACGTCAGGTGGTTCCCGCCGCCATGCCGCAAATTTGAATCCCGGAGCCGTGAAAATCGGTGCAAAACGCGCCAAGCCCCTCAGTTTGGCCCGTAAGTCCGGCTTAGCCCGTCGTGCTGCGGCGTGAACTTCCTCGACGGGTGCGGGTCCCTCGACCGTCATCTCCCCGGCTGAACCAAGAAATGATCAGAACGATCCTTGGTGGGTTTTCTTGGAGGCAGGCGGACTCCTTTGGCATCGCCCACGGCGTAAACGGGATGGATCTTAGCTTCCAGCCGCCGGAGGTGCTCTTTCCAAGGCCCATGCTCCTTGCCCGCCTTGTCAAAGCCAAAAATGATCAGCCCGACTTTGGGCTCGTCATCCAGCACCAGGCACCGCTTGCCAGTGCCGACTTCGACAATCAGCGGCGAGAGGGGGCGTACCCACTTCATGTCACGGAGGGCAACCAGGTTCCTGGCGACCGCCGTATAGCCACCCAAGACTGCTTCGCGATGAGCGGACAGATAAGCTTGATACTTCTTCACCTGGCCGCAGACAGGCGGCAGCTCGTCCTCCGCCCGGAGGTCCGCCCTCAGTTCTTTATTGCTGTAGTGTTTTGCCTCCCAGAAGACGAGGCGGACGTCTTGCCCGTCCCGTTCGACGCATGCAAGATCGACTTGCCCACTCTCGTTTTCGCTTCCAGCGTCTGATGAGACAAAGCCTGGAAAGGCGATTTCACGGTCGATGACTGAGTCATTACGGATCGCGATCTCGTGGCAACCGGTCTTCTCCAGCCCAGAGAAGTGGCCTGATGCCTTTTTCATCTTGTCGAGTGTTGCCTTGCCTTCATAGTGGCTGATGAACCCCTTCTTGAGGAGATTTGCAACATCGAACTCCCGGTTCTTTAGGGAAACCTGCGATGCCAGCGTAGGGTCAAGCAGATATTTTTCGTGGGTCGTGACCTTCAGGCCTGATTTGTTGGATTTCACGTAGAAAAGAGACTGCCCACGCCAGTAGACATTCAGATACCCATCCCGGATGGCAACAAGAAGAGTGGGATCGGCCAGTACATCCGCCCACCAGCCGCCCTTTGCGGCCTCGGCGGCTAGCAAGTCGATGGCTCTGTTGTTAAGCCCACGCTTGAATTTCGCCACGCTCACACCTCCCACCATTCACCGTCCAGCCGACGGCACACATTCATGCCAAAGATCTCGGAAAAGCGGTCTCCCTCGAAAGTGTGCACTGGCACCAGCACATCGGGCGCCATTGCCTCCGCGAGCCGCTTCAGGTCCACGATACTCGCGTGCCCGGACGTGTGGATCACCTCCAGCGTCACCCCGCGCTCCGCCAACTTTGCTTGAAAGGCCTGGTTGGCAGGACTCGGCAGGTAGCCGTCCCATTGCGACCAGATAACTTGCGCGCCGAGCCAGGCCCCGGGAAGCAGGTCGATGTCGTTCAGCATGGCGGGCCGGAACAACATGACGGCGCGTGCTGCAAGCTTGCCTAATGCCTCGCGATAGATCCGATGCGGCTTGTAACGGTCAACGATATCAAAACGTTCCGTGCGCTTGATGTGACGCCGCTGATATTCGGGAACATAGACGGCAAGATTGGGCCACCCGGCCTGCGGGATATTCGGGTTCCCTGTCGCAGCCAGCACTTCCAGCGCATAGAGATCCAGGACAAGCGTCCGGCCGGTTCGCTTGCAAGCACGATAGATGCTCACCACGCGGTCTATGTTCTGCGCGGAGGCGCATATACCGACAAACCCAGCGGGTCGGAAACGTTCCACCAGGCGCTTCTCAATCTCGCCCTCGGTCGGGAAGAGTTGGCCCGGGCCAAGCCGGCCGAGGCTTGAGCCTTCCATGAGCAAGGTGTGGACCGGCCGGGGCGGATTGGACACCAGACGCTCGAACAAGGCCGCCTTGCGCCCATGCGCACGGATGTCGCCCGAATAGAACAGCCGTCGACCATTCGCCTCGATCAGCAGCGCGTAGGCATCGAAGGCGGAGTGATCGACCAGGAACGGCGTGATGGCGAAGGGGCCGAGATGAATGGTCTTGCGGTCCTCCAGATCGGGTGTGCCCTCGCTCTCGGTGCCGAGGGGAACCGCCCGCGGCACGAAGGCCGCGGCCGCACGAAGAATGCGGCGCGTCGCAGCCCCCATCACGATCGGCAAGGCGGTTCCAGCGTGGGGTGCGAGGCCCCAATGGTCCGCATGGCCGTGCGAGAGCACCAGCGCCAGCAGACTGGGGTCGGGGGAATGTAGGCCAGAGATAGGCGGCAGTAGGGTCACGGGGTCGGTCTCGTCGGCGTCCAGCGGCAGGCCGAGATCGAGGAGAATGCGCTCCCCCTGGCACGACAGCTCGATGCAGGTGCCGCCGATCTGCTGCGTTCCCCGATGGATGCACACGTTGAACGAATTGCGCGCGGCGCCGTGCTCAGCGCTGATCATAAATCAGGCCAGATAGGATATTGGCGCGCGCCAGCACCCGGTTATTGGGATCCGTCGTGGCATTCCGCTTCGGGTCGAAATATCCCAGGGTTTTGTTGTTGGCGTCAGTGGCCTTCTGTCGGCCGTCGCTGAGGGTCTCGATATAGCCGAGCACCTTGTTGTTCGGAGTCCTGATGGCTTCTCTACTCACGATGGATCCACCTTGAAATCAGTGATAGCCCGGATCGAGCGCGGCGCAATCCGGGACTCAGAAACCCTGTTCACCCGATTACCCTGATGTCCTGTACCATAATACAGACCCAGCAGCAAATAGACCCAGCAGCGGAGCGGCGGCTCGGCGCGATGACGGCATCCTGCCCTTGCCCCGGGGAACATCCACCCTCACGCCGACACAAACCACCCAGCGGCGCGAATGTCTGCAATGGGTCGAATCCGGCGGTTCAGGCAAAGCGACCCGGATACCGCTGCTTTGGATTGGAGCACGACCTTCAATCTGACCCACGACCGCACGCTGGGCGGTACGGCGCGGAAGACCATGCCACCGCCCGTGACAGCACGATGACATCGACCCCCGCGCGGCCCACCGTTGATTCACCTCAAGGCGGCCTTCCCCGACCCGGCGCCAGACTGCCGCAACGACGCGCGGAGACATCCGATGAAGACCGAGGTGCTGGCGGCGATCGGCGAGGACGGGTTGCGCCGTCCGGGGGCGGTGAACGCCGCGCTGGCGGCCAACGACCGGGTGAAATTCGCCTTCACCCTGCTGCAGGCCGCGCTGGCGCACGCCGACCACCCCGAGCAGCCCGCCGACAACCTGAAGCGCGAGCGCATCGCCTGCGGCATCGACGACCTTGAGCTCGACGCCATGGTCGCCGCCAGCCGCCGCCAGGGCGCGCGCTACCTCGTGCCCGGCGCCCCGCGGCTGCTGGCGCGCATCGCCGCCGACATGCGGGTGATGGCCGCGCCGGTGCTGGCCGCCGGGCGTCCCCCCGGCCGCCCCCCCGGGCACCCCGACCTCGCCACCCGGCTCGAGGCGCTGCTCAAATCCATGCCGGCCGCCGAGGACGACCTGCTGGACGCCGGCGCGCTCGCCGCGATGACCCGCCTGCGGCACGGCGCCACCGACAGCCTGCACCAGCTCGTGATGGACCTGCACAAGGAGCTGAACGCCCAGCAGGTGGCGCTGGCGCAGGAAACCCTGGACGGCGCCGCGGTCTACGGCCTGGCGGAGACCGACCGCCCGCGCGTCGCCGCCTTCATGGCCGGGCTGAACCGCACGGCGCGGCTGAAGGGCGAGCACCCCGGCCTCGGGACCACGGCCACCAGCGCCGGCGACCGGCTGGTGATCCAGAACGACATCGGCACGACAGACGCGCACGTCATCGTCATCCACGTGGACGGGCTGGTCGTCAGCGTCACCTACACTGATGTCCATCCGGAACGCCTGGCCTTCTTCCAAAACCTGCTGGAGCGCCACCAGCCGGCCTGGGAAACCGCGCGCGCCGGCACGCTGGCGGCCGGCGCGGCATTCCACCTCGCCACCGGCCGCTACACCGCCGCGGACGAGGCCGCCTGCCGCGCCTACCTGGAATTCCTCGGCTCGCGCCTGGTGTTCCTGATCGACTGGAACCGTGCCCGCAAACAACTTCGCGCCTTCCTGCCCGGCAAGGCGCGGCTCGCCCTGCTGCGCTGGGCGGCGGAGCAGGAGGTCGGTCATCGCGGCTTCCTGGAACTGGGCGGGCCAAAACTGATCAACCAGGCGATCGAGGCCACCGCCGGCTCGGCGATGCATTTCGGCGACCGGCTGTCCGACGTGCTCGGCGTGCCGGACACCGAGGCGTTCCTGCGCTTCGTCTTCCACGCCGCCACCGACGGGCTGCTCGCCCGCCGCTCGCCGTCGTTCGTGCGCGACCGGGTGCGCGCCGAGCTGCTGCGCCACTTCACCAACGAGGAGCGCCGCCTGCTGCAACTGGCCGCCGACCATGCCGCCCTGGTGTTCGAGCTCGCCTCGCTGACGCGCGACGGCGTGCAGGCGGTGACGGGTGGGGCCGACGCCCTCGACAAGCTGGCCCGCCGCGCCCGCCGGTTCGAGCACGACGCCGACCAACTGGTGATCGATGCGCGCGAGGCGGTGCGTCGGCGCCCGGAGTACGGCGCCTTCCGCCCGCTGATCGAGGCCTCGGACGACGCCGCCGACGAGCTGGAGGAGGCGGTCTTCCTGCTCGGCATGCTGGCCGCCGCGAAGCCGGACGGCCCGGTGCTCGGCCCGCTGCGCACGCTGGCCGGACTGCTGGACGAGGCCGCGCGCGAATGGGTCAAGGCGCTGGCGCACGCCGCGCACGTCAAGGAGCCCGGCGCGGCCGACGACACCGACGACTTCCTGACCGCGATCGATCGCATCGCGGCGCTGGAGCACCAGGCCGACGACGTCGAGCGGGCGCTGACCGCCGCGGCGGTGCGCCACGCCGCGGACTTCCGGCAGTTGCACCTGTACACCGCGCTCGGCAGCAAGCTGGAGGCGGCCTCGGACGCCCTGAAGCACGCCAGCCTGGTGCTGCGCGATCATGTCCTGGCGGGGCTGGCCGGTGGCTGACGCGCCGTACTGCCGGTTCATCCTGCCGGGCGAAACCCTGCCGCCAGACGGTGCCGAGACGGTGGGCGGCAAGGCGTGGAACCTGCTGCGCATGGCCAACGCCGGCCTGCCTGTCCCGCCGGGCTTCGTGCTCACCACCGACTGGTATCACGCGCTGCGCCTCGGGACCGAGGATGCCGCCTCGCTGCGGCGCGCGCTGGCCGCCGGCATCGCCCGGCTGGAGGCGGCAACCGGTCTCGGCTTCGGCTCGCCACGGCGGCCCTTGCTGGTCTCGGTCCGCTCCGGCGCGGCGGCCTCGATGCCCGGCATGCTGGAGACGGTGCTCGATGTCGGCCTGACGCCGCACGCCGTGGAAGGGCTGATCCGCCTGACCGGCAATCCGCGGCTGGCCTGGGACAGTTTTCGCCGGCTGGTGCAGGGCTACGCCGAGGTGGTCGCCGGCCTGCCCACCGCGCCGTTCGACGCCCTGCTGCGCGACGCGCTCGCCGCCGAGCGCGAGGACACCGCCCAGCACCTGGACCATCGCGCGCTGCGCCGCCTGACGCTGGCGATGCTGGAGTGCTACCAGGCGCTGGCCAACCGCGAATTCCCCACCAACCCGCTGGACCAGCTCAGCGCCGCCGCCGTCGCGGTGTTCCGGTCCTGGGACGCCCCCAAGGCAGCCACCTACCGCCGGCTCAACGGCCTCGACGACGCGGCCGGCACCGCGGTCACCGTGCAGACGATGGTGTTCGGCAACGCCGGCGGCGCATCCGGCGCCGGCGTCGGCTTCACCCGCGACCCGGCCTCCGGGGAGCCGCGCCTGTATCTCGACTTCTGCTTCAACGGCCAGGGCGAGGACGTGGTGGCCGGCCGCCAGTCGCTCGCCGACAGCGACCGGCTGCGCCGCGAGCTGCCGGAGGTCTACGCCCGCCTGGAAAGCGCGCGCGGCACCCTGGAATCCCGGTTCGCCGACGCCCAGGATTTCGAGTTCACCGTGCAGGACAACACGCTGTATTTGCTGCAAACACGTGCCGCCAAGCGCACCCCTTGGGCCAGCCTGCGCAACGCGGTCGACATGGTCGCCGAAGGTCTGATCACCCCGTCGCAGGCGCTCGCCCGGCTGGAAGGGATCGACCTCGCGACCGTCGCCCACACGCGCTTCGCCGAGCCGCTGCCGGCCCCGCTGGCCCACGCCACGGTGGCGGGCATCGGCGTGGCGTGCGGGCCGATCGCGCTGGACGCCGCCGCCGCCGCCCGCCTCGCCGCCGCGGGCACCCCGGCCATCCTGGTCCGCCCCGAGACGGTGACCGAGGACATCGCCGGGCTGGCGCAGGCCGCCGGCATCCTCACCGCCGCCGGCAGCCGCACCGCGCACGCGGCGGTGGTGGCGCGCCAGCTTGGCAAGGTGTGCCTGGTCGGTTGCCGGGAGCTCACGCTCGACCTGCCGCGCCGCACCTGCCGGATCGGCGCGCGGACGCTGGCCGAGGGCGACATGATCAGCCTGGACGGCAATCTCGGCGCCATCTACCCGGGCGTCCTGCCCATCGTCACGCTGCGGCCGGAGCGCGAGCTGGCGATCGTCGCCGGCTGGCGCGGCGCCAAGGCCGCGTGAGCAGCCCCACCGCCTGAAGCGCGAGAGGGCCGGGTCCCGGCTACCGCCCCCACTGCCTTTGCAGCAGGAGCGCCGTCAAGAACACGGTCGCGTTCGGAACCGTCCGAATGCCCGCCCAGTCGGCAAAAGCCTGGCGCGCGACCGGACATGGGCCAGCGCATCGATCCGGCGCCATGATTTGCCAAGGTCGTAATCCGCCAGGTTGCGCGCTTCCTGGAGCTCGACGAAAGCCTCGATCACCGTGAACAAGCGCGCTTCCAGCGGCAGCGACAACACTTGGCGCGTTGCCAAGGAAGGCTGCCCGGGGACCCGGCGCTTGAGGACCGCCCGCTGCCAGTCGGCGAAGTTCTTGCAGACATTCCGCATCTCGCCATGGCTAAAAGCGCGCTGGACAAGGGGACGCAGGCCATCCGGTTTGGCCGGGGAAAGCCGCCTCGCCCCCTCCGCGGTCAGCAGATGGAACAGCGCATAATAGGCGGCCGAAACCGCCCGCCGCAGGCTGGCCTACCTGGGCTTCCTGGCTTCGCGCGTCGCCAGATGCGCTGCCTGTTCCAGCAGATCGTGATGCAGCGTCAAAGCCGGTCAGTCGGCCGCAAACTCGACATAGGGCCAACGCTCGCTGCCGCTGAGGGAGATTTCCGAGGTGACTTCCTTCGCGAAACTTAGCATCGCGGCGATCTTGTCCTTCGACGGCTTAAGGTCGTCGGGACCTTTGAACAGGACCCACACCGCGGGCGCCCCGGTGGAATCCTCGCCGAACCGAAAGTCGACTCCCTCCACCCCGTCCGGCAGGCGTCCGTGCTTTTGCGTGATCCTGCGAACAATATCGTGGAACACGCGAGCTTCGTCGGCCGGCGTGGCGCCAGGCTGGATTGGGTCGTTCAGGTGTGCTTGCGGCGTATCGGCCATGGATGAAATATAACCCACTTCGGGGCGGAATTAAACCATGGGACTTCGGCGAGTTCCGGCCAGGTTCGGATCGCCGCGTGGTGATCCGGTCAGATGCCCCCTTGATGCGTCCGGTCAACCGGAAAAGATTCCAGTCTGCTGCCAAGGATCACGCACCGGCTTGATCTGCGCCAGGCGCTTGCAGCCATCCAGCAGGAACCTCATCGCCCTCGACCGGTGTGGGCGTGCCAGCCTTGCTGAGAATGCGGCTGAGATCACCTGGTTTCGCGCGCGCAGCCCGTTCGGCGAGATAGCCCCGCGCCTTCAATGTCGCGACCTTCTCCGCTGTCGCCTGGACGACGAACTGGTTGACCGACACCGCATCCTGCGCAGCGAGCGCCTTCACATCTTCCATCAGCGACGGCGGAAGGCGAAGGGCGAAGTTGCTGACGGTCGCCATGCAAGCCTCCTGAGAATGTCGCCCGGGCGACAGATCATGAACCCCACCCGCGTCTGCCGGACGTCGGCCGGCGCGTCGTCCGTCACATTGAACGTGACCAGCGCGTCGGCGCCGCCATTGACCACGACGGAGACGAACATCTCATCGTCGGGATCACGGATCGAGGGTCGATAGCTGAAGTGCGGCGCCACGTGATCGGCGTGCGCCACAAAGGCATCGAGAAAGCCATCTACGGCGTCGGCATCCAAACCTGCCGCCTCCAGGTTCTCAACGCGCTTCAGCACGGCCTCGTACTCGATCACGGTGGCCACACTGACCAGCGGCGTCACGACGCCGGCCTCCACGGCCAACAGGAGAATCCGGGACGCCCCCACGGTGCTGCCCAGCCCGCTCAGCACCACGTCGGTGTCCAAGACAAGTCTCATATTGTCTGCAATATCATTTTGTCCAGACCCGCAACAGGAGGGTTACCCCACCAGCCGCGCATACAGCTCCGGATCCGTCGCCCCCTCGGTGCTGAACGCCAGCACCCGGCTCCCCTCCCCCAACCCGAGAACCTCCCGCGCCGCCGGATCGCCCGCCGCCAGCAGACACCCCGCAAGCCCCGCCACGCCCGACTCCCCCGCGACCACCCCGGCCTGCGCCAGCACCCGCATCACCTCCACCGCCGCGTCATCCGGGATCGCCATGAACGCCGCCGCGCCGCGGTCCAGCTCCTGCCACGCCAGCAGGCTTGGCTCGCCGCACGCCAGCCCCGCCATCAGCGTATCCAGATCGCCCGGCACGCTCGTCCGCTCCCCCAGTTCGGCCGAGGCCAGCAGGCACGCCGCCCGATCCGGCTCCACCACCACCAGCATCGGCGCGGGCGAAAACGCCGTCCGCGCCTGCACCGACACCGCCGCCGCCACGCCCCCGACCCCGCCCTGGATGAACACATGCGTCGGCGGCGCCCCGCCACCTTTTGCACCATCGCCCGGCGCCACGCCCCACGTCGCACCCCACTGGGCCACCGCCTCGTCCGCCATCACCCGGTAGCCCTGCATGATCGCGCGCGGCACCTCGGTGTAGCCCTCCCACGACGTATCGGAGACCACGAACCACCCGTTCGCCGCCGCCTCCGCCGCCGCCACCCGCAGCGAATCGTCGTACGTCCCCGGCACCCGCCTAATCTCGGCACCATATGCGGCGATTGCCGCCGCCCGCGCCGCGCTGACCCCCTCATGGATGAAAATCACCGACCGGCAGTGGCAGCGCCGCGCCCCCCAGGCCACCGCGCGCCCATGGTTGCCGTCGGTCGCACAGGTCACCGTGATCGTCTCGGTCGCCTCCCGCCACCGCCCCGCCATCAGCTCGGCCGAGGTCGGCGCCGGCGCCACGCCCCGCCGCGCCAGCTCGCCCGCCACCACCTCCGCCACCGCATACGCCCCGCCCAGCGCCTTGAAGCTGCCCAGCCCGAACCGCCCTGCCTCGTCCTTCAGCCGCACCACCCCCAGCCCCGCCGCCCGCGCGATCCCCGGCAGATCGAGCAACGGCGTCGGCGCATAGCCCGGCCACGCCGAGATCTCCGCGCGCGCCCGGCGGAACCCCGCCTCCGGCAGCACGGTAATCCCCGGCGTCCCGGCGCGCGGATTGGCGAACAGCGTGAATGGATGCGGTCCCAGCATGCCCCAACCGTGAACCGCGTTGCCCCGGGACGCAACGGTGGCGTAGTGAGACCGCTCCCCGAAACGGAGGCCGCGATGAAGATCTCCATCCTCGGCGGCGCCGGCTTCCTCGGCCGCAAGCTCGCCGCCCGGCTCGCGCAAACCGGCACCCTGGCCGGCCGCCCGATCACCGACCTGACGCTGTTCGACCTTGCCGCGCCCCTGCCCCCCGCCGGCGCGCCGTTCCCGGTGCACAGCCACGCCGGCGATCTCGTCGAACTCCCAGAACCAGCCATCCCCCCCGCCACCGACGTGGTCTTCCACCTCGCCGCCGTGGTCTCCGCCGCCGCCGAGGCCGACTACGATCTCGGCCGCCGCGTCAACCTGCGCGGCACCGACGCCGTGGTCGACGCCTGCCGCCGCCTGGCCCGCCCCCCGCGCGTCGTGTTCACCTCCTCGGTCGCCAGCTTCTCCGGCGGCCAGGGCGCGGTGCTCGCCGACGACGCGCGCCAGCTCCCGGCCAACAGCTACGGCGCCCAGAAGGCCGCGGCCGAGCTCATCCTCGCCGACGCCTCCCGGCGCGGCTTCCTCGACGCTGTATCGATCCGCCTGCCCACCATCACCGTGCGCCCGGGGCGGCCGAACAAGGCGGCCAGTTCGTTCCTGTCCGCGATCATCCGCGAACCGCTGCTCGGCCTGTCCACCGAGCTCCCGGTGCCCGAGCACTTCGCCGCCTGGATCGCCAGCCCGCGCCGCGCCATCGAGTGGCTGCTGCACGCCGCCGCGCTCGACACCACCAGCCTGCGGCTCGACCGCGGCATCAACCCACCCGGCATCAGCGCCACCGTCTCCCAGATGCTGGCGGCACTCGACGCGGTCAAACCGGGCGCCGCCGCCCTGGTCCGCCCGGCCGAGGACCCCGACATCGCCGCCATCGTCGGCACCTGGCCCGCCGCCTTCGCCCCGGTGCGCGCGCGGCGCCTGGGCTTCGCGCCACACGAGAGCCTGGTCGAGCTGGTGCGCGCCTTCGTCGCCGACGACCTGGAGGCAACGCGCCACGACCGCGGCCTGCCCGATGAGGCACCGCGGCCGCATTAGCCATGCCCGCCGCCCAAGACATGACCAACAGCCCAGGCGATGTGGCCCCGCCCGGATCGGCCAACTGTGTCCTTTCGCCCACTAAACGATCATTTTACCGCCAAACTCCCTGCCGCAGCGCAATGCACGGTTGATCGGGCCGCACGCCGGTTCCATGAATAGACTCCTTGGCTCACGCGGGCTTCGTCGGCGGCGCGTGTCGATTATCATTTGCTGCGCCCCGCCGGCGCGGGCTGGACACTTCGCATGTCGAGCATTCAAGGCGACCCAAGCATCGCGGGCGCGGCAGACGCCCCGCCCGCCGCCCGACCCGCGTCCGCCCGCCCCACCTCCACGCGCCCCGCCACGACAAGACATCGCCGCCCGCTCGGCAACATGGTGGTGCACGCGCCGCACCTGCTGCGCGCCCTGGTGCGCGCCGACGAGGTCTGGCTGGTCGCCCTCGCCGCCGTGGTCGGCGCCTGTGCCGGCGTCATGGTCTGGTTTATGACCGCGGTCACCCAGCTCATCCACCAGGCCCTGTTCCAGATCACCGCCGCCGACCGCCTCAGCGCCATGGTCGGTCTGTCCCCCCTGCGCGCCCTCGCGGTCCCCACGCTCGGCGGCCTGGCCTTCGGCCTGATCAGCTACCTGGTCGCCCGCCAGTGGCCCCGCCGCTCGGTCGACGCGATCGAGGCCAACGCGCTGTACGGCGGGCGCATGTCGCTGAACGACGGCATCCTGGTCATGCTGCAGACCATGATGTCGAACGGCGTCGGCGCCTCGGTCGGGCTGGAGGGCGGCTACACCCAGATCGGCG
>Ga0209415_10014426_pt1 | contig 12907 bp, 10 predicted proteins | sample PeaSoiSIISIP2007_FD_187696 | JGI IMG/M metagenome (GOLD analysis project Ga0209415, IMG submission 187696) | Peat soil microbial communities from Weissenstadt, Germany - SII-SIP-2007 (SPAdes) (version 2) | ecosystem: Environmental > Terrestrial > Soil > Wetlands > Peat | place: Germany...
ACGGCACAACGGCTTACGGAACGCAGGTTCGTTAAGAACTCAACTTAACAACGGCCCAACGTTGGGGGAAAGGTCGTTAGGGAAAAACTCAAGAAACGAATCTGCTATTCGGCACATTACGAGAATCATCGCCGCGAGAAGCTGCGTTCAACACCGTGCGGATCGGTGCGACCTCCGGTCTATTCTATTTTTCTTCTTTTCTTCCACCGCTCACGCTTCCATCCGAAGTTCGCTCGCTAAAGTATGTCTCTATGGTCGAAGTTGGCACCCACAGTCGCTCCGCTCGTACCGCGGAGAAGCCCTCCTCAACAATCACCTTTTTCATTTTACAGTCAACGATCGCCAAGACTTGCTGGGCCGATTTACCGGGCTTTGGGTGGGTTAAGAAAACGGCAAAATGGTTTCCGCAGGGGCACCAAGTCGGTGTGTCGCAGCGATACCGACTCAGATGATTTGGGAGAGAAATAATCCTATGGGAATCTTTGGCACGCATGTCTGCTAGCCAGATTTCATAATCACCAACTGTGAACGCCAACCTCTTGCCGTTATCAGAGACAGCGGGAAACAAGCCGGGAATCGTGATGAGTCTCTCCCGTCCGCTCGGGAACATTTCGACCCCTTTCATCGGGTTTTGTCCTCCCCATACGACCACATTGTGTCTCGACGAGACTGAGAGGACCGAACATTTCTCGACTTCTCGAACCAACGTGATCCTGTTGTTCTTCAGATTAATTCTTACAAGCGGTTTCCACGATTTATAGCCGAGCAGTGCGAAAAGTCTTTCGTTATGCCAATCTATAGCGACGGAGCTTGGCGAATCCGGAAAGCGTGCCAATAACCTCGGATCAGAGTGAGGAGTTTGGAGGGAGTGCAGGGTGTATGTCATTTCCTGGCGCACACTGCTTTTGGATTCCAACGCTCTTGCAAGCGTTTTCGACCACGGCTCCTCGCGTTCTCCCAATATGTAGAGCAGTGTCGGGGCACCTTCCGGGGAAAGCCAGAATGCTTTTATCTCGAATGTGTCCGAATCAATCGGAACAATGAGCCGTTCTTGGCCGCTCAAAAAGGAAAAGCCAATGATGCCAGATGAACTTGCGTATATTAGTTCGCCATGCTTTTCGTTGAACACAGGGGCTACATTTTGTGGCTCATCGCGCAGCGACAGTGAGCCGCGCAGTTCAACGCTGGGATTCAATGCGACCCAGGTGTGATGCCGGAAGCCTGTGTCAGAAGAGTGAATTATCAAGGTTTCGTGGGACGGGAATCTGGAGACAATCCTCCAGCCGTCATGCGCCGCGATCGAACTGCCTTCTATCATTGATTCCCTCTCCTAGTCGGGGGCCGGGCAAGCTGCAAATCTCGTCGGACATGAACAGCCTGCTGAACTCATCATTGGCTCCGCGGAGCCAGTGACGCCGCAGCATGTGTAAGTGCAAGTCCAGGAGAAAACCACCCAATCCGGGAAACCCGGGGGGCCAGGGATTTGCTCCGTGGTGCACTTCCCCTCAGAGACGAGGCACTGCTGCAGAACAGTTTTCTTCTTATTGCTACCCGCCCCGGAACCTGCGGCACAAGTTAGCGAACCGCGACCGCAGAGGGCTGGAGCGTTCACGGAAAAACGACCGCCAGGGGGGAAAGCAGCGGCATTCCCGCAAAAGTTTACCGCGGCGTCACAGCCGGGAGCGCTTCCGCCAAACGATGACGTTCCCGGAGGTGATGGACTCGGCGCAGAATGCCAGCCGCCTTCATTGATACCCTGGCCTGGGAGGCTTTGCGTTACGCTGCCGTCGGCAGAAACCATGCCGCTGCCAGTTCTCTTGAAAGCACCGCTGATATAATCGAGCGTAAATATTTCTGTCACCGTGCCGGGCGCTAGATTATCCATGTTGGGGAACGTTACTTGAGCCGGAGGTGTAAATGTGACTGTTGGGGGTTGGACCGTATCATCGAAACGGCTAAATTTTCCTCCAGCGACGGGCATCGGAATCGTATCGTGCGAAACGAAGGAGGCGTAAATGCGACCCGTATGTAAGCCATTCTGAAAAGTGGCTTGACCGGGAGCGATGTAAAGCTGCCAGCTCGGATAGGCGCGAATGGTCAGCGTTCCGCCCACAATATCCGAGACGTCGATATACGACTGCTGGTCGAGTTCCGGGAGCATCGCTGAAATACCCAAGCTGGTAGTTTGCCCCTGCACGGCGTTGACCGGATAAGAAACGGTGGGATACATATTCCCGCCGATAAGACCGCTCTCAAAGCCATCAACCTCTACTACGTGAGGCCCGGAACTGGTGGGTAGGGTGAAAGACCCGTTTACGTCAGACCGCTCCCACACAGACGGGTTGTCGGTGAGATAAACGTAGATGTTCCCAAGGGGTTGTAGGGAGTTCGAATCAATTACCGTCCCATGTATGAATGTTTGACTGCTAGGTTGAGGCAAGAGATCGTTAAGGTTAAATTGTGGCGGCAACCCAAGCATGCCTGGGAAACTTGCTTGAACCTGAATGGTGCCTGATGACGCGCCGAATGTGAAAATAGTTGCTGCCGTGCCGGTGCTATCGGTCACGACATTGGAGCTGGTCTGCCCCCCAAAGCTTCCCTGCCCTTGTGTAATCGTAAAAGTGACTGTCGCCCCCTGTATATAGTCGCCGCCGGCATCGGTTGCTTGAACAATTAATGGAAGCGGTGCTGGGTTGCCAGCGGAGCCGCTCTGATTGCTGCCGGTGTAAAGACGCAAGTTGACTGCGGGCGTCGGCATGGTCTGGACTTGGAAGACCGGCACGGTGCTGAAGCCAACGGCGCTGACGGCGACGGTGTTGACCATGGCCTGATTGCCCGTCTTGTAGGCCATGATGGCGTTGCCGTTGTTATCCGTCAGGATCGTGACTTGACGAAGTCCGCTGGGCTGGAAGGTTCCGTTGCCCATCTGCGCGGTGAAGACCACGGGAACCGTGGCGGCGAAAGCCCCGGTAGACGTGAAGAGCTGGACGGCGATGGGCGAGGAGAGTAGCACGCTCAGCGTCGCGGTTGAATTGTTGACGGAGGTGAGGACCATCGTGCCGAGCGGCTGGGTCTTGAAGCCGGCAACGACGGCGGAGCTGACGTGGTTGCCGAACGTGTCGGTGATGCCGGTGGAGAGCACGACCACGTAGGAGCGGGAAGCAGCGAGGGTTTGGACCGGCGCGAAGACGATGGTGGTTCCGTTCTGCGAACTGCGGAAGGTGCCGCTGGAAGGCAGGCCGGTGACGGAGTCGATGACGACGAAATTGCCGGGGAGCGACGCGGTGGAGACGGGGTTGGAGAAGATCGCGCTCACCTCGGCGGTGAGGGGGACGTTCGCGGTCCCGCTCGAGGGCATGACGGCGAGGACGAAGGTCGGATGATAGGTGAAAGTGGTGCGCAGTCCCTGGGCGAGCTGGAGGATGAGGAGAGCGTCCTTCACGTCGATGACGCCGTCGCCGTTGACGTCGGCGTTCTCGGGGTGCGGGATGTAGGTGGAGATCCCGACGAGGTAGTTCGACAGGACGATCGCGTCCTGGACGTCGACCTTGCCGTCGCCGTTCACGTCGCCCAGCACGCCGGCGCGGGCGGGAGAGGCCGATAGGACGCCGGCCGTCAGGGCGACGGCCAGCGCGACGATTCCTTTATATGCGCGCGTACTCGGCGTTTCGGCGGACATGCCCCCCCGGATGACGAACCGCTGACGCCAATGGATAGCAGGAGTAGGGGCTAACGTCAACTCCCACAGGTGTCAGTCGGCGTTGGCGGCGGGAAGGGCGAACTCGTAGGTCCAGCCGATGTCCTTGAGCTGGTGGATTCGGTCGGACAGAGGCTTGCCCAGGTCTTTTTTGGTGCGTGCCACCAGCTTGTCGAGCGCCGTGGAGCCCTCTCGCGGCTCCATGGAGAGGCGCACGCACAGCTCCTCCGGCGAGACGCACTGCGGGCTGGCCTGGACCAAGGCGTGGAAAAGCTCGAAGCGGTTATCGGCCAGATGGGCGACGAGGCGGCCGTTCAGCATGACGGCGCCGTCGCGGCGGTCCAAGCGTACGTCGCCGCGCACTAAGACGCCCACGCTCCAGCGGAAGCGGCGGATCGCCACCGAGACGCTGCGCATGAATTCCTCGGGCGGTTCGTCGGCCCCCACGCAGTGGTCCGCCCCGCAGTCCAGGCACTCTTTGCGGCAGTTCCGGTGGCCGGTCAAAATGACGACCGGGATCGCGCGTGTCTCCGCGCGTGTCTGGAGGAAATGACATATCTCCGGCACCGCGGGGCGGCAAATCTGATGATCGAGAACGATGCAGTCGGGCCGGTGCTTCGCGGCCAGGGCCACGATCTCCGCTTGATCGCGTGCGGCCACGATGCGATGCCCCGCTTCCCGCAAGCGGCGGCGGGCCTGAGCCAGCGTGCGTCCCGCGCCGTCGAGGACCAGCACCGAGCCGTCGTGGACAGGCCCGTCGCTTTCCGAAGATTTCCCATGAGTCGGATGTGATTTGAGGAGCGCGCTGAGTCGGCTCCCGAGCTCCGGCCAAAGCTGGCGCTTCGGGATGTAGCCGTCCGCGCCGCAGCGCTTGGCCTCGCGCTCGGCTTCGTTATCCGGGTATCTCGCCGAGATCATGAGCACGGGCACTTGGCGTGTCTCGGGAGACTGCTTGAGAATCGCGCAGACCTGGAAGCCGCTCAAGCCGGGGCCCAGCGCCGCGTCCAGCACGACCGCGTCGGGCCGCAGGCGGCACACGTGGCGCGGAACGCGCGTCGAACTTCGCGAGAAGACCGGCCGATAGCCCGCGGAGGTCAGACAACGGCGCAGGAAGCGCTGGAACGGGAGCTCGTCGTCTACGACGAGGATCAAGGGGGAAGGGGACATGGGGCTAAGGAAGGTTAGATCGAAACGCTCGCGCCGTCAAGGCCGATCTCCGGGGCTTGCAAAGGTCGCGGCGCGGTGCTACATACCTACTCATGCGCGCGTCGCGGTCTTTCGTTCGTGCGGCCGTCGGCTTGCTCTTGGTCTCGTTCGCGGCTTGCCGCACGGCTCCGGGCGCCGTCCGCTCCTTCGACCCGCCGCCGGGACTCCCGAAGCCTCCGGCGCCGCCGGACAACCCTCCGACGAGAGCCAAGGCGGAGCTCGGCCGCCTGCTCTACTTCGACAAACGCCTCTCGCGCGACTTCACCGTGAACTGCGCGACCTGCCACAACCCGCGCAAAGGCTGGACCGATCAGCTTCCCACGCCCATCGGCGTGCGCAGCCAGCACGGCGACCGCAGCGCGCCCACCATCCTCAACGCCGCGTACCTGCCGAGCCTGTTCTGGGACGGGCGCGTCGCGAGCCTGGAGGAGCAGGCCAAGGAGCCCATCGCCAACCCGCGCGAGATGGACCTCACCCACGCCGAGGCCGCCGCGCGCGTCGGCGCGGCGCGCGGCTATCGCCGCCGGTTCAAGTCCGCCTTCGGCGACGAGACCGTGACGATCGAACGCATTTCACAAGCCATCGCCACCTTCGAGCGCACTTTATTGAGCGCCGACGCGCCCTACGACCGCTGGGCCGCGGGCGACGCCGCCGCGCTACCGGCGGACGCGCGCCGCGGCCTCGCTCTGTTCCAGGGCAAGGCGCGCTGCGGGCTGTGCCATCCGGCGCCGCTGTTCACGGACGCGCTGTTCCACAATGTCGGCGTGGGGGCCCAGCGGCGCCAGCCGGACCTCGGACGCTACGTCGTGACCAAGCGCGCCGGCGACCGCGGCGCCTTCAAGACCCCGACGCTGCGTAACCTCTCGGACACGGCGCCCTACATGCACGACGGCTCTCAGGCCGCGCTCGCGGAAGTGATCGACTACTTCGACCGCGGCGGCCAGCCCGATCCTCAGCTCAGCCCGTTGATGCGGCCGCTGAGCCTGAGCGCGACGGAGAAGGCCGAATTGCTGGCGTTCCTTCGGAGCTTGGGCGGCGGCAAGGTCATCGTCGAGGAGCCCAAGGCCCTGCCGCAATGAGCGGAAAGGGCCGGCCGGATTTGTGCCACTTTTGTGCCATTCGGCGGCAAAAACGCACCGCAACCCATGTCAACGCATGCAACCAGGCGCAAGTCGATTTCTCGACGGTAGAAGGCGAGAAAGGCGGTTCTCCTTGGAACGGGCGGAATCAGCCCGATCGCCCTCTCAAGGCAGAGATCACGGGTTCAAATCCCGTACGCGCCACCAGACCCCTGGAAAGAGGACGGAGAACCGGCCGCGACGTCGAGCGACCTGTTCTCCGTCCTTTTTTATCGTGCATCGGCGGACCGGCCGCCGATGGGGCAGGAGCGGTCAGCTCAGGTGCTTGCTGACCAGCTTCGTCATCTCGAACATGTTGACGACGGACTTGCCGCCGAAAACCGCCTTTAGCGTCTCGTCCGCGACGATGTTGCGCCTGTTCTTCTTGTCCTGCAGGTCGTGCTTCTTGATGTAGGCCCAGAGCTTCGAAACGACCTCGGTCCGCGGGAGGGGCTTGGTGCCGACGATCTTCGCCAGGTCCGCGCTCGGGGTGAGCGGCTTCATGAACGCTGCGTTCGCCTTCTTCGCCATATTAGTCAGTGTCTCCTATGCGCCGGGTCAGATCGTCGGCCGGCGAGGATGCATTGAACATGATTTCTCGGCCCCAAATCAAGAATCCTCCGTCGGAGACGGGCCGGCGGCGGCGAGCGCGAGGGCCGCTCGCCCCGCGGCGCGGACTTCCTCGCTGACGTGGGGCTCGCCGAGCTCCTCGGCCGAGTGCCAGCGCCACACGAGGCTCTCGCCGTCGCCCGGCCGGACCTCCCCCTCGCCGGCGCGCAGGAAGTAGATGAAGTCGATGTGGTGGTTGTGTCCGGGGATCTCCTCTACTTGGACGTGCTGGGGGAGGGGGAGAGGCTCGACGCGTCCTCCGGCCGGGTCCGGGCCGCGCGGCGCCGAGAGGAAGTCGGCTTCCAGGCCCGTCTCCTCGCGGGCCTCGCGCCGGGCCGCCTGATCGGGCGTCTCGCCCTCGTCGATGTGCCCTCCCGGCGGGAGCCAGAGGCCGAGCTTCTTGTGCTTGAGCAGCAGGGTCTTGCCGCCGCGGACGACGTAGGCCGTCGCGACGAAGCAGTAGCGCCGGGCGGCGCGCTTCGCGGCGGAGACGCTCACGTCCCCTTCATCCGCACGATGTCGGCGCCCTCGAGGTCGGCGCGCCACAGGTTGGCGCCCGCGAGGTCCGCTTTCCCGAAGTGCGCGCGGACGAGGTTCGCCTCGCCGAGATTCGCGTCCACGAGGTCCGCGCCGGCCAGGTTCGCCTGGCCGAGGTCCGCCTTCTCGAGATTCGCGCCGCGAAGCTTCGCGCTCTCGAGGTTCGCGTTCCGGAGCTTCGCCCCCGCGAGGCTCGCTCCCTCGAGATCCTTGCCCCACAGGCTCGCGTAGGACAGGTCGGCTCCTTCCTTGACGGCGGCCTCGAGCGCGTGCCGGAGGGACTCGAATTCGCCCTCGAAGAGCACGCCGCCGTTGTGCCACGACTTGATTCGAATCTGCATGCTCCGATCCTAACAAAAGTTACACTGGCGGCGGCGGGCCGTCAGTCTTCCTCCACCGGGTCGCCCACGGCGCAGGAGCCGGCCGTCTCCGCGCGCGCGTAGACGCCGAGCGCGCCGCCCTCGGCGACCACGGCGGGCAGGACGCCGCGCGCCTCGGCGAGCCCCGGCTGGGGCAGGGTCGTCATCACGCAGCGCGCGACCGGATTGAGCACGCTCAGCCTCAGCGCCCCGACGCGCAGCCCGCGGCCCACCCAGGCGTCCTCGGGACGTCCGGCCGCGTCGTGCGCGACGAGGACGTTGGGGCGGAAGCGGCGCGCGTCGAAGTCGAGGCCGCTTTTGGCGCGCATCGCGGCGAGCGTCGCGGTCGTCAGCAGGTGCAGCGGCGCGTCGTCGAAGTGGCCCGCCCCGTCCGCCGCGCGCGCGAAGGCCACCTCCGCGCCGAGCAGACGCGACAGCAGGGCGTCCGCGCCGGGCGCGTCGGTGCGCGTGACCGTCCCGTCGGGCAGCTCGACCTCGGCCGGCGGCGGCGGCAGGTTCGAGGAAGGCTCATCCAGGAAGCGCGCGCGGCACAGCATGAGCGCGGGGAAGCGCTTCGCGCTCGCGGGCTTGCCCGTCGCGAGCGCGCGCAGGGCCCAGGCGCGGTCGCCGGGGATTCCGCTCGGCCCGAGCGCGGCGCGCGCGAGCTCGGCGCCGCCCATCGACTTGACCGGGTAGCGGTACAGCGCGGCGACGCGGGCGTTCACGCGGGCAGGCCGGCCGCGAACTCGGCGAGCGCCGCGGCGAGCGCGGCCGGCTCGTCGAGCGGCACGTGATGGTGCGCGCGCGGGATCTCGAGAGCGCGCGCGCCGGGGATCCCCGCGGCGACGCGGGCGAGGTCGCCGCGGCTCATGACCGTGCTGAGCTCCCCGCGCACGACGAGCGCGGGCACGCGCACGGCCGCGAGCTGGCCCCAGATCGGGTCGAGGCGCATGTTGAGCGCGCGCCAGTCGAACTTCCACGTCCAGCCGCCCTCCGCGGGCTTGACGCTCTCTCGCCCGAGCGCGCGCAGGGACGCGGGGTCGAGGCTCGTGCCGTCGGGCTCCAATCGGAAGCGCTCCGCCATCCGGTCGGGATCGCCGTAGATCGGCTGGGGACGGCCGCGCGCGCGCGCGAAGCGGCTCGCCCGTCCCTGCGGAATCTCGGGCAGGAAGTCGACGGCCGCGACGCCGCGCAGTCGCTCGGGATGGAGCGCGGCGTAGCCCAACGCGACGCGCGCGCCCATCGAGTGGCCGCAGAGCACGAAGCGCTCCCAGCCGAGCTCGCGGCGCGCGCGCTCGATGTCCTCGACCCAGGCCTCGCTCGAGTAGCCCCCGTCCGCGATCCACGCGCTGTCGCCGTGGCCGCGGAAGTCGAGGGCGGCCGCGCGCAGGACGCCGCGCCAATGCGGGACGACCGGGTCCCACCAGCGCGTGTGCGCGGCCATGCCGTGGGTCAGCAGCACCGGCGCCCCCGGCGCGCCCCAGTCGCGCAGGTGGACGGGGCCGGCCTTGAGCTCCGTCATCGCGTCATCTTAGCGCTTCGCGCCGAGGACGTCCACGTCGGAGCTTTATTGCGGCGGGGCCGACGCTTCGGGCGCCCCAGGCAGAGGCTCGAACGCCGCGGCGAACACGTCGTCGTAGGTGCGCGCGGGGACAAGCGTCATGGCTTTGCGCACCTCCTCGGGGATGCTCGCGACGTCCTTCTCGTTGTCCGCGGGGTAGATCACGGTCGTGTAGCCCATGCGGTGCGCGGCCATCACCTTCTGCGGCAGTCCGCCGATCGGCAGGACGTCGCCGCGCGTGCTGATCTCGCCGGTCATCGCGACGCCGGCCTTCACCGGGCGCCCCGTGAGATCGCTGATGATCGCCGTCGCCATCAGCGAGCCCGCCGACGGCCCGTCGATCTTGCCGGAGGGGGTGAAGTTGATGTCGATGTCGGTCTTCGCGAAGTCGACGTCCTTGACCCCGTACTTGGCCCCGTTCTTGCGCACGAACTTGAAGGCGTTGTAGGCCGAGTCGTGGATGTCGTCCATGAACTGCTTGCGCAGCTGGAGCTCGCCTGCGCCGGGGCCGTGCGTCACCTCGACGTTGATCGTGCTTCCGCCGTAGGAGTTGACGGCCAAGCCCGTCGCGATGCCGACGCCGTTCTGCGCGATCGCCCGGGCGCGGTGCTCGGCGACGCCGAGGTAGGGCTCGACGCCCGCGGTCTCGATCGACGCCGGGACGGCCATCCCCTTCGTGTCGGTCCACGCGGACACTCGGCGCATCAGCTTCTCGAGGACCTGGCGCAGCTTGCGCACGCCGGACTCGCGCGTGTAGCCGTCGATGATCGAGCGCAGGGCTTCTCGGGAGACGGGCGCCTCCTCGGGCTTGAGCCCCGCTTCGGTGCGGGCGCGCGGGAGCAGGTGCTTCTCGGCGATCTCGACCTTCTCGAAGGGCGTGTAGCCGGAGAACTCGATGATCTCCATGCGGTCGCGCAGCGGCTCCGGGATCGAGGCGATGTCGTTGGCGGTGATGATGAACAGCGTCTCGGACAGGTCGTAGGGCACGTCGAGGTAGCGGTCGCGGAACGTGTTGTTCTGCTCCGGGTCCAGGATCTCGAGCAGGGCGGCGGTCGGGTCGCCCGCGTTGCCGTTGCGCCCGATCTTGTCGACCTCGTCGAGCAGGAAGACGGGGTTGACGGTGCCGGCCTCCTTCATCTTGCGCATCATGCCGCCGGGCATGGAGCCCACGTACGTGCGGCCGTGGCCGCGCAGCTCGCTCTCGTCGTGGACGCCGCCGAGCGAGAGGCGCACGAACTTGCGGCCGAGCGCCTGCGCGATGCCGCTCGCGATCGAGGTCTTGCCCGTGCCGGGGGGGCCGACGAAGCAGATGATCGCGCCCTTGACCGAGCCCGTCTTCTTGCGCACCGCGAGGAACTCGAGCACGCGGTCCTTGACGTACTCGAGGCCGGAGTGGTCGGCGTCGAGGATGAGCTTGGCCTTCGGGATGTCGAAGACGTCCTGCGTGCGCTGGCCCCAGGGCACCTCGATGAGCCACTCGACGTAGGTGCGCAGCTTCTGCGCCTCGGAGTCCTTCGGGTTCATCTGCGCGAGCTTCTCGTACTCGCGGATCGTCGTCTTCTGCACGGCTTCGGGCATGCCGATGACCTTCAGCCGAGCCTTCAGCGCGTCGACCGAGGCGAACGGGTCCGCGACGTCCTCGCCCTGGGCGACGGCGCGCGAGGCCGCCTGCTTTTCCTTCAGAAGGCTCATGAGCTCCAGGCCGACGTCCTGCAGGCGCGCCTCGTCCGACGCGGTCTCGAGCAGGCGCAGCTTGACGGCGAGCGGGAGCGGGAGCTCCTCGGCGAGCAGGTTCGCCAGGCGCACCGGGCTCTCCTCCATGACCACGTGCTTGACGAGGTCCTGCGGGATCGTCGCGGGGTCGACGGCGGCGTAGTGCTGGACGAGAAGCTTCACGGTCGTCGAGAGCGAGTCCAGGCGCCCGCTGTCGCTCGCGCTCGAGGGCGGGTAGGTCGCCTTCGCGAGCAGAGGGCCGTTCGGCGCCTGCGAGTAGCCGCTGATCTTGGCGACGCGCAGGAACTCGAGCGTGACCTTCATGTAGCCGCCGTCCTCGACGGGATTGAAGGCGCGCGTGAGCACGGCCGTCGGGTTGTAGGCGTTCTGGCTGGCCCCGCCGCTGCCGGTCGCGGCGATGAGGAAGCCGCCGTTCGCGATCGCGTGACGGAGCTGCGCGGCGGTCGCGCTGTTGGAGGGAGCCTTGAAGCTGCGCTTGTGGACGCCGGGGAAATAGGGCTTGTCGAGGGCGATGATCGGGGCTTCGGCGGGTCCCTTGAACAGGACGAGGGCGCCGCCCTTCGGCTTGCCGTCGTCGCTGGAGCCTCCGCCGTTTCCGGCCGGGCCGTTGGAGCGCGCGCCCGTGTCGGGCGCCGCCGCGGCGTCCGCGGGCTTCGCCTTGGGGTCGTGCGGCGGGATGTGGTTCTGCGCGAAGAAGGCCTTGAGCAGGCTGCGGCCGACGGCGACCTCGCGTCCCTCCGGCGTCCCCAGGGACTGCTCCGACGGCTTGACTCTCTCGAGGAGGGAGATCATGCCGATGCGGCCGAGCTCGGGCAGGGGCTGGGTCGCGAGGCCGCCGTCGTAGTGGACGCCCTGCATCAAGTCGGCGAGTCCGCGCGCGACGCGGACGTCCGCCTCGGCGGCGCCCTTCCCGCTCAGGGATCTCCAGCGCAGCTCGGAGATCTCCCGCGCGAACTCGAGCGCGACGTTGCGGTACAGGGAGCCGATCTCGGTGCGGTACGGAGCCTGGCTCTCGGGCGAGAGCAGACGCAGGGCGCCGCCGAGCGCGGCGAGCGCGCGAGCGAGCTGGCCGGCGCGGCCGGCGGACGGATGGTTGAGCCAGTCGAGCGCCGTGCGCGCCAGCGCGTTCGCGCGGTCGATGTGCTCGTCGTGGAACTGTCCCGCGGAGCGCGCGTCGATGTCGACGTAGAGGTAATGGCCCTCGGACAGGCGCGCGAGCTCGTTGTCGTCGGCGAGCGCGTCGGCGACGGCATGCGACTTCTCGGCGTTCCAGCCGTGCTTGCGGCCGAGCGCGGCGATCGCCTTCGGGGTCAGCAGCTCGCCGCCCTGCTGGGCGGCGACGAGATCGCGGTAGAGATCGTTTTTCTCCGGCGCGGTCGGCCGGCCGTCGCCGGGGCGCTGGCCCCCGCCGTCGCCGGCGTTCGGGCTGCCGGGGCCGTCGGCGCGCGAGGCCGAGCCGTCGAAGCGCTTGCCGTCGGCCGCGAGGTTCGCGGCCGTCTCGGCGTCGGCGGCGACGGCCGCGGCGGGAAGCGCCTTGGGCGCCGCGTCGTTCGCGATCGAAGCGGCGGGCGCCGCCGCGGCCGAGGGCGCGGCGAGGGCGGCGGCTGGAGCGGCGAGCGCAGCCGCAGCCGGGGCGGCGGCTGGGGCGGCGGCGGATTGGGCGGCGAACGCGGCGGCAGGAGCCGCGAGGGCGGCGGACGGTGCGGAGAGCGCGGCCGACAGCGGAGCGGCGCCGGCGGTCAGCGCGGGAGCGGAGAGGCGGCCGAGCGTCGTGAGCGGCGCGGCCAGCGCGGCCGGAACGACCGGAACCGGGACGGCCCGCTCCGCGGCGACCTGAGCCCAGGCCTGCGGCCCGGGAACGGACGCGAGGAAAACGGCGAGCGTCAGGCGGGCGAAGAGCGTTCGGGTCGTCGAGCGGCGATCGGACATAGTGTTCTCCACTCGCGTAGTATAGGGAGATGGCGGCGCGCGCGAAGGGGTCCTCAGGCCCCGGACGGCGCGGTAAAGGGCTTAGAGCTTATCCGACAACCTCAACATGACGGAACGTGATGATGGCGCAGACGAGGTGAAGAAGGCCGAGGTAGTT
>Ga0209415_10014427_pt1 | contig 12906 bp, 4 predicted proteins | sample PeaSoiSIISIP2007_FD_187696 | JGI IMG/M metagenome (GOLD analysis project Ga0209415, IMG submission 187696) | Peat soil microbial communities from Weissenstadt, Germany - SII-SIP-2007 (SPAdes) (version 2) | ecosystem: Environmental > Terrestrial > Soil > Wetlands > Peat | place: Germany...
CGTTTTCTTGATTGAAATCGCGGACAGCGTGGATGAAACGCATGGCGGCTTCGCCGCGATTCACGATGGCTACGCGTTGAAATTCGTGTTCCATAAGTCCCCCGATCAAGCGATCGTCAGGACAACTAGATCCTGTTATTCATGCAGCGACGGGTTCCAGTGACATCGCCGCCTGTAGTGCTTTCAACCGCCCAGCATCCACGGCGTTGGGGAGCGCTACCGTGCGATAGCCACTCAACTGGAAGTATCGTTGTCCTCTCGTATCTACCACCTCGGCATGGAAGCTTCCCTGGTCCGGATCGGGAGTGACCACAGCAAATAAACCGGCCTCGGTCGCCCCCGGTGTGGCGTACAAACGCACTTTGTGGATATGCAGAGGCAGACCCATCCGGCCTTGCACGCCCATTTCCCAAAGCCCAGCGGTCTGGAAGCAAAGCTCAATCAGCCGCGGCGTGGCCAGGGTCGGTAACTCCGGCGGGTGGTGATTGTCGGGCAGGCTTTTGGCCATTAAGCCAACGATCTGCGTTCCGTCCCACCACGCCCGCTCCACCACTTGGTACGCCGGTCCGTGGAAGTAAAGTGGATAAATGTCGCCGGCTTCGATGATGTGTCCTTCCGGCGTGCTCGGCGCCGGCACGGTCACCGGGTTGGGTAGCTGCTTTGTGAGCCGCACCCGGGCGGTGAAATGCGTTGTCACTTGCGGCTCGGTCTGAGTTGGCAGCGTCCGGCGCCCGGTCAAGCGGCAATCCGCCACCAGAGTGTCGTTCTCCGGATGGATGACTGCCTCGATCGTGAGCGTCCGCGGCTCGCTCCGGTAAAACTTGAACGGCGCCAGGAAGTTCACATCCTCGATCGCCGCAATATGCCAGTCAGGAAGCAGGCACAACGCAGCTTCAGCAAACGCTTCGACGCCCATGACTCCGGGCAGCACCGGCGTGCCGTCAATCTGATGATCGTGCAAGAACGGTTGAATCGCCGGATCCAGCGTGGTTTCGATCTTAAGGCCACTCTGAAGACTCATGCCGGCCAGCTTGCCGATCATTGCCCCCTGCCCTAGCGCTCTTTGCCCGGGCGATCGCATCAACGTTTCCGCCGCCGTTGCATCCAGCCCGCCGGTGGCATCCCACTCGTTTAGCAAAACACCAAGACGCTGCCCGATCACAATTTCACCCCTGGTGCCGCCCGCCGTGAGTTCCCGGCGAATCAAAGGAATGCCGGCCTCTGGCGGCAGCATGTCGATGCCTGCCACTTCCATCATCTTGGGGATGGACCCGCGCGTGGCCATGCCAATGCCGCCCCATGCTGTCCAGTCAATGACGATGCCGCGTGTGCCCGGTCGTGTGGTGCGGAAGCTCGAGGTGATCTTGCACAACAAGTCGTTGGCCGAGCTGTAATCGGTTTGTCCAGCGTTGCCGAAGCGCCCGGCAATCGAACTGAACGCCACCGTGGCGCCGAGAGGCATGTCGCCGATGGCGTGCAAGAGATTGAACCAGCCGTCACTCTTCACGTCGAAGATCAGATCGAATTCACGCGCATCCTTGTCCGGCAGAAAGTGACTGCGCTCCATGCCGGCAGCGTGCAACAGAACATCGATGCGCCCGCTCTGCTCGCGCACTTTTTTGATCACCTTGGCGACGCCGTCAGCGTCGGTAAGGTTGACGCTGAAGTAGTGGGCTGTCCCGCCTGCCGCGCGCACAGCCTCGATGGCATTGTTAGCCGCTCGGGCTCGCTCCAGAGCCGCCAGCTCTTTTTCAACCAGGGCTGGCGTGGCGCGCTCGCCACGTGCCTGTATGCGGGCGAACAGATCACGCTTGAGGCCGTCCTTGTCGGTTACGAAGCGCTTGAGATCGGGACTGTTCGGATCAGGCTCGGGCACCAGATCAAGCAGGTAGAACGTGCCTCCGGAGGCCATCGCCAAGTCGGCAGTGATGGCCGATACGATACTTCCGGCCGCTCCGGTGACCAGAAAGACGGTGTTGCTGTCCAGCGTTAGACCGGGCTTGCCATCGGCGGCGAGCTGCTCTTGAAGCCCAACCGTCCAGCGTTGCCCATCCTTGTGGCCGATTTCGATTGCACCCGGATCGCGTAGGGTTTCTTCAACCAGAATGCCGGCGACCTCCGACGGCTTCCGCTCCGCCTCAAAGTCGACCGCCTTGACCACAGCGTCCCTCCGCTCTCGCTTGTACGTTTTGGTGAAGCCGACTACCGCGCCACCTAACGGCGATGTCGCGCCGGCCTCATCGTAACCATGCTGTCCGCCCAGCCGCGTCGCCGAAACTAGGAACGTACCTGGCAGCGCAATCTGCTCGTACAGGATGCGCATGGTTGCGTAGAGCGACTTGACTCGGACTCGAAGAGCCTCATGCCACGTTGCGAGGTTCATTCTGCTGAGGTCTCCCTCGTTATCCAGCGCGGGCAGCCAATAGACTCCGTGCACCGGACCCGCGGCTAGCCAGCCTTTGAGAGAGTTAGCCAGCGCGTCTGCATCCAGCGTGTCTTCAATCCGTAAAACTTGAACGCCCAAGGTCTGAAGCCGCTGCGTCAGCGCGTCAGCCACGCCGGACTTGTCCGGCATAATGACGACGCGACGACCGGACCCGAACGTCACACCCGTCGACTTACAAATGGTGAGCGGTGGACGCAAGCTGGGAACCGGCACGCGGCGCGGAATACCATTGGTCGCATCGAAACTGGTGGGGATCGGCCGCACAGTCGTAATCGGCTTCGCATCCGAAGATACAGACACTGCCGGTTTCTTTTGGGCCAGGTCTATCTTCTCCGGCACGGCAGAAGAGCCCAGAGCAGACGTCTTCGCCACGCCGGGCTGCCGGTCGCGAGCGAACTTGATCACGTGGGCCAGAGTAGGGAACTCGCGGAGCTTGAGATTCTCATCGCGCGGAATGTTGTACGCCGCTCGCACGGCCGCGAACATCTCCGCTTGTTTGACGGTATCGATGCCCAAGTCTGCCTCCAGATCGAGGTCCAGATCCAACATGTCTTTGGGATAGCCCGACTTCTCGGCCACGATCTCTAACACTTTCTCCCTAATTGCATCGTCCGTTGCCGCTTGGGCCGCGACTGGAGGCGGTGGAACACTTGGCTGGCTGCTGATAATTGGTGACGCCGGAGTCGCCAGAACTCCCGCCAGGTCGGGACGCTTGTCAAACACGAACTGGATCACATGAGCTAATGTGGGGTAGTCGCGCAGCTTGCGGTTTTCGTCGCGTGGAATGCTGTAAATCTCGCGGATGGCCGCGAACATCTCGGCCTGTTTGACGGTGTCCACGCCGAGATCGGCTTCGAGGTCGAGATCCAGGTCCAGCATATCCTTCGGATAGCCGGTCTTCTCTACCACCAGCGCGAGAATTCGTTCTTTGACGGTATCGCCGGTGACGACCGGCGCAGATGCCGCTGCGGGGTCGGATTTCTCAGCCACCACGGGGGCTGTAGTGACTTTGACTTCCTTCTTCGTTGCTGCGGGGGTTGCGGCCAGGTCGGGACGCTTGTCGTACACGAAGCGGATTACGTGAGCCAACGTCGGATAGTCGCGCAGCTTGCGGTTGTCGTCGCGCGGGATGTTGTAAATCTCGCGGATGGCCGCGAACAGTTCCGCCTGCTTCACGGTATCGACGCCGAGATCAGCCTCGAGGTCGAGCTCTAAATCCAGCATGTCTTTCGGATAGCCGGTCTTCTCGACCACCAGCTCGAGAATGCGTTCTTTGACCGAATCGCCGGAGACGACCTGCGTAGAGGTCGTAGTGGGCGCCGGTTTCTCAGCCGCCACAACAGTTGCTGGCGTTGTGACCTTGACTTCTTCCTTCTTCGGTGCTGCCGAAGCCGCGGCCAGGTCGGGGCGCTTGTCATACACGAAGCGGATTACGTGAGCCAACGTCGGATAATCGCGCAGCTTGCGGCTTTCATCGCGCGGAATGTTGTAAATCTCGCGGATGGCCGCGAACAGTTCCGCCTGCTTCACGGTATCGACACCGAGATCAGCCTCGAGGTCGAGCTCTAAATCCAGCATGTCTTTGGGATAGCCGGTCTTCTCGACCACCAGAGCCAGTATTCGCTCCTTTACCGGTTCGCCCTCCTCAGTTGTTTTGGGTGGCTTGGAGGGAGCGACAGCGGGCACCTGTGCTTCCACCTTCGCTGCGGCGGCCGGGATGGGTGACGGCGTGGCTGCCGGTTTCGCTTCAGCGGTCGGAACTGGCATCGCCGTCCTCGAATCGCGGACTGGCAAGGCTGATGCTGGTGGCTGGACGTTGGGAGTCGATGCGGGGCGGGACAATTTAGCGCCTTCAGCGACTCGCGCTGCTGACGCTTGATCCCGCACCCGCAGCGTGCGGCGGACCACTTCCAGATCGGCGGCCGGATGGCCGGCGATGCGACTCAGCCAGGCGCTCCACGCGGTGTCATCCGCGATGCGGTAGGCATAGCCCAGCGCATTCGGGCTGGGACGGATCCCATCTTTCGTCTTTATCCAACGCAGCAGCATCATGCTGATCTGCGAACCGAAACCCGCTCCCAGGTGTATGGCGTACTCCACGGGATAGGCCCCGCCTTTTGACAGGTTCAGCTGTCCTAACTCCGGATCAACTTCCTTAAAGTTGGCGACTGGAGGCACGCAGCCAGTTTCCAGCGCTTTGACCGCGACCACATCTTCGATACCTGTGGCCATGGCATGACCAGTGAAGCCCTTGGTGTTGGCAATCACGATGCGATCCGCACCCTCGCCGAAGACGCGACGCAGCGCGTGGATCTCCGCAGAGGCACTACCGCCCCGTGCCGGGGTATAGGTTTCATGGGAAACGAACACCATCTGCGGCGCGATTTCGCGGCGTGAAACGCCGCTGCCCGTTTCGGCTTTGGCCACCAGGTTCTCCATCACTTGGCCAATGTGCTGCACATCCAGACGCGTACCGTGGAAGGCGCTGTTGGCGGTTACCGTACTCAGCACCTCGCAGATGGGCTGAATGCCTCGTTCCCGCGCGGCGTCGGCGCTCTCCACCACCAGAGCCGCGGCGCCCATACCGATAATCAACCCGTGCCGCCGGCGGTCGAAGGGAATGGCGGCATCTGCGACCACATCGTCGGTGGCTGCCGCTCCGCTGGCTAGGAATCCAGACCCCATCCAATCGATCAGATGGTCGGAGGTGACATCGTCGGCCGAAATGACAATCACCCGGCTGCATCGCCCGGCGTGGATCCAGTCCTGCGCCAGCGACACCGCTTGCGTGGTGGTCGCGCAGGCGGAGTTGATTTGGGTGTTAGGACCGCGAGCGCCGATGAATTCGGCGAATTGCGAGTGTCCCATCGACAGAGTCTTGAGCAAAAACCGCCGTTCGAAGACATACGGATCTTTGTCGATGGCGGCGCGGAACTCTTCGATGCGTCGCTTTAGCTCGGTCACCAGAGTGGAATGACCGTTCCCCTCGACCGCACGAGCGAGCAGGCTTTCGAGCGTGGCCAACTGGCTGCGGCGTTCGTGGTCCGCGTAATAGCGCGACATCTCATCGGCAAACGAGTCGTATCCGGGAAACGCGGAACCGAAAATCACACCGGTATCGTCGCGCAGGGCTTCTGGCAATCCCCAGCGATCGGGTAATTGTGTGCCTTTGCTGGTGGTTTTGTAACGCATGACCAGCGGGATGCCGGCATCGCGCAATGCGTCGATGCCCGCGGCGATCGCCAACTGCGTCACCCGGTCGAGGGCGGCCACGCGGTCGGCGGAAACTCCGAATTCTACTTCCACATCGAAAGTGCCGCCGCGGCCTGCCAGCTTAATGACGTCCGCGACGTCGCTAATGGTCTCAAACCTGGGTTCTCCGTTCTCGCTCTTCACCAGTCGCGTGATGTGTTTGTCGAGCATGCCTTGCCGGAAGCGCGCGGGAATGGAATCGATAAACTGATCGCCGCGCAAAATGCGGGCGACGTTGCCATCATCGAAAATGTGCTCGGTTCCGGGCAGACCCAGCGCCGCTCCAGTAATGACCACTGGGGTGCGGTTGGAGACGCCCTTCTGACCGTGGTAGATCTCGTAGCCGCGATCCATAACATCGGCGAAGAAACGGCCGAGTTCGTTGTAGCGATTGCCGTTCGACGGCGTGGTGGGTGTAGCGGAAGCCGCTGTCGCTGCCACAGGAACTGGTTTAGAGTTCTCCGCCAGCGAAGAAACCGTCGTCACCGCAGGCTCGTGCAAGGCTTCTCCGGTGCCGCGGCCCAGTCCCGCCGCATAAAGGCCGCACAGCGCCTGGTTGAAGGCAACGAGATCGCCAATTTTCGGATGATTAGTAAATAACGACACCACATCGTTGCGGCCCCCGAGCACGTCTTCGGCAAATCCCTGCAACGCCTTTTTCGGTCCGACTTCCACAAACATGCGAGCGCCGGCATCGTACAAGGTGCGCAAGCCCTTAATGAATTGCACAGGGGAAGCAACCTGCTGCGTGAGAATGTCCAGCATCTGCGGCACGACGTCAGGCCCAGTGGGATAGAACTCCCCGTTGGTGTTGGCAACGATGGGCAAGCGTGGCGACTGAAGATGCAGTCGCTCCAGAACCTGCCGCAGCGGTTTGCTGGCTCCCGCCACAATCGAGGTGTGGAAGGCGTGGCTGACCGATAACGGAGCCACCTCATAGCCCGCTTTGGTGAAGGCCTCCATGGCCTGCTCGACGGCCTTGCTGGCGCCGCCGACCACCGCCTGACGGCTACTGTTGACGTTTGCGATCACCACGTAACCGTTGATCGTTTTCAGAATGCGTTCGATTTCTTCAAGCGGAGCAAACACCGCGGCCATGCGGCCGTTGTCGTCCATTGCCACCTGGGTCATTCCGCGACCGCGGGCGCTGACGGCTTCCAGCGAGTCAACAAAGGGGAGGCCGCCGGCGGCCACCAGGGCTCCGTATTCACCCAAACTGTGTCCCATCGTGAAGTCGGGTTCAACGCCGTAAGCGGCCAGCAGTCGGGTCAGAGCCAGATCGGTTGCCAGCACGGCGGGCTGAGTAATCTCAGTTTGGCGTAGATCGTCTTCGGCCTTGGCAACGGCGTCGGCATCGGCGTGGTCCACGAAGATGTATTTGCTAAGCGGCTTACCGAGCAAAGGCGTCATCACGCGATCCGCTTCGTCAAAAGTTTCGGCCACAATCGGCTCTGCCGCGCGGAGCGACTGGAGCATGTTTACGTACTGCGAACCTTGACCGGTATAAAGGAAGGCCACCTTGGGCGCGGGACCGTGACCGCGGAAAATGCCTTGGGCCCGCAGGGCTTTCCACATCGCTGACTGATTGGCCGCGATCGCTTTGAGCGCATTGCCTGCTTTGTCCGCCAATTCGGCGGCGTTGGCGTAGTCGATGGCCACGCGTTCGGGCGCTCGCAAGTCGCATTCAGCCGGTGCGGTGGGCGCCGGGGCCCGGCCCGCTTTGGCTTCTTTCTCCACCGCTCGCAATCGTTCGACCAGTGCTGCTTCAGAAGCCGCGCCGATTACCAGCGCTCCGCGTAGCGGAGCTTTATAGGAAGAAGAGTTCGAAGTGCGGGAAACATTTTCCGTATTCATAATTGGCTCTTTCACTGTCGTGGGCATCTCGTTGACCGCCACCGACCGTTTGCCGTTTCCGTTCAGCCGGTGGGGAATGTATTCCTCGAGTACCGCGTGGAAATTGGTGCCGCCAAAACCAAAAGCGCTCAGACCAGCCCGGCGCACCCCGTCCGCTGGCATGGTCCACGGTTGCAGTTCGGTATTGACGTAAAGCGGAGAGTGGGCGAAGTCGATGTTGGGATTGCGATGCTCGCAATGCACGCTGGGCGGCAGCACCTTGTCCCGAAGAGCAAGAGCGGCTTTCAGCAATCCGGCTGCGCCAGCGGCTCCTTTAAGATGCCCGAAATTCGATTTGACCGAACCCAGCGCCACTGAGCCGGAAGGAAGTTGAAAACCGCTAAGCACTCCGATCATGCTTTGCACTTCGACCACGTCGCCCACGCTGGTGGACGTGCCGTGGCCTTCGATCAAGGTCGCAGTTGCCGGTGATAATCCTGCATTCTGCCAGGCCCTCTCGATGGCTAATTTCTGCCCGATCGGGTTGGGTGCGGTGATGCCTTTCCCCTTGCCGTCGCTCGCTCCGCCCATACCGCGTAGCACCGCGTAGATCTTGTCCTCGTCCCGCTCGGCATCCGCCAGGCGCTTGAGCAGAAAGATCGCGGCGCCTTCACCCATGACGAAGCCGTCCGCTCCTTCGGCATAGGGACGAGTGCCGGTCGCCGAGAGTGCACCGATTTTGCAGAACTTGATGTAGGTCGACGCGCCCATGTTGCGGTCAATGCCGCCGGTGACCGCGAGGTCAAAGTCGTTCTCCACCAACCCCTCGATCGCAGCACTCATGGCCGCCATCGCCGACGCGCACGCCGCGTCTACCACATAGTTGGGACCATGAAAGTTGAAAATGTTCGCAATCCGGCCGGCAATGCAGTTCGACAATTCTCCGGGCATGGTGTCTTCGGTAACGTCGGGAACGCGCTTGGCCATGCGGTCGTGCAATTCCCGAGTGATGTCGTGACGCAACTCCTTCGGCAACCCAGCGAAGCTGGCGCTCTCCGCCAGTTCATGGGCGTATTCTGGAAAGTACAGGCGCAAAGCGGTGAAGTAGTGCTTCTCCCCGGCCATCGCATTGCCGAGAATCACGGCCGTGCGATCGTTGTTCAGCGGCCGGTTGGGGTAGCCGTAATCGTCCAACGCTTCGCGAGTGCAGGCGATTGCCCACTTTTGCGATTCATCCATCGCGTCGATGACGCGCGGCGGGACCGCCAAACGCCACTTGATCGGGTCCCACACCCATTTGCGCGCCCAACCCCCGATGGTGGAATAAGTCTTGTCCGGCGCACTGTGGTCGGCGTCGAAGTAGAGCGCCGGATCCCAGCGCTCACGGTCAACTTCCGAAATGCTGTAACGGCCGCCCTTCACGTTCTCCCAGAATTCCGAGACGTTCTTGGCGTCGGGCAGAATGGCTCCCGCACCTACAATCGCTATCGCCCGATAAGACGTGTTTTCCATAACTCAAACTCCTATGAATCGTTCAACGCTAGGCAGCCACTTCCAAACGCTTGGCCGCGCGGCCGTACAGTACGTCTGCTATGTAATCCATGTCCGAAATAAGGCCCGACTGTGCGCGGTGAATCGCGGGCAATCCCAAGCTCGTTTCAAACCCGGCGATCTCGGCATCGCCGACGCCACCGGCTCCAATCACCCAGCGCATACCTTCTTCGCCAACCTTGAACGCAGCCTCGCGGGCAAAAACTCTGCTCAGCGCGGCCAAGCCTGTCGCATCGAAGCGCCGGTTGGCCTTTTCGTTCACCTTGTTTTCTGCCATGAGCGCGGCGCGGCGGGACAGACTCCCCGCGCACTCCGCATATGCGATCAACTCGCCCAGGCGCAGCAGAATGTGTTGATAGCGGGTCAAGCGCGCGACCCGAGCTCTTTCCATCACCTCGGCCAATGCGTGCATCGCCAGCGCCGCGATGTCGGCGCCGACGTTCGAATGGCGGGCGTGCAGGTCCTCGAATTTCTTGGCTTGCTCGTGATAGTGCTGCCCGCGCGTCTTGAGATGAGACTGCCAGCGATCGCGGCTGATGGTCATCTCCATGATCTCGGAGGTGCCTTCATAAATCGTTGTAATGCGAACGTCGCGACTGATCTTTTCCACCATGTATTCGTGCGTGTAACCGTAACCACCCAGCGCCTGGATGCTGGCCTCGGCGGCTGCATTTCCGGCTTCGGTCGCCATGTACTTGGCGATGGCGCCCTCGGTGTTCAGGCTTCCTTCCACTCCGGCGTCGATGCGCTCCGCAGTTTCTTCGATGTAGGAGCGGGCTGCTTCCAATCGCGCCACATGCGGCACGATCAGCTTGTGCGTGTAGCCCTGCTTTTCTGAGAGTGGTGCTCCGGCTTGAATACGCTTGGTGGAATAGGGAATCGCGCGATCGAGCGCGGCCCATCCTGCGCCCAGTCCAAACGCCGCCACCATAAGGCGCGTATAACCGAACACAGCCTGCGCCTGATTCAGTCCCTGGCCTTCCACACCGCCGAGCAGCCGGTCAGCGCCGACATAAACGTTGTCGAATGCCAGAGCCGCGGTGTTGCTGAGGCGGATGCCATGCTTATCTTCGGGCTCATCGTGGGTGAAACCCTTCGCTCCTTTTTCCACCACGAACCAGCTTGGGCCGCTCGGCGTGTTAGCCAAAACCGTGTAGGCATCGGCGATTCCACCGTTGCTGATCCATTGTTTGTTGCCACTGATTTTGTAGCCGACAACTTGGCCGTTCTCCATCACCCGGTCTGCCGTGGTGCGCAGGGCCCCCAGATCACTGCCGGCTTCAGGCTCCGTGGCGCCATAGGCGAACAGAATTCCCTCTTCCGCAATACGCGTCAGCCACAGTTTCTTTTGCTCCGGAGTGGCGCCCACCGTGATCGGATCGCTCCCCAAGAACGTCGCCAGTACCGCCGTGGCGACGCCCAGATCGATGCGCGCCATCTCTTCGCAGACGCAATACACATCGAAGGTACCGCCGCCCATGCCTCCGAACTCTTCCGGAATAAACAGGAGTTGAATGCCCAGCTTGTCCGGGCTGCACATGTGGCGGACGATCTCCAGCGGACACTCGTCCTTATCGTCTAGGTCCCGAAGGACCTCGTCGGGCAGACGTTTCTTGGCGAAATCCTTGAGTGACTTCAAACTTAACTTCAGAGTCTTACTGGTGATCATGGGTCCTCACTTTGCTGCGACGCTGTGCATTTCACGAACTTTGTTGGTTAACTCCGGCAAGAACTCCAGGATGTCATCGACAATTCCGACATCTGCCACCTGAAAAATGGGAGCTTTGGGATTCTTGTTGATGGCGATCAGGAACGGATTGCCCTTGATGCCGGCCAAGTGCTGAAAGGCGCCACTGATGCCGCATGCCAGATAGACCTTGGGCTTGACAGTCTTTCCCGATGAGCCCACCTGACGCGACTTCTCCATCCACTTGGCGTCGACCACGGGTCTCGAACAGCTCACCGCTGCACCCATGGCCTCTGCCAACTCCTCGGCGATGGCCACGTTGTCTTTCTCCTGGATGCCGCGGCCGATAGAAATCAGAATGGCGTGCTTGGTGATATCGACCTCACCTGCCTCGGCGACGACCGTCTCCAGATAGCGCCGGCTTGCTTTGAGCGCTCCAACATCCGCGGACTTGTCGACCACCGTGCCGCTGAGAGAAGCACCGCTCAGTGGCTTGAACGCGCCCGGACGGATGGTGATCACGGCTCCCGCTGAAATGTCGCACCGAACGTGCGTGCTCACCTGCCCGCCAAATTCCTGACGAACCACTTTGAGGTCGGAGCCTTCGACTCCGTCGATTCCCAACACATCGGACACGAAAGCTGAATTCAGTTTGATGGACAGGCCCGGTGCCAGATCGATTCCGAAGTGTTCATGCGCAACCAGAACAATGCTGTTGCCCGGCAGGACTTTGACCAAGGCTTTGCGAACCAGTTCAGCATTAGGGTAGGGAAGAGCTTCGTTGTCGATCTTCCAAACCTCGCTATAGGAAGGCCGAAGGCTGGCGCAGACAGCATCAAGGTCCCTACCTGAACCGGTGACAATGGCTATGGGCGAAGCAGCAGCGTCAATCTGTCGCGCGGCGGCCGCCAGTTCGAGCGCGGAATCGTCGGCCACGCCAGCTTTATGCACGATGTAAGCGAAGATGCGACCCATTATTTCAACCCTCCTTTGGCTGCCACTAACTCCAGAACTTTGTCGATGTTTTCTTCCCGGCTGCCTTGCAGCATTTCGGCTCCCTTGCCCAGCGCGGGGACGAAATAGTCGACCCGTCTCACTTTGGCTCCAGCTTCCCCAACGGCGCTGGAGCTAACTCCCAGCTCGGACGCACCGAAAGTCGGGATGGGGATCGACGCCACTTGCCGGATGCCTTTCATGCCGACATAGCGTGGTTCATTGATGCCGGTCTGAATCGAGAGCACACAAGGCAGGTCGATCTCATTCATTTCCTTGTTGCCGCCTTCAATCTCCCGGCTGACCTTGAGCTTCTTGCCATCGAGCACTTCAATGGAATTGACCAGCGAAGCAAACGGATAGTCGAGCATGGCCGCCAGCATCCCCCCAACTTGGGCGCCACCGTCTTCGGCCTGCACTCCGGTCAGGACCAGGTCGTAGCTGCCCTTCTGAACGAAGGCTTTCAGAATGGTGGCGATGCCTTTGCCGTCCGATCCGCTGAAGGCGTCGTCTGTGATCAGCACGCCGTGGTTAGCGCCCATGGCCATCTCCCGGCGCAGGACCTCTTCGTCATCCTCGCCGCCAACTGTGGCGACGGTGACCGTTCCACCAACTCGGGCGACGATCTGAAGCGCCTCTTCGACCGCATAGTTGTCGGCTTCGTTGATCGAATAGACCAACTCATCCCGCTCGATATCGTTTCCTGCACCGTTGAGTTCAATTTCGTTTTCCGAAGTGTCGGGCACTCTGCGCACACAAACTAGAATCTCCACGTTCGCCTCCGTCAGATTGCTTTAGCGCTTTCCGGCGCCATTTGTTGATCCACCAATTCGGCTAGATCGATAGCGGTCATCTTTCCTTCCATGCCTGCGACCTTGATCGCGTCTTCGATATTCACCATGCAGAACGGGCATGCAGTCACGATCACATTGGCCCCCGCCTCAGCCGCCATCTGCACTCGCTTCGCGCCCATTCGCTGATCTTCTTTCGGTTCGTAGAACAGCATCAGTCCGCCACCGCCGCAGCAGAATGAGCGGTCTCGCGAACGGCTCATTTCGACTCGCTTCAAACCGGGGATCGCATCCAACACGTCGCGCGGGTCGTCATAAATCTGGTTGTGCCGCCCCAGGTAGCAGGGATCGTG